>Ga0335075_10010094_pt1 | contig 14342 bp, 9 predicted proteins | sample Lox_Sample_24_FD_206723 | JGI IMG/M metagenome (GOLD analysis project Ga0335075, IMG submission 206723) | Soil microbial communities from Loxahatchee National Wildlife Refuge, Florida, United States - Lox_Sample_2.4 | ecosystem: Environmental > Terrestrial > Soil > Wetlands | place: USA: Florida...
GAGGAACTGCTTGATTTCATGCGGCTCGGTGCCGCTGCCGGCGGCGATGCGGCGGCGACGGTTGATGTCGATGATGTCCGGATCGCGGCGCTCCGCCTTGGTCATCGAATCGATGATGCCCTGAATACGCTTGAAGGCAACTTCCGGTTCCTCGCCCTCCGGGATCATCTCGCTCATGCCGGGCATACTGCCGAGCAGGTCCTTCATCGGCCCCATCTTTTTCAGCTGCTCGAACTGCTTGCGGAAGTCGTCGAGCGTGAAGTCGCCCTTCTCCAGCTTGCGCTGTTGTTCCTGCCGTTCCTCTTCCGTCAGCTGTATCCCGATGCGCGTGACTTTCTCGACTAGGGCCATGATGTCGCCCTGGCCGAGGATGCGCTGGGCCATTCCCTCCGGACGGAACTCCTCGAGCCGATCGAGCTTCTCGCCGACGCCGATGAACTTGATCGGCACCTGGGCGACGGACTTGATCGACAGCGCCGCACCGCCGCGTGCGTCGCCGTCCATTTTGGTGAGGATGACGCCGTTGAGATCGAGCGCTTCGTTGAATGCCTTGGCGCTGTTGACGGCATCCTGGCCGGTCATGGCATCGCAGACGAAATACACCTGATCGGGCCGGCATTGCCGATCGATCTGACGTAGCTCGTCCATCGGCATCTCATCGACGTGCAGTCGGCCGGCGGTGTCGAGAATGATGGTATCGAGAAGGTTCTTCCGGGCGTAGTCCAGCGAGCGGCGGGAAACCTCGACGGGATTGGCGGGCGGTGTCTCGCTGTAAACCGGTACACCGATCTGTTCGCCGAGCACTTTCAGCTGATCGACGGCGGCGGGTCGCTGCAAGTCGGCGGCCACCAGCAGCGGCTTGCGGCCGCGCTCGCGCAGCGTCAGGGCGAGCTTGCCGGCGGTGGTCGTTTTGCCTTGGCCTTGCAGACCGCAGAGCATCAGGACGGTCGGCCGGTCCTTGGCGAAGTGAAAGCTGGTATCGACCGGCCCCATGAGGCCGACCAGCTCGTCGTAGACAATCTTGAAAATCTGCTCGCTGGGATCGAGGGTGCGCAGCACTTCCTGGCCCACGGAGCGCTCGGTGACGCGTTTGACGAAGTCGTTGGCTACGCTGTAGTTAACGTCGGCGTCGAGCAGGGCCTTGCGGACCTCTTGCATGGCCTCACGGATGTTGGCTTCCGTGATACGTCCGCGGCCGCGCAAGCGTTTCAGAGCTTCGCTGAGATTGCGTTGAATGCCTTCAAACATAGTCTCACCTCTCCCCTTCCGCGCGCGAAGGAGAGCCGAGGGGCGGCCGTGGGCAAGCGCACCCCGAAAGAGAGTAAGCGATTTATTATAAGGACGCTCCAGCGGCTTGCAACGGGACCCAAGCGAAATCGCCGGCGGATCCGCGGCCGACAACTAACGAACAACCTCCTTCGGCGAATTCGTTTCTCGGAATCCGATTACAGCGGTGGCGCAAGAAGAGGGAAGCCGCGAGCGGTCCACGAGGGATCGAATCAAAGCCGCCTCAGGGATTTGAACCCTGGACCCCAGGTTTACGAAGATACCGGCAGTTCAGGGCTCCTGGCGTGATTGCTCGAAAATGGGTGGGTAATCGGCGCGCATCCATCGCGTGCGGCGAGGAACCCGAGACTCCCTATAAGCTCCTGCCGCCTCTGCGTGATCTACGCTGACGCGGTCACTGCTCTCTGGGCCCGCCACTCCGCCACCTTCCTCCCAATCAACTCCGTCAGACGAGGAACTTTCTTAGCACCCGCCAGGCGGTCCAACAGGTAAGCCGGCGACGGGGCTAAACGCCGGGCTGCTCGCGTATCGCCCTGACCGCGGGGCAGATGCGCTCCAAGGTGGCGAGCAGCTCGCTCAAATCATCTTTGGAGTGCGGCGCTTTTCCGCCGCTTTGTTTTGCTTATTGTTGTTGAAAACCGAAAGAAAAAAGCGGCGGGAAAGCGCCGCACTCCAAAAAAAACAAAGCCGGCGACGGGGCTACACGCCGGGCTGCTCGCGTATCGCCCTGACCGCGGGGCAGATGCGCTCCAAGGTGGCGAGCAGCTCGCTCAAATCGAAGGGCTTGGAAAGAGCGGCGGAGAAGCCGGCCTCGGCCATTTTTTTTTGTTCACGGCTGCCGACGTAGCCGGTGGCCGCGATCACGGGAAGGTCACGCAGTCGCTCCTGGGCGCGAATTTGCCGCAGAAGATCGTAGCCATTCTGCTCCGGCATGCCGATGTCGGTAATGATGACATCGGGCTTTTCGGCGTGGACGGCTTCCAGGGCATGGGCAACACTGGCCACTTCGCGAACGCGCATGCCCTTGGTCGCGAGCAGCCAGCTCAACACCTGGATGGTGTCCAGCGAATCATCGACAAGCAAAATACGGAGGGCGGCAGGCGGCCGAACAGGTTCCAGGGTGGGCGATTCGACTTCGGGCGATACCACGGGAAAGCGCAGCGAAAAGTAGGCTCCCGGACCCGGAATCGCGTTGTCCGCACGTAGCTCGCCGTCGTGCAGCAAGGCGATCTCCCGCGCGATGGCCAGACCGAGACCTGTGCCGCCATACTGCCGTCGGGAGGTCAGATCCGCCTGCCAGAACGGCTCGAAGACGCGGGTGAGATGATCGGGATGGATCCCTGGCCCGCTGTCTACCACTTCAAGGGCGACCTGGTTCTCCGACAGCCAGACCGAAACACGGATACGGCCCTGAGTGGGTGAGAATTTGACCGCATTGTCGAGCAAGTTGGCGATAAGCTGCTGCAAGCGCTCCGGATCGGCGAGCAGGGGAGGGAAGACATCGCGCAGCTCCAGGCTGATCGCTTGCTCCTTGGCGACGGCGCGTGGCTGGATCATCTCAACGGCGTTGCGAAGGCACTCGGCCACATTCACCGCTCGTTTTTCCAGGGACAGCTTGCCGGCGGTGATGCGAGCCACGTCGAGCAGATCGCCAATCAGTCGCGTTTCCTGTGCCAGGTTGCGCTCCATGGCGTCGAGGACCGCTTGCCATTCGCCGCCCGTCAGCCGCGCGCGTAGTAGATCGATACCGGCCCGCAACGGCGTCAACGGGGTGCGCAATTCATGCGATAAGGTGGCCAGAAAGCGGTCCTTGGCGGCATTGGCCTCGGCGAGGCGCTGATTGGCCTGCATAAGCTCGGCGGTGCGGGCCAGGACTCGCGCTTCCAGCTGATCGTTCAATTCCTGAAGCTGCCGCTCGCGCTGGGCGGCTAGCAGACGCAGACGACGCTGGGCGATGGCCTGGCGGATGGTCTGCTGGAGGTCCTCGATGACACACGGTTTGGCGATGTAGTCATAGGCACCGCGCCGCAGGGCCGCGATGGCCGACTCCAGCGAGGCGTAGCTGGTCAGCACAATGTAGCACGTTGTCGGCGCGATCTTGCGCATTTCGGCCAGCAAGCTCAGTCCGTCGGTTTCGGCGAGGGCCAGCTCGATCAGCACCACATCGAAGGCGCGATCCGTCACGGCAGCCACAGCTTCGCCGGCGCCGCGCGCAACCACGACATCGTAATGTTCCTGGGAGAGAATGCTGGAAATCGTGTGCGCCACGTCGGGGTCGTCATCGACGAGGAGCACGCAAGGCCGGCCTTCCGAGGGGCACGGCGTATTACAGGGCGGCGTTGCTTCGCTGAGCATGATCGTCCTCTGTACCGATGCAATCCGTCTCGTCTGCCGAGGGCGGCTTCCTTCCACCAGCCCGGTAGGCGGGACAGCACTTTCTCACGCGAAACAACGTCGGTCCGCGAATGGGAGCACTGACTTGGAAAACACGTCCCATTTTAGGATGCAAGCGCGCGGACAGCTAGAGGGCGGTCGGGTCTCCAGGAAGGAATCCATCCATTTCTCAGAAAAAGTGGTCGCATTGCCGCGCGTCGCTCAGTAAACTAAAGACGAGTAGCTCACCCACTAGCCCGCCGGTTTCTCCCGCCGCACGGAACCTTTTCGCGAGAGGGCGACATCCCATGAACGGCTCGTTGTCGCGTTGGCTCTTCCCAATTCGCTTCGTTTTCGCTGGTCTGCTGCTGTCGGTGACAACCCTGCACAGCTTCGCCTCGTCGGCTGCGGATGCGGCGGATAAGGCCGCCGTGATCGGGCAGCCCGTCGCCTTGCAAGTACAGCCGGAGCGCATCACGCTCCGTGGACGCCATGCCAATCAGCAGCTCGTTGTCACCGGCCGGTACGCCGATGGCCTCGTCCGCGACCTGACCGGCCTGTGTGCCCTGAGCAGCGAGGCGGCCGAAGTCGCCGCCGTGGATGACACCGGCTTCATCACGCCGAAGAAGAATGGTCAAACCGCCATTCTCATCAAGGCCGGGGGCAAATCGGCGCGGGTGCCGGTGACCGTGACAGACCTCGACAAGCCGCACGCCACCAGCTTCCGCACCGAAGTGATCGCCGCTCTGAACGTCGGCGGCTGCAACGCCGGCGCCTGCCACGGCACACCCTCCGGCAAGAACGGCTTCAAGCTGAGCCTGCGCGGCTTCGACCCGGCGGCCGACTATTTGCAGCTGACGCGCGACGTGCTCGGCCGGCGCACGGACCGGCAGCAGCCCGATGCCAGTCTTATCTTGCAGAAGGGTCTCGGTCGAGTGCCGCACGAGGGCGGACAACGTTTCCTGCCCGACAGCGTTCCCGTGCGGGCGCTGCGCGACTGGCTGGCCGAGGGATTGCGCGACGATCCGCCAAACCCGGTGAGCGTCATGAGTATCGACATCCTGCCCGGCTCGCGCGTGCAACGGGCGCCGGCGCGCTGGCAGCAGCTGGCCGTCCTGGGCCATTTCTCCGACGGCAGCGAGCGGGACGTGACGCGCCTCACCGTCTTCAGCAGCAGCGACCCCGCCGTCGCCGATGTCTCCAGTAGCGGCCTAGTGTCCTTCAAGCAGACCGGCGAAGTGGCCATTCTGTGCCGCTACCTGATGGAGCTGCAAACCATCCGCCTGACGTACCTTGAGCCGCGCGAAGGGTTCGTCTGGCCCAATCCTCCGGAAAACAACTACATCGATAAGCACGTCTTCGCCAAGCTGAAGATGCTCAGCATTCCGCCTTCCGAGCCATGCACCGATCAGGAGTTTATCCGGCGGGCTTATCTCGACGTGTGCGGACGCTTGCCGGAGCCGAAGGAAGTGCGCGAGTTTCTGGCCGAGAATGCTCCCAACAAGCGGGCGAAGCTGATCGATGCGTTGCTGGAGCGCCCCGAATATGCCGACTTCTGGACTCTCAAATGGTCGGACGTGTTCCGCAGCAGCCGCAAGGCGGTCCAGATCAAGGGCACGCACGTCTTCCAGCGCTGGCTGCGCGACCATGTCGCCAAGAACACCGGCTTCGATGCCGTGGTCCGCGAGCTGCTGACGGCCAGCGGCAGCACTTTCGCCAATCCACCGGCCAATTACTACCGCGTCGCCCGCGATCCGCAGAACCTCGCCGAGACGACGGCGCAGCTGTTCTTCGGCATCCGCATGCAATGCGCCAAGTGCCACAATCACCCCTTCGAGCGCTGGACGCAGGACGATTACTACAGCATGGCCGCCTTCTTCGCGCGGGTCCGGCACAAGAATGATCCGCTGGAGCTGGGCACCGATCCCCAGAAAAAAACCGGGGCGGAGATCATTTACGACGGCCGCTCCGGTGAGGTGACGCAGCCGCGCACCGGCCAGGTGATGAAGCCGAAATTCATGGGCGGAGACGTGCCAAGCATCCCGGCGCGAGCCGATCGCCGGCAGGTGCTGGCCGACTGGCTGACCCGTGGCGACAATCCCTTCTTCGCCAAGTCTGTCGTCAACCGCATCTGGTTCCATCTCAACGGTAAGGGCATCGTCGATCCGGTCGATGATTTCCGCGACTCCAATCCGTCGGCCAACGACGAATTGCTCGACGCGCTGGCAAAGGACTTCGTCGCCCACAAGTTCGATTCCAAGCACCTGATCCGCGTCATCATGAATTCGCGGACCTATCAGCTCAGCGCCCAGACCAACGAGTTCAACGCCGACGACAACAAGTATTTCTCGCACGCGGTGACGAAATTGCTGACGGCAGAGCAGCTGCTCGACGCCATCTGCTCGGTGATCGAGGTGCCGGAGAAGTTCGCCGGTCAGCCGCTGGGAACCCGCGCCGTACAGCTGCCCGACGGCGATGCCAGCAACACGTTCCTGAAGACGTTCGGTCAGCCCGCCCGCGAGCTGGCCTGCGAGTGCGAGCGCGAAAGCGACAGTAATCTTGCCCAGGCGTTGCAGCTTATCAACGGGCCGACCATCAACGAGAAGGTCCGCAATGCCAATAACCGCATTGGCCGGCTGCTGAAGGCGAAGACCTCGGAGCTGGAGATGCTCAACGAATTGTATCTGTCCACGTTGTCGCGTTTGCCGAACCAGGAGAACGTCAAGGTGGCCCTCGAGCACGTGGCGAAAGCTCAAGACAAACGCAAAGCGTGGGAAGATATTCAGTGGGCGCTGCTCAACGCCAAGGAGTTCCTCTTCCGTCATTGAGCTGGAGTGCCGCTTGCGGCTTAGCGCTCCACCGCTAAGCCGCAAGCGGCCGATATGTCATGTCCATCCGATATTTCGCTAGCGGGAGTATCATCCTCGCCGACCGTCTTCTTGAAGGCGGCTCGGTGACAGTTGAGGATTCGCGGATCACCGCCGTTCACTCGACCACCGCTTCGCCAACTACGGGCGCGGAAATCGTCGATTTGCAAGGCGGCTATCTCGCTCCCGGCTTCGTCGATTTGCATGTCCACGGCGGCGCGGGGGCCGACTTCATGGACGGTACTGCCGACGCCTTTCGCACGGTTTGCCGCGCTCATGCCCGCCACGGCACCACCAGCCTGCTGCCGACAACCACCGTCGCCCGGCACGAGCAACATCTCGCTTTTCTTGAGGTTTGTCGCCGTCTGAAAGCGGAGGGGACCGGCGGAGCGGCCATTCTCGGTGCGCATTTTTATGGGCCGTATTTCGCGGCGGAAGCGCGGGGTTGTCATCCGGGGGCCGCTGTGCGCGCGCCGGAGCCGAGCGATTATCTGCCCTTTCTCGACTACGCCGACTGCATCGCCACCGCGACCGTCGCTCCCGAGCTGCCCGGTGCGGAGGCGTTCGTCCGCGCCTGCCGTCAGCGCGGCATTCGCTGCAACGCCGGCCACTCGCATGCCACGTTCGATCAGGTAGAGGCGGCGATCGGCTGGGGCGTTCGCCACGTCGATCATCTTTTCTGTGCCATGTCCGATCGCGCTCGCCTGCGCCAGACGCAGACGTATCCGATGCGCGGCGGCCTGATGGAAGCGACGCTGTGTTTCGACGCGCTGACGACCGAGGTCATCGCCGACGGCAAGCATCTCAGCCGCGAGCTGCTGCTGCTGGCGCACAAGATCAAGGGACCGGACCGGCTGGCCCTCGCTACCGATTGCAATCGCGCACTGGACATGCCGGATGGTGAATATCCATTTGGACCGACCGACGGGGGCGAGCCAATCGTGCGCCGCGACGGCGTCGGCGTGATGCCCGACGGCAAGGCGCTGGCCTCCGGCGTCATGGGCATGGATCACGCTGTCCGCACTTTTCGACTTCTAACGGGGGTTCCGCTGGTTGAGGTGGTGCGCATGGCCAGCCTGACGCCCGCGCGAATTGCCGGCTGGGAGCACGAGTTGGGCAGTATCGCCGCAGGCAAGCGGGCCGACTTGTTGGTGCTCAGCGAGGAGCTGGACGTTCGCCAGGTGTATATTGCCGGGCAGCTTGTGCGGTGCTGAAGCGATCCGAGCGGAGCTGCCTCACAACAGAGCTTGAACGTCCGTATCGCTCAGCTCGCGAATGAAGTTACAGCCGAGGATTTGTCCTTCGGGAACGGTCTGGGCATGCACGACACAAGCCAGAATCGTGAGGACAGGCTGTCCCTTGGCATCGTGCAGCTCCGCGCTGAGCAGCTCGCCGACGGCGACAGGCTCCTCGACCAGAAGGGCCAGGCCGCCGACGGCGATATTCAGCATGCGAGCGGGGCGGTGAGGCTCCGCGGGGCCATTGACACGCTGATAGAAGATCTTGGCATCGCAGGAGAAGCGCGACCAGCCGCGCGGATCGGACGTTTCGGGGCGTTTGCGTGCGGCCCCGAACGCGGACAGCTGCTGCTCGTTCAGCTCGCTGGAGAAACGACAGCCCATCGCCCAATCGCTGTCTCCGTGCGGTCGAGCGCGAACGACACAGGCAAGAACGGCCAGCTCCTCCTCGCGGCGCGCCGCGGGCAGCCCCACGCTGATAAGTGTGCCTGGCTCAAAGCGGCGTGGAGAGATCATCTGAATTCCGCCACGCGAAATGTCGCAAATCACCGCCAGCACGCCGGGATCCACCTCGCCGCCGACATCGCCGCAACGAACATTCAGGGTCGTGGCGTAACGCAGCCAAACGCGGCGTTCGTCATCGGCATCCTCGGTGGCGGGCATTTGCGGAAGAGGAATGGGCTGGCCGGTTAGCCAGCGCCAGAACGTCACCGGCGCGCTTGCGGGCATGCGTGACTCCAACGATCCGGAAGGTCATCCCAGAGAGAATCCGGCACAAACCTAGACTACGTTGGCTCGGTCGTCAAATGCCAAAGCTCATTTCGTTGTTCGATATTGCATCTTGAAGAGAGCGGGAGGAGAAGAAACCATTGCTGGGAAAACAAGTGAAAGATAGGATACGGGAAAGGAGATAGCCATGATCGAGTTGACCGAACAGCAGCGGAAGGAGCTGAGCGTCGCGGAGCCAACCGTTCTCGACCCGCAGACGGGAGAGAGCTACATTCTGGTCCGCCGCGAAATCTATGAGCGTTTCAAGGTCCTGCTGGCACCGGAGGCTTACGACCCCGATGAGGGGGCCGGATACATCAACGAAGTCATGGCCGAGGATGACGCGAAAGATCCGTACCTGGAGAGTTATCAGCATTATGGGAAACAGGCATGAACCGCAGTGATGTCGTGATCGTGCCGTTCCCCTTCCAGGACAAGCCGGGACAGAAGATCCGCCCAGCGGTGGTTGTCCAGAGCGACGCCGAGAACCGGCGGCTCGCCAACACCATCCTGGCGATGATTACCGGCAACCTGGATGACGCGGGCCAGCCGACGACCGTGCTCGTCGATCCGCGAACGACGGACGGTGCTGGATCGGGACTAAGCGGCCCCTCGCTGGTCAAATGCTATAACCTGGCCACCGTCCGACAGCGGCGCATCTTGCAGGTGATCGGGCATCTATCGGACGCCTTGATGCAACAGGTCAATCAGGCGCTGAAAGAGGCACTGGAGCTGCCATAGGGATAAAAGGGCAAAACAACGGTTCCTGGCAACTTTTTCCTCCCTTTTTCCTCCCATGTGCAGCGCCGGATTCCGCTATCTGGTTAAGAAATAGATTGCAACACCGCTTCCGAATACCACAAATATAACAAGAATGATCAGCAGGCGACGATGGTTCTCTTTGGGATCGCCCATCCATTTTGGGCGCACTTCTTGTGCTTGCACAGCGTCGTGCGATGAAGGCTTATTCTCTTGAGGTTGCTCAGGTGGAGTTTGCCGTTCTCGAAACCTGAGGAAAAACAGGCCGATTACTCCCCCAAGGACAAGGCAGAGCCGGAATCCGAGAACCAGGTCACCGTCGTTGGGACGACGTAACAGCATGAAGCCCCCATACAGTAGGGCACTAAGGCAAGCAATCCGTACCGTCTCTGGGGTGAACATTAGGAGTCTCTTCCCCGAAACGAAGAGCGATCTATCCGCCGTGCCGTCCGGCCGACAACCTTCTCCGCGCCCTCGGTTTGCTTACGTCGGTCGCTTGTCGTCGTCGGCGCTGGATTGGCCCAGCGGATTGGTGGCGAAGATCCATTCGGCGATGGGCTGGCCTTCGACGAGATGCTGCCGCACGAGCTGCGGGATGCGCTCGGCGGTCATACCGTGATACCACGTTCCTTCCGGGTAGACCACCATCGTCGGTCCATGACAGCAGATGCGCAGGCAGCCGACCTTGGTGCGATAGCAAGCGTTGTCGCCGGTAGCAAGCTGGTGCTCCTTGATCTGCTGCTTGAGGACATCCCAGGCTTCCTGGCCCTCCTGCGGCGTGCAACAGCTCGGTCCCGTGCAGAGCAAGACGTGGCGATGATACGAGCCGATGCCGAGCTTGGCGGCGACGGATTCCAGCTGCTCTTCTTTTGCGGTCATGATCTTAACCTTTGTTGACTCCGCGGACTGGTAAGGACATCGCCAGGCGGATGCGCCGCACAATCTCGGCGAACACCAGCACGGAAGCGGTGCCGGCCAGGATGAGCAGCCAATCGAGAAGCGACAACGGCTCGACTTTGAAGATTCGACCCAGACCGGGCGTGCTGATGATAAGCACCTGCACAACGGCCACCGTGCCGGCAATCGTCAGAAACGTCGGATTGTTCCGGATGCCGCTCAATCCGCTGGCGTCCGGCGTCAACGAACGGCAATTGATCTGGTTCCACACCTGGAAGAAGACGTAAACCGTGAAGAAGATACTCACCTGCCGGATGTTTAATGGGTCAAAATCCCAGCCTTCCGGGTTGGAGCTGCTGCCGGCCGCATACCAGCCGAGATGCTGCATGCCCAACAACAGAACCATCATGGTAACGACGAAGAAAACGGCTGTCGCGAAGATGGTCCGAACCATCGCGGGCGTGACGATATTCTCCTCCTTGCGTTTGGGCGGCAAATTCATCAGCCCCGGCCGCGGCGGCTCCGAACACAGGGCGATGGACGCGAATGTGTCCATGATGACGTTGATCCACAACAGCTGAAGCACGGTGAACGGCGGACGCACGCCGAAGAAGGGACCGAGGAAGGCGATGGTCAGGGCGCTGACGTTGATGGTCAGCTGGAACTGAATGAAGCGCTGGATGTTCTCGTAGAGCGATCGGCCCCAGTGGACGGCCTTGACGATGGTGGAGAAGGCGTCGTCGAGCAGGACGATTTTGCTGGCTTCCTTGGCGACCTCGGTGCCGGCGATGCCCATCGCCAGGCCGACATCGGCTTTCTTGAGGGCGGGGGCGTCGTTGGTGCCGTCGCCGGTGACGGCGACCACGTGCTGCTGTTCCTGCAACAGCTCGACCATCTTGTATTTGTCCAGCGGCCGAGCGCGGGCCAGCACACGCAGGCCGCTCAGCTGCCGGGTGAGATCCTCGCGCTGGCGGGCGTCGCTCTCGGCCGGCTCGCCGCGTTTCCTCAGCTCCATCAGCTGAGCGTGCAATTCGTTGAACCTGGGGCTGGTGAGAACGACGGCGTCCGGCGTATCGATCGGGGCGTCGCGGCGATCGATGAGGCCGATGTCAAAGGCGATGGCGCGGGCCGTTTCGACATTGTCGCCGGTGATCATCTTCACCTCGATGCCGGCGCGGTGGCACTCGTCGATAGCGTCCTTCACGTCGTCGCGGAGCGGGTCGCGGATGGCGATAAACCCCACGAAAACAAGGCCGCTTTCCAGGGCGTCGCGGCGAGCGTGCAGGGCGTCCTCGTCGGAGGGCATCCCCGCCGGTTGGATGGCGTAGCCGAAACCGAGCGTGCGCATGGCCTGACTTGCGGAATCCTTCAGCGATGCCTGCACCGCTCCGCGCGTCTCGGGAGTCCATTCGCGCGTGGTACCATCCGAAGCCTGGTAGTGCGTGCTCTGCTCCAGCACCCACTCCGGTGCGCCCTTGACCAGGGACACCAATTGGCCGCCGTAGTCGATGACGGTGGTCATCCGCTTGCGCTCGGAGGAGAAGTGTATTTGATACAGCGGCTCGAATTGCAGGCGAAGCTTCTGGTACTCCAGGCCGGCCTCGTTCAGCCATTGCAGCAGTGCGCCCTCGGTTGAGCTGCCGACCGTGACCAGCTTGCCCTGTTTCTCTTCGAGGTTGGCCGTCGAATTGACGGCGGCGTTGAGGACGATCCAGTCAAGCGGCTGGCCGTCGCGCGGCCAGGGGCGGTCCTTCTCCGGCGGGATCCATTGCGAGGAGCCGCGATCGTGGATCTGGCCATCCCAGAAGACGCGCACCACTTGCATCTTGTTTTGTGTCAGGGTGCCGGTTTTGTCGGAGCAAATCACCGTCGCCGAGCCGATGGTCTCGCAGGCCACCAGCTGGCGGACGAGGCTGTTGGCGCGCGTCATTTTCCGCATGGCCAGGGCGAGCGAGACCGTCACGCTCATGGGCAGACCTTCGGGCACGGCCACGACGATGATGATGACCATGTAGACGAAGTAGTTGAGCAGATGCTGCGCGACCTTGGTGGCCTCTTCCATGGAATGCGGCCAAAAGACTTCCCGCGGCTCGGCCAGGAACATGCCGCGAGCCAACAGGGCGAGAAAGATGGCGACGGCCGCGATGTAGCCGACGTTGCTGATGAGGTCGGCGAGGTTTTTCAGCTTGACCTGGAGCGGCGTCATCTCCTTCGAGATGGTCAGCTTGCGCTTGACGCGCTTCTCTTCGGTGAGCGGGGCTGTGTCAGCACCCCGAGGAGCTTCTTGCGGCGCTGACGCAGCCCCGCTCGCCTCATCTTCTTCCTCCTCGTCCTCGGCCGATAGTCGCCGAGCGATTTGTCCCAAAGCCGTGGCGTCGCCGACCTCGGTGACGAGCATTTGACCGACACCATCGACCACCTGCGTGCCGCGATACAAACAGCCCGGCTGGTCCGGCCCTTCCGCGCTTTCCGAGGGTGGCTGCCGCTTCTTTCGCGCCGGCTCGGATTCGCCGGTCATCAACGACTGATCGACGTAGAGATCGGTCGCCTTGATGAGCCGGCCGTCGGCAGGGATCTCGTCGCCGACCTCCAGCACGACGGCCTCGCCGACGCAGACGTCTTCGAGCGGGATGGTGTGAATGGCGGCGTCGCGGATCACCTTGACGCTCAGCGATTCCTTCTGGGCGTTGAGTACCTCAAATTCGCGATCGCTCTTGTATTCACTAAGAAAAGCGACACCGGTGGCGAGAATGACGGCGACCATGACGGCCAACCCCTCGACCGACGGATGCCGCGCCGCGATCAGACCGACGAAGAACACAACGATCGCCGAGACGAAGACGATGCTCGGCACCCATTGTCCCTTGCGCAGCGTGAAGGCCGCACCCAGGACAACGGCAACGACGGCTAGCGCGATGCCCGCCAGGCTCGGCCGGCTTTGAAACAGATCCACGAACATCGACAGCAGCGCTGCGCCAAGGAGGATCTTGATGATCGGCTCGTCGAACTTTTCGAGAAACTTCTTCCACAGCGGCTCGCGCGGCAGCGGCGTCAGCTTGTTCACGCCAAATCGCTGCACACTCTGGCCGACAGCGGCGGAGCTGAGACCGTTCTCGGATGCAGCGGGGAAGAGCTGTTCGATTTCTTGAAGAGTGCGCATATGTTGGAAGAAGGGTTTAGCGACGCTTCGCAGAAGCGTCGTTGCCCGACGCTTCTGCGAAGCGTCGCTAAACAATTACTGCTCCATGATCTCGGTTTCTTTCTTCTCCGCCAGGTCCGCGATCCGCTCCTCGTATTTCTTCAACAGCGTCTGCACTTCGTCCTTGCCCTTGTCGCGCTCGTCTTCAGTCATTTCCTTGCCCTTCTCGGCCTGGTCGAGTTGTTTGTTGCTGTCGCGGCGGATGTTGCGGCAGGCGACCTTGGCGTCCTCGGCGGACTTCTTGATGCGCTGCACCAGCTTCTTGCGCTGCTCGCCGCTCATCGGCGGTACTTGCAAGCGGATCATCTTGCCGTCGTTGTTCGGCGACATGCCGAGATCGCTGGAGCGAACGGCCTTCTCGATGTCTTTCAGGACGCTTTGATCGTAAGGGCGGATGACGATTTGTTGCGGATCGGGAGTGCTGATCTGAGCCAGCTGTTTCAACGGTGTAGGCGAGCCATAGTATTCGACGCGCAAGCTATCGACCAGGGCGGGAGTGGCTCGGCCGGTGCGCAAGCCGCGCAGCTCGTCGCGGAAGACGTTGACGGCCTTCTCCATGCGTTCTTCGGTGTCCAGAAGGATTTCATCGCTTGTCATGTTCGCACCTGCTGCAAAGTTCTGAGTTCTGAGTTCTGAGTTCTGAGTTCTGAATGCTGCGTTCTTCCGCTCAGAACTCAGAACTCAGAACTCAGAACTTAAAGGCTGACCAGCGTGCCAATGGGATGTCCGGCGATGGCCCGTTCGATGTTGCCGTCTTGCTTGAAATTGAAGACGAGAATGGGCATCTTGGCTTCCTGGCATAAGCTGATGGCGGCCATGTCCATCACTTGCAAATTATCGCGTAACACCTGGTTGTAGGTCAACTTTTCGTAGCGAACGGCGTGCGGGTTGATTTCCGGCGGAGCGCTGTACACACCGTCCACTTTGGTGGCCTTCAGAAGAATGTCGGCGTCC
>Ga0335075_10010095_pt1 | contig 14341 bp, 8 predicted proteins | sample Lox_Sample_24_FD_206723 | JGI IMG/M metagenome (GOLD analysis project Ga0335075, IMG submission 206723) | Soil microbial communities from Loxahatchee National Wildlife Refuge, Florida, United States - Lox_Sample_2.4 | ecosystem: Environmental > Terrestrial > Soil > Wetlands | place: USA: Florida...
GCGCGGCGGCAGTTACCCTGGGCCATATGCCGTCGAAGGCCGACGCCGACTACGGGGACTCCGTAGAACCTCTCGTTCGGAAAGCCGCTGCCTGGGCCTGGCGGTTATTGGTCATCCTGGCGGCTCTAGTCGCGTTGTTATGGGTGATCGGACGACTGGAAATCATCGTCGTTCCGCTGCTGCTGGCGTTGATGTTGAGTGCATTGCTGGTCCCGGCGGTGGATTGGCTGGACCGGCGGGGTGCTCCCCGCGGTGGCGCGGTCGCCCTGGTGTTACTCAGCGGCTTCGCGATTCTGGGCGGCATCTTGGCGTTCGTCATCAGCCAGTTCGTCATCGGTTTGCCGGATTTGGTCAACCAGGTCACCCGCAGCATCGACTCCACCCGCAATTGGCTCATCGAGGGGCCGCTGCAGCTGAGCCGCCAACAGATTGAGAACGCCGGCAATGCGGCGATTCAGGCGCTGCAGAACAATCAGGCGAAGTTGACCAGCGGCGCACTGTCAACTGCGGCCACCGTCACCGAGATCCTCACTGCGGCACTGCTGATGGTGTTCACCTTGATCTTCTTCCTCTACGGCGGGCGCAATATCTGGGCGTACGTGACGAAGATCTTTCCTACCGATGTCCGGGACCGGGTGCGCGCTGCCGGCAGCGCGGGATATGGGTCGCTGGTGGGCTACGTGCGGGCCACCTTCCTGGTGGCGTTGGTCGACGCGGTGGGCGTCGGCACCGGCTTGGCGATCATGAGCGTGCCGCTGGCTCTGCCGTTGGCGTCGTTGGTGTTCCTCGGTGCGTTCATCCCGCTGGTCGGTGCCGTCGTCAGCGGCTTTCTCGCGGTGGTGGTCGCGCTGCTCGCGAAGGGTTGGGTGTATGGGCTCATCACGCTTGGCCTGCTCATCGGCGTCAACCAGCTCGAGGCGCACATCCTGCAGCCATTGGTGATGGGCCGGGCGGTGTCGATCCATCCGCTGGCAGTGGTTGTGGCGATCTCGACCGGCGGTGTGCTCGCCGGGGTCGTCGGCGCGCTGCTATCTGTCCCTACCGTCGCTTTCTTCAACAACGCGTTCCAGGTGCTGCTGGCCGAGGATCCGTCCGTCGCCGCGAAGCGGACCGACGACGATGCGTCCATCATGGAGGCCGAACCCGATGAACCGGAGCCCGACAGCGAAACCAAGGACTAGAGCTAGATCCGGCCTTCCCGGCGCAGCAAGTCTTGGGCGCTGAGCCCACCGCCGCGGCGTTGACGGGTCCGCTCGCCCCTGTTGGTGTCGTTTCCGCGGGCGTTCATTTTCTGGCTCGCCACGTCCGGGTCTTTCTCATCCCTCGGAGGGGTGGGGATGGCGGTGGTGGCTTGGTCTTCCAGGTCCTCGTCGTTAGGCCGTTGGGCCGAAGGGCGCTCCGTGGGAAGCGGCATCGCCCGGGTTTTGTCGGCAGACGGTTCCGACGGCGGTGGGGTTGTGGTGCGTGGATCGCCGGGACGGTCGTTCGGCTTCGGCCCGCGCAGGTCGCTGAGCCAGGCCTCTATTTCGCGATCCTCGCCGCGGGCCGGTTGGGCCCCCGGCGGTGGGACGGCGGGCATCGGTGGGTGTTCGCGTCCCGGGACAGGAGTCGGCGCGGCGTTCTGTTGCGCGGAGAAGCGAGTCGTCGGCGGCTCTTTGGGCTCAGCTCGCCCGGGGGCTCGCATCCTCGTGGTCCCAGCGGCCGACGGCGTGTCCTGAGCCGGCGGCCGGAATTCTGGCCGAGGCGCCGGCCGCGCCCGCGGCGGGGCCTCCGTGCCGGGGTGGGTTGGGTCGTGCGGTGGACGCGGTTTCGCAGCAACGGGAGCGCGTGCGGCGACCGCCGGCCGCTCGGACCGACCGCGTGGGACGGGCCGCTTGCGCTCGTCGGGCAGGTGAATCTCGCCCAGCCCGATGCGGTTCTGCAGGCGCTTCATCCACGTCGGGGCCCACCAGCAGTCGTCGCCAAGCAGCTTCATCACCGACGGCACCAGGAACATCCGAATGACCGTGGCATCCAACAGCAGTGCCGCCATCAACCCGAACGCCAAGTACTTCATCATCACCAGGTCGGAGAACACGAACGACCCGGCGACCACGGCAAGGACGGTCGCCGCCGCGGTGATGATGCGACCGGTGGCCGCCGTTCCGATTCGGATGGCCTCAGCGGTCGACATGCCGCGGGCCCGCGCCTCGACCATCCGTGACACCAGAAACACCTCATAGTCGGTCGACAAGCCGAAGATCACCGCGATGATCAGACCGATCACCGGCGCGGTCAGCGGCGTCGGCGTGAAATTCAGCCACGAGGCGAAGTGGCCATCGACGAAGATCCACGTCAAGATGCCCATCGTCGATCCGAGGGTCAACGCGCTCATCACCGTCGCTTTGATCGGCAGCACCAGCGATCCGAATGCCAAGAACATCAACAACGTCGTGGTGGTCAACAGGATGACCAACATCAGCGGGAGCTTGCTGAAAATGCCGTGGATGGCATCCTGCTCGAGTGCGGGGGTGCCGCCGACCATGAGGGTCAAGCCCTTGGGTGCGGTGATCGCTCGCAGTTCGGTGATCTTCTTAGCCGCGTCATTGGTATTGACCAAGCCGTTCTGGATGACCCGAACGGAGTCATCTTTGGGATGGGAAGTTCCGTTCGGTCCGGCCACACAGGGATTTCCGGCGACCGTCGGGCAGGGACGTTCCTGCCAGGTCTTGTCGGTGAACCCGGTGACGGTGTCGAGGTCGTTGCGGATCTCGGCGACCTGCTGATCGGTGACCTTCTTGTTGTTGTTGCTTTGGATCACCATGGTGATCTGCTGGGTGCGGTACTGCGGGAAGAGCTTGTCGAAATGCTCCTGTGCCTGTCGCACTGGGTTGCTGGGGGGGAGGTACTTCTCGCTGAAGCCGCCGAGCTTCAGGTTTCCCAGCGGAATGATGAGCAGGATCATCGCCACCACGATCGGTATGGCGAACACCAACGGGCGCTTCATCACTCGGTTGACCAGCTTGCCCCAGAATTCCTGCTCGACCTCTTCCCGGGTCTTGGTCTTCTGCAGCAGGTTGGCCAGCCAGTTCAGGTAGACCCGCGACGGCGTCCAGTTTGCCAAGAACGGCACCCGCAGCAGGGTCCGCACGCCCAGCGCGTCGACGTGATGGCCGAGGATGCCCAGCACGGCCGGCAAGATGGTGATCGACAAGATCGCCGATAGCATGACCGCCGCAATCACGGCGTAGGTCAGCGATTTCAAGAAGCCTTGCGGAAACACCAGCATGCTGGCCCCGGACACCGCGATCAGCACCGCCGAGAACGTCACGGTGCGACCGGCCGTCATCATCGTCCGGCGAACCGCGACCTCGCTGTCGTAGCCCTCGGCGATCTCTTCTCGGAACCTGCTCACCACGAACAGCCCGTAGTCGACGGCGATGCCGAGGCCGATCATGGTCACGACCGGCTGGGCGAAGAAGTTGACCGGGCTGTACATCGCGATGAAGCGCATGATGCCCAGCGCGCCGGCGATGGCCAGGCCGCCGACCATCACCGGCAGGCAGGCGGCGACCACTCCACCGAAAACCAGGAACAACACCACTGCCACCAGTGGCAGCGCCAGGACTTCCATGCGTCGCTGGTCGGTTTCGATGGTGCCGGTCAAACCGTTGGCGACTGGTTCCAGTCCGGCGACTTCGACCTTGCCGTCCTCGAGCTTTTGCAGGTCGGGCGCGACCGCCTTGTAGTTGTTGAGGATGCTGTCGTCGTCATCGCCTTTGAGGGCGATGGAGGCGAAGACGTTCTTCTTGTCCGCGGTTGCCATGTCGTGAACACGCGGGTCAGTGGAGTTCGGTGCGCGCAGGTAGCTGACCCAGCCGAGGACCTGATGCGAGTGAGCTTTTTGGAAAGCGTTGAGTTCGTCGACGATCTGCTTCGACCAGGCCGGGTCGTCAACCGTCTTGCCTTGCGGAGCGGTGAATGTGGCCACGATGTGGCTGGTTCGGTCGCGGCCGTAGGTGTCGTCGCCGAGTACCGACGCCTTGACCGACTGGCTGCTGTCGTCGAAGAACCCACTCTGGGTGACATGTTTGCCGAGGCTGATCCCGAAGATGCCTGCGCCTAGGCACAGCGCCACCATGACGCCGATTACGACGAACCGGTACCGGTACACAGTTCGACCCCACCAGGCGAACACGTAAGCTCCTTACTGGATCTGCGGCGACCCGCGCATTGGTTTTGAGTTGTCAGACACGCGAGGTCAGCAACGAGGACAGCGGCCGGAATGGTTGCAGCCACGCCCCCTTCTCAGGCAGTGAATCGAGGCCGATTCGCGGCAGCGGCTCCCGGAAAACACCCACGATGTCCTCCAGGTCAACAAACTCCAAGGTATCCGACGCTAGCGCCCAACTGGCGTGTTCGCGAAATCCGAGCACCTGTACGGGTACCCCGCCACGCGAGATTTCCTCAAGTGGCTGGCGGAAGGCCTGGCCATCGGCGGACGCAACCACCAGCGCCGCCAGCCCCTCCGCGCTGCGCTGAGCGATGTGGGCGAGCATGTCGCCGTCGACATCGCTGTCCTCGTCGAGTTTCGGCTTGGCGAAAACAGCGAACCCCACGTTACGCAGCGCATCCACCCACGGCCGCACCACGTCGGCGCTGCCCGGCGCGATGTTGGTGAACACGGTGGCCTCGGGTTCGGCCGAGACCTCTGCGGTGTTCTGGCTGTTGGCCGCGACCTCGGTGGTGCGGGCCAGTAACCAACGGCCGAGCGCGTCGAAGCGCGGGCGTTCCAGCGCGGTGGGCCTGCGGCCCAGGATGGATCCCAGGCCCATGTCCAGGTTCGGCGCGTCCCACACCAGCAGCACCCTCCGAACGGCCGGTCCCGCATCGGGCATCGGGTCGCCGGGTAGTTCCACCGGCGTGGTGACCGGCGGGGTCGGTTTCGCGGTCGTTTCCTCGGTCAGGCTCATGGGCTGTTTCTTTCGTAGCGGCGCTCCCACACCAATTCGGTGACGGCACTGCCAACATGCCGTGCCTTGTCCTCATATTTAGTAGTCGGGCGGGCGACCAAGATCGGCAGTGCGCGGCGGGTCGGTCCGAGCGGATCCACTCGCACCAGACGCGGTTCGGCGTCGCCGACCTCGGCGATCTGCTCGGCGTAGCCGGGATGGTCGGTGGCGGCGTGCAGGACACCTCCGAGCCGGAGCCGGTCAGCAATCAGCGCGACCGTGGCGGGCTGGAGTAGCCGGCGTTTGTGATGGCGGGCCTTGGGCCATGGATCGGGGAAAAAGACCCGGACCCCGCTCAGCGAGCCCGGCGTGATCAGATCTTCCAGGACGTCGACGGCATCCCCGCGGATCAACCGGATATTGGTGACGTTTTCCCGTTCGATGGCGGAAAGCAGCTGCGCCAGCCCACGCCGATACACCTCGACGGCGATCACGTCGACTTCGGGTTCGGATTGCGCCATAGCCAGGGTAGAAGTGCCTGTGCCGCAACCGATTTCGAGTACAAGCGGAGCATCGCGGCCGAACCAAGCGCGGGTGTCCAGTGGCTCATCGGCCGCCTCGGCGCTGTGCCGCGGCGCCGCCACGGTGCCGAGTTCCGGCCACAACCGCTCCCAGGTCCGCTGCTGGCCGGCTGACAACGCCGAACGCCGCGACCGGAAGCTGGTGGTCCGGCGATACCCGCTGGCCGCGCGCGCTGCAGGCAGGCTGTCGGGCGGTGTCGGCGGTGTGGCCGCTTCCACCGAGGGCTGCGCACGCATCCGTTCATCGTTACCCATGAATCGAGGATGTTGCCTCCCGCGACCCAGATTGATACCCAACAGTTGCCTTCGGCTGGTAGCGGGTGGCTCGCGTCGCGGCCGCGCAGATGTCACCATTCCAGCGATAGGCCCGGCTCGGCGACAATGGGCGGTGCTAAAGCACCCGGCATTTTGCGGGGATGGGCCTAGCAGGCGAAACACAGGATCGGATAGGGGCGGCTGATTTTCGTCGAAGAGCTGAAGCGATATGCCGGCGAGGTCGCCGACTCGCGCTGCGTCGCGATCGCCGATCGACTCGCCGCTCCGCTGCGGGTGGCGGTCTCCGGACGTCGCGGCGTAGGCCGTCGCACTGTCGAGCGGGCGCTGGCGCGCGCCGGGGGCTTGCGGGGAACGTTCACGGTGACTCGCACCGAGGCAGCGTCACGCGAAGCCGACGTGGACGTCTACGTCATCAGTGAAGTGGTCAAACCCGAGGATCGTGACGCGATCAGCGCCGCCGGTCGACCGGTCGTGGTGGTGTTGAACAAGGCGGATCTGATCGCTACCACTCAACCGGGTCGGCATCCCCACGGCCCGACCCGCGCGGCCGGAATCCGGTGTGAACGGCTTTCCGCGCACACTGGTCTGCCGATCGAGCCGGTGGTGGGAGTGCTCGCGGTCGCTGCGCTCGACGATCTGCTGGACGACGCGCTTTGGGCTGCGCTGCAGGCGTTGTGCAGCCGACCCGTCGACCTCAGCTCGGCGGAGAGTTTTCTCACCGCCGGGCACCCGGTGGCGGCAGAGCTGCGGCGGCGGCTGCTCGAAACCCTCGACTTGTTCGGCGTCGCGCAGGCCATGGCCGCGATCCGGTGCGGCGCGACCCGTGCCCAGGCGTGCGCCGTGCTGCGCAGCCTGAGCTGCATCGACGATGTGGTCGAGAAGATTAGAGCGGTCGGCACGCAGGTGCGCTATCAACGGATGCTGGACGCCGCGGCCGAATTGGAGACGCTGGCCGTCACCGACCGGCGACTCGGCGAATTCCTAGCTCGCGACGACACGGTGGTCGCCCGGATGGCGGCCGCCGTCGACGTCGTCGAGGCGGCCGGCCTGAAAGTCGATCGCTGCGAGGACGCCGCGGCGCATCTGCGCCGCGCGATGGGCTGGCAACGCTACAGCCGGGGGCCCGTGGCGAGCTTGCACCGCGCCTGCGGCGCGGACATTGTCAGGGGTTCGCTGCGGCTATGGTCGAGGGTCGGGAGCGCAGGGTGACCGACCGCGCCGACGACCATGCAGAGCGCAGCGATGTGGGGGTCCCCCCGGCCGCGCAGCGGCGACGGGGAGAGGAGCGGCGCATTAACCAGGCGGGCGGTGACGCATTCGCCGCAGAAGACGCAGACGACGCCGTGGATGCCATGGTGGCGGCGATCGGGCCGCGGCTGGGTCCGCCGACCATCGCGCGCCGCGATGTCGTCCTGGTGACCGGGCCGTGGCTGGCCGGGGTCAGCGGCGTGATTGCGGCGCTGAGCGAACGGCTGCCCGAGCACACGTTCATCGAGCCGACTGATCTGCCGGCCGGCGAAGCGCCGACCGCGGTGTTGTTCGTCGTCTCGGCCGCGGCCGCGTTGACCGAATCCGACTGCACCCTGCTTGACGCCGCGACCGCCGATACCGACGCCGTGATCGGTGTGGTGTCGAAGATCGACGTGCATCGCACCTGGCGCGATGTCCTGGCTCGCGACCGCGACGCGCTGTCGGCGCACGCGCCGCGCTACCGTGACGTGCCCTGGGTAGGCGTGGCTGCCGTGCCCGAGCGCGGGGAGCCACGCGTCGACGACCTGGTCGCGGCGGTACGCGAACAACTCGCCGACTCAGACCTGCCCAAGCGAAACAGGTTGCGGGCGTGGGAATCCCGGTTGCAGACCGTCGCCGACCGTTACGACCGTGATGCGGACGGCGCGGGTCGGCGAGTGCGGGTGGAGGCATTACGCGAGCAGCGCAGCGCCATGCTGCGGCAGCGACGACTGTCGAAGTCGGAGCGCACGATCGCGCTGCGTAGCCAAACCCAGCAGGCTCGGGTCCAGTTGTCCTACTTCGCTCGCAACCGCTGTGCCTCGGTGCGCTCCGAGCTGCAGGAGGATGCCGCCAGCCTGACCCGCGGCAAGTTGCCGGAGTTCGAGGGCTACGCCCGCGCTCGCATGGACGAGGTGATTGCCGAGGTGGACGCGGGCGCAGGCGCGCATTTGGCCGACGTCGCGCAAAGCCTGGGCCTATCTGTCGAGCCGCAGACCCCCGCCGCGCTGCCGAAGATCGAGATACCGGCTCCGCAGTTGAAGTCGCGCCGACTGGAGACCCGGCTGATGATGCTGGTGGGCGCGGGCTTCGGGTTAGGCGTGGCGTTGACGCTCAGCCGGTTGTTGGCCGATCTGGCTCCCGGGCTCACCGCGGCCGGAGCCGTCGCATGTGCGGCGATCGGTCTCGCGCTGACCGTCTGGGTGGTCGGAACGCGCGGTCTGCTGCGCGACCGCGCCTTGCTGGATCGTTGGACCGGCGAGGCGACCGCGCTGCTGCGGTCCGCGCTCGAGCAGCTGGTTGCGACCCGCGTGCTGGGAGCCGAGTCGTCGCTGACGACGGCGCTGGGCGAACAAGACGAGGTGGAGAGCGCGCGGGTCGCCGAACAGGTCGGCGTCATCGACACCGAGTTGCGCGAGCACGCCGTCGTCGGGGCGCGGGCCGCGGCGCTGCGAGGCCGGGAGATGCCGACCCTGCAGGCCGCGCTCGAGGCGGTGCGGGCCGAACTGGGCGAACCGGCAAATCCGAAGACCGAGGTTGCCGGCAACCCGGCCGAGGGCACCGGCGACCCGACCGATGTGGCCAGCGGCCCGGCCGAGGGAACCGCCACCCCGGCCGGTAAAACTGATCAAACTGAGTCGACGGATACCGCGGATAACGTGTTCTGAATCGTTCCTGTGAGTGATCCAATACCCGCCCGACCTGCCCAAGCGATATTCCCCGCGATAACCTGGGTATACGTTCACCGCGGAGCCGCGCGCGTGAAATACCCGGCTCTGAGCCATAGAGCAGCCGCTTACGCAGGAGAGTGCAGGAGATTTCGATGACCTCAGCGACCATTCCCGGTCTGGATACCGCGCCGACTAAGCACCAGGGCCTGCTGTCCTGGGTGGAGGAGGTCGCCGAGCTCACCCAGCCGGATCGGGTGGTCTTTGCTGACGGTTCCGAGGAGGAGTGGCGGCGGCTCTGCGAGCAACTGGTGCAGGCCGGCACCTTCAAGCCGTTGAACCCCAAAAAGCACCCGAACTCTTACCTGGCGTTGTCGGACCCCTCTGACGTGGCGCGCGTCGAATCGCGGACGTTCATCTGCTCCAAGCGCGAGATCGATGCCGGCCCGACCAACAATTGGATGGACCCGAGCGAGATGCGCTCGACCATGACCGAGCTGTACCGCGGGTGCATGCGGGGTCGCACCATGTGGGTGGTGCCGTTCTGCATGGGTCCGCTTGGCGCCGACGATCCGAAGCTGGGCGTAGAGATCACCGACTCTGAGTACGTCGTGGTATCCATGCGCACCATGACCCGCATGGGCAAGGCCGCCCTGGAGAAGATGGGCGACGACGGATTCTTCGTCAAGGCGCTGCACTCCGTCGGTGCTCCGCTGGAGGACGGGCAAAAAGACGTGCCCTGGCCGTGTAACGACACCAAGTACATCACCCACTTCCCGGAGACCCGCGAAATCTGGAGTTACGGTTCGGGTTACGGCGGCAATGCCCTACTGGGCAAGAAATGCTATTCGTTGCGAATCGCTTCGGCCATGGCCCGTGACGAGGGCTGGCTGGCCGAGCACATGCTGATCCTCAAGCTGATTTCTCCGGAGAACAAGGCCTACTACTTCGCAGCGGCATTCCCGTCCGCGTGTGGCAAGACCAATCTCGCGATGCTGCAGCCGACAATTCCCGGCTGGCGCGCGGAAACGCTCGGCGACGACATCGCGTGGATGCGGTTCGGAAAGGACGGCCGGCTGTACGCGGTCAATCCCGAGTTTGGTTTCTTCGGGGTTGCGCCGGGCACCAACTGGAAGTCCAACCCCAACGCGATGCGTACCATCGCCGCCGGCAACACTGTGTTCACCAACGTGGCGCTCACCGACGACAACGACGTGTGGTGGGAGGGCCTGGAGGGCGAGCCGGATCACCTGATCGACTGGAAGGGCCAGGACTGGGTTATTCGCGAGACGGAAACCAAAGCCGCCCATCCGAATTCGCGCTACTGCACCCCGATGTCGCAGTGCCCCACCCTGGCTCCCGAGTGGGACGACCCACAGGGCGTGCCGATCTCCGGCATCCTGTTCGGCGCCCGCCGCAAGACCACCGTGCCGCTGGTGACGCAGGCACGCGACTGGCAGCACGGCGTCTTCATGGGCGCCACCATGGGCAGCGAGCAGACTGCCGCGGCCGAGGGCAAGGTGGGCACCGTTCGTCGCGACCCGATGGCGATGCTGCCGTTCCTGGGCTACCACGTCGGCGACTACTTCCAGCACTGGATCGACCTGGGCAAGAACTCCGACGAGTCCAAGCTGCCGAAGGTGTTCTTCGTCAACTGGTTCCGTCGCGGCGAGGGTGGCAAGTTCCTGTGGCCGGGGTTCGGCGAGAACAGCCGGGTGCTGAAGTGGATCGTCGACCGCATCGAGCACACGGCCGGCGGCCAGGAAACCCCGATCGGCGTCGTCCCTACCGCCGATGATCTCGACCTGGACGGGCTGGACGTAGACGCCGCCGATGTGGAGAAAGCGCTCGTGGTCGACGCGAGCGAGTGGCGCAAGGAACTGCCGCTGATCGAGGAGTGGTTCGAGTTCGTCGGCGAGAAACTGCCCACCGGCGTCAAGGACGAGTTCGAGGCGCTCAAACAGCGGCTGGCCGAAGCCGACTAACGCGCACCTGCAAATGCCTGCAACTGCGGCAGGGTAGCCACAACCTAAGTATCGGCCAGCCGAAGTTGCCCTTACGGCCAACCTGACCAGCAAATTTAAGCCAAGGTATCCGATTTATCAGTAGCCAGGCTACGTTGCTGGATGACGGCTCGGGCGGGTATCTTCTCGGGCGGGGGTGAACGTAGGCCCTCCCCGCTTCGACGATGCAGGCGATGTGCCATATGACGACCACGGCCCCCAACGCTGTTCGCGCGGCCGCGCCGTCGGCGGCGTTACTTCGCCCATTGGTGATCGTCGCCGTCGTCATCTGCCCGGCTCTGATGGTGCGCTTCGCCGGTATCCACCCGAGTCCGATTCTGGGCCTGATCACCTATGGAGCCGCCGTCGTCGCGGCCAGTTTCCTGCTGGCATGGGCCGCAGAGGCCGCCCAAATCGACGTCTCGGGCGGTCTGGCCGTCGCGGTGCTGGGGGTCATCGCTGTCCTTCCGGAGTACGCGGTCGACCTGTATTACGCCTACACCGCAGGCCATGTGCCCGACTACACCCAGTACGCCGCGGCGAACATGACCGGCTCAAATCGGCTGCTGATGGGTATCGGGTGGCCGGTCGTCGTTCTGATCAGTGTGTGGGTGGCACGCAGGGCCACTGGCCGCAAAGTCGGCCAACTGGATCTCGACGCCAGCAACCGGGTGGAGATCGGCTTCCTGATGATCGCCGGGGTGGTCGCCTTCGTGGTGCCCGCGACCGGCCGCATCCACATCGCCTTCGGGGTGTTGTTACTGGCCTGGTTCGGCTTCTACTTGTACAAGCTGAGCCGCGGCGACGTCGAGGAACCCGAGCTGGTTGGCACCGCCGCGGCGCTGGGCGCACTTCCCGAGCGTGCACGCCGCATCGCGGTATCGGCACTGTTCATCCTCGCCGCGTCGGTGATCGTAACCTGCGCAAAACCGTTCGCCGAGAACCTGATCGACGCCGGCACGCAGCTGGGCATCGACCGCTTCCTGCTGGTCCAGTGGCTGGCGCCGCTGGCGTCGGAGGCGCCGGAGTTCATCATCGCCATCATCTTCGCGGCCAGAGGCAAGGGCGCGATCGCGATCGCGACGTTGATCTCGTCGAAGGTCAACCAATGGACCTTGCTCGTCGGGTCGTTGCCGGTGGCGTTCATGCTGGGCGGAGGGGGCCCGTCGATACAACTGGACGGCCGCCAGATCGAGGAGATGGTGCTCACCGCCGCGCAGACGCTGATGGGTGTGACGCTGGTGCTCGGCCTGCGGTTCCGCCGTTGGGCCGCCTGGGCGCTGCTCGCCTTGTTCGTCGTGCAATTCCCGATCACCTCGATGCAGGGCCGCGTACTGCTCAGCGCGGCCTATGCGGTCGTGGCTGGCGTCGCACTGGTAATCAATCGCCGCCAGCTGGCGCCAACGTTGTTGGCGCCGTTCGCCGGTCGAGCCAAACGTCATGGCGGACACCCGCATCAGCCGGCCGAAGAGCCCCGCGCAGGATAGGCCACTGAGCGGCCCTTGACACCTGTCAAGTTTGCCGGCGGTACAGTCTGCGCATGCAGATTCGTGAGCATCTCGGCGCCAACAAGCCCGCCATCATCCTCCATCCGTCCGGCACGGTCGTGACCTTCGACGAGCTGGAAGCCCGCGCCAACCGGCTGGCGCACTACTTTCGCCGCTCCGGTCTGGTGGAAGGCGACGCCATCGCGATTCTCATGGAGAACAACGAGCACATCCACGCGGCCATGTGGGCGGCCCGGCGCAGTGGTCTGTACTACGTGCCGATCAACACCCACCTGACCGCGCCGGAGGCCGCCTACATCGTCGACAACAGCGCCGCCAAGGCGATCATCGGTTCGGCTGCGCTTCGCAAGACCTGCGAGAACCTCGCCGAGCACCTTCCCGCGGGTTTGCCTCCGGTGTTGATGATCGCCGATGATGACCTCGACGGTTGGCAGCGCTACCCGGAATGTGTTGCCGATCAACCGGATACGCCGATCGACGACGAACGCGAAGGCGATCTGCTGCAGTACTCGTCCGGCACTACCGGTCGACCCAAGGGAATCAAGCGCGAATTGCCGCACGCCGCACCCGCCGAGGCGCCCGGCATGATGTCGGCGCTGGTCGGATTCTGGATGCACCCGGATGCGGTCTATCTGAGCCCGGCGCCGCTGTACCACACCGCACCGTCGGTGTGGTCGATGAGCGTGCAGGCCGGCGGCATCACGACCGTCGTCCTGGAAAAGTTCGACCCCGAAGGCTGCCTAGATGCCATCCAGCGCCACCAGGTCACGCACGGTCAATTTGTGCCGGCCATGTTCACCCGGATGCTGAAACTGCCCGATTCAGTGCGCGATTCGTACGACCTCTCCAGCCTGCAGCGGGTGATGCACGCGGCGGCGCCGTGCCCGGTGGAGATCAAGAAACAGATGATCGACTGGTGGGGGCCGATCGTCGACGAGTACTACGCATCCTCAGAGGCGATCGGGTCCACGTTGATCAGCGCCGAGGAGTGGCTGGCGCATCCCGGCTCGGTGGGCAAGCCGATGCTGTGCGAGATCCACATCCTCGACGAGAACGGCAACGAGCTGCCGGCGGGGCAGGCCGGCGAGATCTATTTCGCCGGCGGATATGACTTCGAATATCTCAACGACGCGGCGAAGACCGCCGCCTCCCGCGACGAGCACGGCTGGGTCACCGTCGGAGACGTCGGCTATCTCGACGACAGCGGCTACCTCTACCTGACCGACCGCCGTCACCACATGATCATCTCCGGCGGCGTCAACATCTATCCGCAGGAAGCCGAGAACCTTCTGGTGACCCATCCGAAGGTGCTGGACGCGGCGGTGTTCGGGATTCCCGACGACGAGATGGGCCAAAGCGTCAAGGCGGCGGTGCAGACGGTCGACCCGGCCGATGCCACCGACCAGTTCGCCGACGACTTGCTGGCCTGGCTGCGAGACCGCTTGGCGCACTATAAGTGTCCCCGGTCGATCTCGTTCGAAGCGCAGCTGCCGCGTACCGATACCGGCAAGTTGTACAAAAACGAACTGGTCGAGAAGTATTCGGTGTGAAGCTGCGCGTAGTCGACGTGTCGGAGCCGGCGTCCGACGTCGAGGCTGCAGCATTGGCGGTTCCGGTTGTGGCGGTCGGAGCGCTCGCGCACGCATCCGAATTCTGGCTGCAGCGCGCGACATTCACGCTCACCGAGGCCGACACCGACGACCGTCGGGCGATCACCGTCCCGTCGATCGATTCGGCGATCGCCGAACTGATTGCGCGGGTTGAGCGCTGGCCGCTGGCAGCGGCGGTCTGCGATGGTGTGCTGCGGTCGGTCGATCCGGCCGGCCCGACGCTCGCCGGGGTGGTGACCGAGTCATTGGCCTACTCCACATTGCAGGGTGGACCGGAGTTCGCCCGGTGGCTTGCCGAGCGCGGCCCGGCTCGCCTGACCGATATCGCCGATCCGGTGCAGACCCACCGCGACGGCAATACGCTGCGGATCGCCTTCAATCGGCCGCAACGCCACAACGCGTTTTCCACCGCTGCTCGCGCCGCGCTGCTGGAGGCGTTGACCGTCGCGCAGCTGGACCCGTCGGTCGACGAGGTCGTGCTGACCGGCAACGGGCCGTCCTTCTGCAGCGGCGGCGACCTCGCCGAATTCGGCAC
>Ga0335075_10010096_pt1 | contig 14341 bp, 15 predicted proteins | sample Lox_Sample_24_FD_206723 | JGI IMG/M metagenome (GOLD analysis project Ga0335075, IMG submission 206723) | Soil microbial communities from Loxahatchee National Wildlife Refuge, Florida, United States - Lox_Sample_2.4 | ecosystem: Environmental > Terrestrial > Soil > Wetlands | place: USA...
CGCGGAACATGATCGTCACCTTGACCTTGTCCCCCGCCTTGAGGAACCGCTCGACGTGGCCCTTCTTGGTGCCGTAGTCGTGCGGGTCGATCTTCGGGCGGAGCTTGATCTCCTTGACGATCGTCTGAGTCTGGTTCTTGCGCGATTCCCTGGCCTTGACCGCGGATTCGTACTTGAACTTGCCGTAGTCCATGAGCTTACAGACCGGGGGGCGCGCCGTCGGGGCGACCTCGACAAGATCGAGATCGGCTTCCTGAGCGAGCCTGATTGCCTCGTTGATCGAGACGATCCCTACCTGCTCGCCCTTGGGTCCGACGAGCCGAACCTCCGGAGCGCGGATGCGCTCGTTGACACGCGTTTCGGCGCTGATGTGACCTCCAGAGCCTCATCTGTTGCCGCCGGCCTCTCCGGCGGCAGTTGCCGCGACCACGCCAACGGAAAAGCCCCGCCAGCGCATGCGCCGCGGGGCAACCACAACAACGGCGCGCTCCGGCATCACACCGGCGACCGCGCCGTACCAAACCCGCCAGCCATCTGGCTGGCCAGGTGGGAGGTGGTCCTCCGCTTGACGTCCGGCACCAGGTACCGGACTGGTCAACGACCAAGACTAACAGCAAATAACGGCTGAACGGTATTCCCGTGGGCCGCCACATTCACCGGCCGCCCCGGGCGGCCACGACCTTTGTGGCCACCGGGGCGTGGTACCGGATATATCCGACATATACCCCGGCCGGAAGCGTTAGTTCACCACGCGGTTGCGGAAGGTGCGCGTGCCCAGGTAGCCGAAGACCGCCGTACCTCCCACCAGCGCCAGGAACACGGCCCACAGCGGCATGTGCCCGAGCGAGGGAGTCAGCACGGCGCGGAGCCCTTCGGCCATGTAGACCATCGGGTTGACGAGCGTGACGATCTGCAGCCACCGGATCGCATGCAGCGCCGACCACGGGTAGTACACGCAGCCGAGCATCGTGAGTGGCAGCAGGATCACCGCGAACAGCATCTGCATCTTGCGCGGGTCCATCACCGTGCCGAGCAGCAGCCCGAGCGAAGACGTCATCGTCGCGCCGAAGACCAGGATCACCAGCAGCAGCGCCCAGTTCGTCACGCTGACGTGCGGCGCCTGCCCGGCGGCGTGCACGAGCAGCACGATCGGGAACACGATGCAGGCGCCGATGAACGACTGGATCGCGCCGGCCAGGATCTTCTGGGCCGCGAGCACCCTGATCGGCACCGGGGCGAGGGCCCGGTCCTCGATCGTGCGCTGCCACGAGAACTCCATGACCAGGGGCATCGTCGTGCCCATGATCCCCTGCATCAAGAGCATCGACGCCATGAGCCCCGGCACGAGGATCGTGGCGAAGTTGGCCCCGCCCCCGCGGCCCGCGCCGGCCACCATCATGCCGCCGCCGATCTTTGGCAGCACGTAGGCGAAGACGAAGACGAAAAGCAGCGGCTGCATGACCGACCGGGTGAACGTGGAGATCGCGTTGCGGCGCAGCACGCGAAACTCGCGCGCCATCATCGACGCGAACGTCTTAAGCAGCGTGGGGTGCGGCTCCGGCGCGTCGCTGACCAGCGCGGCGATGCTGGCCGCGGCGACCGCGTCGGCGCCAGCGCCAATGTCTGGCCCCGGGCCGCCGCCTGGGCCACTTCCCGGACGACCGCCGGGCCTGACTACGGAAACTGCCATGTCTACTCCCGGTACTCTCTGCCGGTCAGGGTGAGGAAAACCGTTTCCAGGCTGGGCTTTTGCGTGGTGGCGTCACGCACGTGCAGGCCTTCGTGGGTGCCAGCCGCCACCACCTCGCCGAGCAGCCCTTCTGGCTCGCGGCTGAGTACCCGGATCTGGTCCCCCTCGGTTTCCACGCTGGTGACCCCGGGCTGCTCAGTCAGGCCCGCTCGTTCGGAAAAATCGGGTGGAATGTCTTCTTCGAAGCAGACCGTCACGATCGTGACAGCCCCGGCGTTCTCCTTGAGCTCATCCACGCTGCCCTCGGCGAGCACGAGACCGTGATCGACGACCGCGATGCGGTCGCAGAGCGCCTCGGCCTCCTCCATGTAATGCGTGGTGAGCAGGATCGTCTGGCCCTGGTCGTGCAGCACCTTCAGGATGTCCCAGAGGTTCACCCGCGTCTGCGGGTCAAGCCCGGCGGTCGGCTCGTCGAGGAAGAGCACGTCGGGCCTGTGCACCAGCGCGCGGGCGATGAGCAGCCGCCGCGCCTGGCCGCCGGACAGGTCGCTCGACATCGCCTTGCGCCGGTCCCCCAGGCCGAACGCGTCGATGAGCTGGGCGGCCCTTCTGCCGGCCTCGCGCGCGGAAAGCCCGAAGAACCGGCTGCGGAACTCCAGGTTCTCCGCCACCGTCAGCTGCATGTCGAGCGTGTTGTTCTGGGTGACGACGCCGATCCTTCGCTTGACGCCGACAGGGTCTTTCACAACGTCATAGCCCGCGACCATAGCCGTGCCGCCCGTGGGGTGGACGAGCGTGGTGAGCATGCCGATCGTGGTGGACTTGCCCGCGCCGTTCGGTCCGAGGAGGCCGAAGAACTCGCCTTCCGGGACGTCGAGGTCGATGCCGCGCACCGCGTCGACGTCGCCGCGGGATGTCTTATATGTCTTGCGCAGGTCCTCGGTCCGGATCGCCCTGGTCGTCGTGGGCGGCCCGGCCGGGTGGGCCTGCGCGGTCGTGGTTGTCACTTGCCGCGTTCCTCTCGCGCGAGCGTGTTGAATCGGCGGATCATCTGGACGAAGAACCTGCGCACGACAGCTTCGTCCGCTGCGGTGACGAAGTCGAACGCTTTTCGCCACCGGGGCCCGGCCAGGGTCAGGTACTCCTGGCAGGCCTCCTTGCCCTTTTCCGTCACGTGCAGCCGGACTACCCGGCGGTCAGCCGGGTCCGGGCGCCGTTCTACGTACCCATCCTTGACCAGCGTGCTCACCACCGTGGTTGTCGTGCCTGGGCTGGTCATGCCGCGGGCGGCCACCTCGCTGGCCTTGAGCCCGTCATGCTCGAGCAGCACCCGCAGCACGCCGAGGCCGGCCGGGCTGATCCGGACGCCGGTCTCCCGCACGGTGTTCCCCCAGTAGGTGCCCATCAGCCGGACCGCGACCAGGATCAGCGTGTGCATCGGCGCGTCTTCTGTGATCGCGGCGACGTCTTGCGGCCACTGCCAGGGCGCCTCGCCCGGGCACGCTTCCGCGCCATCGGGCGCGGCCGCTTCGTCGCGGTAAGGTTTCCCCGGGTGCACGGCTCCAGTATGGGGGCAATGAACTTTGAGGTCAAATAATTTGGGGTCAAATATCTGGAACATTGCCCGCTTTTCAGTCTGCTCCGTACCAGCGGATCGGCTGGCCGGTCACCGCGGCGATCACGCTGAAGTCGCGGTCGTGATGGAGCAGCGTGAGGCCGTGCAGCTCCGCGGTCGCCGCGATGACCAGGTCGACCGGCCCGGCGCTGCGGTGCTGCCCTTTCGCCGTGAGGTCGCCTTGGACCTCCCACGCGCGCGAGTATGCCCGGTCATGGACTGGCACCCAGCCGAACGCGGCCCGCATGTCCTGGATGCCGTTCGCGCGGTCCGCGGCTGAGCGGGCGCTATAGAAGAACTCCAACTCGGTAACCGGGCAGACCGCGACGAGTCCGGCCGCGACCGCCTGGTCCCAGCCGAAGGACTCGGCGCCCGGCCGCATGAGCCGTGCCAGCGCGCTCGTGTCGATAAGGAACTGCGCCGGCGTCACCGCCGGTAGCTTCGCTTGTCCTGCAGGAGGGCCAAGTCGAACGCCTCGTCCGAGGCCGCGTCGCGCAGCCGGGTCAGCGCCAGCGCCCGGCGCCGGTTCTCAAGCACCTCGCGCAACGCGGCATTGACGGTGTCCTTCTTAGTACTCGTGCCCAGTTCCCGCGCCACGCTGGAGACGAGATCATCGTCGAGGTCAATCACGGTCCTGCTCATGCGCCGCCTCCCGCGCATTCCCGTATATCCAAGTCCGCATCAATGATATCACGCGAGGTATCCGGTAGCCGGGCAGGAACCCGGCGCGGGGCCACCGCCGAGAATGCCCGGGTCAGGCGAGGCGGGTTACCGCGACGGCGACTTCCATGGTGCTGTCCGGGGGGCCGTGGTAGGTGCCCTTGAGCGGCGGGACGTCGGCGTAGTCACGGCCGCGGGCGACTACCACGTGCCGCTCCCCCACGGGGGCGCCACTGGCCGGGTCGCGGGCGGTCCAGGATCCGGTCCAGTACTCCACCCAGGCGTGGCCCTGACCGGCCACGGTGGTCCCGGGCTCGGCGGCGGGGTTGGCGTGCAGGTAACCGGACACGTACCGGGCGGGCAGTCCGGCCGCGCGCAACAGCGCCACCGTAACGTGCGCCATGTCCTGGCACACCCCCTGCCCCTTGTCCCACGCCTCTTGCGCGTCAGTCCGCACGCCGGTCGCGCCCGGCATATAAGTCACCCGGGAACGCACCCGGGATGAGATCGCCTCCGCGGTCTCGTCCGGCGACAGCCCTCGCAGGTCCTCAAGCACGGTCGCGATGACCTCGGGTGTCACCGCGGTCAATCTCGTCGGCATCAGGAACCCCAGCGGCAGGTCCTGTGCCGACTCGGCGATCTCCGGCCAGCTCAGCCGCTTGCCTTCGGGAAACGGGACGGCGGCCCCGGTCTCCACCGTCGCCCGCGCGCGGATCAGCAGGTCATCGTGCGGGCCGGGGAGGTGGAAAACGCTGACGAACGTTCCCCAGCGGTCGTTGTAGGTCCACACCGGCACCCCGCGGCCGACCGTGACCCCCGCCTCGAGCGTGGTCTGGGTCGGCAGCGTCAGCGGGGTCATCCTGGCCTCGTTCAGCGAGCTCACCACCGGGCCGGCGTACGTGATCCGCGTAGTGTGCTCGATTCGCAGCCGCCAGCCCACCGCTAGCCGTCCCGTTCCCGGTCTTCGGCGAGCCGGTATCCGTCGAAAATGTCCGCCACGTTCTCCAGGGTAGAAAGCCCGGCAGCCCTGGTGCCCGGGATCCGGTTACGCTGATGAGGACGAGAGGTGGCGATATGTACATTCCAGCCCATTTCGCGCCCGACAACGCGACGGTTGACGAGTTGCTGTACCACCATGGGGCGGCCGACTTGATAACGGTGACCGCGGACGGGCTGGTGGCGACGATGCTGCCGTTCATGTACGTACCCGAGGCCGGCGCCCGCGGCGCGTTGCACGGTCACGTGGCGCGGAACAACCCGCAGTGGAAGCTCCCGGCCCGGGGGGAGGCGATGGCGATCATCCGCGGGCCGGACGCGTACATCTCGCCGGCCTGGTACGCGTCCAAGGCCGAGCACGGCCGGGTCGTGCCGACCTGGAACTACGTGACCGCGCATGTGTACGGCGAGCTGATCGTCCATGACGACCCGGCGTGGACAGAAAACCTGGTACGCCGCCTCACCGCCAAGCATGAGGCCAGGAGCGCGCGCCCGTGGTCAGTAGACGACGCTCCCCCGGAGTACATCGCGGGCCAGCTTCGCGCCATCGTCGGGGTCGAACTGGCCATCACCCGGATCGAGGCGAAGGCCAAGCTGAGCCAGAACCGGCCGGAAGCCGACGTCGACGGCGTGATCACCGGCCTGCGTGCCCGCGGCGACGAGCGCAGCGCGGATGCGGTGGAAAGGGCCCGGTGAGCGTCACCCGGGTCCTCACGATGGCGGACGCCGAGCCCCTCGCCGCTTTGCTCCGCGCCAACTGGGATTTCCTCGCGCCATGGATGCCCGCTCGCGCGGACGAGTTCTTCACCGTCGCGAGGCAGGGAGAGATCCTGGCGCGGGAACTGGATGCCTACGCGCGGGAGGTGATGATCCCGCTGGCGATCGTGGACGCCGACGGCGAGCTGGCCGGGCGCATCACGATCAGCGGGATAACGCGCGGCGCGTTCCAGTCCGCCAGCATCGGCTACTGGGTGGCCAAGTCGCGCAACGGCCGTGGCCTCGCCAGCGCGGCGGTGGGCGAGGTCATCGGGATCGCGTTCCGTGACCTCGGCCTGCACCGGCTACAGGCGGAGACGCTGCTGCACAACACGGCCTCGCAGCGCGTGCTGCGCCGTAACGGGTTCCAGCCGTTCGCGGTGGCCCCGTCGTACCTGAAGATCGCCGGCGAGTGGCAGGACCACCTGCTGTTCCAGTTGCTGAACGGCGCTTGAGGTTACCGGGCCGCGGCAGACCTGCGAGCCAGTTCGGCCTCGCCAGCGGCTCGCATGGCCTGGAGCGGCGCGGACTTGCCCGTCATCAGCTCAACCTGCGCGGCCGCCTGGTGCAGCAGCATGGCGAAGCCGCTCGCGACCATCGCGCCCGCCGCGGACGCGGCCTCGGCCAGCGGTGTCGGCCATGGGCTGTACACCACGTCAAGGACGGCGGCGGGCATCCGGCCAGCTGCCCTGATACGACCCGCGTAGGCGTCGGCGGCACCGGCCGGGACCGTGGAGATCAGCAGGTCGGGAATTGGGACGTCCGCCAGGTCCGCGAACGAGCGCAGCCGGACCGGCAGGTGCAGCCGTTCCGCGGCGATGAGCACCCCGGCCGCCCGCGACGGTTCCCTGGCCACGATGTCGGCGCCGCTGGCGCCCAGTTCCGGCAGGGCGGCGAGCGCGGAGCATGCCGTCGCCCCGGCACCAAGGATCACGACGCTGCCAGGCGGGGGGGCGCCGGCTTCGGTCAGCGCGTCAACGATGCCCTTGACATCGGTGTTGTAGCCGTACCGGCCGTCCGGCCGGAACACCACCGTGTTCGCCCCGCCGGTCGCCACGGCGAGCGGCCCGACATGGTCAAGCAGCGGGAGCACCGCCCGCTTGAGGGGCATCGTGAGCGACAGCCCGGCCCATCCCGGGCCGAGCGAGGAGATCAGGCCAGGCAGCTTGGCCTCGTCGCACTCGATGGCCTGGTACGACCAGTCGCTAAGACCCAGCGCCTGGTAGGCCGCGCCGTGCAGCACCGGCGAGAGCGAGTGCGCGACGGGCGACCCGAGAACCGCTGCTTTCATGGGCGGCCAGGGTATCCGATCATCCCATGCCAGGAAGCGGTGTGGCGGAGAATACCGACGGGCGGTTGGTGTAGGTGAGGAAGTACAGCCAGTTTCCGTTCGCCGGGTGCAGCACGGCCTCGATCGCCTCGTTGCCCGGGTTGCTGATCGGCGTCGGCGGCAGTCCCTCGTTCAGGAAGTCGTTGTACGGGCCCGGAATCGCGGCTTCGGCGTCAGTGATGTTCACGGCGAACTTGTTCTGCCCGTACAGCAGGACGCTGTCGAACTGCAGCTTCATGTGGTCGGCCAGCCGGTTGATGATCACCCGGGCGATCTTCGCGAAGTCACTCGTGTGCCCGGCCTCGGCCTGCACCATGCTGGCCTCGATCATGACCTGCTCGGGCGACAGGTTGACCTTCGGGGCGGCGGCCGCCAGGTCGATCGAGGACGCCTCCTGGTCGTACCGCTGCACCATGGCCTGCAGGATCTGCAGCGCCGACTCGTTCGGCTGGATCTGGTAGGTCGCGGGGAACAGGTAGCCTTCCACCTTGCCCTTGGCGTAGGACGGCAGGCCAAGCCGCGCCGGGTTGTTGATGATCTGCTGGAACTGCGCCTGCGGGATGGACGTGTCCTTCGCGAGCGTCGCCACGACCTGCGAGACGCGCTTCCCCTCGGGGATGGTGACGACCAGCTGCACCCTGTCCTTCGGGTTCAGCAGCTCCGCGTACGCCAGGCTGGCCTGCATGTGGTGGTCGAGCTTGTAGAAGCCGGGTTCGAGGCCGGCCGAGTTCGTGCTTTGCTCGGCGGCGAGCACCAGCGCGCGAGAGCTCGCGATCACGCCGAGCGACACCAGTTCCGGCCCGATGCTGCTCGCCGAGTCCCCGGGCTTCACCTGAAAGGTCACCGCCGGCCCGGTTCCCGGCCCGGCGTAGTCGGCCGGGTGGTATTTGCTCTCGTAGCGGGAGTAGACATCGTAGCCGCCGCCGACCAGCGGGGCGAGGATCAGGAGCAGCGCGACCCACGGCGCCAGCCGCCGGACCGGACCGCGCCGCGGACGGCGTTCGCCCGGGTCGCCCCAGTCGCCGTCCGGGCCGTCGCCGCGACCGCGTCGGCCGCCACCGCGCTGGCCCCGGGAGGCGTCCTCGTACTCGCCGTACTCGCCGTCGCCTGCGTACCCACCGTCGCGGCCCCGGCGGCCGCGCCGCCCGCGGGGATCGTCCGCGCGGAAGCCCGGCAGGAAACTGCCGTCGGAACCGGCCCCGTCCCAGCTCTGGTAGTCGTCCCGCCCGAACCGGCCGTCACCGCGCGGCGGGTAGCTGCCACCGGCGTACCGCTCGTCGGCGGCGCGGCGCGGATCCGCCATCCGAGGATCGCGCCCCCGAGGTGCCCGCGCCGGGTCCGCGGCGCCGCGCCACGGAGCCCCCGGCGGGCTCTGCCGCGGGCCGGCGTCGCGCCAGTCCGGCCGCGGGGCAGGACGCTGCGCGCCAGCGGCACGCGGCGGGAACTGCCCGGTGCCGCGGCGCTGGTCGCCGGACTGGTCTTGCCATCCGCTTTCCGGCCATCCGCTTTCCTGCCATCCGCTTTCCTGCCGCCGGGCGCGCTCGTCCCTCGGCCGCGGATCGGATGGCTGCCGCCTCGCCTGCTCCTGGTCGCCGTAGCCGCCACGACCTCCGCGACCGCCCGCACGGCCACCCTGACCGGGACGGCCGGACCCGCGGCCGCCAGCGGTATAACCGCCGCTCACCGGCCGCTCGCCCGGTCCTGCCGCTGGCCGCGGCCGGGCGCCGGGTCAGCGCTCTGGCCCGGGTCCACCAGCTCTCCCGGGGCGCGCCCGGTGCGGCGCTCGGATTCAAGCGCCGCCTCGAGCAGCACGGCAGCGGCGGCGGAGTCCACGCTCTGCCGCCGCGCCCGTGAGTCGTGGCCGCCCCGGCGCAGCGCCTCGTGTGCCGTGGCGGTGGTGAACCGCTCGTCGACCAGCCGCACCGGGAGCGGCGCGACCCGCGCCGCCAGATCCGCGGCGAACCGCTTGGCGGTGATGGCGGCGGGGCCTTCACGGCCGGACAGGGACCTCGGAAGACCTACCAAGATCTCTATTGCCTCCTCGGCTACGGCCAGTGACGCGAGCGCGTCCAGGTCACCTTTGCCCCGCCGGACGACGGTCAGCGGGGTGGCGAGCATACCACTTGGATCACTGCGTGCCACGCCAATGCGGACCGAACCTGGATCGACCGCCAGGCGCACACCTGACCTCACCAGGTCTCCGGTTCGCAACAACATGGCAACAACTTACCCGCCAGTGCGCTCGCTGTCCCGCAATGCGTCACGAACAACCTCAAATGCCGCATTAACCGCATCCGGTCCGGCGTTGGGCGAGCCGCCGCCCTGGGCGATGTCCGGCTTGCCGCCGCCGCCCCCGCCCAGCGCCCTCGCCGCACCGCCGACCAGGCTGCCGGCCGACAGCCCGGATCCGCGGCCCGCCTCGTTCACCGCGATGACCACGACCGGGCGGTCCGCGGGCACGCCCACGACCATCACCACCGCGGGCTGCGGCGCGGGGATCCTGCCGCGCACGTCAAGCGCGAGCCTGCGTATCCCGTCCGCGTCGGTGCCGTCCGGCACCCGGTGCGCGACGAACGCGATCCCGCCGATGTTCTCCGCGCTTGCGGCGATCTCGCCGGCCGACTCGAGGAGCTGGGCCGAGCGGAGCCTGTTCAGCTCGCGTTCGGCGTCCCTGAGCCGGGTAACGACCCCGGAGATGCGCTCAGGCAGCTCCTCCGGGCGCGCCCTGAGCTGCTCGCTGAGCTGGTTGACGAGGACGCTCTCCCTGGCCAGGAACCGGAACGCGTCGATACCCACCAGGGCCTCGACCCGGCGCACGCCGGAGCCGATCGAGGACTCGCCGAGCAGCTTGACCAGGCCGAGCTGGCCGGACCTTGCGACGTGCGTCCCGCCGCACAGCTCACGGGAGTACTCGCCGACCTCAACGACGCGGACCTCGCCGCCATACTTCTCACCGAACAGCGCCAGCGCGCCCATCGACCGTGCCTCGTCCAGTGAGGTGTGGAACGCGCGGACCGCCAGGTCGTCGATGAGTACCCGGTTCACCTCGTCCTCGACCTCGCGCAGCACGGTCACCGGGACCGCGCCCGAGGCGGTGAAGTCGAACCGGAGCCGGCCGGGAGCGTTCTCCGACCCCGCTTGCGCCGCCGACTCGCCGAGCGCGCCGCGCAACGCGCGGTGCACCAGGTGGGTCGCGGTGTGCGAGCGCGAGGTGGCGCGGCGCCGCTCGACCTCGATCTCCGCGTAGGCGGGCGAGCCCGTGACTACCTCGCCGGACCGCACCCGCCCTCGGTGCACGATGAGGCCGGGCAGCGGCGTCTGCACGTCGGTCACCTCGATCTCGGCCGGACCGCCCGGCCCCTCGGTCCTGATCACGCCGTGGTCCGGCAGCTGGCCGCCGCCCTCGGCGTAGAAGGGAGTCCGGTCGAGCACCACGGAGACCTCGGAACCTGCCGCCACGGACCGCACTGGCACGCCGTCGGAGAGCAGCCCCACCACGGTCGCCTCGCCCACCGCCTGGTCGTAGCCGGTGAAGGTGACCCGGCCCGCCTGCTCAAGCAGGGTCGCGTATACCGAAATATCGGCATTGCCGGTCTTCTTTTCCGCGGCATCCCTCTTCGCCCGCGCGCGCTGCTCCGCCATCAGCCGGCGGAACCCTTCCTCGTCCACCGTCAGGCCCTGCTCCGCCGCCATCTCAAGCGTCAGGTCGATCGGGAACCCGTAGGTGTCGTGCAGCTGGAACGCCTGCTCGCCGGAGAGCAGGTCCGAATGCCGCCGCCGGGTTTCCTCCACCGCCACGTCGAAGATCGCGGTGCCGGTGCGCAGCGTCCCCGCGAACGCCGCCTCCTCCGCGTCGATCACCGTGCGGATGTTGGCGGCGTCCCGGCGCAGCTCGGGAAACTGCTCGCTCATCGCGGCGATCGTCACCGAAGTCAGCTCGTGCATGAACCCGGTGCCGGACGGAGAACCGCCGCCGCGCTGGCCGCCAGCAAGCAGCCGAAGGTTGCGGATGGACCGGCGCATGAGCCGGCGCAGCACGTAGCCGCGCCCCTCGTTCCCCGGCAGCACGCCATCCTCGATCAGCATGACCGCGCTGCGCACGTGGTCGGCGACCACGCGCAGCGCCACGTCGCTGCGATGGTCGCGGCCGTATTCCTGCTCGGTGAGCTCGGCCGCCTTGTCGAGGATCTTCCAGGTGGTGTCGATCTCGTACAGGTTGTCGACGCCCTGGAGGATCGAGGCCATCCGCTCCAGGCCCATGCCGGTGTCGACGTTCCTGAACGGCAGCGGGCCCTCCACGTCGAAGTCGTCCTTCGCCCGGACCGCGCCCAGCTGCTCCTGCATGAAGACCAGGTTCCACACCTCGAGGAACCGGTCCTCGTCCGCCTCGGGACCGCCGTCGCGGCCGTACTCGGGGCCGCGGTCGTAGTAGATCTCCGAGCACGGGCCGCCCGGTCCCGGCACGCCCATGTGCCAGTAGTTGTCCAGCAGACCGCGGCGCTGGATCCGGCTCTCCGGCAGGCCGATCTCGTCGCGCCAGATCGCGTACGCCTCGTCGTCGTTCCGCAGCACGGTCGCCCACAGCTTCGACTCCGGGAACCCGAACCCTCCGTCCCGTTCGGACCGGGTCAGCAGTTCCCAGGCAAACGTGATCGCGCCTTCCTTGAAGTAGTCGCCGAACGACCAGTTGCCGAGCATCTGGAAGAACGTCGCATGCCGGGTCGTCTTGCCGACCTCTTCGATGTCCTGCGTTCGTACGCACTTCTGCACGTCCGCCGCGCGCTTGAACGGCGGGGTCTGCTGGCCGAGCAGGTACGGCTTGAACGGCTGCATTCCGGCGATGACGAACAGCACCGTCGGATCGTCGGCGACGAGGCTGGCCGATGGGACGATCGTGTGTCCCTGCGCCTCGAAATACGCCAGGAAACGGCGGGCGATCTCAGCCGACTGCATTAGCGGTCATCCTTTACGTTCTCGTCGATGTCTGCTCCGAGGGTAGGGCCTACCTGGCGCGGATGCCGAGCCATATAGAGGTCCATGCCCTCTCGGATGTCCCGGGTGAAGCGGATCGTCGCGCGGATCCAGCGCCGCCGCCGGGGGGGAACGGGGGGGCGGGAGCCCCCCCGTGCGCGGGGGGATCCCGGGGGGTCGCCCCCCCGGGAAAACAGGGCGACGAGGCGCCGGTAGCCGATGATCCCGCCGGCCGCGCCGACCACGAGCCAGAACCCCCGGCGGATCATCGCGGCAGCTCCGTTCCGTTCACCACCTGCCCGGGCAGCGTGCGTCGCCCGCCGCGCCGGAGCGTCACCGCGTGCCGCACGCCATACGCGACCGCGGCGGCACGGCCCACCGGGCCCGAGGCTACCGCCCGGCCGAAGCCCGCAAGCGCCGAGATCTGCCCGGCGAGTTCGGACATGCCGACGCCGAGTTCGTCCATGCTGCCGCTCACCGCCTCGGTGCGGTCGAGCTGCGCGTGCGCCCGGTCGACGGCCGCGTTAGCCCGGGCGAACAGCGCCTGCTGGTCCGCCCGCGTCTCGCGGACCAGCGCGGTCGCGTCGCCGAGCACCCGGGTCAGCCGCACGGCGACGTATGCACCGGTCACCGCGAGCACGGCGAAGCTCACCGCCGCGACCAGCGCGGCGATCGCGGTCAGGCTCATGCTCTGTCTCCCGCTCGCCTAGGCAACCAAGGCTCGCTCACTCAGTGCCACCCGCTCGTCTCATATTCCCTCGCCGGGTTGGTCCTCGCCGCGTTTGTCCTCATCGGCAACGCCCTGGTCCGGTCCGCACCGCGCCGCCTCAGCACGCAGGATCGCACGGATCCGCCCCGCCCGTTCGGAAAAACGGGCTTCCATGCCGTGGCTCGTCGGCTCATAGTACGTGCGGCCCGCGACCACATCGGGTGCGTAGCGCTGCGCCACGATCCCTTCGGGTGCGTCGTGCGGGTACGCATACCCCGCCCCGTGGCCCAGTCGCTCGGCTCCAGCGTAGTGCGCGTCGCGCAGATGCGCCGGCACCGCGCCGATCAGCCCGGCGCGCACGTCCGCCTGGGCGGCGCCGATCGCCTTGACGACCGCGTTGGACTTGGGCGCAAGCGCCAGGTGGATCACCGCCTGGGCCAGGTTGATCCGCGCCTCGGGCAGGCCGACGAACTCGACCGCCTGCGCCGCGGCGACCGCGGTCTGCAGCGCGGTCGGATCGGCCATCCCGACATCCTCGCTTGCGTGCACGATCAGCCGCCGCGCGATGAACCGCGGGTCCTCCCCCGCCTCGATCATCCGGGCCAGGTAGTGCAGCGCGGCGTCTGCGTCGCTGCCCCTGATCGACTTGATGAACGCGCTGATCACGTCGTAGTGCTGGTCGCCGTCGCGGTCGTAGCGGACCGCCGCCCGGTCCACGGCGCGCTCGAGCGCGGACGTGTCGATGACTGTCGTGCCGAGCGCCGCGGCTTCCAGATAAGTCAGCGCCCGCCGCCCGTCGCCGCCCGCGAGCCTGACCAAGTGCTCAAGCGCCTCAGGATCGAGCGTGACTTTCCCGGCCAGCCCGCGCTCGTCCCGCAGGGCGCGCTTGAGCAGCGTCCGGATGTCGTCGTCGTCCAGTGGCCGCAGGGTGAGCAGCAGCGACCGGGACAGCAACGGTGAGACCACGGAGAACGACGGGTTCTCGGTGGTCGCGCCGATGAAGCTGACCCAGCGGTTCTCCACCGCGGGCAGCAGGGCGTCCTGTTGGGTCTTGCTGAACCGGTGCACCTCGTCCACGAACAGCACGGTCTGGCGGCCCGACATGCCGAGCTCACGCCGGGCCTGATCAACGGCGGCGCGCACGTCCTTCACGCCCGCGGTGACGGCGGATAGCTCGGTGAACCTCCTGCTTGTGACCTGGCTGACGACATAGGCCAGCGTCGTCTTGCCCGTGCCCGGCGGCCCCCACATGACCAGCGACATCGGCGCGTCGTTGTCGATGAGCTTGCGGAAGGCCGTGCCCGGTGCGGTGAGGTGGTTTTGGCCGAGCACCTCGTCCAGGGTCCGCGGGCGCATCCGAACGGCAAGGGGCGCCGCCCCCTGAGCCGCGCGTTCCTCCGCCTCATCGAACAAACTGTCCACGCCTCCGAGCCTACTCGCCCCTCTTCCCTCATGATCGCCCCATGATCGTGGGTCGTTCGCGGCGATATGAACGCGTCGGTTATTTACCTGTCATCGCGTGATCTGGCTGCCAGGATTGTGCTATGGGTGCTGATGATGCGGTGGTGGCGGTGCTGGCGGGGAAGTTCGCGGAGTACCGGCCGCATGCGGATG
>Ga0335075_10010097_pt1 | contig 14341 bp, 12 predicted proteins | sample Lox_Sample_24_FD_206723 | JGI IMG/M metagenome (GOLD analysis project Ga0335075, IMG submission 206723) | Soil microbial communities from Loxahatchee National Wildlife Refuge, Florida, United States - Lox_Sample_2.4 | ecosystem: Environmental > Terrestrial > Soil > Wetlands | place: USA...
GGCGGACAGGTGAGCCCGGTCGGCCGCGGTGTCGGCGGGATCAACATCCTCGACCCCGGCGAGATGGGCGCGGCGGCGGACCGGATCGGCGGGCAGGCCGGCCAGCAGCTCCGCGCCGAAGCGCACGGCCGGACGCTCGCGATCACCTGCGCGCTGATCACCCTGGTCCGCGGACGGCCGGTGGATGACCACGAGCAGACCGTGCTCGCCGCGTGCCTGCATCATCTCGCCGAACGGGCCACGGTGCCGGTGCTGCCGGACCTGGTCACCGTGCTGGCCGAGGGACCAGAGCGGGTCCGCGCGGTGACCCTGGACCGGGGTTCGGAACGGCGGTACCGGGAGGCGGTCGATCCGCTGCACCGCAGCCTGCTCGGTCTGCTCGACGGGCCGCTGGGCACTACGTTCGGGTCGGCGACCACGGCCCGGATCAACCTGGACGCCCCAGCCGTCGCGGTGGACATCTCGCGGATCGGGGAGGCGGATGCGCAGCTGACCGCGGCGGCGATGCTCGCCGCCTGGTCCGAGGGGTTCGGCTGTGTCGCTGCCGCGCACGCCCTCGCCGACGCCGGGCTGGCCCCGCAGCGCTGGTATTTCGCGATCCTTGATGAGCTGTGGCGGCCGCTGCGGGCGGCGGGCGGCCTGGTCGACCGGATCGACGCGATCACCCGGCTGAACCGCACCTGGGGCCTGGGCCAGGCGATGATCACGCACACGCTCAAGGACCTGGACGCGATCGACTCCCCCGCCGACCGGGCCAAGGCACGCGGCTTCATCGAGCGGGCCGGATGGTGGCATGCTTCGGCCTGCCCCGGACTGAGCTAGGCGACCTGGACCAGATCATCGGACTGTCCCGCCGTGAGGTCGACATGATCAACTCGTGGTCCTCCCCCGCCGGATGGACCGGCGCCGAAGATCCGACCCAGCCGCCGCCAGGGCTAGGGAAGTGCCTGCTGAAGGTAGGCGGTCGGCCGGGGGTGCCGGTGAAGATCCAGATCACGGCGACCGAGCGGCGGCTGCATGACACAGACCCGAAGTTCGAGCCAGTTTCTGGACGGAGCGCGGCGAACTCCGGGGTGGGGCCCCGGTGAGCGCCATGTTCCGCGGCTGGGTTCAGCCAACCGCAGATGGCCAGCGGTTGACTATGCCGAGGAGTTGGCTAGTCGCGTTTAAGGATGCCGGTCAGCCCGGCGGCTACTGCTGTGGCCAGCACCCATCCGGTGACGGTCAGCGCCCAGGACCAATACAGGTAGGCGGATCCCTTTGGCTGCCAGGCGGTTTTCTGGCCGAGGCCTATTACGGGCAGCAGGATGTCGAGCGCGTAGACGGGGGCGTGGAAGGGCGGCGGATTGGTGCTGATCGCGGTCATGTGCGCCGGGTAGGCTCCGCTGAAGACCCAGGTGCCGAGCCCGACCAGCGCCACCAGCCAGATGCCGGTCAGCCAGGTGCGGTAGCCGTAGCCGACGGTGGCGTACCACAGCCAGTTGAGCGGGTTGAACCAGCGGCGGCGGCGCCACTGCTTGGCGACCGCGACCTTGCGAGCTGCGGGTTCGTCTCCGGCACGCCGGTAGGCAGCTGCGAGCTGGTCATACACCTGCGGGATGTAGCCGTCACGGTTACGGGTAAGCCATTCCAGCCGCTGCCGGGTGCTGACCTTGCGGTTGGCGAGGCTGTCGTAGGTGAACTCCTTGAGATCGAGTTTGGCGGGCCAGCTAGCGGGTTCGTCACCGAGTGTGCCGACCTTGGCGTAACTGAGATCCACCACGCCGACTGGGCATTGTGCGGGCAGCAGGTGCAGGATGCTCACCTCGGCGGTCTTCAAGTCGAGAGCCCGTCCGCCGTCGCGGCCAAGTGTCGAGCCGCTGAGGTCCAATTGGCCGCTGATGCGCGCTGCTATCAGGCTCATCTCGCCATCTGCTCTGAAATTCTGATCGCAGGACATGTCCTGATCGACGGTCAGGTGGCTGGCGGCCAGCGCTGGGCCGGACTCGCTGACCAGGTGAGCGCCGCCGAGCTGGAGTCGCCCGCTGAGGTGCGCGCCGATCAGGCTCATCCCGCCGTCTGCGGTGAAAGGGCGCACGGTGCCGCCCGTTCTGGGTTCCTCCTGGCAGGTCATATCCCGCCTGACAGTAAGGCCGTCGCCGTTGAATGCCGGGCTGCGGGAGCTGGTAATCCTGGCGCCGCACAGGTCAAGCTGCCCGCCGATTCGGGCATCGGACAGATCCACCTGGCCGTCTGCCTCGAACCCGTCCCAGCAACACATGTCCTGGCCGACCTCGAGGCCGCGAGCGTTCAGCGCGAGGCGCCCAGGATTGGCGAGCTTGGCACCACGCAGGTCCAGCCGACCGCTGATGCGCGCGCCGGTCAGGCTGACCTCACCGTCCGCTTCGAGCTTGTCACACAACATGTCCTCACCGAGGATGAGGCCTCTAGCGGCCAGCGCCCTGTCGCCGCCGGGGTTGGTGAGCTTCGCGTTCCGCATATTCAGGGTTCCGCTGATGTGCGCACCGGGCAGCCACATACCGCCTGTCGCGGTGAAGCGCCGCACTGTGCCATCCGCCTTGTGTATCTCCCGGCAGTCTACGTTCTGGCCTACTTCAAGGCCGTCAGCGTTCAATGCCAGGCCGCCGGGGTTGGTGAGCTTCGCGCCGCGCAGGTCGATCTCTCCGCCGATACGAGCGCCGGGCACGTCGACCTGCCCCTGTGCTTCGAATCCATCGCGGCAGAATACGTCCTGGCCTACTTCGAGACGGTCGGCGTTAAGCGCGAAGCCGGCTTTGCAGATCAGCTGGGCTCCGCTCATGTCCAGGATTCCTCGGATGCGGGCGCCGATCAGGTTGACCTCTCCGCGCGCTCTGAAGTTCTCATTGCAGAGCATGTCCTGATCGACGGTCAGATTGGCAGTTTGCAGCGCCGGGCCGTCCTTGCTGGCCAGGCGTGCTCCGCCCAGCTGGAGCTCTCCGCGGATATGTGCTCCGACCAGCCGGATCCCGCCGTCGGCGACGAAACAGGCCGAGCAGGCCATGTCCTCTTCGATGGTTATACCGTCAGCGTTCAGCGCGGGCCCATTGCTGTTCGCCAGGTGAGCGCCGCTGATATCCAAGGTCCCGCCGATACGGGCGCCGACAAGGCTGACCTCCGTGCCTGCCGTGAATCGTGTACGGTCCAGCCCGAGGTCACGAGCGGTGCGCAACTGCACGGCCGTCAAGCCGGGCAGGTGGCAGCCGGGCATCTTGATCGCAGGCGCGGTCACCTCGCTCAGATTGACGGGCTTATCGAAGTAGCAGCCGTGCAGGAGCAGCGGGCAGACCAAAGTGGCGGCTTCGAGGTCGAGGGTGCCGGTGATCCGGGCACCGCGCACCTTGACAATGCGCGGCACTTTCCCGCCGGGGCACTGTGTCCCGGTCAGCAGGCCGGCCAGTACGCTGGCCCGGATCTGTCGGCTAAGGTCCCAGCCAGCGCCCCGGGCCGGGTTATCCATACCTCTCTTCCTTGCCCGCAGATCGGCGAGCGTGCCGTCGGCGGCGGTGAGCAGTTTCTGCTCGGCCTCGGTCAGGTCCTCGGCGGGGATGCGGGCGCCCATGGTGTTGTCCCTGGAGGTTGCTCAGCGGCCGTGCGGCCGGTCTGCGTCGAGGCTGCCGGAGGCGGGTCCGGCGGTGGTGGCCCAGCGTGCGGCGTTGGCGATGGACATGCCGAACAGGTCGCACAGGGCGCGGATGTCGCCGCCGGTGGCCTCTACTTCTTGGTAGATGCGGTCCAGCCGGACATGCTCGGCGGAGATGGCCAGCTGCTGGCCGATCCAGGCCGAGGTAACCGGGCGGGTGGTCTTCCAGTTCCGGACGTGGACGAACAGATAAGCGTTGACGCTGGCCGGCCAGGTCGCCGCCCGGTAGGAGAGGTAGGCGTTCACGCGGTCGCGGACCGGCTCAGCGAGCAGGATCACCCGGTCATCCAGGTGCAGCCTGCCGCCGCGGATGTCGGTGAGCTGGAGCCCGGCCAGTTGCCCCAGGCGTACGGCGTGGTAGGCGAGCAGCGCGGTGATCACGGCGCGGGCCGGGCTAGGCGAGTCCAGGGCCTCCCGCACGGCGGCCAGGTCGACCGCGGGAGGGACGCTCATGGCCTGGGCGGGGACGTGGATGCGGAAAGTGGGGTTGGTGAAGACCAGCTTGCGGGCCCGCAGGATGCGGAAGATCGACCGCAGGCCCTGCACCGTGATGGCCCGGGGCTGGCCGGAGGGCGGCAAGGCGGCGAGCACGTCCGCGCGGCTGATCTCACGGAGCGAGTCGTGGTCAGCGGCCCAGCTCCGCAGAGTGGGCAGGGCGAAGGCGAGCTGGGCGCGGATCGTCTCGTCGGCGCGCGGCTTGGACCGGGGCGGCGTGGTGCTGCCGTTGCGCATCACCTCCAGCCACACGCCCAGCTCGCGGCGCATCTGCTCGGGCAGGGCAGCGGTCTTGGCGTGGAACAAGCGCACCACCGGCGGTTCGATGTCGTCCTCCAGCATCCCGGCGGCGGTGATCACTTCGGTGACCACAGCGGCCGAGTGCTTGATCCGGGTCAGCAGCATGATGTCGCTGCGGCGGATGAGCGCGCCGGGGGTGTCCTGGATGCCGAGCATGATCCGGATAGCGCGCTGGATGGTGGCGGTGTAGTTCTTAGCCCAGCCGTGCGCGGCGGCATGGTCGCGGACAAACTGGGCGAACGCGGCCTCCAGCCCTGGATCCGGCGGCGGCGGGAACTTGTCCCACAGGCCCAGCCGCAGGTCCCGGGGCATGTCGAACAAGACAAGCTGCCGGTGCCCGACCGGGCGCAGCAGCGACATGTCCGCCGGGACGGTCTTCTTCACGTACTCGCGGAGCGGAGTGCCCGCCGGGCGCCAGGTCCCGGCGATGAACAGCTGCTGGCCGTGCGCGTTGGCCTCGGCCAAGGTCACCAGGTTGATCCGGCGGCCGAGCAGCTTAGCGGCCAGGTTGCGGTGCTTGTGGCACAGCCGGCACGACCGGTCCGGGCAGACCGGCACGTTATGCCCGCAGGTAATGCAGTGGCTGTCGGTGCCGTATTTCTCCCGCCAGGATTTGCAGGCCACGCACATCCACCCGTAGCGGGCAGTCACGCCCCACGCCAGGCAGTCCGGGCACGAGGCGACCGCTATTTTCTTCCGCCGCAGTTTGCCGGGCGATTCCCATCTCGGGGATTTCGGGCCGGGTGCGTGATGGTGGCAGCGGGCGCACAGTCCCGACATGTAATAGTTCTCTTTCGAGCCGCAGCGGCGGCACGGCGGGGGCGTGACCGGGCCGCCTGGCCAGCATTCAAAGCAGAATGGTATTTCCCGCATCGCGGGTGGCCGGACGCCGCAGGTCTGGCACCAGTTCTTGATGACGCCGCTCACGCCGGCGGCACCGATCTATGCCGGCCCAGCCGCGGCGCCAGGTCGGGCCTGGTGCCGGTCGCGGCGGCGGGCGGCCTGAGGGCGGCGACCTTGCCCGGCTCGCAGATCATCAGGTCCGCCGGGGTGCACTCCAGCACCGCGCAGATCACGTCCAGGTCTTCCAGCCGCATCGACACCGGGGTGGTGGTCCACCAGCGGGACATCTTCCCGGCGCTGACCTCCAGCCCGGCCTCGGCCAGCCGCCGGCGCATCTCTGCCGATTTCCAGATGCCGCGTTCCGCGGCGGTCATCCGCAGGTTCCAGCGCATGAATTCACCCCGTCTCCTTACCGAGCCTTGCGGCGGTACGGTTATTAGCGTTCGCCCACGCCCGTTCTATATGATCGGCGTGGACGTGGATATACCGGGTCGTGGTGGACAGCCATTCATGCCCGAGCAATTCCTGGATCGCTTTCAGGTCCATCCCGCGGGCGTACAAAGACGACGCGCAGAAATGCCGCAGCGTATGCGGCGTCAGACGCCCCGACCAGGCCGGCAGCGACCGCTCGACCGCGTGCGCCAGCCCGTCGCGCAGCGCCTGATCCTGCACCCGGCAGCACCAGCCGGTGGCCGGATCGCGGCGCTCGGACGGGAACAGCGGCGCGCCGGGGTGGTCGTAGTCATCGCCGAACTGGTGCCGGACCTCGATCATCCACCAGTCCAGCAGGTCGCCGATCTGGTTGATCGCCGGGACCAGCCGGGTCTTGGCGCCCCGGCCGCGGCTGCCCTTGCCGTACCGGACGTGGATCTTGCCGAACTCGCCCAGGTCGCGGCGCCAGTCCCGGACGTCGAGCATGTAAGTCTCGCGGATCCGCAGCCCGGCTCTCCGCCACAGCGACGCCGCCAGGTAGTCCCGCGCCGCGGGCAGGTACTTCCGGGTACCGGGCAGCCACGCCCGCCACGCAGCGAACAGCTCGTCCACTTCCTGTTCGGATGGCGGGACGCGCATGACGCCGTAGTCGGCCTTGGCGGGCCGGTTGAACTCATCGATCACCTGGATGATCACGTGGCCGGTCAGCCGGAGGATGTCGCCTTCATAGCGCAGCAGCAGGAAGTCGTAGAACCGGGCCAGCGACCAGGCCTTGTGCTGCACGGTCAGCTTGGCCCGGCCCAGTTCGGTCCGCTGACGGGCCAGGAACGCATCCGCGTCGTGCGGCTGGGCGGTCCACAGCGGGCGGCCGAGGAACCGGGCGAACTCGAAGATCACCGACCGGTTCTCGTTCACCATCGCATCGCCCATCCCGGCGCCGACAGCGGCCAGCAGGAACTGATCGACCAGCTCCTGCTCGAAGTCCTCCTGCTCCTGCGCCGACTGCAGCGATCTGGGGGCATCCAGGGAGCGCACCACCGCCAGGCCCACGACCGCTCCCGTTCCACACACCGGCTGAACTCTCACGAATGCGGGCGATGTTTCCAGATTATGGACGAATCGTCAACCTGTTCAAGCAAGCTCCTCTGCACACTCCAGCCTCGGAAGACACCTGATCAGCAGACAAATGAAGATCGCCAACTCAGAGGAGTTCCTGCAACGAACATCCGCTGGCACTCCTCGCCACCGGCGCCAGCGCCAGCGCAGATGCCAGTGCAGGCGCGGTGACCGGCGGTGGGCAGGCAGCAGGCACCAGGGCCGCCACCGGGGCTGTTCGGCGCTCTCGGCAACGAAGAAACCGTCCTTGCCTGGGCCGTCCCGGTCCTGGCCGGTGCCGCGGCGTCGGGCGCGTGCGGACTGTGGTTCGCCGCTGAGGTCACCCGCTGGACCGGCGGCACGCGTTTCCGTCCTGGGACACCTTTCTCCTATGCGCGGGCGGTGGTCACCGGTCGGGCGCCCCGGCCCGATCCGCTCGGCTGGACGGTGGCCGCGGCAGCACTGCTTGTTCTGATAATCGCGGTGGTAACTACGGTTTACCTGGTTACGGTGCGGCGTGGCCGCACCCACCGCAGCGAGCGGATCGCCAGGTACCTCGCACCCCGGCGCGACCGGGTCCGGCTCGGGCCGCGTACCCGGGCCGGCGAGGTCGCGCGGCTGGCGCCGAAGGCGGCTGGCTGGCGGGGGACGCCGCTGGGGCGGATCGTGCCCGGGCGGCGGCTCGCGTGTGCGGGGCCGGAGGACGTGACGGTCGACGTGTGGGGCGCGCGGGCCGGGAAGACGACCAGCAGGGTGATCCCGGCGATCCTGGACGCGCCCGGCCCGGTGATCGCGACCAGCAACAAACGGGACCTGCCCGACGCCACGATGGCGATCCGGGCGCAGCACGGCCGGACGTGGCTGTTCGACCCGCAGGGACTCGCCTCGGACGGCCGACCCGCGTTCATCTATGACCTGCTTGGCGCGGTCCGCGACGTGTCGTCGGCGCAGAAGCTCGCCGCGATCTTCGAGGCCTCCACCCGCGAGCCGGGCGCGCGGACTGACGCGCACTGGGACACCGCCGGGAGGGACCTGCTCGCGTGGCTGTTCCTGGCCGCTGCTTGTTCTGGTTCACCGGCCGGGCAGGTGTGGGACTGGCTGGCCAATCCCGATGACGCCGCACCGGCGACGCTGCTGCGGCGGGCCGGGCACGACGGGCCGGCGACCGCGGTCGAGGGAGTGCTCGGCCAGCCGGACAAGATGCGCGGCTCTACCTACGGTACCGCGCAGCGGATGGCGCGGGCGCTGGTCAACCCGTCGCTGCTGGCCTGGGTGACACCTGCGCCTGGGCTGCCGGTGTTCGACCCTTCGGCGTTCCCGGCGAGTTCGGACACGCTGTACGCGCTGTCGCGGGAGGGTGAGGGGTCGGGCGGGCCGTTCGTGGCCGCGCTGACCGCGCACGTGTGCGAGGCCGCCGAACGGCTCGCTGCTGGTACGCCGCTGGGGCGGCTGCCGGTGCCGATGATCGTCGAGCTGGACGAGGCGGCGAACATCGTCCGCTGGCCCGAACTGCCCAAGCTGTACAGCCACTACGGGTCACGGGGCATCCTGCTGCATTGTTATTTGCAGTCGTGGACTCAGGGCGCGGAGGCCTGGGGCGAGTACGGGATGCGGTCCATGTGGTCCGCAGCGACGATCCGGGTGCTGGGCGCCGGGGTGGCTGATGAGAAGTTCCTGGCCGAGTTCAGCTCGCTGATCGGCGATCACGAGGACTGGGTCCTCCAGTCGATGTACACGAGCTCGCGCGGGGACCGGCAGCGCACCCAGTCACTGCGCAAGGAACGCGCCCTGGCCGTATCGGACCTGGCGACACTGCCCCGCAACCGGGCGGTGGTGTTCGCGTCCGGGTCACGGCCCGTCGTGATCAGGACCGTACCGTGGATGGACGGTCAGTACGCCGCCGAGATCAAGGCGGTGCTGTCGTGAGCACGGCAAGCGTTCCTGTTGGCGGGCATGCGGGCCGGGTCGCGCTCTCCGCGGCACTCGCGTTCGGCGCCGGGGTGCTGGCGCTGATCCTGCTGGTGTCCGTGGTCGGCGGGCAGCAACCGGTCACCGCCCCCGGCGACGAAGGGGTCAACGCGGCAGACATCCCGGCCGTGTACGTGCCGTGGGTGCTCGCGGCCGGGTCGGTCTGCGTGACAATCACCCCGGCCGTCATCGCTGCGCAGGATCAGGTTGAATCGGACTGGAACCCTCGCGCGGTCTCGGCGGCGAGGGCTGAGGGGATCGCGCAGTTCCTGCCGTCTACGTTCGCGACCTGGGGTCAGAACTCGGACGGGACCGGGGATGTATCGCCGTTCGATGCGGCCGACGCGATCATGGCGCAAGGGCGCTACGACTGCTCGCTCGCCGCGCTGATGTCTTCGCTCGTCGCGGGCGGGCGGGTATCCGGTGATGTCTTGTCGCTGGCACTGGCCGCGTACAACGCGGGGCCGGGTGCTGTCGAGGCCGCGCACGGGGTGCCTGCTGTCGCCGCCGGGTACGCGTCGTCTATCGAGTCGCTGGCCGCCGACAAGTACGCCGCGGTCGCCGCTGGCGGCCTCGGGCAGGCCGCGGTCACAGCGGCCGAGTCGGCACTGGGGACGCCGTACCAGTGGGGCGGCTCGTGCGACGACCCGCACGGCTCCGACCCGTCCGGCTGGTGTGACTGCTCATCGCTGGTGCAGATGGCCTGGGCCGCCGCCGGAGTTACCCTGCCGCAGACCACATACCAGCAAGTGGATGCGGGCACGCCGGTCGCGTCGGTGAGCGATCTGCAGCCAGGCGACCTGGTCTTTATCCCTGGGGCGGATGGGACGGTCAGTTCGCCGGGGCACGTGGGGCTGTACGTGGGCGACGGGATGCTGATCAACGCGCCGGAGACCGGGGAGGTCGTGCAGTTCGCGACCGTCGCGTCATGGTCTGGGCAGATCGTAGCGATGCGCGACCCAGATGGCGGCTCGTGATGGCTGCGGAGAAGCTCGGGCTGGCGGAGTGGGTCGAGGAGATCTTCGCGCCGATGATCCAGCGGCGGGTTGACCTCGGCCGGGGCCGGACCTGGTGCGCCCGCTGGTGGGAGCACCCCGAGGTCGCGGTCCGCCTCGACGCGCTGCGGCTCGCCTGGTACGAGCTGACCGCCCCCGGTGAGACCGGCGGCGATCCGGGCGCTTCGTATTCGTCGTGGTGGGTCAACCACGTCGATCCGACGCTCATGACGTTGCTGGACGGTGATACCGGCCCGATGAGCGGCTGCCGCCCCGACCGGCATTCCGACAGCCCCGTCCCGGTGCTGCGCACCGAACCCGCACCCCGATCCCGTTAGGAGAAACCTCGTGAGCGTCCCCGAAGACCGCGTCATCACCGTCGCGTTCCTGCGCGAGTTCCTCGGCCTGCCCGTCGCAAGACCCGATGGTGTGCGGGACCTGCTGGTCATCCCGCGCCCAGGCGGCACGCCGTTGTCCGGCCCGTGGCGGCTCGCGCTCGGGGACTGGCCTGACGAGTGGCGTTCTTCTCCTTCCACGGCGCCGCGGTTCCTGGTGGTGCTGCGCGGGCTGATCGCACCGTACTTCGTCGCCGGCATCTGGGAGATCGACCGGCAGCTGTGGGGCTCGGACGCTGCCGGTGATCGCGGGCTGCGGGAGGTACCGGTGATCCAGCGTCCGCACGAGGCTACCTCGCAGCTGGCCGGGTGCGAGGTCGACACCGACATGACGTTCGGCTGGCCGCTGCCCGAAGAGCACTACGCGTTCTGGTGATGAGCGGCCATGTTGTCCAGCACGGGGTTCGAGCCGACGCGGGAGCAGCGGGCTGTCGTTGACGTTTGCGCCGCTGGCTCCGACCTGGTGATCGAGGCCGGGGCCGGCACCGGGAAGACATCGGTGCTGCGGATGGCTTCGGCCGCGATGACCGGGCGGAGCGGGGTCTACCTGGCGTTCACGCGGGCCACGGCGGACAGCGCGCGTTTTTCTTTCGGTCCTGGCGTGCAATGCGTCACCGCGCATGCGCTGGCATATCGCGCGGTCGGCTGGCGGTACGCGGACCGGCTCCGCGGCCGGGCGACCCGCATGCCGGCCTGGGCGGTCGCCCGGCAGCTCGGCATCCGCGAGCCTCTGCGTCTCGGCCGGGACCTGATCATCACGCCCGCCCACCAGGCCAGGATCGTGCTGGGGACGGTCGAGCGGTTCTGCTTCTCCGGGGACGAGCGGATCGGCGGCGCGCATGTCCCGCCCGTCAACGGCGTCGACCCGGCCTCGTTCGCGGAGCTGACCTGGCGGATCGTCCCCTGGGCCGAACGCGCCTGGAATGACATCCGCACCGTGAACGGCGCCCTGCCGTTCCGGCACGACCACTACCTCAAGCTGTGGCAGCTCACCCGGCCGCGCATCAGCGCGGACTACCTGATGTTCGACGAGGCGCAGGACGCGAATCCGGTCATCGTCGCCGTCGTCCAGGACCAGTCCGGCCTGCAGAAGGTCGCGGTCGGCGATTCATGCCAGGCCATCTACGGGTGGCGCGGCGCGGTCGACGCGCTGGCCACCTGGCCCGCATCGATGCGGCTGCAACTGTCGTGCTCATTCCGGTTCGGCTCCGCCGTCGCCCATGAGGCGAACAACTGGCTGGAGGTGCTCGGCGCGCCGTTCCTGCTATCCGGGTCGCCGCGGATCGCCTCAGCGGTCGGGCCGGTCGACGTACCGGACGCGATCGTGTGCCGCACCAACGCCGAAGCCCTGGTCCAGGCCCGGCTGGCGCTGACCGCCGGGCGGCGGGTCGCGCTGGCCGGCGGCGGCACTGAAGTCCGGCAGCTCGCCGTTGCCGCGCTAGAACTGCAGGACACCGGGCGCACCGCGCACCCGGAGCTGGCGGCGTTCCGGTCGTGGAAGGCGGTGCGCGATTTCGTCCGCACTGATGCTGCCGGCGCCGACCTGGCCGCTTCGGTCCGGCTGATCGACAAGCACGGGCCTGCCGAAGTCCTGGCGGTCATCGGCCAGCTCAGCTCCGCCAGGCGCGCCGATCTGGTCGTATCCACCGCGCACCGGGCCAAGGGCCTGGAGTGGGACAGCGTCCAGGTCGCGAGCGACTTCCGGCGAGTACTTAGCGGCCAGACGGTCACGCGGGCCGACGCGATGCTCGCCTACGTCGCGGTCACCCGCGCCCGCACCGGACTCGACCAGGCAGGTCTCGACACCAGCCGCGCTTTCCGCGTGGCAGGCACCATCACCAAGGAGATCACGATGAAAAAGGCAGAGTTCGACATCGCCTTCGACCAGGACAGCTCTCCCGCGACCTTGCTCGACGGCGACCTGCACGTGGAACCGTATATCGGTGGTCGAGCCCAGGCGGAAGCCGGATCGGCGATCGTCGAGAGCGACTTTTACGGCTGGCTCGCGGTAGCTATGGAGCCTCCGGGGATGCCGCCATCCCATCTGCGGGTCGTGCAGCTCGGGGAAGCCTGGCGCCTGGTCGCCAAGCTCGGGCTCGGCGACGATCCGGGAGCGGCCTCGATCCGCTACCGGGTCCTTGCCCACGCGGCGGAAGCCCTGATCGAACCCGTCAAGGACGAAGGCTTCGCCAGGGAAACCGATGCGCTGCGGACCCTCCAGCGGCATTCTCTGGTCCACGGTCGCCGTCTTTACGCGACCAGCACCGACCTGTTCACCCGGTCTGGTAAGTCCGGGCCGTACAGCGGGCGGGGCGAAGCATCTGGCGGGTCACGGATCGTAGAGAAGGACTACCGGAACTGGGCCCGCACGCCAGCAGCCACCTCAGCCGCGGTCGACCCGGCCATGTGGGAGCACGCCGATGTACTTCAGCAAGCATGGGCGAGCGTCGAACGCCGCGGCCTGGCCGACGGACCCGAGCAGGCAGCGGCGCGGTACCAGGCACTATCCGGGTTCGCCAGGAACCTGGCGCAGGGCTTCAGCTACCGGCTGCCGTCAGCAGCGCTCGTCCCGCTTCTCGAACTGGCCGCGCATGCGGATAAGCACGCCATCCGTCTGCACAGCACCGCCATCGCGAGGACCAGCGACACCGGCTATGAGGCGCTCTGCCAGGCGACGTGGGGCCGGTCATCGACTGGCCGCCGTGAAACGCCACACGGCGCGCTGCCTGTTCAGGTCGCCATGACGGCCGCCCGCGCTCGTTCCGAGATCCCGATCAGCGGCCAGACACCTCTGCTCACAAGTAGCCACGGCCGGCGAGCGATCCCGAACCCGACCGCGCAGAACGAGAGAGCGTAATCGTCATGAACACGCCAGCATCTGGACTGTTTGACGGCCAGCGGGGACTGGCTGAGCCATATACCGGTGGCAGAGCACAGGCAGAATCCGGATCGAAGATCATCGAGAACGGCTACGACGCGTGGAAGGCGGTATGCCTCCAGCCGTACAGGCTGCGCGCAGATCACCCTCTGCTTTTGGAGTTCAACGACGCCTGGCACTCCGTATCCACACTCGGCCTCGGCGACGACGCCGGAGCCGCGTCGATCCGGTACCGGGTGCTTGGCCACGCGGCACGGTCTCTTGTGCCGGTCGGCGACGGCAAGGAGGCGCAGGCTCTACTGCGCCTGTGGCGACATGCATCCGTCCACGGGGATAGGTTGCATACGACCGGCCTCGACCATTTCTTCCGTTCCGTCGCATCCAGCCGGTATGACGGCTTCGCGCCGGCAGCCGCCGGGTCTGCGGACATCGAGACGCGTTATCAGGCACTAACCGCAGTTGATCCCGGTTTCGCGGGAAATTCCGCGGCCCTCGTCCATGCCTGGACCAGCGTCGAGGAACACGGATTGATGGATGGGCCAGCACCAGCAGCCGAGCGGTACCGCGCACTCTCCGGCCACGCGCGCGGCGTCATCGACGGCACGGCGCAGAGACTGCTGCCGACCACGCTCTCTCTGCTACTCGAACTGGCAATTCACGCCGACAAGCACGCGATCCGGTTGCATAACACCGCTGTCGCAGTCAAGAGCGGGACCGTGGACCAGCCAACGCCATACCGAGGACTTCCGGTCCAAGTGGCAGCGAGAGCGGTGCAAGGCCACACCGACATCTCGCGTGACATCAGGGCTGCCATAGTCGCCACGCCACCAATCCGGAAGCAAGACCTACAGCGCGGGGTACAAGGGTTGTCACGCGCGACGGTCGGCACGAGTCGGCCGCTCGGCCAAATGGAGGCTGTCCGTTGCCAGGAGCGGCGGCCATGTCGAGAGGCCCGGCGGTCGAAAGCATGACCACCTCTCGTGACCATATGCTCGACGCCGACGTCGACTGCAGCAACGTCCAGATCGCCGCCCACCACATGGCCTCTGGCACCTAACCGGGCTACGTCTCCCGGACCTCAGCCGGACGCCCTGCATTTCCGATGTGAGGGAAAACCGCACAGGAGTTCCCACGTGCTACTGCCGGGGATCACTGCCTATGCAAGCCCATTTAAGAAATTTCGAGAAGCCACGCAAGTCCATTACGCCTAAGCGAGCGACGGGTGGTCCAAGCCTGTACGACAGGTTTAACAGAAGTTGCGGCAAGACCAGTTCCAATC
>Ga0335075_10010098_pt1 | contig 14338 bp, 10 predicted proteins | sample Lox_Sample_24_FD_206723 | JGI IMG/M metagenome (GOLD analysis project Ga0335075, IMG submission 206723) | Soil microbial communities from Loxahatchee National Wildlife Refuge, Florida, United States - Lox_Sample_2.4 | ecosystem: Environmental > Terrestrial > Soil > Wetlands | place: USA...
TCACCTCCACGAATTACGCTGATCGCCCGTGGACGAAGAGGGAGCTTGACGCCTTCATCGACAACAACAGGTGGAACGAGAGCAACGAGACCCGCCTGTTCGCGGTCGAGTGCCTGGAGCCCGAGGACCGCTCCCTGCTTCCGCACCCGCTCGACACCCATATCGGGACCTATCTCTGGCAGGACCACGGATCGGGCTGCCGGTCGCTGAGCCCCGGCACCGACACGTATTTCGGGGCGATCGACAAGCTCGTCAACGAGATCGCGGAAAAGCTCAAGGAGCTGCGGAGCGCTCCGCCGCAGCCTGCCCCGGCGCCGCCGGCCCCGGACGCGGGCCGGACGGTCCTGCTCGCGCAGCCGACAGGGGACCTCGAGGAAGCGGCCGAGCAGGTGCGCTCCCATCTCGGCCAGTACGGCATCGCCGTCCTGCCCACGGGCGAGTATCCGCAAGGCGGGGAGGCCTTCCGCGCGGCCTTCGCCGCCGACCTCCCGCGCGCGGCGCTCTTCGTCCAGCTGCTCGGGCCGCGCCTCGGCCGCAAGCCGCCGGATCTGCCGGAGGGATACACGCGGTTCCAGGCCGAGGCCGCTTCCGCCTCCGGCATCGAGATCGCCCAATGGCGCGACGCCAATCTGAAGCTCGACACCGTCGAGGACCCGGCCTGCCGTGAGCTGCTGGCCGGGGAGCACGTGATCGCCGATACGCTGGCCGGCTTCAAGACCGCGATCGTGCAGCGGATGAGCAAGCCGCCCCCGCCGCCCAAACCCACCTCCTCCTTCGTCTTCATCAACGCCGCCGCCGACGATTTCGACCTCGCCAAGAAGATCCAACAGGAGTTTCCCACCTCGGCGCTGCCCAGGCTCGACGGCAAGTCCGAGGACGTGATCGCCGATCTCGCAGAGAACATGGTCGACTGCGACGCGCTGATCGTGGTGAACGGGCAGACGACCCCGTTCTGGGTGCGCGGCCAGCTCCGGCTCTACAACAAGCTCCGCGGCAAGCGCGCCGCGCCGCCGCGCCTGCTCGAACTCGTGGTCGAGCCTCCGGAGAACAAGGAGGATTGCGGCATGCAGCTCGCCGAGCTGAAGCGTGTGCGCGTCCGCGCGCCGATCAATCACGACACGCTCCAGCCGGTGATCGCGGCGCTCGACGATTGAGCGCAGGACCTGACATGAGGCTGCCCTATCCGGGGCTTCGCTCCTTCCGCAAGGACGAGTCCGACCTCTTCTTCGGCCGCGAATCGTGCGTGGACCAGATGGTCGACCGGCTCGCCGCCGCACGATTCCTTGCCGTCCTCGGCCCATCCGGCGGCGGCAAATCCTCCCTCGTGCGCACCGGGCTCCTCGACGCGCTCGAGCTCGGGGCAATGGCGAGCGCCGGCTCGCGCTGGCTGATCGCCGACTTCCGCCCGGGCCGCCAGCCGCTCGACAATCTTGCCCACGCCCTGCTCGCGCTCGCGCCCGGCGCCGGCGCCGCGCTCTCCGAGCAGGAATTCGTCCGCTATCTCCGCCGCGGCCCGCGCTCGGTCGTCGCATGGTGCCGCGAGGGCAATCTGCCGGCCGGCGCCAACCTACTCATCCTCGTCGATCAGTTCGAGGAGCTTTTCCGCTACGCCGACTATGCCGGACGCGACGACGCGCAAGCGTTCCTCGCGCCGCTCCGCGAGGACGCGGAAAGCTTCGCCGCGCTCCTGATCGAGAGCGCCCGCTCGCGCGAGACGCATATCTACGTCGTCATCACGATGCGCTCGGAATATCTCGGCGCCTGCGCGCTCTTCCCCGACCTCGCGGAGGAGATCAACGCGGGCCTCTACCTCACGCGCCGGATGACCCGCGAGGAGACGCGCGAGGCCATCGAAGGCCCGGCCGGCGTCTGCGGTTTCTCGATCGAGCCCGCGCTGGTGAACCGGCTGCTCAACGATCTCGCGAGCCTCGCACCGTGGGAGGACGAGGCGGGCGCGGGCGAGCTGCAGGCCCTCGCGCGCCGCGCCGACCAGCTGCCGCTGATGCAGCACGTCCTGAACCGGCTCTGGCTCCGCACGCGCGCCGAAGCGGATCCTGCCGCCGGTTCCGCGCGCGTGACGCTGCGCCTCGCACAGTACCAGGAGCTCGGCGGCCTGAGCGGCGCCCTCAACGCCCACGCGGAGGAGGTGCTCGATTCCATCGATCCTGCCCACCGCCCCGCCGCGCGGACCGTCTTCCGCTCCCTGGTCAGCGGCAGCTCGATCGCGGACGCCGTTCGCCGGCCCTGCCGCTTCGGCGAGCTGGCAGAGAAGCTGGGCGGGAAAACCGAATCGGCCGCTGCCATCGTCGAGGCGTTCCGCCATCGCGACTGCAACTTCATCGTCGCCTCGCCCGCCGGGCCGCTCGCCTCCGAGACGATGATCGACATCAGCCACGAGAGCCTGATCCGCCAATGGTTGAGGTTGAGCGAGTGGCTCAGGGACGAGGCCAACGCGGCCAAGGAATACGCCTACATCGCGGAGAACGCGAAACGCTGGCAGAGCGGCAGTGCCCGATTGCTCGGCATGCCCTATCTCGCCATCGCGCTCGCCTGGCGTGCCCGGGAACGCCCGAGTGCGGCCTGGGCGCGCCGCTACGGCGGCGACTTCGCGGCGGCGATGCGGTTCCTCGACCTGAGCGAGCAGCGCTGGCGCCGCTCCCGCAACGCGACCGTCGCCGCCGCCGTTGCGGCGGCACTTCTGATCTTCGTCGGCGGCCCGGTCGGCGGATACGAGTACTGGCGGCTCCACGAGGCCGCCAGGTGGGACACGCTCGGCAACATCTACCTGAGCGGCGCCGACTACAGGAGGGACGACGTCCTGGCCGCGAAGGATTTCATCAAGGCCGCAGGCTACGGCTCGATCGACGCCGAGCACCGCATCGGATTCATGTATTTCAACGGCGTCGGCGTGCCGACGGATTACAAGGCGGGAATGAGGTGGCTGCGCAAGGCCGCCGCCGCAGGCAACGCCGCCGCCACCTTCGACGTCGGCATCGTTTACCGGGACGGCATTGGCGTCCGCGTCGATTACCCGCAGGCAATGGCATGGTTCCGGCGGGCCGCAGACAAGGGCTATGGCGCCGCCGAGCTCAATATCGGAGCCCTGTATGCGAGCGGGCACGGCGTCCCCCAAAGCTCCAAGGAGGCCCTGGTCTGGTACAAGAAGGCCGCCGCCCAGGGGATCCCGGTCGCGGAATACGATATCGGCTTGCTTTACGAGAACGGCGAGGGGGTCCGCCGAGACTATCCGAGCGCGGCCCATTGGTACAGCGAGGCCGCGGCGCAGGGCAACGCTCGCGCGCAGGTAAATCTCGGCGCCATGTACGAACGTGGCGAGGGAATGAAGCAGGACGACGACAACGCGGCCTATTGGTACGGCAAGGCCGCGGCGCAGGGCGACGCCGGCGGGGAAAGGAATCTCGGCAGGCTCTACACAATGGGCAAGGGCGTTCCAAAGGACTACGGGGAGGCGATGCGCTGGTTGCGCGCGGCGGCGGACCAGGGCGATGCCGATGCCGAAAACTCTCTTGGCTATCTCTACGACTCCGGCGAAGGGGTTTCACAGGACTACGGCCAGGCGATGCTATGGTTCCGCAAGGCCGCGGCACAGGGCGACGCCGAGGCCGAAAACAATATCGGTTTCATGTACGACCGCGCCGAGGGGGTGCACCAGGACTACGGCCAGGCGATGGAGTGGTACCGCAAGGCCGCGGCACAGGGCGATGCCGGCGCCGAGCGCAACCTCGCCGTGCTCTACGAACAGGGCCTGGGAGTGAAGCGCGACCCGAGCGAGGCCATCGTCTGGTGGCAAAAGCTCGCCGACCTTGGAGACGCCAACGCCGAACGCGAGGTCGGCGGCATCGAGGTCAGCGAGGGCAAGCTCGAGCCCGCGTTCGCGGCCTACCGGCAGGCCGCAAGGCTCGCGGAGGCAGCCCTGGCGAAGAACCCGCAAGACATAGGCGCCCGGAACGTCATCCGATCCCTGACCTGGGACCTCGGCAATCTCTCCTGGTACTTCAACGAGAAAGGCGCATTCCAGGATGCCCTGGACGCCGCGAACCTCTCGATCGCCATTGCGCCCTCGTCGTCATCCTGGCTCTGGTTGCAGACGAATAAGGCCGACGCGCTCATGATGCTCGGGCAAACGGACGCCGCCCGCGCAATCTATCTGAAATACGCCGACAACCGGAACGACGGCGTCAGGAAAGCCTGGCACGCCGACGTCGAGGAGGATTTTCAGCACCTGCGCCAAGCCGGCTACTCGAGCAAGTTGATGGCCGAGATCGAGGCCGACTTCAAAGCGAGCAACTGACCCGCCGAACCTCGGTTGTTGTTCTCCCGCCCGGGCCGCCCGCCCACGCCCTCCTCGAGCGTGGTCGCAGGGTTTCGTGATTGCTCCGCTTCCCACGAAACTGTGCGATCGGGTGCCGGACCACCGGCGCCGCGTCGAGCCCCGCACGATCTCGAGCGCCGCGCGGTGGAAGCTCGGAGCTCAACCCACCGGTTCGGCAGCAACGTTCGCCGGCGTGCTCTTTACGCCCCCGGAGCGTTTTATTTCGTCGAATACGTCCGCAGATGTAATGACCGTCCGTTGCGATATCACCTTACGGTTGCCAAGGGCTGTTTCGATATCGTTCAAAGCGGCACGTCGAGAAGCGATGCCGCGCTGTAGCGCCGGTGTGGCGCTTTGTGGTATTGGTAATAACGGCGCAATGGGCCGGAATCCCGACCGGCCGGAGATGGCGATCGCCGCACGATCCTGCGGAGCCGTCTTCTGCCCGGCCATGGCTGGTGGCATGCTCGGGTTCTTGCGATTGGCTTGGGGCTCGACGTCCCGGCGCCGGACATTGTTCCTGTGACGCAAGGAGCGACGATGTTGCGTAAGATCTCGATGATTGCCGGGGCGCTTCTTTTGGTTGGAGGAACGGTCTGGCAGTTGAGCGCGGTGGGAAGGGCGCAGACGATCGCTCCCGGCAACGACAGCGACGCGACCCGCACCGGGATCGTGGGCTTCGGCCAAGCAGGTCCCATCGCGGAAATCAACCCGATGGGCTCTTCCCGCGAACGCTCGGCAGGCGCCGATATGGACGCCGTACGCGCACCCGGGCGAAGCGCTGCCGGATCGAGCGGCACTCAAGCCGGCCCTGGCAGCGCGCCGGGGTCAGCGCAAAGCGGGCCTGGTGCGGGGCAGCGCATCTTCTTCGGGCAAGCGCCGCCGGCGGCAGGTCAATAGAGCGTGATCGCCGAAGGTTGAATGGCCGAAGGCGTGAATCACGCGGGAAAACAAAGAGCGAGACGCGGGATGCGTGAGCCGAAGCGAACGCATCCTGCTCTAGCAAACCGAACCTCGTTTTCGGTTATCGTCCGGCCGGCCTGCCGTCTTCCGGACGAGCCCCCTCGGGGCAAGCCTCGCTGACGCCTGCCGGGCCGGCGCGGCGATGCGCTGCCGGACCGCTTCAATCCGTGTTGGTTATGTTGTACTCGGCGAGCTCCGCGGGGGTCATGGTGTGCGGGGCGTCGTTCGGCGTGTTGGCGAACGCGGTCAGGAAGTGGAGCGAGAGCTCCATCTTCACGAGGAACTCGGCGATCTTGGCGGCGATCTGTGCGTCGCCCTGCTGGAGTTCCTTGATGTCTTGCACGAGGGCCATCTGGCGCAGCACCGCGTCCTGGATCGCGCTCTTGACCGCCGGCAGCGCTTCGAAATCCTGGAGCGTAAGCGACGGCTGATTGTTGTCCTTCCGATACTGGTTGTAGGTGGATTGTATTTGCTTGCTGTGGGAGTCGAGATAGGTGTTCAAGCCATTGTTAAAATCGGAGTCGTAGTTCGGTATCGCTTCGGGGAAGCGCTGGGCGTAGCCGAACGGCGTCCAGTCCGCTTCCTCGTCCTCTTGAATCTGCTCGAGCGCGCCGCCCTCGTTTGCGAACATGTGCACGAGGAATTGGGCGCCGGGCTCGACGGTCCGTATGACGCCGCCCATGAAGATGAAATTGCACGCGCTGGCGCAATAGGTCCATGAGGGCAGGCGCGTCGCGAGCTTTTTCTCACGGACGAGATAGCCGATGTTGAGGCCCTCATCGAGGTCTCCGCCCGGCGAGCAGAGTATGACCTCCTGAACAGGTCCGGCCTGGTCGAGGGCTTGGGCGAAATTCTGGGTATCGCCCGAGGCGATTCCGCCCCAGGCAAAGAAGGCTTTCCCCTGGGACGTCTTGACGACCGAGAAGTTCAGCTGGTTCGGGGCTTTGTCCCCCGCGCAATACTCGATGCTTTGCGGCGCCGGGCGCAGCATGCTGTTGGACTGGGCGACCGCGCGCACGGTCCCGGCGCCCGCCACGAGGCAGGCGGCGAGGAGAAGGACGGCGAGGGCGCGGTGCGCCCTCATGCCTGGGTCCAGCTTCCGTTCGGCGACTGGCAATAGCGGGTGTTCTGCTGGACCTCGTTGCCCTGGATATAGGCGATCTGGTGGACCGTCTTGCATTGGCCGCCGCTCGACTGGGGCTGGACGGCGATGACCTGGGCCGAGCCGGAGGCGCCGCTATGATCCGACTGCCACTTCGCCGGCGGGGGCGGTGCCGCGGCGACGGTGCTCGGGTTGCTGACCGGCTGCTCGAGGGCGCGCTGGGTGGCGCTGGCGGCCATCTCGCGATCGCGCTGGTCGAGCTGGCGGCCGATCTCGCTGCCCACCAGATAGCCGGCGAAGCCGCCGGCCGCGGCGCCGACCAGGGCGCCGGTCGCGTTGCCGCCGATGGCGCTGCCGAGGCCGGCGCCGAGCGCGGCACCTCCGACGCCACCCAGCAATCCGCCGGTCTCCTCGTTGTTCTGGCAGCCGCAAAGCAGCGGCACCGAGACCAGGGCAATGATGGCGAGCTGTTTGGGAAATGTCATTATTGGGTCTCCCAGAACGATCCGCAAAACGCGGGCGCGCCGGCGCGCAAGATATTTGTTACGCGAAGTCAGAGGCGGGCAATTCACGAAGCTGTGTGACCCGGTCCACGGCGGGCGGCGTGGCGCGGGGTGGCGGGCCAGGCGAAGGAGGGCGGATGCTCGGCCGCCTCGGCGGCGTGCATGAGATGGCGCCGCATCAGGCGCGTGGCGAGCGCCATGTCCGCGGCCGCGACTGCCGAGAGGATCGCCATGTGCTCGCGGCACCAGGCGGCGACGCGCGCGCCGTCGGCGTAGGTGCCGAGCTCGAAGAGCCGGCGGAGCGTGTTCTGCTGGCGCACCGCGGCGAGGACGAAAAGATTGCCGCTCCAGGCGGCGAGCGCCTCATGGAAGCGCGCGTCGAGCTCGAAGACACGGGCGCGGTCCTCGCGCGTCATCTCCGGGTGCGCCATCAGGAACGTGTGCTCCTCGACGAGGTGCTCGAGCAGCGCGGGCTCGGCGCGAAAGCCGGGGACGAGGAGGGCCGGCGGCTCCAGCATCAGGCGGAGCTCGAAGCTCGCGCGGCGGGACTGCTCGGTGTCGAGCGAGGGGACGAAGCTCCAGCGCCAGCCGGTGCGGCGCACCAGGCCCTCCTCCTCGAGTCGCGCGAGCGCGCGCTGCACGCGGGCGACGCCGACCCGGTAGTGGCGCGCGAGCCCGCTCTGCACGAGATCGGGACCGATCCGCCCGGCGAGGCGGTCGCGGATCAGGGTGTCGCGCAGCATGGCCTCGGCGAGCGGGCGGACGGGCAGGCGGAATCCGGCGAGGGTCGGGCCCGGGCGGGCGAGCACGTGGCCACGCCTGGGGCGCGCACGAACGACGCCCTGGAGGGCGAGCAGGCGGAGCGCGGCGCGCACGGGGGTGCGCGAGACGCCGAGCAGGCGCGCGAGGTCCTGCTCGACCACGCGGGCGCCCGCCGGCCAGCCGCCGGCCGCGGCCGCCTCGGCGATGCGCTCGGCGAGGCGGACGTGGCGGGGATGGGATGGCACGGACGTTCCCATGGTGGATTGTTCGGATAATGACAGATTGAACAAAGAGTCGCGAGGCCACGGATGGCGTGACCCGCGCCGGGAAACCGATCGACCGGGGATTTCTTGCGCGGGATTGATCCTGCTCAAGGTGGGGCGGAGGTCCCTGCCTATCGTGGCGGGGCGCGAGGGCCGGCCGGTTTGGCCCGCGCCCGGAGAGGAGGAGGACGGCGTGACCAGCGAGAGCGCCAGGCGATGGGGAGCTGAGCGCGCGGCAGAGGGCGGCGTGACCGCCGGCGCGTTCCGCAGCCTCATGGAAGCCTTCCAGCGCGTGCGCGTTCCGGTGACGGCGGACGGCGCGGCGGCCGCCGAGCGTCACCGCGAGGAGGTGAAGGCGCTGATCGAGAGCCATGTGGGCGAGGCGCGATGGCGCGAGCTGATGCATGAGGCCCGGCTCGCGGCCGAGCGCGGCGAGGCGGAGTATTCGCTGCTCCGATTCTCGTCCGAGACCTGCACCGACCGTGGCCGCGCCATCATCCAGCAGGAGCCGCGATGGCCGGAGACGCTCACGGGCGATGCCGAGGCGGTCTATCGCCATTGGCACCGGGAGCTCGCGCCGCGCGGGTTCACGCTGACCGCACGGGTGCTGGCATTTCCCAAGGGATTTCCCGGTGAGGTCGGGCTCTTCCTGAGGTGGGACGCATAGACGCGACGGAAAAGGGCGCGCCTCTCGGTGCGCCGACGGATCCCGCGCTGGGCTTGAGCGAAGCCGAGGCGGCGCGGCGGCTCGCCGAATTCGGCGAGAACGCGCTGGCCGAGAAGCATGCGAGCGCGCTCGCCAAGCTTTTCTCGTACTTCTGGGGGCCGATCCCGTGGATGATCGAGATCGCGGCGGCACTCTCCGCAACCGTGCGCCATTGGGCCGACTTCGCGATCATCATGGTGATGCTGCTGCTCAATGCCGGCGTCGGCTTCTGGCAGGAGTTCAAGGCGGATACGGCAATCGCGGCGCTGCGCCAGCGTCTCGCGCTCGGGGCGCGGGTGCTGCGCGAGGGGCGCTGGCGGGACGTGCCGGCGCGCGCGCTGGTGCCGGGCGATGTGATCCTGCTGCGGCTCGGCAACATCGTTCCCGCCGATGTGCGGCTGCTCGCGGGGGATTATCTCAGCGTCGATCAGTCGGCGCTGACGGGCGAATCGCTGCCGGTGGAGAAGAAGGAAGGGGATACGGCCTATTCGGGCTCGATCGCGACGCTGGGCGAGATGAAGGCCCTGGTCACGGCGACCGGGATGGCGACCTATCTCGGCAAGACCGCGCATCTTGTCGAGACGGCCGGCACGGTCTCGCATTTCCAGCGCGCGGTGCTCAGGATCGGGAACTTCCTGATCCTCTCCACGGTCGGGCTGGTGACGCTGATCCTGGCGGTGGCCCTCGCGCGCGGCGATCCGCTGGTGCAGACCGTGCTGTTCGCGCTGATCCTCACGGTCGCGGCGATTCCGGTGGCACTTCCTGCCGTTCTTTCTGTCACCATGGCGGTGGGTGCGGAGCGGCTGGCGCGGCTCAAGGCGATCGTCTCGCGGCTGGTCGCGATCGAGGAGCTGGCGGGCGTCGACGTGCTCTGCGCCGACAAGACCGGGACGCTGACGGAGAACCGGCTCACTCTCGGCGAGCCGGTGGTGATCGGCGGGGAGGATCGGGACGCGCTGCTGCTCGCGGGCGCGCTCGCCTCGCGGCACGAGGGCGGGGACGCGATCGACCGGGCGGTGCTCGCCGGGCTCGCTTCGCCCGACATTCTCGCGGACTACGCGGTCACTTCGTTTCGTCCCTTCGATCCGGTGAGCAAGCGGACCGAGGCCACGATTGTGCATGGAGACGCGCAGATCGAGGTGGCCAAGGGCGCGCCGCAGGTGGTCCTCGCGATGGCGAAGCCCGATGCGGCACTCGCGAGGCGCGTGGGCGAGGCGGTCGATGCGCTGGCGGCGCGCGGCGAGCGCACGCTCGGCGTCGCGCGGCGGGAGGATGGGGGAGACTGGCGGTTTCTCGGCCTGCTGGCGCTCCGTGACCCGCCGCGGGCGGACGCGGCGGCGACGATCGCGCGCGCGCGCGGCATGGGCGTTGCGATCAAGATGGTGACCGGCGATCACCAGGCGATCGCGCGCGAGATCGCGGGCAGGCTCGGGCTTGGGGAAAAAATCCTGCCGGCCGATCAGGCATTCGGCGAAGGAGGGGAGGCGCTCGACGCCCGCGCGGTCGAGGCGGCGGACGGGTTCGCGCAGGTCTTTCCCGAGCACAAATACGCGATCGTCAAGGCGCTGCAGGCGCGCGGGCACATCGTCGGGATGACGGGAGACGGGGTCAACGACGCGCCGGCGCTGAAGCAGGCGGATGTCGGGATCGCGGTGAGCGGGGCGACGGACGCCGCGCGCGCGGCGGCGGACCTCGTGCTCACCGCGCCCGGGCTTTCGGTGATCACCACCGCGATCGAGGAGGCGCGGCGCATCTTCGAGCGGATGACGTGCTACGCCACCTATCGGATCGCCGAGACGGTCCGCGTCCTTCTCTTCATGACGCTCTCCATCATCGTCTTCAATTTCTATCCGGTGACGGCGGTGATGCTCGTGCTGCTGGCGCTGCTGAACGATCTGCCGATCATGATGATCGCCTACGACAACGCGCCGGTGGCGGAGCGGCCGGTGCGCTGGGACATGAGGCTCACGCTTACGATCTCGACGCTGCTCGGCGTGCTCGGCGTGATCGCCTCCTTCGCCCTCTTCTGGATCGCCGAGCGCTGGCTTCGTCTTGGGCAGGCCGAGGTCCAGTCGGTGATCTTCCTCAAGCTCCTCGTCGCCGGGCATCTCACCATCTTCCTCACCCGCAACCGGGGCGCGATCTGGCAGCGCCCCTGGCCGAGCTGGAGCTTTTTCCTCAGCACCCTGGCGACCAAGGTCCTCGGCACGCTGGCGGTCGTCTACGGATGGTTCGTGGCGCCGATCGGCTGGCGCTATGCGGGCCTCGTCTGGGGCTATGCGCTCGCCTGGTTCCTCATCAACAGCGGATGCAAGATGCTCGCCTACGCGGTTCTGGCGCGGCGCGGAGGACGGCGGGAAGCGGCGCGGCCGGCCGGAACGCGGGCGGCGCCGGCTTGCTGATCGGCGGCATCTCGCGGAAGCTGGTCGGCGTCGCCCCGCTTCCCGTCACCGTGGTTGCTCAAGGATCGCCGCCATGCAAGCTGCCAGTCGCGAGGTTGTCGCCGTCCTCGATTCCGCCGAGGCGCTGGAGCGCGCGGTCTTCGCTCTCGAGACGCACGGGTTCGACCGCGCCGCCTTCAGCGTGCTGGCGAGCGAGGACGCGGTGAAGCGGGCGCTCGGACATGAGTTCCGCCGCATCGAGGAGATGGCGGACGAGCCGAAGGCACCCCGCGATACGTTCTTCTCGCGGGTCTCGCGCGTGGAGGCGGAGTTCGGGCTGGCGCCGGCGCTCGCGTTCGTCGCCGCCCTCGCGGTCGGGTTCGGGGGCGCGGGGGCGGCGGCGCCGATCCTGGTCGCCGCGGGCAGCGGGGCGGCGGTGGGCGCGGTGCTCGGCCGGATGATCCACCGCCATCACGCCGAGAGGCTCTCCGAGCAGCTCGCGCGCGGGGGGCTTCTGCTATGGGTCAATGTGCGGAACCCGGAGCAGGAGAAGAAGGCGATCGCGACGCTCGAGGCCGAGGGCGCGCGCGACGTGCACGCGCACGACCTCGCGCCGTAGAAACTGATCGCCGGAGGAAGGAGAGGCAGGGCATGGGCATCAAGACGATTCTCGCCGGCGCGAGCGGAGGCAGCGCGAGCGGGGGCGCGCTCGAGCTTGGCTGCCGGCTCGCCGCACGGTTCGGCGCGCATCTCGAGGCGATGCATGTGCGGCTCGATGTCGGCGAGGTTGTGATGGCGGCGGGCGCCGAGGGGCTCGCGGCGGCGGCGGATCTGGGCTGGGCGGAGCAGACGTCCGGCGAGGTGGAGGCGATCGCGGAGGCGACGCGGGTGCAATTCGCGGCGGCGGCCGCGCGGCATGGGCTGAAGCTCGCGAAGGAACCGGGCGGGGCCGCGTGGCACGAGGAGACGGGCGATGCGGCCGCGCTCGTCGCGCGGCGGGCGCGCTTCTTCGACCTCGTCGTGCTCGGCCGGTCCGACCGCGTCATCGACGCGCCGCATACGGACGCGATCGAGGAGACGCTGATCCGTTCGGGGCGGCCGGTGCTGCTCGCGCCGGCGGAGGCGCCGGGGGCGATCGGCGAGAGCATGGCGATCGCCTGGAACGGCTCGGCGGAGGCGGTGCGCGCCGTGGCCGGGGCGCTTCCTCTGCTGCGGCTGGCGAAGAAGACCGTCGTCATCACGCTCGGCGAGGAAGAGGGCGAAGGGGCGGAGGCGCTTCGGGCCTATCTCGGCCTGCACGGGATCGCGGCGACGCAGCGCTCGGTCCCGGCGGTCGCGGGCGAAAGGCCGGGCGGGCAGCTTCTCTCGGCCGCGCGCGACGAAGGGGCCGACCTTCTCGTCCTCGGCGGGTACAGCCATCCGCCGTGGCGTGAGATGCTCTTCGGGGGCGCGACGAGCGAGATCGTCGGCCGGAGCCTGCTTCCTGTTCTCGTTGCGCACTGATCGTCGTTGCGAAAGGGTGCGGGCACCCTGCGGGCGATGCAGCTGCTGCCGCTGTCGCTGCTGGCGCTGCTGGTGGGCGCGGTGGCGGGGCTCGGCGCGGTGGTGTTCCGCGGGCTGATCGGGCTCGTCCACAATCTCCTGTTCCTGGGCGAGCTTTCCGTTCACTACGACTCGCGGCTCTTCACGCCCGACAATCCGTGGGGCGTGTTCGTAATCCTGGTGCCGGTGATCGGGAGCGTGGGCGTCACCTGGCTGGTCACGAGCTTCGCGCCGGAGGCGAAGGGCCACGGCGTGCCGGAGGTGATGGACGCGATCTATTACGGGCGCGGGATCATTCGGCCCGTGGTAGCGGTCGTCAAGTCGGTGGCCTCGGCGCTCGCGATCGGCAGTGGTGCTGCGGTGGGGCGGGAAGGGCCGATCATCCAGATCGGCGCGGCGATGGGCTCGACGCTCGGGCAGGTGATCCGCATGCTGCCGAGCCAGCGGATCACGCTGGTGGCGGCGGGCGCGGGTGCCGGGATCGCGGCGACCTTCAACACGCCGATCGGCGGGGTGCTGTTTGCGACCGAGCTGATGCTGCCAGAGGTCAGCGTCAACACGTTCCTGCCCGTCGCGGTTGCCACCGGCACGGCGACCTTCATCGGCCGGTTGTTCTTCGGCTCCGAGCCCGCCTTCAGCGTGCCGGCGAATCTCGCACCCATCCCCGACGTGCCGAGCAGTGCGGCGACGCTCGCGCTCTATGCGCTGTTGGGCGTGATCGTGGGCGTTGCCGCGGCCGGCTTCATCTACGGGCTGCAATGGGCGGGGGACGCCTATGCGCGCATCCCCGGCAACTATCTTCGCCACGGAATCGGCATGCTTCTGGTCGGCATCCTGATGTACGCGTTCTGGCGGATGGCCGGCCATTACTACATCGAGGGCGTGAGCTACTCGACGATCCAGTCGGCCCTTCAGGGGCAGATCACGGCGACGGGGTTCCTGATCGTGCTGTTCGCGGGGAAGCTCTTCGCGACCTGCACGAGCCTGGGCTCGGGGTCATCGGGCGGGATCTTCTCGCCCTCGCTGGTGATGGGGGCGGCGATCGGCGCCGCCTTCGCCGCGACCCTGCTCCGCATCTTCCCCCATGCGCCGGTGAGCCTGCCCGCCTTCGCGATGGTGGGGATGGGGGCGATGGTCGCGGGCGCGACCGGGGCGGCGATGACCGCGGTGACGATGATCTTCGAGATGACGCGCGATTATTCGATCGTCCTGCCGATGATCCTTGCGGTGGCGACGGCGTACGCGGTGCGGCGGAGTCTCGCGTCGGAGAGCATCTACACGATGAAGATCGCCCGCCGCGGGCACCCCGTGCCGAAGGCGCTGCAGGCGAACCTCTTCCTCGTGCGCAGTGCGGCCGAGATCATGGAGCGCGGCGTCATGGTGCTCGACGCGGCGACGAATTTCGCGGATTTCCTGGGACGCGCGGGGACGGCTGGCGGGCTTCAGCATGTCGTCGTGACGCGGGAGGGGCGGGTGGTGGGGTGGCTTCGCGTGGATACGGGGCTGCGGCGGGCGGTGGGCGCGGGGGCGGCGACGGCGACGCTGGGCGAGCTGGCGCACCGGACCTTCGTGATCGTCCGGCCGGCGGACGCGGTGTTCGGCGTGATCACCGCGATGAGGGCCGCGGGCGCCGAGGCTGCGGTGGTCATGGGCGCTGGAGGCGGGCCGGTCCTCGGCATGATCACCCGCGAGCACGTGGCGGATGCGGTGGCGGGAACAGTGGAAATCTACTCGGGCTGATCCGGGCGGGATGATTTATGAGGAAACATTCATGAATCGATAC
>Ga0335075_10010099_pt1 | contig 14337 bp, 16 predicted proteins | sample Lox_Sample_24_FD_206723 | JGI IMG/M metagenome (GOLD analysis project Ga0335075, IMG submission 206723) | Soil microbial communities from Loxahatchee National Wildlife Refuge, Florida, United States - Lox_Sample_2.4 | ecosystem: Environmental > Terrestrial > Soil > Wetlands | place: USA...
CGGCCTCGGCCAACACGTCGATGCCGGCGACGACGTGCCAGTCGTCGGTGATCTTTCCCACCGGCATCACGTCGGCATCCGCAAAATTGCCGAGAGGAGAAAGGTAGTTCGTTACGCGCGCATAGCGGCCGGTGAGGCCGAAGCTTGCAGGCAGGTCCTGCGGCAGGTGCACGGTTACTGCGATGTCGGCGAGCGCCGGCACCTCCAGCTCCAGCGGATCGCTGATCAGCAGGGCGCCGGTTGGGATCGCGGCGCTGGCTTCACCGCCGAAGGTGAGCTTGCGATTGCTGGCTGGAACGACAGCGGCGCCTCCCGCGCGCAGCCCGATATGCGCGGCGCCGATCGCCAGCGGCTTCGTGCCATGCGCGTTGGTCAGGCGCACGCGCAGTATCTTGCCGCCCAGGCTGATGCGGCCGTTCATGCGCAGTGTGACGTTGTTGAGCGCTACGCCTTCGGCCGGCGCCGGTGCCACAGCCCAGGTGCCGACCCAATGTTCTTTTGCCATGTTCGCTGCCTCCCCTAACCGCTGATCTTTTCAGTGTTTTGGAAATTGCATGGCCAACAGGCTGGCGCCACGCGCGCCCGCTATTGCCGTGAATGGAGAATCGTCGGGATAGACGAACGCGCAGGAGAGCAGATCGAGAGTCGTTCCCAGGTGCGCGATGCTGCCGTCGAGGACCAGCCAGTATTGGCCTTGGCCTTCGGCTGGTGTGGCGCCTGATACGCGTTCGCCTGGCGCCAGGCGATAGTGCCAGGCGGCCATGCCATCCGGCTCGGGCCCAAGCAGCGATGCCGTCGCGTGGTGATTCAGCGGCCCGGCGACTGCTTCGCGATGCTGCCGGTCTGTGACGCGGCGTAATGCCGCGCGGTTCTCGCTGCGCATCATGTAGCGTGCGCCAGGATCGAAGCCGTTGCGCAATGTGAAATAGCTGAGGCCAATCGCGGCGGCACGGATCGGCCCATACGCCGTGAACGCGCCGGCGAAATGCACGCTGAACGGACGCACGACGTGCGTGCCCAGCGTGCCCTCGCCGGCGACCACCACCTGGAACTGATCTGCCTGGTGGTAATGCGCGTTTGCGACTTCGCCCGGATCTTGCTCGACCAGGAAGGCCATAGGGAACAAGGCATGCGGATCGGGATCGGCATCGGCGGTGGTCATGTTGTAACGTGTGGTGCCGAGGTACAGCGTGTGCCAGAACCCCATGCCGTCGCCGGCCGTTGCGCGACGGCGCTTGTTTTGCGCTGCTTCTGAGGTCGCAACCAGTGTCATGCGTGGGCCTTGCTGTTTTCCGCGGTGCAGGCGGCGCACTGGCCTTCGGCCTCGATCGTCGCCTTGCCCACCCTGAAACCCAGGCGCTGCGCTGCGTCTTCGAGCGCGTGTGCCAGTTCGGAATCTTCCAGTTCCGTCACCTTCCCGCAGGTGCGACAGATCAGGAACTGCGCCGCATGCTCCTGATCGTGCGCCACGCAGCCGACGAATGCCGACAACCGCTCTACGCGGTGCACCAGCCCTTGCTCTTGCAGGAAGTCGAGTGCGCGATACACGGTGGGGGGCGCCGCGGGGCCGCGCAATGTGCGCAGGCGCTCGAGCAAATCGTAGGCGCCGGTGGGGGCTTCGCAGTCGAGGATCAGACCGAGCACGTCCCGCCGCAGATCGGTGAGCCGGGCGCCGCGCGCCGTGCAGATCGACCCGGCGCGGTCCAGCAGGCTTTCGGTGTGGGGCGAGAATGCCATGCGAAATCCTGTCCGCTTCGCCAAGTGCAGAGGTTAGCATCCCGCTGTCGCCAGGCAGAAGGGGTGGTGGTGGGCGGTCCTTCCACAGGTGGGCTGGCCGGAAGCGTGTCCGCCCATCGCCGCAGTCCAGCCCCTTTGCAGCGTGACGACCGCGGACCAACATGCAGCGTATGAGCGAGTCCGACATCGATACCGTCCTTGCGACGATCTCCTTCGACGCGCAGGGTCTCGTCCCCGCCATCGCCCAGCAGCACGACACTGGCGAGGTGCTGATGCTCGCCTGGATGAATCGCGAGGCTGTGGTCGAGACGCTCGCCACGGGGCGCGTCTGCTTTTTCAGCCGCAGCCGCAACGCGCTGTGGCGGAAGGGGGAAACGTCCGGCCAGGTGCAGCATTTGCGCGAGCTGCGCGTGGATTGCGATGGCGATACGCTGCTGCTGCTGGTGGACCAGCATGGCGTTGCCTGCCACACGGGGCGGCGTTCGTGCTTCTTCCGGGCGGTGCGCGATGGTGCGCTGGTGGAGGTTGCCGCGCCACAGGTTTCGCCGGAGGTGCTGTACGGGGCTGAGTCGGCGACGTTGCGCCAGGCCGAGAGGATGGGAGGGGACGCAGCCGGCGGAGGCGGAGGCACGACCGGGAAGTGCCTCCGCTAAGGTTCGGCTGGAGGGCGGCAAGCCGACGTTTGGCGCTCAATCTGGATGTCGCACGATGTCTGCTCTCAAAATAGCACGGCAGTTTGGCCGGCAAGCATTCGGGGAGGACCCCGCGGGCTACCATAGCGCCCGCCCCGGATATCCCGAGTGGGTATACGAGACGCTTTGCTCGCGATGTGGTCTGGGTCGGGATGTTCCGACATTTGAGATCGGCGCGGGCACCGGTACCGCAACGCACCGGTTGCTGGAACTCGGCGCTGCCCCGCTGACGGCGGTAGAGCCGGACGAACGCCTTGCTGAATTCCTGCGTGCGACCAATCCTGACAGGGCGTTGAAGGTCGTGATCGCCCCATTCGAGGATGCCGCACTGGAAGAGGCAACCTTCGGCCTTGGTGTAAGCGCCACCGCTTTTCATTGGCTCGACGAAGAGTCGGCTCTCATGAAGATCGCGGGGCTGCTTCGTGCGGGTGGATGGTGGGCCGCCGTCTGGAACGTATTCGGCGATGACAGCCAACCCGATCCGTTTCACGATGCAACCAAGGAACTTTTGGGCGCTCCTGCCAATCCTTCGGCTGGTGAAAAGGGAATTCCCTTCGCGTTGGACGTCACAGCTCGCGTGACTGCCTTGAAGCGCACGGGGGCGTTTGATGATGTGGAGACCACGACGAAGAGGTGGCCGCTGGTTCTCGATGCCAACCGGACGGTGGCACTGTATGCAACTTATTCGAACGTGACCGCCCGTCCCGACCGTGAGGCCGTTCTCGCCGAAATCGGCCGGATCGCCCGCGATGATTTTGGGGATCGCGTGGTCCGGAATATGGTCACGAGCCTCTATATTGCGCGCCGGGCGATCACATGCCCGGTGGCCTAGTGCCTGAAGTCGGCGAAGCGCGGCGCCGCGGTTTCATGTCATTGTGAGGAGCGAAGCGACGAAGCAATCTGGGTCATTTGGAGGCACGGTCGTTCCGGGCTTTCTCGAACGAGATTGCTTCGTCGCCCCGCTCCTCGCCGCGCCATGTACGGGCTGTGCCGCGCTTCTCTGATAGTGACCCGACCAGCCCGCCATCAGAACGCCCAGCACGAGCAACCCAGGGCGCCCCAGAAGCTGCGTTCGTCTGCGACCGGAGCAGTGGGGCGCCGGGTCCAGGCGTGATTGTGCCCGTGTACCGTGCAGGCATTGGCGCAGCACGCATCCAGGCTGCGAGGCGACACGGCCTCCGCGCGGCGCGCGTGGTAGCCGCCGAAGCGGCGCACCGGCGACCAATCCGGCATCGCGCGTGGCAATGGCGGTGCCAGATTGGCGTACCCAGCGGAGCCGTGCACGACCTTGCCGCCGACCGCGGTCAGCACCGCAGTAATGTGGCGGATCTCGTCTTCCGGAACGGAAAAATAGTCGCGGTCCAGTACGGCAAAATCCGCCAACTGCCCCGGCACGATCTGGCCCTTCCTGCCCGCCTCGTTGGAGAACCAGCCCACCTTCTCCGTCCACAAACGTAAAGCGGTTTCCCGGTCCAGCAGGTTGCGCGTGGGATAAAGCCTGGTGCCGCCAAGCGTGCGACCGGTGGTCAGCCAGGCCAGTGACACCCACGGATTGTAAGAGGCAACACGCGTCGCATCGGTGCCGGCACTGACCGGCAAGCCCATCTCCAGCATGCGGGCGAAGGGTGGCGTCCGCTCTGCTTGCTCTGCGCCGTAGCGGGCGATGAAATACTCGCCCTGGTACGCCATGCGGTGCTGCACGGCGACACCGCCGCCCAGCGCGCCGATGCGTTCCAGGTTGCGGTCCGACACGGTTTCCGCGTGGTCGAAAAACCAATTGAGGCCGTGCAGCGGAATGTCGCGCGCCACCTTCTCGAACACGTCGAGCGCGCGGCCGATCGTCTCGTCATACGTGGCGTGCAGGCGCCATGGCCAGCGGTTCTGCGCCAGGATGCGCGCCACGCCTTCGAGTTCGGATTCCATTTCCGCCGGCATGTCCGGCCGTGGCTCGCGGAAATCCTCGAAATCCGCCGCGGAGAACACCAGCATCTCGCCGCCGCCGTTCAGCCGGAAATAGTCGTCGCCCTGCTGGTAGCGCACGCCGGAGGTCCAGCGCAGGAAGTCGTCTTTCTCCTGTTTGGGCTTCTGCGTGAACAGATTGTAGGCGATGCGCACGGTCAGTTGGCCGGCATCGGCAAGCTGCTGGATGATTGCGTAGTCGTCGGGGTAGTTCTGGAACCCGCCTCCCGCATCGATCACGCTGGTAACGCCCAGCCTGTTCAGTTCTCTCATGAAGTGACGGGTGGAATTGGCCTGGTATTCCGGCGGCAGTTTCGGCCCCTTGGCGAGCGTGGCGTAGAGGATCGTCGCGTTGGGCCGCGCGATCAGCAGACCGGTCGGCTCGCCTGTCGCATCGCGCACGATCTCGCCGCCCGGCGGGTTCGGGGTGTCCTTCGTGTAGCCGCAGACCCGCAGCGCGGCGCGATTGAGCAAGGCGCGATCGTAGAGATGCAGGATAAACACCGGCGTTTCCGGCGCGACGGCATTGATCTCATCCAGCGTCGGCAGCCGCTTCTCCACAAACTGGTGCTCGGTGAAGCCGCCGACCACGCGCACCCATTGCGGCGGCGGCGTTACCGCGACCTGCGCCTTCAGCATGGCCATGGCGTCGGCCAGGCTTTCCATGCCGTCCCAGCGCAGCTCCATGTTGTAGTTCAAGCCGCCACGGATGATGTGCAGATGGTTGTCGCTCAGGCCAGGAATCACGCGCCGTCCGCCGGCGTCGATCACCTGCGTCTGCGGTCCGCGCAGCTTCAGGATTTCCGCATCGTCACCGACCGCCGAGACCATGCCGTCCTGCACGGCGAAGGCGGTGGCCAATGGCGTCGCGCGGTCCAGCGTGGTCAGCTTGGCGTTGTGCAAGATCAGGTCGGTCATAGCGTTTCTCCCGTTTGCACGCTCTGTCCGGTCGGGCCAGCGCAGGCGTCGGTCTGCTTCGCCCGTGTAGCAAGCAGTTTGTCGGTTGCGGTGTAGCCGAGGGTCATCGCCAGTACCAGCAGCGCGCCGGTCAGCACCGGCGGCGCCGGCGATGGGATGCCGAACCAGCGGCAGGCGAATCCCACGGCGAACGCGACCAGAATGCCGAGCACGGGCTTCATGGCGCGGCACCCAGTCGCCCGGCCGCCAGGAAGCCCACGGTCATCGCAATGAGAATCACGGCGCCGATCACGCGCGGCGGGGCAGGCGAGGGGATGTCGAACACCCGGCAGAACGCACCGACCGCAAGGCCGAGGCCGAGTCCGGCAATCGCGGGAAGCATGGCTGTCTCCGGTTCGCCCGCCTCACGCAACGCATCGCGTGAGGCGGAGTGGCGCCGATCAGTGGCCTTCCGAGCCGCCGAACATGGTCTTGGCGTAGATCAGGCCGAGGCCGTAGCCGCCACCGTGCGCGATTGAGGTGCGAACGGTCTCGTTATAGGTCTCGCCGCGTGCCCAGTCGCGCTGCAGTTCGAGCAAGTATTGCAGCGAGGTCATCGGCCTCGCACCGGCCTGAATGATGCGCTCCATCGCCCGCTCATGTGCCTCGGTCGATACATCGCCGCAGGCGTCGGCGATCACATAGACTTCGAATCCCTGGTCCAATGCCGACAAGGCAGGACCGACAATGCACACCGAGGTCCACAGTCCTGCCAGCACGAGGCGCGACTTGCCGATCATGTTGACGCGGTCGGCAATACGCGGCTCTTCCCAGGTATTCATGGTGGTGCGATCCACCATGTCGACGTCAGGAAACACCGAGCGGATCTCGTCGAAGATCGGGCCGGAGAAGGTTTTCTCAGCCACCGTGGTGAGGATGACGGAGACGCCGAATTCTTTCGCGGCCTTGGCGACGAGCGCGGCGTTGTTGCGCAGCATCACAGCGTCGATCGACTTCGTCGCGAAAGCCATCTGCGACTGGTGATCGATCATAATCAGCGTGTGATCCTTCGGAGTGAGCAAGGTCGCGCCGGGTATGGCTTTGGCAATGGCGGGCATATTGGTACTCCTCGCTTGTTGTCGTGTTCCGGCCTTGTCGTGGCACGCCGTTTGGTACGGGGGGACCGCGCTTGCTGCGCAATATGGATTGAGGGAACGCGCACGGTCTTGTCGAAAAAGCCGTGCGTATGACAAGGAAGCCCTACACGGCGTCCACCAGCACCACTTCGGAATCTTCCAGACCCACGATCTCCAGGTCGGGCTGCCCCGTGATCGCGACGCCGTCCCGCGCCGAGACGCGCACGCCGCCGACTTCCAGTACGCCGGTCGCAGGCACGAGATAGGCGTGCCGTTCCGGATCCAGCGCCAGGTTGACCCGCTCACCGGCCTTCAGTGTCGCACCCATCACACGTGCATCGGCGCGAATTGGCAGCGCGTCGCTATCGCCGGCCCGGCCGCTGGCAAGGGTGACGAAGCGGCCCGAGCGGTCGGCCTTCGGGAACGGCTTGGATCCCCAGGTCGGTTTGCCACCTGTCCTGGCGGGCTCGATCCAGATCTGGAAGATGCGGGTCGGCTCTTCTTCGCGGTTATATTCCGCGTGCCGGATGCCGGACCCTGCCGACATCACTTGCACGTCGCCGGCGACGGTGCGGCCGGTATTGCCAACCGAATCCGAATGGGTGATCGCACCGTCACGCACATAGGTGATGATCTCCATGTCGGCATGCGGATGCGGCGGAAACCCGGTGTGCGGCGCGATCTCATCATCGTTCCACACCCGCAGCGCGCCCCAGCCCATGCGGTGCGGGTCGTAGTAGCTGGCGAACGAGAAATGGTGCCTGGTCTTGAGCCAACCTTCGTCGGCGCCACCGAGTTCGGCGAAGTTCCTGAGTTCGATCATGGTGGTTGCTTCTCCTGTCGATCGGGCTGAGCCCGTTGGCAGGAAGATGGCGCTGGACGGCGGCGGCGAAAACAGAAACTATGGAAAGTCATCATTTCCATTTCCGGGGCCAACGCACATGACCCTGCCCGATGTGGAAGCCTGGGCCATCTTCGCGAAAGTGGCCGAGACCGGATCCTTCGCGGCGGCGGCGACGGAGCTTGGACTGTCTGGCGCGACCGTCTCAAAGGCGATCCAGCGGCTGGAATTGCGCATCGGCGATCGGCTGATCCATCGCACCTCGCGCCGCTTCGCGCTGAGCGACTCCGGACGGATGCTGGCAGAACGCGCCGCGCGTATCCTCGCCGAGGGCGAAGCGGCGGAAGCGGAGGCACAGAGCAGAACGGCAGCGCCTCGCGGCCGGGTGCGGCTGGCCGCACCGATGTCATTTGGATTGCGGCATATCGCACCTGTCTTGCCGGCGTTTCTGTCGGCCTACCAGGAGGTCACAGTCGATCTGCAACTGGATGACCGGGTGGTCGATCTGGTCGCCAGCGGCGTGGACGTTGCGGTGCGCATTGCCGACCTGCCGGATTCCAGCCTGATCGCGCGGCGCTTGTGCCCGGTGCAGCGATGGGTGGTCGGGTCGCCGGCATATTTCGCGCGGCATGGCACGCCGCAGCGGCCGCGCGATCTGCGCGGCCATGCATGCCTGAGCTATCTGTACCTGCCGAGCGGCGAAATCTGGCGCTTCATTGGTCCTGACGGCGCAGAGGAGGCGGTGGCGATCCATGGTCCGCTGCATGCGACGAATGCCGAGGCGCTCACTCATGCGATCGAGGCGGGCATTGGTGTCGCGTTGCAGCCGGATTTCCTGGTCTGGGACGCGGTGCGAGCCGGGCGGCTGATGACGGTGCTGGATGGCTGGTCGGCGCCGCGGCTGGCGTTGCACCTGGTGACGCCGTCCGGCGAGCCTCGGCCGCCGCGGGTTAGCGTGTTGCTGGATTTTCTCGCACGGCACTTCGCTGCCGACACAGCGCCATGGACGGTTATGAAACCTGGAGGCAGGTCGCGCGCCTGAGCGATGCCGTTATGGACGGTCCGCCGCTCAAACGCGCGCAGATCGCTATTCCGTCCTTGTCTTGCGTGCCAGCGTTTGGCAACGCATCCGATGGGTCGCGATCGAGCCATACATGGGTGCCAGCGTGATCGCCTTGCGCTGAAACAGTACGATATCGGCGGTGTTAGGGTGGCCGCTGCCGATGTGCAGTTCGGCGCAGGTGCGCGTCACCAGCAAGGCCGCGTCTGTTGCACGAAGCTTGGCGCGCGATGCGATCGACTGCCGCGCCGCAACCTGCTGCTCCTTGTCCACGGTGGTCGCGGCATTCCGAACCACTGCTCGCGTCAGAGCCACCTGACGCTGCATATCCTCTACGCGAGCCTCCGGTGACCATGCGAAACCGGATTGCTGTGCGGAGGCCTTGCGCGCCTTCATGGTCTCCTGCGTTAGTGCGAACGCTCGTTCGGTCACGCCGAACAGATAGGCGGCGTGGGCAATGATGGCTTGCTCGAGCGCGTCGGCGGCATTGCCGGGGATCGGGTCCGCCGGTGTGCGATCGAAGGTTAGCGTGCCAAAATTCCCGCCGTCCGGCGTGGACTGGGGCGCGATCTGCAGACCGGGTGCGTCACGCCGCACCAGTGCGAGCCCGTCCGGCACGGTCACCAGGAAAGCGTCGGCGCCGGAAGCCATCGGGACGTTGAGTTTGCGCCCATCGATCCGGCCGTCGCGATAGTCCAGCCTCCCGGTCAGGGCCAGGCTGTGAGGCTCTTCCTGCCATGCAGGGAGCACGATACGCTCGCCAGAAAGTACGTCAGGCACGTGGTCCGGCGGCAACAGCATCGCGGCCATTGCGGCGGCGATCAGCGGCTCGGGGGCAAGGCCAGCACCAAGTTGTTCGGCAATGCGGCAGAATTTCTGCATGCCCGCACCGGAGCCGCCGGTATCCTTGGAGATCAACATCCCGAGCCAGCCGTTGGCACACATCTGTCGCCACAGGGCTCGGTCGAAGCCGGGCTCGGTGGAGCGCAGGGACCGCACGCGTACGAGATCGGCATTGCGTTGCGCGACGCCGGACGCGTTGGCCCGCATCATCCGCAAGTGTTCGAGCGGTCCTGTCATTGCCGACGTCTCCGGATGCCGCGGTGAGCGTTGCGCCCAGGGCGACAAGGGTCAAGCAAACCGGACGCGAGTTTCGCGCGAAGGGAAGCTATTGCCGCCGCCGCTGCGACGCTTTCCATGCCATGAGCAAACGCCATCCCGCGGAGCGGTAGGCATCGGGGGAGTTCGAGAGAAGCCTGCGCGACGTTGCGGTGAAAAGCCTGAACCTGGACGCAGTGAAGCGTGAGGCACGGGTGCCGTGGTTTGCCCGTCATTCGACGTCCACAGCGACGCGGCAATCGCGCGGCGGGGGTACACCGTAGGGTTCATCCGGCGCGGGCCGGAATGCCAGGGCGGCGAAGGCGATCGACTGCGACGACCCGGCCGAAGCCATCACCACCGTTCTGCCGGTGACGACGGCAGACGTTACGCGGGCAGGTGCAGCTTTGCTTCCGTCCGCGCCTGCAACGTCTCCAGCGTAATCCCGGGCGCCATGTCGCGCACGACGAAGCCAGCGTCGGTTACATCGATCACCGCCAGGTTGGTATAGACCCGCTTCACCGCGCCCACGGCGGTGAGCGGGTAGGAGCACTTGGTGACCAGCTTCGGGGAGCCGTCCTTGGTGGTGTGCTCCATCATCACCCAAAGCCGCCGTGCGCCCGCCGCGAGATCCATCGCGCCGCCGACCGCCGGGGCGGTGTCGTTCTCCGATGTCGCCCAGTTGGCGATGTCGCCGTTGTCAGCCACCTGGAAGGCGCCCAGCACACACAGGTCGAGGTGTCCGCCGCGGATCATGGCGAAGCTGTCGCTGTGGTGGCAGAAGCTGCCGCCCTGGTGCAGGGTGACGTATTGCTTGCCGGCATTGATCAGCCACGGATCGATCTGGTCCTTCGGCGGGGCGGGACCCATGCCGAGGACGCCGTTTTCGGAATGGAAGATCACCTCGCGGCCTAAGGGCACGTGGTCGGCGACGGCGGTAGGAATGCCGATGCCCAGGTTGACGTACCAGCCCTCCGGGATGTCGTGCGCCACGCGGGCGGCCATCTGGCTGCGGCTGAACGGCTTGGTGTCGGAAACGACGGTATCGGGCATGGACGTCAATCTCCCGATGGTGGGGCGTGAAGCGTTCTTGCAGCGGGTTTAGCGCGATTTGGCAGTGGGGCCAACGTGACGTGGCGGAGCGGCCGATGACAGGGGGGCAGTGGGCTTGTGCGAAGTACCGGCAGGGATCTCCTCCAGCCGTCGCGCCAGTCTGTCCAGGCCCCAATCGCGGGCCAGCGTTGCGGCGCGTTCCCAGGTCGGCTGTTGATCGCCCAGGTCTGGCAACGGTGCGGCCGGATCCATCGCGGCAATGTGCTTGTAGAGGCGCAGCGCGTCGGCTTGCTCCGGGAAGCGCGCATCAGCCAGGACTGCCTCCAGCGAGCCATACCGATTGAGCAAGGCCGCCGCCGTTTTCGCGCCAATGCCACGCGCACCGGGCAGCTTGTCCGAGGGATCGCCGCGCAGTGCGATGAAGTCCGGCACCTGGTTCGGCGCGACCCCGTAGCGTTCGCGCACCTCGGCTGGGCCGATCCGCGCCATCTGGCCCGCTTTGATCGGATGCAGGATGGTTGTCGTCTCGGAGGCGAGCTGGAAAGCATCGCGGTCGCCGCTGGCGACCAGCGTGGTGCCACCGCGACGGTCCTCGCTTGCTGCCGCTGCCGCGAGAAAATCGTCGGCCTCATGGCCGGGCGCTTTCGCATTGGCGAAGCCGCAGGCGCGGACGAAGTCAGGTATCGCTGACAATTGCCCGATCAGGGCCGGATCGAATTCCCGCCCGCTTTGATAGGCCGGGAACAGGCGCTGCCGGAAATTGGGTGCCTCCAGCGTATCCCATCCCACCACGATTGCCCGAGGTTGCTCTTGGTCGATCAGGCCCAGCAGGAAATTGGCAAAGCCGACAATGGCACCGGCCTGGTGCCCATCCTTACGCCGGATCGTCTTCGGCAAGGCGTGGAAGGCGCGATGGGCGAAATTATCACCATCGATGGCGAGCAAGGGGCGGGTCATGGCGGAATGCTGTCGCGACAGGGCAGGGCAGGCAACTCCGGCCCGGCGGTCGGGTGCTGATTGCGGATTGCCCAAGTCGGAGTTCGCTCTCGAACAGGTTTACTTGCCGACGCTCCCGGTGGATCGCTAGTGTCGCGCGATGACAGAGGCGCCCTTCATCCTGGTACTGTTGGCTTCTACAACCGGGGCAACCGAGTGCCTGACCATCGCCAATAAGGTCGGCGAGACGGTGCAACGGCCGATCCACATCGCCCATGTCCAGGTGGGCCCTGGCGCGATCGTCCTGCCCTCGCAGGAACAACTGTCCGAATATGAGGCGGAGCATCTGGCGGATCGCGAGAAAGCCCAGACCGAGGCGATCCGTGCGTTGGTCGGCACCTGGAATCACAGTGCGGCAAAACAAGCGGAGCTGGACATATTCGTCGGCGACGAATGGCGCGTGATGCGGCATTATCGCGGCAAGGTTGCGATGGTGGTTCTGGCCTCGCCGCATACCCAACCGCCGGGACATCGCGAGACGTTGCGCGCGGCGTTGCTTCGGGCCGGTCATCCGGTGGTGATGGTGCCTCCCGGGTGGACCGGCAGTTTCGGCCGCCGGCTGTTGATCGGATGGGAGGACGTGCCGCCGCTGCGCCGCGCTATTACCGCTTTCGCACCGTTCCTGGCTGCCGCGGAACAAGTCGATGTCGTGGCAGTGCAGCAGGAGGCGGCTTCGCTGGACGTTGCCAAGACGGTGGTGGAGCCAATTGCCCCGGCGGCACGCTATCGTGTGGTTGCCGCCGAGGGGCGGCGGACGGCCAATGCGTTGCTGGACGAGGCGCGGGCCTGCCAGGCGGACGGGCTGGTCATGGGCGCGTTCCGGCGGGGGGAAATCCTGAACTGGCTGGTGCCCGGGACGTCCAGCCGGTTGATCCTCGAGAGTTTCGTGCCACTGCTGATGAGTCCCTGAGGGCAGCAAGCGGAATCCCCGGGTGTTATGTCATTGTGTGTTGACCACCGGCGTGGCGGCCGACCCGCGGTTGGACGAGAATGCGGCACGCCAAAGGTTCCTAGTCATGGCCGGGCTTGACCCGGCCATCGTGCGCATCATCGATCGGGACGCGTTCTGCGCGCGCGCCGGATCAGTCGGGGACGATGGCCCGTTCAAGCCCGGCTACGACGGGACTTTCTTGCCGGGAGCGCAGCGACGGACCAACCTCGTTCGGGCAAGCTCCGGAGAGTTCGTGCGCCGACGTGACCGAGGTTGCTTCGGCGCTGCGGTCCTCTCAATAACATGCGGGCGCAATGCTCACAGCCAGCCAAAGCCGCGCGCAAGCATATTCAGCGCCACCAGCACGATCACCGGCACGAACAATCGCTTGAGCCACACATTCGACAGCCTGGTCAGCGTCATTGCGCCGATGGTCGCGCCCAGCAACACGCCCAGGGCCACCGGGGCAGCAATCGCCGGATCGATGTCGCCGCGCTGAAAGAAGATTCCGGCCGAGGCCGCCGCCGTCACGCCAATCATGAAATTGCTGGTGGTGGTGGAGACCTTCATCGGCAGCCGCATCGCGGTGTCCATCGCCAGCACTTTGAACGTACCGCTGCCTATCCCCAGCAGGCCGGAGATCAGGCCAGCAAAGTACATCATACTGAATCCCCAGCGAATGTGCGCCACGTGATAGGCCACGTCCTGGTGCGTTCGCCGGTCGGGATAGCTGCTGGGTAAGCGCAGCCGTTCGGCCCATTTGTGGTTGGCCACGTTGGCCGGCAGCTCCTCGCCGAGGCGCATGACCAACGGCAAGGCGGAGATCAGCAGAACGGTGCCGAACACGACAAAGAGAATGTCGGCATTGAGCAGGGTGGAGAGCAAGGCACCGCAGATCGCGCCCAGAGTGGTGGCGACTTCCAGGAACATGCCAACGCGCAAATTGGTCATGCGGTCCTTCACGTACGCTGCGGCTGCTCCGGACGATGTGGCGATGACGGAGACGATCGAAGCGCCGATCGCCTCGGTGAAGCGGACATGGAACACCAGCGTGAGGATCGGCACGATGAAGACGCCGCCGCCCAGTCCCACCAGCGCGCCAATGAACCCGGCGAAGGCCGAGCAAAACAAAATAAACGCAAAGAACATCAGTGCGTCGTCGCCGACCAGCGCCTTCCTCGGGCGGCCGATCCAGGAGCCGACGCCAAAGATGCTGATCAGCAAAATCGTCAGCACCAGGCAGGTGATGATGACGTAAGTGCGGTCTTCCTCCACCGCGAAGGCCACGACGGAAGCGGCGACCCGTACGACGGGCGTCGCAAGCAGAATCAGCAGCCCGAGTACGACGATGGCCAGCGGCTTGCCGGCAATCACACCGTTGAAGACGCTCTGCAACGTATCGGGGAAGGTGGGGTGCGCCAGCTCGCCAGCAAAGCGGAGCGCATAGAAGTAGCCGATTCCCGTCAGGATCACCGCGACGCTGAGCAATACGCCGCCGCGGAGCACACCACTGATGATAAGTTCGGTTTTGCGGATGATGTTTTCGTCACGGCCGAGGGGGATCAGCCGGTTGTCGTATACCTCGCTCGCCATTGCCTCAGTCCGCCGACACAAGAGGGCGTCGGCGGCAGGCGGCCACCGCTTGTGGTCGCTCCGTCACCGGCGGAAACCCATGTGCCAACCACATATGGCAAATTTATGCGCAAGTCAGTCAGGTATCCAAAAGTTAACGAAAAGACCGGCTGAGAACCGCGATGAATTGAAAGCTGTGTCGACTGGGCACTGCGATGGTTGCAAATTACTTACCGCCGGCAGTCAGGTTGTCCGCCGCAATGGTAGCGAGCAGCGGTGCGGGACGGGGGGCCGGCTGCGGACCCGGCGACCCGATAGCGTAGTGTGAGGCGCGATGTCCCGATTGCCGGGCAGCGGCGTTACAC
>Ga0335075_10010100_pt1 | contig 14337 bp, 13 predicted proteins | sample Lox_Sample_24_FD_206723 | JGI IMG/M metagenome (GOLD analysis project Ga0335075, IMG submission 206723) | Soil microbial communities from Loxahatchee National Wildlife Refuge, Florida, United States - Lox_Sample_2.4 | ecosystem: Environmental > Terrestrial > Soil > Wetlands | place: USA...
CGCAGCGGGTAAGGCTGGCCCTGCAGCACGGTGCCTGATGTGAGTACGTTCCAACTGTCCGGGTGACCCGGGGGCAACGGCTCCCGCGTTGGGTCCGGCGGCAATGGGCGAGTGCGCTCCGCCCGGCTGAGACCGAGCCGATCCGCCCGTTTGGCCACCGCCTGCACCGGGAGAGACAGTTCGGCTGCGATCGTTTCCCAGTTGGCGCCTTCAATACGGCGGCGGCGGATCTGAGTGTCCTGGCCTTCGGTCCAATATCGTTTGCGGGACGGCATGTTCGTTAACGCTCCGTGGGTTGCCTGGGCATGTTAGTGTATTCTCTAACGTATGTCAACTATTATAACCGAGGCCGACGATGCTTCCGATGGTGGAGGGCGAAGGGCGGGCGGCCACCGGATTCACGGGGGCGGCCTTCCGAACATGACGCCAGGGCGAAACTTTTCGCTTCCCCAGTTAGCGAATCTGACTTACAAGGGCGACATGAGCGATCCTGTACAAATTGGCGAGCGGATTCGCGCCGCCCGGAACGAGCGTGGCTGGACCCAGGAACAATTGGCGGAGGCAGTGGGCGTGTCCCGTAGTGCGGTGGCACAATGGGAGACCGGTCGGGCCGGTCAGCTTACTGGCAACCTCGCGCGAATTGCGGAAGTGCTTGCGGTCGGCATAGAGCACTTGACTCACGGGCGAGATAAGCGTTCCGGGGTGCATGCCGGGACCGGGGACGAATCGGCATTGTTGCGGCTCTACCGGGAATGCGTGCCGGAGGACCGCCAGTTGCTGCTGCGTACTGCTAGGAGGCTGGCCAGGCGGTGAGTAGAGATGGCTTCGTCCGGAAGGGAATGTCCTTCGGCGTCGGCGGGAATGCACGGTTTTCCCCGCCCGACGAGGACCGAGTCGGGCACGGGGCGTCACACCAGGGCTGGATGCGGCGCCGGTTGGAGGATGCTGTGGAAGACGTGTTCCGGACCGCGCTGCGCCGCGGGGATCTTGCTTCGGCCGAAGACTTGCTGGGCGTGATGGAGAACATGCACGCCCGGGCGAAGGTGCGGTTCCAGGGCGAGCGGCGGGGCGCCGCCGTGGCGATAGAACGGGGGCGAAAGGAATTGGAGGGGCGCAAGGCGCGCCGCCGGGTCGGGCCAGGCTGACGCGGTACGTCTGCCGTATTGCGTGCAGACCGCAGCCGCACGTTTCGCGGCGCTACACGATTCGTTCGATGCGTTGCAGCAGGCCCGGTGGCCGGTAATCCTTGATCAGCCGGTGCAGATCGGCCGTTGTGCCGCTGATGTCCGGCTTTTGCGTCGCCATCGAGGTGACGATCAGGCGTGCGTCCCCGCCCTGGTCGAATACGAACACGATGGCGCTATGCGTCACTTCATAGGGATGCCCGTCATGCGCGGGGGTGACGGAATATGCGACGCGGTAGCGGCGGGCCAGCGACGCCAGTTCGTCCGGCGTGCCGCGAAGGCCGACGATCTGCGGCGCGAACAGGGAAACGTATTGTTTGAGGATCGGGAGTGAGTCGCGGTTGGGATCCACCGTGACAAACAGGATCCGCACCTGGTCCGCTTGCTTGCCCAGGTTGTGGAGCACTGCCGCAAGGTTGGTCAGCGTGGTGGGGCAGTAATCCGGGCACTGCGTATAGCCGAAATAGAGAAGGGTCACCTTGCCGCGAAAATCCGCGGCGGTGATGGGGGCGCCGGTCATCGCATCGGTCATGGCGAAGGACAGGCGCGGCAGGCTGCCGGAGATATCCGTCTCGTGCCACCCGGTCTTGCGATCGCACGCAGCAACCGGCAGGGCCAGCGCGCCGGCAGCGAGCGCCAGCAGGCTTCGGCGCGGTAGCGTTTTGGCGGCGGGCGGCCGCCCGCATGGCGCGTCAGTCATCGATGTATCCCCCCGCCGGCCACGCTGATGACCGGGGCGGGCGCCACCCTCGCTCGGCGGGACGGCGCTGGAAAGTTAACAATGACTATGGTTTTGGTAACGCATTTCGGTTGTTCCCGGCGGGCGTGGGGTCACATTACCTGCCATGCCGTTCGGTCCCCTTCACTACCTGCCGCTTTCCGCACCCTTTTTCGCCATCCTGGTGGGCGTGCTCGCCGTTCTTTGGGTATTGCTCGAGGTCGGCACGCTTGGTTACGCCTATATGCGCATCGGCCTCAGCCCGCGGGGCGCGATGCTGATCTTGCTGGCCTCGCTGATCGGCAGTTACTTCAACATCCCGCTGGCCGAACTGCCCGAACAGCAGGTGCTTTCCGGCCAGTTGATCGATTTTTTCGGTATGCAATACGTAGTCCCGATCGTCTCGTCATGGCCTGGCACGGTGATTGCGGTGAATGTCGGCGGGGCGGTGATCCCGGTTGCGGTTTCCGTGTACCTTTATGTGCGGCACCGGCTTTGGGTGCAGGCGCCCATTGCGGTGGTGTGCGTTGCGGCGCTGAGCCATTGGCTGGCCCATCCTGTGGCGGGGCTGGGGATCGCGGTGCCGGTGTTCGTGCCCGCCCTGGTAACGGCGGTGGTGGCGCTGATCCTGTCGCGGTGGGACGCACCGCCTCTGGCCTATATCGCGGGGAGTTGCGGCACCTTGGTCGGGGCGGATCTGCTGAACCTGGACAGGTTGCAGGGGCTGGGCGCCCCGGTTGCCTCGATCGGCGGGGCCGGGACGTTCGACGGCATTTTCCTGACGGGCGTGCTGGCGGTGGTGATTGCGAGCCTGACGTCGCCGGAACGTCGACAGTGATTAGGGTGTCATATGAACGGCGCTAGAGCCCGGCCAGAATCGCATCCGCGCATTTCTCCGCCGTCATCAGCACCGGGAAATTTGTGTTCGCGCACGGCACCACCGGAAAGATCGACGCATCGACGACGCGCAGCCCCGCCACGCCGCGCACGCGGCCGGCCGGATCGGTGACCGCCATGGGATCGTCGTCGCCACCCATGCGGCAGGTACAGGACGCGTGCCACACGCCGACTGCCGCCTTGCGCACGAACGCCTCCAGCGCGTCGTCGTCGCGCAGCAATTGCTCGAGCGTAACGCCTTCCATGACCAATTTGCGGATCAGCATGGAACGCAGCCCGGGCGGGCCATCCAGCAAGCGCGCGATCGCATCGGTCAGCAGCTTGTTCTTGCGGTTGATGATGCCGACCTGGCGCACCTTGTCGCTGTAGCTGGCGGGGAACGGATCGGTGGTCACCGCCTGCATCTCCGGCGTGAGGTGCATGGCACCGAAGCGACGCACGCCGTCCATCATGCGTTCCAAATCGCGCTGGTCCGAGAGCAGATTGAATTCCACCACCGGTTCGTCGTTCGGATCGCGCGAGGCCAGCCGCACCTGGCCGGTTTCCGAATACGTCTTGTACACTGTGATGATAAAAGACCCGATCTGCTCTCCCACCGCGTGCCAGGACGTCTTGTTGGTAACGACGGTGAACATGTCGCCCGGCGGAATGCCGTCCAGCCCGGACGAATAGCGCAGCGCGGTATAAATGTGCCGCCGCGTGTAGTCGTTGACGATTCGCGCGTGCGGCTTGATGAACGCCGCAACCGCGACCGCCGGATGATCCTGCAGTCGCTGCCCCACGCCGGGCAGGTTCGCGCGCACCTCGATCCCCATCTCGCGCAAATGTCCGGCGGGGCCGATGCCGGCACGCAGCAGATGCGCGGGGGAGTGGATGGCACCGGAGCAAACGATGATCTCGCCGCCGTGAAAATCCGTCTCGCGCCCGTCAACGCGCGCGCGGACGCCGGTACAGCGCAGGCCATCGAACAGCAGGTTCAGTGCCTGCGTGTGGGTGGAGATGGTCAGGTTGTCGCGCATCCGCGTGCCGGGATCGAGATAGCCGATCGCCGCGGACACCCGCCGTTCATAGACGTTGGAAATGGTGATCGGAAAATAGCCGTCGCGGAACTCCCCGTTCTGGTCGATCAGGAATTCGTAGCCCGCCTTCTTGAACGTTTCCGCCGCGGCCTTTGCATGCTCTGGCCACAGGTCCGGGAAGATGCGGCGGACCGGGATGCGGCCTTCGTTGCCGTGCCAGGCGCCGTCGAAATCCATGTCGCGCTCGACCTTCTTGAAGAAGGGCAGGACGTTGTCCCAGTTCCAGCCGGTGGCGCCGCGCGCGTGCCATTCGTCGTAATCGGTGGGCGCGCCGCGATTGGCGAGCTGGCCGTTGATCGACGACCCGCCGCCCAGCACGCGCGCTTGCTCATAGGTGCGCAGCGGCGGACGCGGCGCGTCGGGGCGATTGTGCGGGATGACCTCGGTGGTGACCTTCAGTTTGTTCCAGGTGAAGCCCGGGTTCAGGTAGGCGGTGCCGGGATAGGAATCGAGAATCTCCTTCGGCACCTTGCCGTGCGGCGTGTCCTGGCCGGCTTCGAGCAACAGCACCTTGTTGGCGCTGCGCGCGGAAAGGCGGTTGGCCAGCACCGATCCCGCCGAACCGCCGCCGATAATAATATAGTCGTAGGTTGTTGTGGCAGTGGTCATGGTTCAGCAGCCCAGTTTCGTCGCCATGTCCTCGACATTGGTGGCGATCACGTCCCAGTCCTGATCCGCCGCATAGTCGCGCTTCTGGTGTGGTCCGTATTCGGTGGGGCGTGGGAAGAAGCCGGTCATCAGCCCGCATTTGCGCGCGTTCGCCAGGTCGTTGTTGTGCGCCGCCCCCAGCATCACCTGGCCTGGCTCCAGATCGAGCAGGCGTGCGACGCCTAGATATGTCTCCGGGTCCGGCTTGAAGTGGTGGAACAGATCGGAGCCGAATACCAGGTCCCAGGGAATGCCGGCGTGCTTCGCCATGTTGGTCAGCAGCGACACGTTGCCGTTGGACAACGGGCCGATGATGTAGCGGCTTTTCAGCCGCGTCAGCCCCGGCACCGAATCCGGCCAGGGCTTCAGCCGGTGCCAGCCGCGGTTGATGTGCTGGAGGTCGGCCTCGGTGAGGCCCTTGATGCCGAACTCGGCCACCAGCTTGTCGAGCGATGCGCGGTGCAGATGGTCGAGCGTGGTCCACGATTGCTCTCCCTTGCGCACGCGATCCATCGACGGGTGGTACGCGGCGCGCCACGCATCCACCAACGCGGTCCAGTCGCCCGCGACGCCCCGCTGTTTGCCGAATTCGGTCAGTTCCGCGATCAGGCTGCCGCGCCAGTCCACGATGGTGCCGAACGTGTCGAACACGATAGCCACCGGTTGCATTGCCGCCATGGGTCGCCCCTCCCGTTTGTTGGTGCAGCGAAGCGCCCGGCTGCGCCGCGGTCAAGCGCTCACGGCCGATCTTCGCGCCTCAGAAGTGCAGCCATATTGCAGTTACGAAACGCAACGAGGGTTTGGTACCGTCCGCTTCGCATACGCTTGCGAAGAGAACGGACACGCGAACCGCCTGCCGAATAGGTCGACCGGCCCTTGCCCATGGTGCCGGCCCATTATCTGATTCGGGTCTTCCGGCAATCGTGTGGGTGATTTGGCCAGGATGAGGGCAGAAGCGGCGTCTACAGTCCACGCTTATTAAGCAGACCAAATTCTGAAATCGGCGATACGCCTGTAACGCTACAGGCGTCATGCCAACAAACTCCCCGATAGACGGTTCCACGGCCCCCTGTTGGCGCGCTCATGCGCCAAACGCACGGCACATGACCGCATTGCACCATGGCATATCGACACTTTGGCAAGCTTTTCCCTGCACTATACGATTTAGAAAATGGAACCGCGGATGAACGCAAATGAACGCAGATGATTCGGTGTTGAACAGTATCTCTCGGGGTACCATCGGCTGTGCGCTGACGGTGGCCAATACGCTGGGCTGCGGCTTTCTGGAAAAGGCCTGTGAAAATGAGCTGACGCACGAATTGCGTCGGGCCGGACTTGCCGCCCGCCAGCAGGCCGGCGTGACGGTGCGATACGGCAGCATCGCGGTGGGACAGTATATCGCCGACCTGTTGATTGAGCAGGAAGTTGCGGTTGAACTGAAGGCAGTCCGCGCATTGGACAATGCACATCGTGCGCAATGCATGAACTTCCTTCGGGCGAGCGGGTTGCGTTCATGTCTGCCGCTGAACTTTGGTCGGCCGCGGCTCGAGATCCGGCGTCGGGTCTGGCGGTTGTAAAGGATGCGTCACGACCGCGGACGGAAGGTGCCATCTGCGTTCATTGGCGTTCATCTGCGGTTCCGAATCGCATGCGATGCCGGACGCGTCCTCGGCGATCGCATGCGCCCCCCTTGCGGCGTTTCCCCCCGTTGGTCCTGGCCAAATCGCCCACACGATTGCCGGAAGACCTATCGCTACGAGTGTGTCCGTCAGGCGTGGGACTGAATATGTCGTGTTTGGTTCTTCCGAGTCAGCCGACCGTCTGGCCGACCCTGGAGCTCGCAGCCGCGCACCTCGAAGACGTGTGAGCATGCCGATCCGTGGCGTCCACGGCCACCGCCTTGATTGCCCGCCCCAATTCGGCAGTCATCCTGGCAACATCAGGCGTCACGGCCCCGCACTCGCTTGGTCAACCCAGCGATCGCGCCTATCGTCACGCAGATCAATCCACATCGAAGGAAACGTCATGACCCCGCCCGATCGCCTGCGCGCCTTGTTGGCCGAACCCGGCTTCGTCGTCATGCCTTCGGTGTGGGACGGCATCACGGCGAAACTCTCCGCCGCCGCCGGATTCAAGAGCGCCTTCCTGTCCGGTTCCTGCGTCGCCGCAAGCCGCCTCGGCGGCCCGGACCTCGATCTGCTCTCGTTCGCCGAAATGTTCGATTCCTTCAACATGGTGCACGGCGCCGCGCCCGACCTGCTGATCCTGGCGGACGGCGACCACGGTTACGGCAACGCCATGAACGTGCAGCGCACGGTGCGCGCCTACGGACGTGCCGGCGCCGCCGCGATCCTGATCGAGGACAAGATCACGCCGCGCGCCCTCACCGCCGCCGGCAAGCCCTGCCTGCCGCACGAGGAAGCCCGCATGAAAATCCGCGCCGCAGTTGAAGCGGCAAAGGACTCCGGCATCCTCATCCTCGCTCGCACCGATTGCCGTCCCACGCAAGGCATCGACGAAGCCGTGCGCCGCATCGAGATGTACGTCCGCGAAGGCGCCGACATCCTGTTCCTCGATTCCCCCGCCGACGACAACGAAATCCACCGCGCGATCGAAGCCGCGTCCGGCCGTCCCTCTTTCGTGGTTCTGTCGCCAGGCGCCCCGCGCGCGACGCCGTCGCAGACGGAAGCCGCCGCGCTTGGCTTCAAGATCGGCACCTATCCCACCGCCATGCTGTCTCCGTCCATCGCCGGCATACACGCCGGACTGGCCGCGATCCGCGCCGGGGAAGCCGAGGCCGCCAGCGCCATGGCGCCCGCGGAATTGAGGAAGGTCCTGGGCTACGCGGAGTACGATACGCACGCCAAACGTTTCATCGTCGGCGGCTGAAAGGCGTTTGCTATGGATGACGTGTTGCTGGCGGAAGATCGCGGCCCGGTGCGGCTGCTGACCCTGAACCGCCCCGCCAAATTGAATGCGCTGAACGCCGAGCTGGTGCATGCGCTGACCGATGCGTTGCAGGCCGCGCAGGCCGACGACGCAGTGTCAGTCGTGGTGCTGGCCGGTGCCGGCCGGGCGTTCTGTGCCGGCGCCGATACCTCGGTGCCGCGGCCGTTGACCACCGAGAACCGCCCGAACCTGATCCGCCACGGCGACGCCAACATCGCATTGACCAAATTGCTGGCCCGCGTGGACAAGCCGATCATCGCGGCGGTGCACGGCTATGCGCTGGGCGCCGGCTGCGGCCTGGCGCTGGGCGGTGATCTCACAGTGGCCGCCGAAAGCGCACGCTTCGGCTATCCGGAACTGCGCGCCGGCCTGACCGCCTCGACCGTGACAGCGCAGGCGGTACACCTGATGGGACGCAAGGTCGCGTTCGAGCTGCTGACGTTGTGCGACAACATGCTGCCGCAGCGTGCCTATGAACTCGGCTTGGTGAACAAGGTGGTTCCGGACGATCAATTGCTCGATGCCGCCATCGCGATGGCGGAGAAGCTCGCAGGTTGGAACAAGGAATTCCTCTGGCAGACGAAACGCACGTTCCATCGTGCGGCGTCCCTGTCACCGGAGCAAGCGCTGGAAATGGCGCGCGATGTGGCTGTCATGATGGGACGGATCCCTGGCTGACCGCCGGCGGGCCGGTCGCGGTCTGGGTCAGCCGATCGTGAAGTAGTTGAGACATAAGATATCTCGGTCTAGGCTGCCGCGTAGGGCAGGCCGTAAAACGGAGGGGTGCGATGGCAGCGGGGATTCTGGCGGCGCTGGCGGAAGCGTTGGCATCCGGTTCGGTGGCAGTGATCGACCTTGCACAGCCGCTCGAACCCGGCACCCCGATCATCAGCCTGCCGCCCCAGTTCGGCCAGTCCGCGCCATTTCGGATGGAACGAATTTCCGATTACGACGATCGCGGCCCCGCCTGGGCGTGGAGCAATCTCTCGCTTGGCGAACACACCGGGACGCATTTCGACGCCCCTGTGCACTGGATCACCGGCAAGAACCTGCCGAACAATGCGCTGGACACCATCGAATCCCGCCGCCTGGTCGCACCCGCCAACGTCATCGACTGCACCGCCGCCTGCGATGCCGACGCCGATTTCCTGCTCACCCCGGAAGGCATCCAGGCCTGGGAATCGCAGCACGGCAAGATCGAGCAGGGAAGCTGGGTATTGCTCCACAGCGGCTGGTCGCGCCGCAAGGACGCGGCGTCGTTCCTGAATGCCGATGACAACGGCGCGCACTCGCCCGGCCCGTCGCCGGAGGCGGTAACGTTCCTCGTGAAAGAACGCGACGTGATCGGCTTCGGCACCGAATGCGTCGGCACCGATGCCGGCCAGGCATTTCGCTTCGATCCGCCGTTCCCCTGCCACGCCGGCATGCACGGCGCCAACAAGTTCGGCCTGGCGAGTTTGACCAATCTCGACAAGCTGCCGCCCAAGGGCGCGATCCTGATCACCGCCCCGTTGAAGATCGCCGGCGGCACCGGCAGTCCGCTGCGCGTGCTGGCGCTGGTGGCGCACTGATGGTGGCGGACCTTCATGTCATTGCGAGGAGCGAAGCGACGAAGCAACCCCGGTCACGCGTACGAGAACGTGACCGAGGTTGCTTCGTCGTTCCGCGCCTCGCAATGACATCGGGACACCGCTGATGGCCGAACGATCCTTTCGCAAGGAAGTACAGCAGCTCCGCCTCGGCGCGGGGGAGGAATTCCGCGGCGAAGGCATCCTCGCGGTCACCAAGGCACTGCTGCAATCCGGCGTATCCTACGTCGCCGGCTACCAGGGCGCCCCGATCTCCCACCTGATGGACGTGCTCGCCGACGCCGAGGACATCCTCGACGAACTCGGCGTCCATTTCGAAGCCTCCGCCAGCGAGGCCGCCGCCGCGGCAACCCTGGCCGCATCGGTCAACTACCCGCTGCGCGGTGCCGTCACCTGGAAATCCACCGCCGGCACCAACGTCGCCGCCGATGCTCTGTCCAACCTGGCATCCGGCGGCGTAACCGGCGGCGCGCTGATCGTCATCGGTGAGGACTACGGCGAGGGCAGCTCCATCATGCAGGAGCGCACCCATGCCTACGCCATGAAATCGCAGATCTGGCTGCTCGATCCCCGCCCCAATCTCCCGACCATTGTGAACATGGTGGAGAAGGGCTTCGAACTGTCCGAAGCGTCCCTCACGCCGGTCATGCTGGAGGTTCGCATCCGCGCCTGCCACGTACACGGCCGATTCACCGCCAAGGACAACGTGCGACCAACGTTCGGGCTGAAGGATGCGATGGAGAACCCGCGCCGCGACGTCAGCCGCATCGTCCTGCCCCCCGCAAGCTATACGCAAGAGCAGGAAAAGATCAGGGAACGGCTGCCGGCCGCGAAGAAGTTCATCGTCGAGAACAAGCTGAACGAAGTGTTCAACGACGGAGCGCAGGATTTCGGCATCATCCTGCAAGGCGGCATGTACAATGGCCTGATCCGCGCGCTGCAGTTGATGGGCCTCTCGGACGCATTCGGCAACAGTCGTATCCCGCTTTATGTCCTGAACGTCACCTATCCGCTGGTCGATGCGGAAGTCACAAATTTCTGTGCCGGCAAGCGCGCCGTGCTGATGGTGGAGGAAAGCCAGCCGGAGTTCCTGGAACAAGCCATCAACGTGATTCTGCGCAAGGCGGATTTGCAAACCAAGGTGCATGGCAAGGACATGCTGACCATGGCGGGCGAGTACACCGCCTCCGTCATGCGGTCCGGCGTGGAGGCCTTCGTCGGCCGCTACCTGCCCGGCCTGCGCCCCAACACGGCTCAGACGCCCGCGCCCACGCAGCCGCCGGGCCTGGAAAAACTGGTGCATCCGCGCCCACCCAGCTTTTGCACCGGCTGCCCTGAACGCCCGATCTTCACCGCGATGAAGCTGGTGGAACGCGAACTGGGCCCGCACCACGTAAGCTGCGATATCGGCTGCCACCTGTTCTCTATTCTGCCGCCGTTCAACATCGGCGCGACGACGATGGGCTACGGCCTCGGTTGGGCCGGGGCCGCGGCACTGAATGCGAAGGACTCCAACCGCCGCACCATCAGCGTGATGGGCGATGGCGGGTTCTGGCACAACGGGCTGGCATCGTCGGTCGGCAACGCGGTGTTCAACAAGACCGACAACGTGCTCGTCGTCGTGGACAACTATTATTCCGCCGCGACCGGCGGCCAGGACCTACTGTCGTCGCGCGCCAACAGCCGCCGCAACACCGGTAATCCGATTGCGCGCGCGGTGCGCGGCGTTGGCGTGAAATGGGTGCGCGAAATCACCCGCACCTACGATGTTGCCCGCATGCGCGATGTCCTGAAGGAAGCGCTGACCACGCGGGAAAAAGGCCCCAAGGTCATCGTCGCTTCATCGGAATGCATGTTGAACCGGCAGCGGCGCGAGCGCCCCTTGGCGGCGAAGGCTGCGAAGGCCGGCCAGCGCGTCGTGCGTGAACGGTTCGGCGTCGACAGCGACACCTGCACCGGCGATCATTCCTGCATCCGTTTGTCCGGCTGTCCCTCTTTGACGGTGAAGCCGAACCCCGATCCGCTGCGCCAGGACCCCGTGGCCGCGGTGCAGGACAGTTGCGTCGGTTGCGGGCTGTGCGGCGAAGTCTCGCATGCCGCGGTGCTGTGCCCGTCCTTCTATCGTGCGCAGGTCGTCACCAATCCCGGGCGATGGGAACGCTGGCGCGCGCAGATTGCCGCGCGCGTGATCGGCTGGCTGGCACCGGCGGCCCATGCCTGAAGCCCTGCTCCAGCGCGATGCCGCGATCGGCGCCCGCGCGCTGACGGTGGCGATTCTGGCGATGGGCGGCGAAGGCGGCGGCGTGTTGGCCGACTGGCTGCTGGAAGCGGCCGAGAACAGTGGATTCGTCGGCCAGTCCACATCCGTGCCGGGCGTGGCGCAGCGCACCGGCGCAACTATCTACTATCTGGAGTTCTTTCCGCTCGCGGAAGCAGCAGGCCAGCAGCCGGTGCTGGCGCTGATGCCGGCACCCGGCGACGTCGATCTGGTCATCGCATCGGAACTGATGGAAGCAGGGCGGGCAATCCAGCGCGGATTGGTAAGTCCCGAGCGCAGCACGTTCATCTTTTCCACCCACCGCGTGTTCGCGATGACGGAAAAGATCGCAATGGGCGACGGCCGCGTGGATGCAGACACGCTGTTGGCGACCTGCCGCGGTGCAGCGCGGCAGGTGGTCGCGACGGACATGCAGGCGCTCGCCGAGGCTCATGGTGCGCATCTCAGCGCGGTGCTGCTAGGGGCGGTGGCGGGATCGGGCGCGCTGCCGTTGCCGCGGGAAGCGTTCGAAGCTTCGATCCGACACGCGGGCGTTGGCGTCGAGGCAAGCCTTGCAGCGTTCGGCGCAGGGTTTGAAGCGTCAGCGAGCGAAGGGACGGTCGAAAGCAAGGACCTCCCCCTCGCCTTGTGGGAAGGGGGCGGCGGGACGGGTTCTCGTACCTCCAACCCTTCGAGTGAAGGTCCCCTCCCCGCAACTCCCTCCCGCAAGGGGGGTCTTCCTTCTCTATCCCCAGCCACCGCGGATGCCATCATCGCCGAGGGCGAACGCCGTCTGATCGACTATCAGGATGCGGCCTACGCGCGCTTATACCGCGATCGGTTGAACCGACTGAACCTCAGCGGCGAACTGCTCCAAGAAACCGCGCGCCACCTCGCCTTGTGGATGAGCTATGAAGACACGATCCGTGTCGCCGATTTGAAAACCCGCGCCAGCCGGCTTGCGCGCGTGCGTGCCGAGGTGCGGGTCAAGCCGGATCAGGTGCTGCGCGTTACCGAATTCATGCATCCGCGCGTGCAGGAGGTGGCCGACACGTTGCCTGCCCCGCTCGGCCGGTTTCTGCTGCGCTCCGGCCCGCTGCGCCGCTTCGTCGAGCGGATGACCGCGCGTGGCCGACATATAGAAACCACGTCCGTCGGAGGGTTCCTGCTGCTGCGCGTCATTGCATCGCTGCGCCGGATCCGGCGCGCCACACTGCGTTATGTCGAAGAGCAGGAGAGGATCGAGGCGTGGCTGGGGCGGATCGCGGCGGTGAAGGATCGCGATGCCGACCTGGCATTGGCGATCGCGCGCTGCCAGCGGCTGGTGAAGGGCTATGGCGACACGCATGCGCGCGGCTGGGCGAATTTCCAGTGCGTGATGGCGCAAGCCGATCGCCTGGCCGACACGCCGGGGGCCGCGGCGCGGGTGACGGCGCTGTGCGATGCGGCGTTGGCGGACGAAAGCGGCCACGCACTGACCAAGGCTTTGGAGGCCGCATGAACCGCTATCGCGCCGATCCGGCGGCCGTGCGTGCCTTGGTGCGAGACGATGCGGTGCATCGCGACGTCTATACCGATCCGGAGATATTCCGCCTGGAAATGGAACGGCTGTGGCCGCGAACCTGGATTTATGCCGGCCATGCCAGCCAGATTCCGGCCGCGGGCGATTTCATCACCGGCGATATCGGCACGGTGCCAGTGCTGATGATTCGCCAGCCGGATGGCAGCGTGCGCGTGCTACGCAATCGCTGCGCCCACAAGGGTGCGAAGGTGGTTTCGGACTGGTCCGGCAATACTGGCCGCTTCATCCGCTGTCCGTACCATAATTGGAGCTATCGCACGGACGGCTCGATCGCCGCCATTCCGCTGCGCCAGGGGTATGATGGCACCGGTTTCGCAAATTGTGAGGCCGTGCGCGGACTGCGGCCGGTGGCCACCGAAGTTTACCGCGGCTTCGTATTTGCCCGCCTGAGCGACGACGGCCCGGGGTTCCACGACTTTTTCGGCGACTCGCTGTCGTCGATCGACTACATGGTGGACCGCTCGCCCGAAGGCGAAATGGAAGTGGCTGGCGGCGTGCTGCGCTACATGCACGACAGCAACTGGAAGATGTTCGTCGAGAACCTGAACGACGCGATGCACCCGATGGCGGCGCACGAGTCCTCGGCGGGCACGGCGAAGGAATTATGGGCGGACCAGCCGGCCGATGCGCCCAAGCCGATGGCGATCGAGCAATTGGTGCCCTTTGCCGGCAGCTACGACTTCTTCGACAAGATGGGCGAACGGGTGTTCGCCAACGGCCATTCCTTTTCCGGCGCGCATTTTTCCATCCATTCGTCCTATGCCGCGGTACCGGATTATGAAGCCGCCATGCAGCGTGCCTATGGCAAGGCGCGGGCGAAGGACATCCTGGGAACGGTGCGCCACAACACAGTCTATTATCCCAGCCTGACGGTCAAAGGCGCAATTCAGACGATCCGTGTTGCGCGCCCGATCGCCGTGGACAAAACGCTGATTGAAAGTTACAGCTTCCGCCTGAAAGGCGCGCCCGACATCTTCTTCAAGCGCAACGTCACCTATACGCGGCTGATCAACTCGCCGATGTCGGTGGTAGGGCACGACGACCAGCAGTGCTACCGGCTGATCCAGGAAGGCCTCGCCGCGGACGGGAATGAGTGGATCAGCCTGCATCGCGATTACCGAGCAGAGGAACGGAACGCGCGCGACCTGACGGTGAACGGCACCAGCGAAATCTCCATGCGCAACCAGTTCCGCGCCTGGGTGCATTTCATGGGGGCCGCATGACCGAGGCCGAGATCGTTCGCTTCCTGTACCACGAGGGGCGGTTGCTGGATGAGAAACGCTGGGACGAATGGTACTCCTTGTTCTGTGAAGACGGGCATTACTGGGTACCGCTGACGCGCAACCAGCCGGATGCCGAGTTTCACACGTCTTTGGCCTATGAGGACAGGCTATTGCTGCGGCTACGCATCGAGCGCCTCCGCCGACGGCCGCC
>Ga0335075_10010101_pt1 | contig 14337 bp, 8 predicted proteins | sample Lox_Sample_24_FD_206723 | JGI IMG/M metagenome (GOLD analysis project Ga0335075, IMG submission 206723) | Soil microbial communities from Loxahatchee National Wildlife Refuge, Florida, United States - Lox_Sample_2.4 | ecosystem: Environmental > Terrestrial > Soil > Wetlands | place: USA: Florida...
TTGGGCGCGAGCGTCGCCTGCTGCGCCGTACTCGACTCCGTGCTCGCGGATGAGCCGGCCGCTGCGCTCGACACGATGGGCTTGCCGGGCCTGCGGCTCGCAGTTCCGACGCGCTATGCGCTCGACTCCCTCGACAGGCACGTGGCGCATCACTTCGAGCGGGCGATCGGCGGATTGAGCGGATCGGGGGCGCAGATCAGCGAGATACCGCTGGCGGAGCTCGACGAGCTGCCGGTCATCAACCGCAAGGGCGGCTTTTCCGGCCCGGAGGCCTATGCCCTGCATCGTGAGCGCCTGCAGTCTCAGGCGGCGCTGTACGATCCGCGCGTGTTGATTCGCCTGCTGCGCGGGCAGGAGCAGTCCGCCGCGGACTATCTCGATCTGCTGCGCGCCCGCGCCGATCTGCAGCGGCGGGTCGACGGTGCGGCGGCGGAGTTCGACGCGCTTCTGCTGCCGACCACTCCGATCATTGCGCCGCTGCTGCAGGAGCTGGAGTCGGACGAAGACTACCTGCGGATCAATCAGTTGGCGCTGCGCAATACATCGGTGGCCAACTTTCTCGACCGTTGCGCCATCTCGATACCGTGTCACGAGCCCGGCACGGCGCCGGTGGGCCTGATGATCATGGGCGCGCATGGCGCCGATCGGCGGTTATTGTCAATTGCCGCGGCCGTCGAAGAGCTGCTCTCCCGGCGGGACGCCGGCTAGCTCGAGTCCCGGCTCGCGCCGGGTCGTCGGTACGGCCGCCTCCGCCGGCCCTCGGCTGCGGGAACGTCTTCGGCGTGTCGCCCATGGAGTGCGCAAGCTCACGCACGGGTGCCTCGAGGCGCATGGTATCGGGAATCATATATCGTGTAACATCGCAGGCATGGACCCATTGGCTCAATCCGCCGCGCGGCGCGGCTCGAGAAAGACCGGTCGGGGTATCGGCAAGGAAGCTGGCGGGCCGAGCAAGCAGGAGAGCGCGTACCAGCTGATCCGCGCCCGTATCGAGCGCGGCGAGTACAGCCCCGGGCAGCGCCTCGTGATCGATCAGTTGGCCGAGGAGATCGGCATCAGCCAGGTGCCGATCCGCGAGGCCATCCGCCGGCTCGAGGCCGAATCGCTCCTGAGCTACGAGCTCAACTCCGGCCCCAAGGTCGCACCGCTCAGCCGCGAGGTCTGGGCACAACTGCTCGAGACGGTGGCCGTGCTGGAGGGCTATGCGACCGCGCTCGCGGCGCCGCTGCTGACGCCGGAAGATCTGGCGGAGCTCAGGAAAATCAATAGCCGCATGAACGCCGCGCTGCGCGAGGATGATCTCGCGCAGGTCAGCGGCTGCAATCGCGCTTTTCACGCCTTGATTCTCGATCGCTGTCCCAACTTGATCGTCGTCGAGCAACTGCGTCAGTCGCAGACACGGCTGGACAGCCTCAATCGCGCGTTATTCGCGCGCGAACAGGCCGTGGTCATGCAACTGCTCGGTACGAAAGCAGGGCAGGTTGCCGTTGCCGATCATGAGTCGCTGATCAAGAGCATTCGCCGCGGCACCCCCGCGGCGACGATCGAGCAGCTCACGCGGGAGCACGTCCTGGTGCATTTGCGGGCGGTGCAGGGCGCGTTCGACCGCGCCGCGAAATCGGACGCGCGACACCTGTTTTGACGGATTGCACTGGTCAGGTCTCCAGCAAGTCCCTGCCGACAACGATCTCCCCGCCGAAATGGCGGGCAGCGACCTCGGCCCACTCCGCGTCCGAGACTCCCCCTGCCGGAGTCAAGGGTGAGAGCACGAGCCTGACGACGTTCGCCTGGTGAGCCACGCGCGCCGCCTGCTCGACCGAGGAATGAACGCGCACGATGCGATCGAGGGTGCGTGAAGAATGCTTGCCTCCGATGGCGGCCCCGTTGAGCGCGGGCAGGAACACCGCTTCGTGAACGAGCGTGTGCGCGCCGCGTGCAAACTCGGCGAGCTCGGGCGAGTACGCCGTGTCCCCCGAGAACACGACTGACCGGTCCGTGCAATCGAATCGATACGCGAAGGCGTGCTCGATGCTGCCGTGGCGCACCGGAGTGTGCCTGATCCTGACCGATCCGTCGGCAAAGCAGACGCCGGAGCCGGTAATCTCCCTGACGTCCATGAGCTCTGCAAGCGGCCTGCGATGCTCCTCCGCGACGCGACTGGCGAGATCGATGGCGTACAGCTCCTGATAGAGCACGCTCATGCGCTTCAGGGGTGGAGGCCCGATCATTGCCACGGGCGCTTCGAGCTGCGTCCAGGCTTGGGAGACGAGCGTGCCGAAATCCGCCACGTGGTCGAGGTGGTGATGTGTGATGAGGAGCGCACGCAGCGACGAGAAGGGGATGCCGGCGCGGGCAAGTTGTAAGCCGACTCCGTTGCCGCAGTCGACGATGTAGCTCGACTTGCCGTGCAGAAGCGCCGCCGCCGTTGGATTGCGGCCGGGCTTGGGTGTCGGTCCGGCGCCGGTCCCGAGCAGCAGTACGCGTGTCGAGTCCGGCGCCGCCTCGTCCATCAGAACTCTACCCTGGCAGTCAGTCCGACCGTGCGCGGACGGATGTAGAACACATCCTGGTGGTTGATGAACACCGGGCCCGCCTGGGCCGGATCGAGTGCGCCCCGGCGCCCTGCGGTGTTGAACGCGTTGTCGAGGAATGCGGTCAGCTCGACGCGGTCGAAGGTCATGCCCGCCCGCAGGTTGGCGGTCGTGAAATCACCGAATTTGGTGCCGGTTTCCGCGAAACCGGTGTATTCGACACCGGTATAGTCACCGGAGAGACGCAGGTATGCAGGGCGGCTGAAGGCGTCGAAGTCGGTCTCCGCATAGAGCGAAGCCTGCGACTCCGGGGAATCCGGGAGGCGATCGCCCGGCTCGACGTTGATCACTCCGATGGCAGTGCTGAGATTATCGACGCCCTGCGTGATCCGGTTGTGACTGAGCGACAGCGAGGCGCCGGCCTGCAGCCAGGGCAACAGTCGGCTGTCGACCTGGCCTTCGAAGCCATAGAGGGCGGCATTGCCGGCGTTGCCGGTGTAGTTGCCGAGAGTATTCTGCAGGCTGACCTGGATGTTGGTCCAATTCATGTAGTAGATGTCGGTGCTGTAGGCCACGCGACCGTCGAGGGCCCTGCCTTTGGCACCGAGCTCGTAGTTCCACAAGCTGTCCGGCCCGTAGGTCTGGGGAGTCGGCCTGCCCCCGGTTCCGGAGGTGGTGTTGATGCCGCCGACGCGGAAGCCGCGCGCGATCTCCCCGTAGAGGGTGAGATCGGCGTTGGCACGGTAGTCGAGCGAGAAATTGGGCGTGGTCGGGGTATCGGCCTCGTGATACCGCTTGGCTATGAATGCCGAGGGACTGACGCTGCCGACCGGCAGGAATCCGCCGGTGGTGACGTTGTCGTCGAGGGTCTCACGAGAGACGCGCACGCCGACGCCCAGGTCCCAGTGATCCGCCAGCGTATAGGTGAGATGCCCGAAGCCGGCGACCTCCCGCTGTGTGCCCGGGATCTGCAGATTGACGATGTCGCTGCCGCCGATGTAGGGAGCCACGAGGTCCGAGTAGTTCTGCTGCGTGGCGTGGGCGGCCGAGTTGAGGAAGAAGGTGCCCGCGATCCACTTCAGCGGCCCGTTGTCGCGTGATGTGAGGCGGAATTCCTGGGTGAAATTCTCCTCGTCGATCAGATTGACGTTCTGGTCGGCTCCCTGCACCGGGTTCTGGAATCCGCTGACTATGCCGGTCACTAGCGGCACGTAGAAGTAATCCTGTCCATACCAGCCGTTCCTGCGGTCCTGGTACGAGGTGATGGAATCGAGCGACGCCCAATCGTAGTCGTACTGCAGCGACAAGGACGTGATCGCGTTCTTCGCCTCGTACAGAGGCTCATTGATGCCGTCGCTCACTTCCTTGTCGCCATAGCCGCCCGGCTGCGCATACAGGGAGTCGCCTTCGGCGTAATCCTTGGAATCCTGATACATCACCGTCAGGTCGCCGCGGAACCGGTCCGACGGCCGGAATGCGAGCATCACACGGCCGCCGCCGGTCTGGGTGTCGTTGATGTCGCGCTGGCCCGTGATCTGGTCCGCGATCCAGCCGCCATCATCGAAGTAGTAGCCTACCGCGCGCAATCCCAGCGCCCCCTGGACGATCGGCGCGTTCATCATCAGTGTGCCGTTCTGGGAGGGGCCGCCGGTTTCCGTCGCCGCGGCTGTTGCCGCGATCGAGGCCTGGAAGTCATTGAGATTCGGCTGATTGGTCACGTAGCGCACGGCGCCCGACAGCGATCCGGCCCCGAAGAGGGTTCCTTGGGGGCCGCGCAGCACCTCGACCCGAGCGATGTCGACGACGCGCAGATCGGTTGTACCTTCCGAGGCCGCCGGATCGATCGGGATGTCGTCGTAGAGGATCGATACGGTGGATTGAGTGAGCCCGGCCGACGCTCCGGTGGTAACGCCGCGGATGACCAGGTTGGTCTGATTCGCAGGGCCAGTGGACGGATTCGTGAGCCCGGGCGTGTTGGCGATGATGTCCTCCAGCTGCGTGGCGCCGCGGTGCTCGAGCTGGGCTCCGGTTTCCGCGACGATGCTGGCCGCCACGTTCTGCAGGCTCTCCTTGCGCTTCGTGGCCGTGACGATGATTTCCTGCAGTCGTGCCGGCTCATCCGCTCGATCGGCGGATGCCGTCGCCGAGGAGTCGGCTTGCGCATTGGCCGACCAGCAGGCGGCGCAGACGAGCGCCAGGGAGCCGGCGCGCACGGTTGTAGTATTTAGTTTCAGCATCTCGGTATTCCCCGACGACCCCACGGCAGGATGGTGAGCCGAGACTATAGCAAATCATATATGAAATCCAGTAGCATTGATGGAGAGGATTGCATCTGATACAGGAAATAATATGCGATTTGCGCCAGAGCTTCGACCAGTGCCGCCGCGCGCCAGAACATGGCTGCAGAGAAAGCCGGTCGACCAGGTGCGGCAGGACATCGCGAGCGACGGGCTGAAGCGCGCGCTCGGCCCGGCGCACCTCATGTTCATGGCGGTGGGCACTATCATCGGCGCGGGGATCTATGTGATGACCGGCACGGCGGCGGCGAGCTACGCCGGACCGGGCGTCATGATCTCATTCGTGCTTGCCGGCATCGCCTGCACGTTTTGTGGTCTCTGCTACGCAGAGATGGCATCGACGTTGCCGGCCGCCGGCTCCGCGTATACCTATTCCTATGCAACTCTCGGCGAGGTCTTCGCCTGGATAATGGGCTGGCTGCTGGTGCTCGAGTTTGGAGTCGCGGCCGCCATGGTGTCGACAGGGTGGAGCGGATACCTGGTCAGCCTGCTCGGGGATGCCGGGATCGCTGTTCCGGTGGGCGTGTCCACTCCGCTGATCGCCGCTGCCGCGGGACCCGGGGGGGCCGCGGAGATCTCCATCGCCGGTCATCTCAACCTGATTGCCGCCCTGCCGGCCCTGCTTGCGACCGGCGTGCTGGTGCTCGGTGTCTCCGAATCGGCGAAGGTCAACAACCTCATCGTCTTCATCAAGGTGAGCGTGCTGGTCGTCTTCGTCGGCTTCGGCGTGCTGCATGTGAGACCGGGAAACTGGCATCCGCTCATTCCGCCGAATGAGGGCGGACTCGCTTACGGCTGGCCGGGGGTGTTTCGGGCGACGTCGGTGATTTTCGTGGCCTATCTCGGTTTCGAGACCGTCTCCACCGCCGCGGCCGAATCGCGGCGGCCGCAAAGGGACGTTCCATTTGCCATTCTCGGCTCGCTGGTGATCTGCACGCTACTTTATGTCGCAGTGGCCGCGGTGCTGACCGGGCTCGTCCCATTCAGACGACTCGGCGTGCCCGACCCGCTCGCAGTCGCCGTCGACGTCATGCACCTGCCCTGGCTGGCGGAGCTCATAAAGATAGGCGCTGTCATCGGACTACTCTCGGTAATCCTCGTGCAGACCTACAGCCAGACGCGGGTCTTTTTCGCGATGGCGCGCGACGGCCTGCTGCCGCCCGTGTTCGCGAGACTACATCCGCGGTTCCGGACACCGTGGATCGGTACCGTGATGCTGGGCGCGTCCATCGCGCTCGCATCCGCCCTGCTGCCGATTTCCATCCTCGGGGATCTGGTGAGCCTCGGCACGGCCACCGCGTTCGCAATCGTTTGTATGAGCGTGATGTTCCTGCGCACGACCCGGCCCGAGCTGCCGCGTCCGTTTGGCGTGCCGTTCGGCGGTGTCGACCTCCCCATCGGGAAGGGCCGCAAGGTGTGGATCGGCATCGTGCCGGTCTGCGGCGTGCTGTGCTGCCTCGTGCTGGTCGGATCGCTGTGTGCGGACGTGCTGAGAAGAGCGCTGCACGGCAGCTTCTTCTCGGCGATTCTGCTGCTTTCCTACGCACTGATCGGCGCCGCGGCCTACGTCCTCTACGGCAGACGACACTCTCACCTCACCCGCGGTCTATGAGCGATTCAGCGCCTGCGTCGTGCGGAATTCATCGAGCGCCAGCGGTCCGCGCTCGCGGCCGAAACCGGAGGCACCGAGGCCGCCGAAGGGCGCGTCCGGATGGGTGCGCGCGCCGTTGATGCTCATGCTGCCTGCACGTATCCGGCGGGCCACTTTGAGTGCGTGCTCCTCGTCCGACGACCAAACAGCGCCCGAGAGGCCGAAGGGTGTCGCATTGGCGAGCGCGACCGCTTCTTCCTCGTTTTGATAGGGCGTGATGGTCAGTATCGGTGCAAACGCTTCGGTCTGAAAGATCTTGAGACCGGGATCCGCAACCGCCAGCACTGTCGGCGCGACGAAGTACCCACGGCTGATGCCCGCCAGGCGCCGCGGCTCGCCGGCGAGACGGCGGGCCCCCTGCCGGAGGGCGGTTTCGATCTGCTCGAGAGCGCTGTCGCGCTGCCGTGCGCAGATGAGCGGGCCAATCTCCGTCCGCGGATCGAGGGGATCGCCGATAGTGAGCGCATCAGCCCGGTCGGCTGCCAGCGCGCATGCCTCCGCGAAGCTCCCTTCGGGAACCAACAGCCGCGAGAGTGCGGCACACGTCTGGCCTGCATTCTGGAAGCACTTCTGCAGGGTACCCGCGACGGCCGGGCCGAGCGGAGCGTCACTCAGAACGAGGCTTGCAGATTTCCCTCCGAGCTCCAGCGAGACTTTCTTCAGCAGCCGCCCGGCGGACTCCGCGATCCGGCGTCCGACCGTTGTCGACCCCGTGAAGGAGATGACAGCCACCTGCGGATCGGACACGAGCTGTTCGCCGGTCTCAGGGCCGCCAAACAGCATGTTGAAAACGCCGTCTGGAACGCCGGCCTCGATCAACGCCTCGGCCAGGCGCACCATGGATGCGGGAGCGAGCTCACTCGGCTTGAGCACGACGGTCGCGCCCGCAAGCAGTGCCGGCACCACCTTGCAGGCCGCGAGATAGAGCGGGTAGTTCCACGGCGTGATGCAGGCCGCGACGCCGAGTGGCACGCGGCAGAGGAGGGTGCGCCCGAGATCAATTTCCGTTGGAGGCATCCGGGCCCACGCCGGCGCCTGCTTGAATACGTGCGCCGCGGTCTCGATGTGCAGACGCCGCGATTGCGCGATCGGCGTGCCGACTTCGCCTGAGAGCTCCGGAGCGAGCGTATCGGCTCCCCGCAGAAGACATTCGCCCGCCGCCGCGAGCATGGCGGCGCGCTTCTCGATCGGTCGCGACGACCACGCAGCCAGAGCCGCGGCGGCTGCATTCACGGCCTCGCGCGCCTGAGCGGGAGTCGCGAGCCGTAATGCCGCGGAGGGCTCTTCGGTCGCCGGATTACGCAGCAACAGCTCGGGCCCGCGGGCTGGCTGCCAGCCTCCCGCGATGTAGAGCCGCTCGTATCTGCGCATCCTTGCGGTTGGGGTTCGGTCGCTCATGACGCCGGTGCAAGCTCAGGCCGTGTGCCAGCTTTCCGTTGCGCGAATTGCGTCCGCGACGCCGGTCTCCTCGATCAGCGCGATGAGGCTCATCGCCTCTTGAGCCGTGGGCGAGAGCTCCTGAGTGAGACCGTGCAGCGCGTGCGGAGAGTGATCGAGCTCGATCACCTCGCGCACTGGAACCGCCGCCACGTGTCGGTGTCGCAGCAAGCGCCCGTAGACGGCGAAATACAGGTCGGGGGAGTAGTTGCGGTCGCCGCGATCGCGGGCCACACCGAGTGAGTCTGCCGTGTCGAGCATCTGTTGCCATATGGCATCGACGAGAGGCGGCGGCGCGTTTTTACGGTCGAGCGCGTGCCTATGCTCGGTGCTCTCGCGGGACCTCGCGCCGTGAATCGCTGCGCGGACTTGTGGCGAGGGCAGTGGGATCAGGAACTGAGTGGTCCCGCCCGCGAGGAACGGCTCGGCGATGTCCTGCTCGACCCTGGCGAGCTCGGAGAAGCGGCCGCCGATGAGCGGCGCTTCGATCACGAGCAGATCGGGACTTTCCTGGTGACTGCGGAACCAGCCGGCCACCGCCTGACGCACCCAGAGTCCGGCCGCGCGCCGGATGACCGGATGCGTCACATTGTCGATCTCCGGATAGCGCGCGAGGATCTCCTGCTGATCGAACGCGAGGCGGGAAACGTCCCATTCCAACCGATGGACGACGCGTCCGCGGCCGCGGGCGATGAGCGTCTGTTCGCGCACGAAGAGGCTCTTTCCGACTCCCGGGACCCCGCAGATGACGACGCAACGGGCTTCCGCGGCGCAGCGGCGCAGCTCGCGCCCAGGGATTGTGTCGGGCGCGAACACTGCTTGCAAGGCCATCTCGCTCATGGCGCGTCTCCTTCAACGGAACTGGTCGGCGCTCGGCATGTCACCGACCGGGACTTCTATCACCGTGGGGCCGTCCGCGGCCAGCGCGGTATCCAGCGCGGGAGTCAGCTCCTGCGGCGTGCTCACCCGCACGCCACGCGCACCGAACGAATCAGCAAAGCGTACGAAGTCCGGATTCACGAGATCGGAGGCGATGACCCGGCCGCCATAGAGGCTGCGCTGCATCTGCTGCACATTCCCGTATTGGTTGTTGTTGAAAAGCACGGTGACGAGCGGTATGCGATGTTGGACGGCGGTGGCGAGCTCCGAGGCCGCGAACATGAAGCCGCCATCGCCGCTGATCGATACGACCGGATGGTCGGGTTTGGCCACCTTGGCGCCGAGCGCCGTGGGAAACCCCCAGCCGAGGGTTCCCATGTAACCGGTGCAGAGAAACGTCCGCGGTCGATAGACCGGATATACCAGACGGCTGGCGAACCCTACCTGAGTGAGCTCATCGACGAGCACACCATGCTCGCCGAGGCATTGGCGGATGACCCTCAGATAGGAGATCTGCGGCTCGAGCACGGACACCCGCTGCTCCCACTCGGCGCGCACGGCCATGAGCTCATCGCGGCGCGAGGGTCGCGTGGGTTTGTGCTCGCGCACGAGCTCTATCAGACGCGGCAGTGCATCCTCGAGCCGCCCGTGAAGGGCGAGATCGGGCTTGCGGATCAGGGCATGGCTCGCCGGGTCGATATCGATGCGCAGGATCTTCTGTCCCGCAACCCGCTCCCAGCTCTGGAGCGGGATCCGGAGCGTGGTGCCGAGCGCCAGCACGACATCGCTGCTTCGCCACAGCGGCCGCGCAGCGGGTAGCACGAAGCTCAGGTAGCTGCGGCTGTCCATGACCCCGCGCCCGGTCCGGTAGCTGACGACGGGCGCCTCGAGCAACGCCGCGAGTGTGCGCACGTCGTCGGAGGCGTCCTGCGCGCCCGAGCCGACGAAGAGGAGCGGGCGTTGGGCGTCAACCAGAGCCTGCGCCAATTTCCCGAGCTTCTCCTCATCGAGCGCCGTCCCGCGAGGGCCCGGCGGCTCGTCCGACTGCGGCGCCGGCGTCGATACCGGCGCCGCCTGAGCGAGGACATCCATGGGAATCTCGACGGCGGCTGGTCCGGGGCGCCCGGCGGTCAGTGCCCGCATGGCGGTGCCGAGCACGGCCGGTACATCCGCAGGGTGCTCGATTCGAGCCGCAAAGCGCGTCAGCTGGCGCAGGATGGCGAGCTGGTCCGGAATCTCGTGCAAGGCGCCAGTACGGCGGCCGATCTGCGCGAGCGGAATTTGCCCGCAGACGAACAGCACGGGTGCATTCAGCGCATAGGCCGTCGCCATCGCTGCGCCCGCGTTGAGGACTCCTGGCCCGGGGACGATGTTGCAGACGGCGGGACGACCAGTCGCGAGAGCCGCACCGAGCGCAAGGTAGCCAGCACCCTGCTCGTGACGTGTATGAATGACGCGCAACTGCTGGCGGCGGTCGTAGAACGCGTTGAACAACGCGTCATTCTGAACTCCAGGCAGCGCGAATACCGTGCCAATGCCCTGCCGCAGCAGCTCATCGACGACGGCCTCGCCGCCGGTCAGAGTGCGGGGTGTCTCTTCTCGAAGGGGGGGTACCATACTATTGGAAATCATATATGATATATCCATGGCTGACAATGACATGTCTTTTGCGGGCCGCTATGCGCGCCGCGCACTGCGGGCTCTGGCCCCCTATAGCGCCGGTCGCGATCCGGACACGGTTCGGCGTGAGACCGGTTACACGGGCCCCATGATCAAGCTGGCGTCGAACGAAGGCGTGGAGGGCCCTTTTCCGGAGGCCTTGGCGGCCATGCAGGAGGCGGTGGCGGCAGCGCGCCGTTACCCGGAGGCCGGAGCTCGGGCATTGCGGCATGTCCTTGCCGGACATCACGGTGTAGGCGCCGAGGAGGTGTTCGTCGCGGCAGGCGGATGCGCGGTGATACAGCACCTGGCGAGCGCCTTTCTCGAGCCCGGGGACGAGGTTGCGTATTGTACACCCACGTTTCATCTCTATCGCCTCGAGGCCCTGCGCATGGGCGCCAAACCGGTGACGGTGAGCGTCGACGCGCAGGGAGTGTACGACCTCGAAGCGTTGCGCGCGGCGGTGACAGCTCGCACGCGACTCGTTTACGTATGCACACCCAACAATCCAACCGGCGGTCTCATCAAGCGTGATCCGCTGCGCCGTTTTCTGGATGCGCTTCCCGCACACGTGCTGCCGGTCATCGACGAGGCATACTTCGAGTACGTCGACGATGGGGACTATCCCGATCCTGCGCGCGTGAAGAAATTGAGCGGGCGGCCCACGGTCATCGTGCGTACGTTCTCCAAGATGTTCGGCATGGCGGGGCTGCGTATCGGCTACGCGATCGCGCCGCGCGACGTCGTGGAGGTCTGCCAGAAGGTGCAGAATCCCTACGAGGTCAATCGCATCGCGCAGGCAGCCGCGCTTGCGAGCGTAAAGGCCGGGGAAGAGCTCGCGCGGCGGATGCGGGCAAATCGTGACTCACGCTCCCGACTCGCTGCCGCCATCACCGCGCTCGGCCTGGCACCGCTTCCCTCCCATGCGAACTTCCTTTGCCTGCGCGTAGGGAGCGCCCGCAACGTGGCGCGCGCGCTCGAAGGGCGAGGGATCATCGTGCGGCCGCTCGATGCCATGGGGGACCCGGCGAGCATCCGGATCACCGTCGGCTCCGAGGCGGAGCACGCAGCCTTGCTCTCGGCACTGGACGAGGTCTTGCGCGCGGGCATCATCGATCGGTCGTGAGCTCCAATTAGACGAGACACGCGTCTCCACGGGGGTTTTTGCATGCGTACCGCAGTGCTGGCAACAACGGCGATGGCGATTCTGCACCTGGCGAGTGCGTCAGCGGCTCGGCCGCCAGCGTCCGGCCAGGCAATGGATCCGGTATTCGCCGCCAACGTCGCGCAATGGACCACGCGCAAGGAATTCACCAGCCCGCTGGTGGATCATCTGCCTCTCTCCAGCACAGTGCCGTCTCCGCGCCAGAGCCTGGGGCACGACATCGGCGCGCCGCGGGTGCTGGATGGGAGCGAGGCTCTCTTGCATTACTTCCGCGACCTGGCCGCGCATTCACCGCGCGCGCGAATGGTGGTGACCGGCAAGACGGAGGAGGGTCGGCCGACCTACCTGCTGTTGATCTCGGCCGAGGACAACATGCGGCGCCTCGATTCCTTCCGCGCCGGCATGGCGCGGCTGGCGGACCCGCGAGGCATCTCGCCGGCGGAGGCCCGACAGCTGACCAGCGAGATCAAGCCCATGTACGTCGTCCTCGGTGGGTTGCATTCGGGCGAGACGGGACCGCCGGAAATGCTGGCCGAGCTCGCCTATCGGCTCATCGTCGAGGACAGCCCGCTGATCCGAAGGATCCGCGACAACCTCGTGGTCGCGATCGATCCGGTCACGGACCCGGACGGCCGCGACCGCTACACGGAATGGTATGACCGCAACAAGATCGATGACACGAACGATCTCGATCCGGTACCGGAGGCGCCCTACTGGGGCAAGTACATCTTCCATGACGACAACCGCGACATCAACTTCAGCAGCGCGCTGGCCCGAAATCTTTTGAGCTTCTACATGGCGTGGCATCCGCCGATCATGCACGATCTGCACGAGTCGCTGCCTTTCCTTTACATGTTCAGCGGTCAGGCACCGCAGGACCCCGAGTACGATCCCATTCTCTATGGCGAGTTGCCCTGGATGGCGAATTTCGTCATGTCGCAGATGACGGCCTACGGCATGCCGGGCGTGTGGACCCACGGCTTCGTCGACACGTGGTCGCCCGGATCGCTGGCGTTCATGTCCGCCAACCATAACGGGCTCGTGACCTTCTTCGAGACCTACGGCAACGGCGGCGCGACGACCGAGCTGCGGCATGTAAGGCCCGTTCCGGGTCCCGGAGAAAATCTGGCCCGCGACGATTTCACGACCCGGGAATGGTATCGCCCCGATCCCGCCTATCCCGTCGTCGAGTGGTCGATGCGCGACAACGTCAATTACATGGAGACCGGTGTACTGACGGCGTTGCAGCTGGCCTCACAGTTTCCGCAGCAGCTCGTGGACAGCTTCTACCGCATGAGCGTCGACGCGGTGAATGCCGGGCGCGCCCGCCCGCCCTACGGCTTCGTAATTCCCGCCGGGCAAGCCGATGAGCCCAGGGTCGCGAGACTGGTGAACCTCCTGCGGCTTCAGGGCATCGAGGTCGGTCAGATCTCCTCACCGCTGCATTTGCGGGAAGGCGTGATGCCCTCGGGATCCTACGTGATCAAGTGCGACCAGCCCTACGGACGCCTGGCGAGGATACTGCTCGAAAAGCAGGTCTATCCGGATCCCAAGCTCAGGGCCTATGACGACACGGCGTGGACGATGGGCTTGATGATGCAGGTGGACGTGGTTGCGACCGCAGACAAATCGGTGCTGGATGCTCCCGCGAGGCTCATCGATATAGTGAGGCTCTCGGGCTCCGCCGGGACGCCGGGCGCGAGCGCTTACATCATCGCCGACAACGGCTCGAACAGACTGGCGGAGCTGAGGTATCTGCTGAAGGACACACCCGTCCGCATTGCCGAATCGGCGTTCACAGCCAGCGGCCGAAAATTTCCGGCGGGCTCGTTCATCTTTCGATCAGGGGCCTACCACAAGCTTGCCAAGACGCTGCCGGCGCTAGGTCTCGACGCGGTGGCCGTGGACTCCGTTCCCGACGTGCCGTCTCACGAAGCGCGCCTCCCCCGCCTCGCGGTGTACAGCACTTGGGGTGACACTCAGAACGTAGGCTGGGTACGTTATGCCTTCGACCAGCTCCACACGGACTATCACCTGATCTTCAAGGACGAGGTCCGGCGGGGAAATCTGCGCAGGCAATACGACGTCATCCTCATTCCGAGCCAGGGCGGCTCTCCGTCGGGCCTGGTGTTCGATATTCCAATGCGCTGGAAAGCGCTGCCGTACACATCCACCCCGGAATATCGCTCACTCGGGGAATACGGCTCGAGCGAAGACATCCGCGGTGGCATGGGACTCCCCGGAGTGGAGGAGCTGCGCAGGTTCGTGGAGCAGGGCGGCCTCCTGATTACGTTGGGTGATGCGAGCGCGATGCCATCGGCCTTCGGCATCACCCCGGACGTGAAGATCAGCCATCCGAGCGCGGCGTTCTACGCTCCCGGTCCCATTGTGGCCGCTGACATCTCGAAGCCGCAGAGCCCGCTCTTCTACGGCTATCGGCAGCCATCACTCCCGGTGCGCTGGGCCAGCGACCTGTTGGTCTCGGTGCCGGTATACGATGCCGGCGAAGTGCTGATGAGCTTCGAGGGCGGCCAGTCGGGAGTGCTCAGCGGCCTCATGACCCGGCCCGATGAGATCAAGGGGCGGCCGGCGGTGATCGACGTCCCCGTCGGCAAGGGCCAGGTGCTGATGTTCACTCTCAATCCGATCTACCGCTGGCAGAATTTTGGCGAGTTTCGGCTTGTCTACAACGCTCTGCTCAACTACCAGGTGTTACCG
>Ga0335075_10010103_pt1 | contig 14334 bp, 9 predicted proteins | sample Lox_Sample_24_FD_206723 | JGI IMG/M metagenome (GOLD analysis project Ga0335075, IMG submission 206723) | Soil microbial communities from Loxahatchee National Wildlife Refuge, Florida, United States - Lox_Sample_2.4 | ecosystem: Environmental > Terrestrial > Soil > Wetlands | place: USA: Florida...
TGATGTCAGTTGAATGTGATTGGTGGGGTTGCGATAAGGCGATTATGCCATTAATTTGAAGGAAAAGGCCTTTATCTTCCAAGAAAGTAGAAATTAAAGAGCAAGAAAACAATGACGAGATAAGAATGAGCATGAGTAATGAAGCTGAAGGTGTTTGCTTTTAATGTCAAGAACGTGGGGCAGGAGAGCCGTGAATGCCCGCCCAAAACCACTAATTTGTAAGAAGAACTGCTTACATAGCGCCTCAACAACCCGAAATCGGTGCTTTGACCATTCCAACCGTTTTCAAGCCTTAGTATGTTAGGATATCGCGTTTCAGATCAATTGATTGATATGAATTTGCATTAGAGGGGTAGGCATTAATATATATCTATCAGACAGAGTCGTATCAAAGTCGATCAAAATTTAGAAATTCTTGTGCAGTGCCGAATCACGGCAAAGGATGCACCTACTGGAAGAAGGCAAGCGGGAAGCGGCTAGCAACGGTCCGCTACGTTTCACTGCGCCTTGGCCCAATAGGGACTACTTCCAACCTTATTACGTATTATGAACAACTTTAGCGAATCACTTTCTGGAGCGGCCTCCTTCTATCTCGTACACCATGAGTAATGAGATATCTTATCAGGCTGGGCATGATGGCACGAATTGTCATATGATGATGGTTTAACAATGCCACATAGGGGCAGAGAAATGATGTACCTAGTTTCGGATGGAGGTATATAGCTACATGTTTTAGGCTAAGTCTCGAGCTCCTTTGTTGACATCAAATCACCTTCCTGCTCTGTGACCATGTTCTTTATGATCATTATCACGTGTCTAACGGTTTTTACGTTATTCTTCGAAAAGCAAGTAATCTATGGCACCATATACTACAGTAGGTGGCGAGTACCCATGCGACATAACAAATCTGTGCTTGGTACCTAATATTGTAGCATCCTATTCTACGTGATACGTCATTTCTGCTCCTTGTTCGTGCGCCACACCTCTACCGCGTCCCGGAAAATGCGATCCGCGTCTGTTGCAGGATCTCCTCTGGAGAATTCACCAATTCCTTCTTTCGGATCCGGCACGAACTGCCCATCCTGCGCGTCCGCCCACCTGCTCCCTCGACTTCTAGAACGAGTACCACGATTTATGTAAAAGCCAGTCGTCGCCTCCTTTTGACGAGGAATGTACCCTACGTCTGCCAATTTCAGCAGTCGGGCTCGTCCGATGTAGACCTGGCAGAGAAATTCGGCGTCGTATTCGGCATGGTATCTGGCATGATGACGGCCTGTCTTGGTTATGCACAATACAACTCCGTAGTAATTAGAGGGGTTCGTTATAAGCGCCAGATAGTCCGACGAATTTTGAGGATTGAATGCGGCTCCAACTTGGTGCTGCTACTTCGGAAGCTTTGTAGGATAATTCCCACGCGGTGGGCTCAAGGAAAAGGCTTCCTTGGCTGTCATAAATTTTCACTCGGTTGAAGGGAGGGTCTTTAGCGGATTTAATCTTAAAGAGGATTCCGGGGGATTGTAAGTGCAGCCCCCCCCAGATCACACCAGCATAGAGTCTTAGTGATCCTGCTTAGGGGGTCCAACTTTGAAGGGTTTTCGAAAGCTAGGAATGAGCTTATTGCCCATCGGAAGGGGGCAGTGCTGATGCGGTTACCGTTGCAGAAAATGATGGAAATAGGAAGGTGTTCGAGTTAGAGGTAGAAATTGATCTTTTTTTCTCAAGGATAGGGAGTTGTTCGTGTTGAAGGTAAAAATTGGTCATTTCTTTCTCAAAGGTCTCGGCGTTGGCGATCTGCGCCGGGTCAGGGCGGGGAATGAAAGTCATGCATACCTTTTCATCGCCAAGCTTCGAGACACCATTGCTTTTGCCAGCTGGGCGAATTTCGGTACGATACTATCCACTTCTGGATATCACGGTTGAAAGAGGGGGCCATCACTGCCATCAGTGAGCGTTGGATTCTTCTGGAGAGCGAACATAGCGCTGCATGCATATGGGCAGTTCTCCTTGTCGGGTTCGTCGGTCAACTTTTTGAGATTAATATCACCATCGCGAAACCTAAAGACTAGCCTCTCGCTCGTGGTGTAGCATGCAAGCATTGCTTCCCCAGTGTCCATAGACGCCGCATCCAGTCAGAGGCGAAGATTCTGATGCATAGTTCCACTGAACTTGCTCTTTTTAAAGAGGTTTGTAGGAGAGTGACATCTTACACGATGACATTCTCTGCATTACGGAATATTTTCGCAATTTGAGATATTGCTTGGCATCTGGAATCCGAGTACTGATCGGCTGCCGGCACACAGGGCGTCCATCCAAATCAACCAGATGTTAGAAGCGGAAGAGGCGCCTTGCATCTCTTTCAGGAACCGTTGCGGACGACGAAACTGACAAAGGGGCATTGTGTTGTCTAAATTTCCAACTCCATAAGCCCAGACATGTGACAGTACAATATATAGACCGTCGTCTTCATTCTCAAATTCAATGGAGGTTGCTCTTCTAATGGCAAGGCTATACGCGGAACGCCTTCGCTTTTTGAACCCTAGATAATTCGGTCGAGAGGAGAAGAATCCGCTCTGAAAGGATCACAACCTCGGAGACACTTCTCCGAATCGTGCGCGGGCCAATACTTCAGCTCATCAACTTTGTGTAACCGAGCAGCTTTTGTGGTCTCTACTTTGAATTAGTCTCACAAAGGGACTAAAAAGAAATATTGCTAGACGAAGTCTAAGAACAGGCAGCGCTTGTCGCAGCAGCTGGATAGTGTTTTGGAACCAGCCATTTTGCAGGATTTGGCGAGTTATTTCATTGTTCTTCCTCCGGAGATACTCAATATCGTTGGTCAAGTCACTTCTTATCCTTCTGTTACTCATGAATGGCTCTATGTCGATACTCTGGATTCGGCCTTGGGCGAGTCATAATTGATGTTGGGTTTAGGGATTGTGTGAAGGATCTCTAGGTGCTTCGTTCGATCGTTTATATCGAATTGAGAAAGATGCTTCTTCAGGCACTTTCTTTCTTTAAAGCGCCACTTTTGTTTGTATTGTAGCACGTACACTTCATTTATGTACACAGCTTCCGCCACCGACCCTTTAGGACTGCTTCGAGAATACCGAGGTGAAGTCATGTATTCTCCCCCAAGATGATTTGATGGCTCCTTAGCATGAGACTGATTGCCTAAAGACGTATTAGCAGATTGCGGGAAGCAAAGGATGCCCAGACCGTTCGAGCTGGGCCATTCGCGGACTTGTGTTACCATCTGGACGAATTATTCTGTCAGAGGAGCTTCCACCTGGTTCTTGATGATCACCTGGATCAATCAAACGTTTAATGATGAAGCTCTTCTGCTCTTCTGGCAAATTCGATATGGTGAAGAACGGCATGTTATGCTTATTTAGCGTATGCAAATCTCTTGCGAAAGCTTGGTATTTTTACTTATCCCCGTCACCTCCTGAATTGTATACATAATAAGATAGTATTCAATGCCAGCACTTGCACAAACCCTTTATATATCCCAAAACATCGAAATTGAAGCTATTCAGAGTCTTTAATATACCTGCAAGTGCAATGCCTCGAAAGAATCCTCCACCACCACCACCTCCAACTGCCCAAGGCCGTCGCGGTCGCTCGAATGGGCCTCCCACCCTTCCTCCTACTTCTCCTACCCGTTCTCCCCGTCGAAGCCCTGCCTTTCCCTCTCTTATTCCTGCCCGTTGAAGTTCTCGTGAACCTCTGCCATCCAAAAAGACCGTAAAATGGGCTGCTGGAACTGTTCCTAATGCTTCTATAAAGCGTCAGCCGCCTCCTAAATATGCACGCCTCTAATGGGGCCCTTCTAATGTATATCAGCGAGTAACATTGAACCAGGCTGCTAAGAAGGCACAACAAAATGCTAAAGCTGTAAGAAGGGCTACGCATGCCTAGGAGATTGCTAGACAACCTAATACATCAGCTTTGGATCTATATAAGGAGGAGGAGGAGGATTATAAAGCTGTAATAGACTAACATGAAGAAGACAATTTAGAGGAATATCAAAACCAACTATACTTATATCACTTCAGCTTCGTTTTAAAGGCATTAATATGAAACGGTCCTAATAAACATGTTATATAGCAAGGCAAAGTTAGCACTAAAGATTAGTAACTAGTACCTTTAATATGAGGGATATATATGCGCCGTTAAAGCGCACGATCGTTAGGGCAATAGGTAGGCCTGTGTGCGCTCTAGTAGTGCTTAGTAGGAGGAATAGGACCTAAAACCACATAACAAGTAGTACCACGGTAGCTAATGATAGCTAATGTAGGAAACTACTGCATTCTGTGCCCGCAAAACCTGTAACAAAGCCTGTAAAGCCTCTACGAGTGCCCGTAAAAGCTCAATCCATGTTGGTAAAGCTGTAAACCGTCCGCAAAACTTTCCCGATCTGCCTGATCCGTAAAGGATGAAGATGATGTCTATAAGAACAAGGTCCTCAGACTAGCTTGATACATTAACGGCAAATATCTAATCCACCACCCTAAGTTTTATAATATCTAACCTAGTAGCAGCACACAGCTTACTAAGGTCTTCGGCAAGGCGACTGTTAGTCGCGTCCAGCAGATCCTTCGCTACATTAGCAAACCCATAGATGGAATTGATGCTGGTATGGCAGTTCGAGCTGAGAAGTCCTCTCGGAAGAAGGATGCTCCCGTTCTGCTCCGGAAGTTCTATAAGATGCTTGCCCAGGAGCGGCGCTCTAGCATGGCGCCGAAGTCAAGGGAGGCATCTGCCTACCACGGACTTATCCAGCTTGACCAGTACTCGCTCTACGAGCAATGGTTCAGAATGATTGCTCTTGTCGAGGCCAAGAATAGCGAGTTGACTGGCTACCTTGCGAGCAAAGGATATGCGCCGACGCAGAGTGTCAACTGGAAGGCTTGTCTGAACCGTTGCATCACCGACGACCTGGATCTTGGCAGGGTTGGCAACCTTACTAACAAACTTCAGACCGCGCAGGGTGTTCATATGCTAGTCAGCATCTTCGGACATGGTATCATCACCTTTCTGCCTGCTAGCACGGCGAACAAGTAAGTCTATCTTGTCGGAGGTGGACTAGATGCTGACCATCGCAGGATCAAGGATGACTTTGGTCAGCAAAAGGCCCGTATTGCCGCTCAGCTTTTGCATAAACAAATTCCCGAGCTGGCCCAACTCTGCACAGTTGCAGATGCGACCTTCCTGCGACCCATTCTTGATGGTGAAAAGCCACGTATTTCAAACCCTGTCAAAAGAACCTCCCTGGAAGAGCTCGTTGAGGAAATAGAGACCGGTGACGAAGGAGATGACCCTATGGATGAGGGCGAGGATATGAACAAGGATGGAGATGATGAGATTGAGAATTGATGTTGCATAGGCGTAGGCAAGAACATTGGATCATTAAATATGGCCATTGGCTTGGCAGGCTTGGCATCATACTTGTAGATTAGGATTTTAGCACGCGGTATTCGGTCTGCTGTTATGAAGCAACCCGACAAAAAAATCCTCTTGACACGAGATTCCAGGCCAGGTCTTTGCAGCTGTTGGTTCACTGCCTGACACAAACTGTACCCGACAACCAAAAACCCCATTCCGAGATTTTGGCATAGGACTATGTCGCAACCACTTTCCGAGACATTTGACCTTGTACACCCAGGTCGCTTTCTACATTAGCATCCGCATCCCCTGTATAGACTATCGTAAAAGGCTACTTTTATTTACTTATAGACTTGTGCTATGTAATTCAAAAGTTGTACTCCTGAGTGATAGCATCTATCTTTGCGAAGGTAGCTAGTTTCTCCGAGATTAGATTTTGAGTGGTCGGGGATTTACAATCTGGCCGTTGATTGTGTGGCGTTCTCTGAGATCCCTTCTTGAAACTCTGAGCCTTATCGTTCACCTTTGTCTTCTCTGCTAGAGTATTAGTGAATAAATGACCTGCTAAAGCGCTCTTCTTTGTTGTGCTAGTCTGTTTTCCACCTGACGTCGAGTCTGTCTGCTGTTGGACTTGGGATTTGAACTTGAACCCAGCGTCTTGAAATATCTTGCTAATCCAAGGATCTGGCTCATCAACTAGATCCAAGTCCCCATCAGGTGGTTCGCTGTTGCCCGACAGATCCACGGAGTCTTGATCGAGACAGGTTCCAGTTTCAATCAAAGGAGAGTCTTTGATATCTGACTGGGAGGGAGAGGCAGATTTCACGGAGGGTTCGGAGGAAGGGAAGACCACTAAAAAAATCGTAAGTGGCGCGCAAAGCTAGTAGTTCTTAGGTGGTTTTCTTACCAACATGAGCGATCTCGTAGATAGTGCGTTTACACTCCTTCAAGTCACGTCACAACTATGCTATGATTAGCTGGCGGAAGGCAAGCAGGGCAAGCTTATACCTGACTAATAGCCTGTCCGAGATCTGAGCCTTTCGCTGACATAGTGACGGTGATGGTGGTTGACGTAGTTGTGTGATTTGTTATGATGAAAGTTATTAAGTTTGGAGGCGCTAAGCCTAAAGAGTCATTACATAGTCAGTCTTAGGCAATTAGGCAAGCAGGCATCAATTTTCAAATCATCAGTCTTGTAGCACTTTTAAGCAGCAATCAAGCGCTCTTTTCTGCAAATTTATTTATTATACTTCCCTCAATCTTCGGAAGAGTTTATTTTTATTAGACTGTATAGTTTTTACAAGGTGACCGGCTGCCCCCTCATCTAGGAAAGTTATCGTAGTTATAGAATGATCCGCTGCCCCGATTATTTATAATGTAAACAACTTCTTCACTAAGTCATACGCTAAGGTCTCCGCTATCCTATTAGCAAGACACCGGCCTTCGAATTTCTTTCGATTGCGACGTAGTCATGGCGCAAGCACCTCAACCCAATATCGTCAATATGACGACGGCTGTCTAAGGAATAACGCAGGAGAGCGCAAACATCGTGGTGAGCTTGCAGTCGTACAGCGCACACTAGCAAAGCTAGAACATCGAGTTGCAAAATATAGGCAACCTCCCGCCATCAGGCAACAACTTGCCAATATCCAAAATACACTAACGGAAATGCGGCAAATAGATGATGCAAGGTAGTATAGCACATTCGGAAACCCTGCTAAATTTTACATCTTCTACAGAAAGTTCAATATGAAGGCGTTCAGGAAGAACTCGAAGATCTCTGACCCCAACACGGCCTTGACAGTTTTTCGCAGCGTCGACAGTACCCCAAATGCCCAGCCCAACTTAAAACTTCTCTCAAAACGCCAATACTCTAGAATTTAAGTGGTACTCTTTCCGCTTCGGTTGTCTTGGTCTCTTTAAATTAACTAGTCTTCTGCTTTGCAGCTGTCAATATCCACAAGATCCTCATTGCTATTTGGAGTGTGGACTGGTGGTAACCAACCACTACCACTACGACAGGGAAGACTGGACCTACGCGAAGCGATTGGACTCCCTCCCCTTTAAGCGGTCCGTTATCAAGGGAACGATGTTTGATTGGGCTGCATACGTTTTAAAGAGGATGGATACCAATGAGTGCGGGATTAACTCGGGATCAAGACCTAATGAGTTATGCCTACAATGAAGAAGCTGCGGACGTCTGGTTGGTCCATAGACGGTATTCAATGGCTGTAATCTTGCGAATGCAGATATGTAGTTATAATGCTACGCTTTGAACAGAGGAACGCAGAAACCCTATAATGTAGCGTTGTGGCATAGCACTATGAGGAAACCCGAAAGGTGCTAAATCGACACCCGCTTTGGGCTTAATCGATACCCGTGGTAGGGGCCAGAGGGTTCCAGGTTTTCGCACGCGATTTCGGACACGATTCGGGTTTGTAAAGGCCTGCGAAGGTCTGCAAAGGACCTGCAGGGCCTTACTGGCTTTCAAAGACTTATCTAATTACGAATATAAAGGTAGGTAAACAATTAAGATGCAGATAGCATCAAGAAGCTCCGAAATAATATGAGCAAGAGGTTCGATCATCATGTTCTGAGGTCCCATGGTGAGGCTGCCCCCCCGATTAGTAATTGCCGTCACATGGCGGTTACCGTAGAAACGTTGTTTAGGCGGGTCAGCATATATCTACGCGAAAAAACTATTCGAGGTGATCACAATTTTTTAACAATAATATGACCAACCATAATTGAGCGCAAATGACTTTCGAACATGAACAGGTGCGTAGCTGCCCTCGGGGTCTCGCTGAAGCTCCGCGTCCGCGCCTGCCTCTTCAAGAACGGCCTAACCCCCCGACGCTTCCGTTGCGGCCGCCTGCCCCTCCCAAAAAGCTGTCGACAGAGTCAAAAAAATCAGCTTTCCTGGGCCCGGTAAAGTCAACTCCTCCAAAAGAAAATTCGCTCCCCCGGTTCCCATGCTCGAAAGATCCTGTCCCCGACTCATGGATAGATTTCACTGAGTTGTGGAAAGCTGTCAGCATGGCCAAAAAGTCCGATAAAGCTGAATCGAACCAAGCTGCCAGCACCAAAGGCACTGAAGCGTACAATAACGTTCTCTACCTCCTCGGCATCGACATAAACACAGTTAATCCTCGAGGCGACCCACGAGATGTCATCGATCTAGCCAACTTCCAGTTGCCACAGACAGTACAATATCCAAATCTCAGGACAGACGAAGAGCTTCAGGCGTTAGCTAACCGGCACAAAAATCTCACTACAGGACTGAATGAAGCAACCTTCGCTGATCACATAAGGAGAAACCTCTTTATTCTTGACGATATTCCGGAACGTGACAGTTCGGAACGCAGTTGCGTCCCATGTCAAATACTCGAGTTCCCAAGCGCGTTCACGAGCTACGACCGATTTAATAATGACCTCTACACCTTTGTGCGCGGAGCTAAGAAGGAAAGAGTTCCCCAACCCCACGAGTCGGATCTTCGATCCCGCTCAGACCTCACCTTCATGGCATATATGAATGCTGTAGGGGTGTCGTCCCGAAATTACTGCGTAGATTTCCCTGGGGTCCATAATCAATACAATGCTATTGCACCTTTTCTGTCCATTGAATTCAAGGTCAGCAATGAACCTGCAAAGATGAGAGAAGCAATACACCAAATCGCCATATCTTCATTCGTCAACCTCGTCGAACGCCAACGTCTGCCTCGTCCACCAGAGTCACCGTACATCAAAGATGAGAAAATCAGACATTATGCCTATACAATTTGCGGAAATCAGGTCACGGTGTGGAGGACCACGTTACAGCTAGAAGAAAAGTATCGCCGATCCTATACCACATATCAGGTGCAGAAACTGCAAGTTCTAGATCTGGCTATTAAGTGTCATCTAGAGGAGTTTTTACAGTGGCATCAGCATATCATGACGTGGGGCTTGGTAGTATACGTGCCCGAGTACTTGCTGGATCTGGAGAGGGTTATGGGGGCGCCAAGAAGGGATTCGCTAGTGGCAATGGTTCTTTCGGCGAAGAAGGTCACCCAACCAATAAGTTTCGATGGGAGTTCTAACGTAGACAATGAGGAACCAGATGATGAGGCCGATCCAGCGACTGAGGATCAAGTAACCGAGTATCAAACAACTGAGGATCCAGCAACCGAACATCTAGCGATTGAGGGTCCTGGCCTCCGGGCTGCTGGCCTCTTGACTATTAACCCCTTGACTACTGCAGTTGAGGGTCTTCGTCAGTTGAATGCAGCTGCCATATCATTAAGCGGGATGACCGACCGCGCAACAGTCAAGGCATATCTTACACAACTAATAGGGGATATCCGGAGCTTTATTAAGCAGCTAGATATGGAAGTAGAGGGTAGGAACGCAGGTGTAAATGTATCAGCAAGCAATCTAGACAACCATGCTTTGCCTCAAAGCACAGCTACAATCTCCCCTCAAAGATCCACCAACGGGAGGAACAAGGGAAAAGAGTCATCTTCTTTGGCCCAGCGGCCCCGCTGGAGATAGGAGGGCATAGTGGAGCGGAGCCGCTTAGAACTCTGTGTCATCCACTTCCCTTCCAGGGCAGCGACCAGTTTTTGCACCAACAGGCTTAATGGAAATTGTTGCTTCCCATTATTCTTCCTATATGAGACCACTTAATCTTGTCTCATACAGTCATGGAACTAGAAGTTAGCCTATAGCCAGTCTGCTAGCAAATTCAACTAGGCTTGACATTAGTCTCTAAAGTCTAATGACCTACCGTGACAAAGCTAAACTATACAAAAGAAACTGCTCCTATTAGTCGTCGGCGAAAGCAAGTGCAACGCTTCGCATAGCCGAAGATGGGCTCACCATACAATTTATACCACAACTTTATCGCATACTATAAATATATATATATACAGCAAATATCCGAATTTGCCCCCATGTTTGTTGAAATATCTCGATTACCCCTTCCAACTTTCATAATATCTAGAATATCCCCCTCCACCACACCATGTTCCCAACGCAATATCTTAATGAATAGTTGTCCAAAACGCTTAACCCTGGGCTTATTTTGAGGCCCCGAATAAGTTCTTTCATTTGATCTAATTGGATCTTGAAATAAAAATTGTTTGGTGGTGAGATTGGGCTCTGAAAATAGTGGATCTCTAGCGAAACCACTTTGTTAGTGAAGGGACTTGTCTAGCCTTAATATGTGTTGAAATAACAGCTCTCACGGCCACACTGCAAGCACTTCTACCGAACACTTCCCTTAGAACACTGGAGATGTCTGTTATTAATTACCGATCTCCGGATGTCCTGAAGCTGCTGTATTCGTTATTCTGTGTATATATTAGGACCAGTTGCCCTACAGTTTTGTGATTTTCAAGCAATCAACTATTATGCTGCACATTGAATCACCACTATATTCTCATAATTCCAACAATAGGCAATTGAACACTAACTTAAATCTCGGTTTTTAGTCCAGGTTCATGTAGTTTAAGCCGTAATCATGTGGTTTAAGCTAGAACGCCCGCTTTCAGGTAAAATTGAAGCTATTCCCATATCGTCAAGCTGCGTAATGACCTGCACAAGTGCTTAAAAAAAATTTCCTGCATGCCCTACTGTGCCATTACTTTTTCGCACTCGAAAATTGAAGTTAGCTTTTTACCTATAAAATGGACGCTCTAACATCAGCGTTTCTGACACTAGCTAATTATCGGGACAGCAGAATTGAGCAAATAGCTAGCTATTTGCTAGCAATTTAGTGGCTATTTGCGCGATTTTTCTATGTCCAGCAAATTTAGTTGGTTTAGCTAGTTTCCGAAATGCTGATGAACAATAACGAGAGGTAACTCAATTTGAATTGATCGTAGTAGTATGTGATGCTATATCCTAGTACGTTCTTGATAATAGCAAGTCTTTTAAGACTGTAAAATCAAACCAAAATCGATTTGTGATATGCTGCAAAGACGAAGATTGTGGCTTCTAGATCAAAGCAGCAAAATCTAAGAAGGAAGTGGTTTCTATTATTGTTTTTAACCCTTATTCTTGCAGTCTTACTGTCTACTACAACAGCCAACGATCCTAGCCTGTGAGATATCTTATAGAACATCACCGCGCTGCAATTATCGACAATTAGATGATTACAGCTCCTTGAATACGCTTGAACGAACGCTTACAATATAGCAACACTATTAACTATTTGCAAGCTTATCGTACAATTCAAGCTGTATTAATTGAGATGCACAGTAACAAAGCTAAATCTTTTGCGAAGTTTCTAGCATTTGCAGAGCCATTTAAGGCTACAGATCTAGAAAACTTTTGTCATCTTGCAATACACGAAGGAACAAGCCATTTTCAGATTGCATTCTTTGTACCTGCAGGCCTCCAACACGCTCAATTAAAGCTCTAGCTATTTATAGGTATTAACGGCACGCAACTGGATTACTGTTTCAAATAACACTCTTAATTGCTAGCGGCCTACTATTAGCTTAAGCGCTAGTTCCTATTAAGTGTAAGGCTTAGTAGACGTAGTTCCTTAAGTGTTTTAAGAAGTGTCTAACGCTATATTATTATTATTATTATTATTATTATTTGTCTTTATAGACTCCCAATCGGAGTAATAGAAGTGCGGTTTTATTCCCCAGAGGGTTTCCTTCACTTAAATATACTGTACTCTAGCGTGGCTTTACAAGCCGAAATAGTAAGTGAAGAATCAATCAATCAATCAATTATTATTATTATTGGTCTTAAACTGAGCTAGCTAAATGCCATGTAGTACATTTATAGTAGTTGCTAAGGAAACCCTACTCAAAGAGCGGAATGAAAACCTCGCCTACTGCTCTCCTACTTCTATGCTCACTTGCAATTTATAGTACCAAGAGAGATAGCCTCATTGCTACCTATTTAGTTGTAGAGAAGGCTCTTAGCCACGGAAAATTGGCCTAAACGCCCTGAGCAGATCAGCCACTTTGCTAGCTGCTTTGCCCCGCAAGCTGTCCCAATTAGCTGCTGGTAGTCCACCCTGCTGTTCGTACGAAGGCCTAGCCGGCTCCCTACCTCCTCTGTGCAATAGATTGCCATACAACGTGGTGTCTCTTCTCCAGCTCCGCACTGGTATTGAGCAGATAGTACTTCAGGCACCTTGTAGTTATATAGGAACTTCACAAGCCCTATTCGGCCTGTCTGGGCCTGTACTAGCACTGAGATTTCTGCCTTTTGAAGCCCTAAATGGAGCTTTAGCACCGCTTTGTTTGGTGGTGTGTCTTCTAGGATAGCCCGGCTGCCTGGGTCGGTCCCTGGCCGTACGACCCGCTCTAGTCTCCTAAGTCCTGCTTTCTACCTGTTCGTCTAGTCTGCTAGCACCTTTAGCTTTTCCCGCTCGTCCTATTGCTCTATAGGCTGACTTATTCATTTCCCCACCTCCTGCTTTTGTGTAGCTGCTAGGGTTGCTCGAATTACCTGCTAGGGTTGCTCGAATTACCTGCTAGGTTGCTCGAATTACCTGCTAGGGTTGCTCGAATTACCTGCTAGCGTTGCTTGCAGGTCTAGAGCTTTATTCGGATAGCTGTGCAAGCGTCTTTAATCTGCTTAGCTATTCCTGTTTGCTTAAGCCGTGCTAGTCTAACTATAGCTAAGTAAATGTAGTGTGCTTTTTCTATAGCTGCTCCCTAAGTTGAAGTGGTTATACAGCTTAAAACGTGTTACGGCTCAGTCACAGACCGCTAAAGGGCTTACGGGTCTATTTACGGACTGCTACTTCTATAAATGCACTAGCTAACACACGTGATTAGCTAGCTGCTTATAAACACTTCTGCAACACTACTCTTCTTCTCCTTTCCTTCCTTCTTTAGCTTTAGATTCTTGTATCTAGAACTGCTAATTGTACAAGTTGTCGCCTATCTTGTGTGAGACTCATACCTTAATTGAAGGAGTTTGTAACACATACTAGTAAAGCTTACTTTAAGGCTTTAACTCTTACTTGCACACGTTTTAGGATCTATAACTATATCTTGTCTATAACTATTAATAATTACGTAGTTAACAATGGGATGTGCAATTAATTTAAGAAGCACGCATTTAAATGTGTAAAGGATAGCTTTGAGTTTAAACTTTTACTAGTATAGTCGGGTTGTGCTAGGAGGGGGGAGTTTGAGGCTCACTTTAGGGGGTTGTGGTCAGGTGTAAGAGTTCGTCACATGCGCGCAACAACTACTGTCTCAGACTGGCACTGAAACCCCTAAGGGCAGTTAGCCAAGGGCAGTTAGCTTAGGGGCAGTTCCGAGGGCAGACAGATGACTCGTGCATATAAAGAGCTACTCTCCCCTCTCCTTCCTTCCCTTCTCCTCTCCTTAGCTTAGTATCTTCGATTAGTGCAATCTACAAAGCGGATTACTCTTGCATTTTGTACGTGCCGTCACATCAGGTGACTTAAGTTTAGAGCTGCAGCTTTATACTTAGATCACTTAAAGAAGCGACAGTGTTACGGATCGTAAGCTAAGTAACAGTCCGCAACCGCCATAGCTCTGACCCGCAACTGCCCTTACGGACAGGGTTTATAGGCGGTTAGGTACGGGCAGCTGGCAGTTAGGTAACGGACGGCCCGTAAGCGGCACGTGACCTGTAATGGGCTATATAAACCCGTCCGTAAACCACTGTCTTTCTCTTCTTCTTCCCTTAGCTTTAGGTCTTGTATTATAGGACTACCAATAGCACCGGCTTCACCCATTCGTGGCGTCCCTGTGCCACTTATTGACTGAGTCAGTGACAGACAGCAGCAAGGATTGAAACGTACGCTCCTTAACACTTATTTTATAGCCAGCGTGTATATATTTTCCTAAAAGAGATAGTTATATCTCTTACATTCCGCTCCCCCTATTACCCTTATCTAGGCCTTTATTCTATTACTAGGAGCACACAGGCGATATGTGTGTGCAGACGTTCATCCCTTTCACACTA
>Ga0335075_10010104_pt1 | contig 14334 bp, 9 predicted proteins | sample Lox_Sample_24_FD_206723 | JGI IMG/M metagenome (GOLD analysis project Ga0335075, IMG submission 206723) | Soil microbial communities from Loxahatchee National Wildlife Refuge, Florida, United States - Lox_Sample_2.4 | ecosystem: Environmental > Terrestrial > Soil > Wetlands | place: USA: Florida...
TGCTAAGGCAACTATCTATCTTGCTTCACTTTTGGTGCAGTTTTTAGCTCAAAGGCCCAAACGAAATCTCTCGCGGGTTTCGTATTGGGAACCGGTCGGGCGAGTGAAACTTTCATAGAGGAGGAACTCCTCCGCAACAAATCGGCTGAATTTCGGCGGATGACGAATTTTCGCTTTCAATGTCTCCAATCCGGTTGCATTTCGCCTGCCCTTGCTCCGTGCCAACGTGATGTGGGGACGATATGGACGATCCTCCGCTACGAAGCCGCACGGAACGGTGGCCGCCGTCACTTTTTGCTGAAGCGCTAACAATTCCGGCGTGAGTGCAACACCGGCGAAGAAAATTCCCGCATGATCGAAGAAGCCCAGGTCGTCGAGCTCAATTGGGACAGGAGCGGCATGCACTTCGCGCAATCGAGCAACGACGCATTCATATTGTGTTTCGCTGGTGTTCCCAAGAAATTGCAGCGTGATGTGCCACGACTCGGGCGTCGACCAGCGCAATCCATCTCCCTCCACTCGATGCCGCATGGAAACCTTCTCGAGTTGTTCGATCACCGAAGCCGCAAGTGGAATCCCAACGAAGAGCCGCATATCTAGACAAGTGTAAGTCGCGACCAGGGGCGGTGTCGCATTTTCAGCCGGACACGATGCGCGTACGACAAGGCAGCGCGATGTAGTTTTGTAATCTTTTTGTCATCGCATTGTGGAATGGGTCTGCCAGCAGGACAATAAACATAAGCCCTCTTCCACGATCCACTGTGCCCGCCGCCTTCATTAGTTTATGACGGCCCTCTCGGTCCATCGCGAATGACCGTTCACACCACCTGAAACCCGAAGGTGAATGATGACTACAGAACTCAAAGAAGCACAAGCCACACACCCTAAAGGCATGCAGGCGCGTCTCCTTCTCTCCTCGGTTTTCGGTCCGTATGCGCAGGATGATGAATTCGGCAGCCGCAGCATCAATCCCATGGAGTTGTACCACAACCAGGTGACGCGCATGCAGGGATCGTTTTCGCTGCGGATGTTTCATCGCTCCTGGGGCATCATGATGATCCAGCAAAACATTTCCGCGCCGTCCACGGTTCTCGATTTTCCTACGCGCGAAAAGTTTGCCGATGAGTTGAAGAAGAATCATTACGACATCGTCGGAATTTCATCGATCATCGTAAACGTCGGCAAAGTGGCGGAGATGTGTCGCATGGTGCGCGAGATTTCTCCGGAATCAGTGATTGTCGTGGGCGGCCACGTGGCCGCGCTGCCTGACATTACGGAACGAGTCGACGCCGACCATATCGTGCGCGGCGACGGCATTGCCTGGATGCGCGCCTATCTGGGCGAGGATCCGAGCGCGCCCATTCGCCATCCGCACATTGTTTCCGGATTCGACGTGCGCGCGATGGGGTTGAAGGCTTCTGAAACCGCAAGTGATACCGCAGCCACCATCATTCCCTCAGTCGGTTGTCCGCTGGGCTGCAACTTCTGTACGACATCAGCCTTCTTCGGTGGCAAAGGAAAATTTCTAAATTTCTACAACACCGGCAAAGAACTGTTTGACGTGATGTGCGAAATGGAGCGGACAATGAAGGTTCGTTCCTTCTTTATGATGGACGAGAATTTTCTGCTGCATCGCCAGCGCGCCATGGAATTGCTGGACCTGATGAAGGCTGAAGGCAAGGCCTGGGCGATGTACGTGTTTTCGTCGGCGAATGCCATCCGCAAATACAGCATGAAGGAATTGGTGGAGCTAGGAGTTTCCTGGATATGGATGGGGCTGGAATCCCCGCGCGCCGGCTACGCCAAACTGCAAGGGCAAGACACGCGTTCCCTTACCCGTGAACTGCGCCAGCACGGCATCAAGCTGCTGGGTTCGAGCATTATCGGATTGGAGCATCACACTCCCGACAACATCGGGGAAGAGATTGAGCATGCGGTTGCACATGAAACGGATTTTCACCAGTTCATGCTGTATACGCCGGTGCCGGGCACTCCGCTGCACAAAGAAATGACCGAGAAGAACAGGATGCTGGAGGTAAACCTTGCCGATATTCATGGGCAAGATAAATTTAATTTTCAGCACGCAGCGATTTCGCGCGAGGACTCCAACCGTTTCCTGAATCTGGCTTTTTTGCGCGACTTCCAACGCAATGGGCCAAGCCTGTTTCGCATTTGCCGGACCACCCTGGATGGCTGGAAGCGGTACAAGAACGATGCCGATCCGCGGATTCGCAAGCGCTTCGAGTGGGAGGTTCGTTCCATCCGAACTGCCTACAGCGGTCTGTTGTGGGCCATGGAAAAACAACTGCGTCGCAGTAACCGGGCGGTCAGCGACCAGATTCGAGCGGTGCGACTGGAGATTGGTTCCGAATTCGGCATAGTGACACGCGCAATTAGCTGGGCGCTGGGACCGGTCGCTTTATGGAGGAGCTATCACGAAGAGCGGCGACTGGCTGCAGGCAAGACCTATGAGCCGAAGACAATTGTTGAGCATCGCAACTGGACGCCAGCCTAAGACTCGATCACTGTGGATATTACTTTCTGCGTGCCCGGAGCGCGATAGTGTCGGCAGCATCTCTGCAAGAAAAACTGGAAACACTGCCGAAAGTGTTGACAGGAATTCATATCCCTATTTAGTCTAGGCTTTGTCATATCTAGCCTATGGCTCTTCGATCAAAATCTGATTCGCATTCCTCCTCTCGCGACCTGTTTCCAGGGGCGCTCGAGATGATGATTCTACAAACGCTGGAATGGCAGCCGATGCATGGCTATGCGCTGGTGCAACACATCCAACAGCATTCGCGCGACTTGCTACAGGTGGAAGAGGGCTCACTCTATCCGGCGTTGCAACGAATGCTGAAGGAGGGCCTGGTCAAAGCGGAGTGGAAGATTTCCGCGACCAACCGGCGCGTGCGCATGTATCACATTACCCCGGCGGGCGTGAAGCATTTGCGGCGCGAGGTCTCTAGGTTTGAACGCATGCTGGAAGGCATTTCTCTTGTATTGGCACCCGCAAAACCGTAGGAGCGCCGCATGAACCCGCTGCGATTTTTGTGGAAACGACGCGCGATGGTGGATGATCTTTCGGACGAGATCGAACAGCACCTGAACGAGAAGATCGAAGCGCTGGTTGTGGAAGGAATGCCGCGGGAAGAAGCCACGCATGCGGCGCGGCGCGCGTTTGGAAATTCCACCTTGCTGGAAGAACGCGGGCGCGAGTTCTGGATGTGGAGTTGGATGGAGAACCTGTGGACTGACCTGAAATTTACTGTGCGGCAACTGCGCAAGTCGCCGGGATTCACCGTGACTGCGGTGATGACGCTGGCGCTGGGCATTGGAGCGACGACGGCAATTTTTTCTCTGTTTCTACAGGTGCTGCTGCATAGTTTGCCGGTGCAGGACCCGCAGACCGTGGTGCTTCTGCGAGCAAGCGGTGCCAACACCGGCTACATGTCGAACTATGGGGATCCGACATATTACTTCAGCGTGCCCATGTTCCGCGACCTGCAACGGCAGACTGGCAAGGTATTTCGGAGTATGGCGGCCAGCGGGCCTTTCCCTGCCGCGACACGAACGGGGGAAACAGCAGAGAATTTGCAAGGCGATTTTGTCACGGGAGATTTCTTTGGCACGCTGGGATTGCGTCCGGCGCTGGGCAGGTTGATCGAGCCGGCGGACGATCGCGTTGCGGGGAGCAATCCAGTAGCGGTGCTGAGCTACAGCGAGTGGCAGCAAGGCTTCGGCGGCAGCCGCGCAGTGTTAAACCGGACGATCGACATCAACGCGCATCCATTTACCGTGGTTGGCGTGACGCCGCCGGGGTTCACGGGCCTGGACCCAAGAATGCCGGATCAGATTTTTGTTCCGATGAGCATGGAACCTGTGATCCCGACCCATGATAAAAGCTTTCTGCTGAGGCACGATGCGATATGGGTCAACATTGTCGCGCGTCTGCAGCCAGGGATGACGGCAAAGCGGGCGGAGGTGGAACTGAATCCGCTATGGTATGCACTGCGGAAGAATGAGCTGCCACTATTTACAAACCACCCCGGACCTTTTTCGCGGGCGTTTCTGACGACGCACTTGTTTGTCGAGCGCGGCATGCAGGGGCTGCCATTCCAGGAGCGACAACTCGGCCCCAAGGTGGAATTGTTGATGGCGATGGCGCTGCTGGTGCTGTTAATTGCGTGCGTCAACCTGGGCAATTTGTTGTTGGTGCGAGGCACAATTCGCGCGAAGGAGATTGGGGTGCGCGCAGCACTGGGTGCGTCTCGAGCGCGATTGATCGCGTGGGTGCTGATTGAAGGATGGGTGATCGCAGCGCTGGGTGGGGCGATCGGCATCGGGCTTGGTTTGCTGGTGGAACGGCCGTTGACGGTCGGACTATTGCGGCAGAATCCGGTTGCTTCCAGCCTTGGAATGCACCTCCTCATCTTTGGTGTGCTGTTGCTGCTGCTGACAGGATTTCTGAGTTGTTTGCCGTCGATGCTGCTGACCACGCGGCCGGACCTGACGCGCGTGCTGCATGAAAGCACGGCGCAGAGTTCCAAGGGAGGCGGGCGTCTGCGGCTGGCGTTTACAGCCGTGCAGATCACGCTGAGTTTTGTGTTGCTGGTGGGTGCTTGCCTTTTAGCGCGGAGCCTTTACAACCTACGCAATGTTGATCTGGGATTGAAGACGGATCATCTGATTAAGTTTGAAACGGATGCGCGCAGTATAGGGACAACGTTGCCGCAAACTCCAGCGTTGATGGAACAAATTGCGGGGGAAATTCGACGCCAGCCGGGGATCACCAGCGTGGGATATTCTTCGGTCGGCATTCTGAGCGGCGATCGAACTGGATCGGACATCACTATTGCAGGCTACAAGCCGAGCGAAAGCGAAGCCATGCCACCGGACAACAACAGCGTGAGTGCCAATTTTTTCTCGACGTTCGGAATTCCATTGCTGACAGGTCGCGTGCTTACGGACGCGGATGAACTTGCGGTTCGTAAAGTTGCGGTCGTGAACGAAGTGTTTGCAACGCATTATTTTGGTGGAGCGCAGAAGGCGATCGGGCAGATGTTTTGTTTTGGATCGGGCGACCGCAGTGTTCCTGACACGATGATTGTGGGCGTGGTGAGGAGTGCGGAGTCAGTGTCTGTCGGGCAAAAACCGCTGTCCATGATTTATCTGCCCTTTGGGCAAAGAAAACGCCAATACGCAACGTTTTATATTCGAACGGCGCTGCCGCCGAAGCAGGTATTTCAGGAAGTGCGACTCGCGGTGCGTGCGGTGAATGTGGGGCTGCCTGTCGATGATTTGAGCACCTTCGCCGACCAGATTAACGGAGATATCGCGACGCCGCACTTGCTGGCGATGCTGTCGGTCAGTTTTGGATTTCTCGCGATACTGCTGGCGGGGATCGGGATGTATGGCGTGCTGGCCTACTCCATGACGCAGCGGACGCGGGAGATTGGCATTCGCATCGCGTTGGGCGCGAGCCGCTTGAGGGTGACGAAGCTGGTGGTGCAACAGGTGGCGCTCAGTGGGGTCATCGCTGCGGCGTGCGGGGTGCCGATCAGCCTGTTGCTGACGCGTTATCTGCGTGATGAGTTGTTTCAAGTGACCTATCACGATCCGTGGAGTTTCACGGTTGCGGGACTGGTTACGTTTGTTGCGATTGCGGTGGCTGCGTATTTTCCGGTGCGACGGGCCGTGTCTGTTGATCCAGTGCGAGCGCTGCGCGCGGAATAGCGGCATCGGGGCTGCGATGGAGCAGGCGCGAATCTTCAGCTTGTATGGTCTGCGGGGATCGCGTCGTCGGAGAGAACCGGCAAGTGAATTTCTGCGCGACAGCCGGGGCCGTCGTTGCGATTCGCGACCGTGAGAGTGCCGCCGTGGGCCTCAATGATCTGCAGCGCCAGGATGAGACCGACACCCATGCCGCCGGGCTTCGTGGTGTAGAGCGGAACAAAAAGATTGGCGGGATTGGCCAGACCGGTTCCATTGTCCTCCACAAGAATGACGCTGCTGTCGGCTTGATGCCTACAAATCACGGCGACGCGCACGGCAGATCGATCGTCATGCGCCTGCATCGCTGCATCGACGGCGTTACGAACTAGGTTGATAAGGGCCTGTTCGAGCTGGGCTGCATCGACGTAGAGGTCGACATTCTCCGCGACTTCAAGAGCAACTTTCGCGCGCGTTTCCAGGTGGCAGATGCGCCCCAGCAGCGGTGCGGCGGCAGATAAAGATTTGACAGGCGGCGGTAGCTTGGCGAGCTGGCTATACGCCTGGAGAAAACGGTTCAATGACTCGGCACGCTCCTCAATAATAGCGAGTCCGTGCTCCAAATCGACTGGATTCATCTCAAGCTTGGGAGCCTCAACTCTGCTCATCCGATCTGCCGGCGGGACAGCGAGACTGCGCATCATGCGCGATCGAAGACTACCTGCAATGGATTTGATCGGTGTTAACGAGTTATTTACCTCATGCGCCAGAACGCGGATGAGTCGCTGCCAGGCCTGACGCTCCTGCTCGCGCAGCACGCCGCTGACGTCGGACAGCAGCAATAGCGTATGTGGCATTCCCTCCTGATAGAACTTGCTGCGACGTACCATCCATCGGCCTTCGCGGCCATGCATGGTCAATGTCACGACACTGTTGTCGGCGCAATCCAGAAGTCCCGTCAGGCCCAAAGCGCTTGCACTGCGATGCAGCATGGAGTTGGCAGGAAGCTGCAGCAATTTGCGGGCGGCAGGATTGGTCAATTGCAATTCCGCAGCCGCGTTGAAGGCGAAGACGGGAAGCTCCATGCTTTCGACGACCCGCTCCAGCAGGGCAAAGGTCTCCGATTCGCGATGACGGCGCACGCGAAGATCGCCGGCAAGCTCGTTGATTTGCGCCGCCAGATCACCCAATGCATCTCCCTGGCCAATTTCGCGAGCGCGAAAGGAATATTCATTTTCGCGCAACGCAGCTACGACATTGGAAAGAGTCTGCAAGGGTCGCACGATGTGCTGGAACACTGCCGAACCGAGCCAGGCCACCGCGAGAATAAGAACTACAAGAACGCACGTCCACACCATGGCTGACACATGCCACAGATACAACGCAATGCTAGCAAGGATGACTGTAGGGAAAGCCAGCGCGACAAGCAGCGCTGCAAGGCGAACCTCAAAGCGAAGCCGCCGAATTCTGAATCTGATCGAGGGGCGAAGCCGTACAGAAGCGGACGGTCGTGCCCGCTTTGCCGCGCTAGATTCCATACTTTTCCATTCGCCGGTACAGTGCGCCGCGGCTCAAGCCAAGGGCCTCCGCGGCCTGACTTACATTGCGAGAATGCCTCGCCAGGGCTTTGCGGATCAAAATGTTCTCGACTGCTTCGAGACTCATTTCGTCGATCGAGTTCGAACTGCGACTGGATTGAAGATTCAGATCCGCCGCCAGAATACGGCTGCCGCGACTCATGAGAACAGCGCGTTCCATGGTGTGTTCCAGTTCGCGCACGTTTCCCGGCCAGGAATGTTCGAGCAGCGATTGCAATGCCGATGGGTCGAATCCTTCAATCGATTTGCGATAGCGCGCGGCATATCGCGCCAGAAAATGCGCCGCCAAAACTGGTATGTCCTCTGCGCGATCCCGAAGCGGAGGCAGGTGAATCTCGACCGTATTCAGCCGGAACAACAGGTCGGGGCGAAAACGGCCTTCTTCCGATTCCTGTGTCAGGTCCGTGTTGGTTGCCGAAAGTACACGGACATCCACCTTTCGCGTTCGCGAGGAGCCGACACGTTCCAATTCCCCGGCCTCCAACACGCGTAGAAGTTTTGCCTGCTGACGAATCGGGACATTGGCAATTTCATCCAGAAACAAGGTACCTTTATCCGCGAGTTCGAAGCGACCAATGCGATCGGTTCGCGCATCCGTGAACGCACCTTTGACGTGGCCGAAGAGTTCGCTCTCGAAAACTCCCTCGGAGAGTGCGCCAGTATTCACGGCGATCCAGGGCTGGTCGGCACGCGAAGACAATGCGTGGAGAGTATGGGCAACGATCTCTTTTCCGGTACCATGCTCGCCAGTGATGAGAACATTCGCGTCAGACGGACCCACGCGCGCCATGGCATCCAAGACTGGTTGCATCGCGGCCGACCCGGCGATCATCTCCGGCCTGCCAGTGGCTCGCAGCAGCTGATTTTCAGCCTCCAGGAGTTGAGCGCGGCGCAAAGCTCGATAGAGCGTGACCTGGTTCTGCACGACGGTGAGCAAGCGCGCATTTTCCCAGGGCTTGGCGATAAAGTCGCGGGCGCCGCGCCGCATGGCTTCCACCGCAAGCTCCACGCTGGCCCACGCAGTCATCACAATCACGGGAAGCTGCGGCTCAATATCCAATACCTGCCGCAAAAACTCCAGCCCCTCATGGCCAGAGGTGGTGTCGCGGGTATAGTTCAAATCCATCAACAAGGCGTCGTAGGATTGATTGCGAAGCGCCAAGAGCGCCGCGTCCGGCGAGCCCACGGCATCGACCTGGAAACCAGCGGGCTCAAGCAAGAGCGACAGCGCCTCAAGAATCTGGGGCTGGTCATCGGCCGCCAGTACCCTGGGAAGGGTGCCTGTCTCCGTCGAGTTCCGATCAAGAAGCACGGGTTGATCCGCCATAGCAGCTCCTCGACTAGAGTATCGCGATTGCGCCCCAGTCCCTCAAGGTTGGCGAACCTGGCCGATTTTCGCATCCGCAATAGAAACGCCCATTCGCTCCAGCGTTTCTCCGGTGGCGCGATCGATATCCACCCTGGCCTTTTCATAGGCTGTTTTTGCGGCAGCGAGATTAGATTCGGCGATTGCCAGATCGTGTTGCGCGACCAGTACATCGTAGGTGGACTTTGCACCGAGTTTCTGTTCCTGCTCGGTGATGTCGAAGGTTCGTTGCGCCAAATCACGAGCTTTCTGCAAGGCATCGACACGGGCCTGAGCCTGTTGCAGAGCGAATTGCGAGTTGCGCACGTCGAAACGAATGCTCTTTTTCTGTTCCTCGAAGGAGATTTGGCGCTGCCGATATTCCAGCGAAGCTCTGAACTGCTCTGCCTTGGCCTGGCGATTGCGAAGAGGGATCTGCAGAGTCATTCCAACTTGATATTCCGGCGAAGAGTAATTGAAGGTGTTTTTGAACATGCCGCCGAATCCTGCGGGAAGATTGGTGACGCACTCCGCGCCCAAGCTGCAGTCCGGGTTTGCCGGTCCCGCACTACCTGCGCCCTCATAGAAGCCATAGGCATTTAAGGTAGGCAACAGCTCGCTCCGGATTGATTTGAGGCTCATCTGCGCCACTTGCATGGCAAGTTCGTCCTCGGCGACATCGGGCCGGTTCTTCTCGGCCTCGGCGATAAGATCGTCAATTGGCAGGGAAGCGTTCGGATCGGGGGGACCGGTGCGATCCAGAGGAATGACGGGCATCTCATCAATGAGCGGATCGTCGCTCTTTGTGATGGCGTTTTTGAGCAGAAGCTCATTCAGACGCAGGTTGGCTCGCGAAACGGTGAGGTCGCCTTCGCTGGTGGCCACATCCGACTGATCCTTGAGCACCTGCATCTCAGGAATCGCTTTCAGCTTTAGCTGCTCCTGATCGTCGTGCAGCGTCCGTTGTGCAAAGTCCAGGGAACGCTGCTTTACCTGTTCGTCTTCATACGCGTTGACCAGATCCCAATAAATATTTTCCACCTGCGTTATGGTTGCGATCACCTGGTCGCGGAAGGCGAGGTCGGTAATCTGGAGATTCTTTTTGGCGATACGCATATAGCGCTTGTTGGTGGCGATACCAAAACCGGCGAGAAGATGTTGGGTGAGTTCCACCTGGAAATTCGAGAAGAGCGTGGGATTGACGGCTTCGTAGGGGCTGTTATTTGCCAAGCGCTGGCCCACATAGTTGACGTTCAAGCCCGTTCCCAGCGGAAAGTTCTGGGTGTAACTGGCCAGTGCTTCGATTGTGTTCTGTTTGAAAATAGGAACACCGACCAGGAAAGGGTTGGTTTCCTGGAATACGGTGTGATCCACGTAGCCCTGGAAAGTCACATACGGATCGAAGGAAGCGACTGCAGTGCCGCTGCCGAGCGTCGAAGTCACGATACCGCCTGCGCCAGCCGCAGCCGATCCAGAACTGGCGCCCGCGCCGCCTGAACTTCCTCCAGAGAAGCCGCCCTGTGTGGAAGATTGCACAATTGCGGTATTCACGCCATTCGCCGTTCCTCCAGCTTCGGTGCGCGCAATATCCGTTTCTGCAATGGGGAAGTTATAGCGGAAGTAGGCCAGGTCGAGATTGTTCTCGATGGCAAGAGCAATCGTGTCGCTCAAGGAGATGTACAGCTTTCCTTCGCGGATGAGGCTTTGCAGGCGTTGCGAGTTGTTTAGGTTGAGCGGTGGAGCATCGGTGGGCCTATACGGTGACAACGGGTTGTGTGAGTGCGGCAGAGAAACTTGAAAAGGCTCCTGGGGAGCGAACGACGGTTGCTGCGCTGATTGTATTTGTTGCGCCAGCGAAGAAGATGCCGCCGTTTGTGGGTTCGCCGTGGGCGCAGGAGTCTCCGGCACAGCCGAGGTCGTTGGCGACTCGGCAGCCGCCGGTGCGGTTTGCTGCGCAAATGCAACTGTCGCAGTTACGAATAGAACGATCGATGCAAAGGCAGTCAACAAAGCCCGCGTACGAGATGTTTGAGGATTCATCAAGCTCTTCCGTCTCCTGTCTGCTGTAACTCGGGGTGTTTGGAGTCAGAAAGCATCCAGCCATCACTTAGCTGGACAGTTCGTGTTCCATACGTCGCGTTCAAGTCCGAATGTGTGACCTGAACGATGGTGGTGCCTTCCTGATTGAGCTCACGAAAAAGCTCCATGATTTCTTTCGCCTGTACGGAGTGAAGATTGCCGGTAGGCTCGTCTGCCAGCAGCAATGCGGGTTTGTGGATGACGGCGCGGGCGATGCCGACCAGCTGTTGCTGTCCGCCAGAAAGCTGCGACGGAAATAAATCTTTCTTGGCCACCATGCGAAAACGATCGAGAACATCGGCGACCATGCCCTGCCGTTCAGCGGTGGGGATGTTTTTGTACGAGAGAGGAAGATCGATGTTCTCAGCGACCGTCAAATCGTCGAGCAGGTGGTAACTCTGAAACACCATGCCGATGCTGCGGCGAGACAGGTCCGCTCGTTGCTTGCGGTTCAGTTTGTGGACAGGTTGCTCGCCGAACCAGTACTCGCCATGCCAATCATCGTCGAGCAGGCCGAGAATATTCAGCAACGAGGATTTGCCGGAACCCGAAGGCCCCATGATGGTGACAAACTCACCGGGTTGAATGTCCATGTGGATGCGGCGCAGCACCCACAACTGCCCTGCCCCTAATTTGTAACTGCGGTCGATATTTTTTAGTTGAATCATTCTTGTCTCACTTTTTAGAAATCTATCTTTGACGCCAAATTGTTGCTTCTGTGTGTACCTTCGGCCTTGGTGTTATTCGGCCCGCAAGGCTTCCACGGGTTCAATCTTTGCGGCTCGTCGCGCCGGAACGTAGCTGGCAACCAATCCTACGGCGACCAGGAGAATCGATACGGCAACGATGGTCAGCCAGTCGTGCTCGGCGACTCCATACAGAAAGCTGCGAACCAGCCTTGTTGTGAAATATGCGGCAAACACGCCAATGACCAGGCCGGCAATCAGAAGTCGACTGGCCTGGCGGAGAATCATGCGGAGAACATCTTCACGCTGCGCACCCAGGGCGAGCCGTACACCAATCTCCCGCGTGCGCTGGCCTACGCTGTAGCTGAGTAGTCCATAGAGACCGGCGGCAGCAATCAGAACCGCAGCGATGGCGAAGATCCACAACAACCGCGCGGCCAATGTCTGGCTGCCGAGCAGGCCGTCAATCTGCTGTGGCATGGTTTGCACGCTGTTCACGACGAATTCGGCGTTCCTCTCGGAGAGAATCCGACTGATGGTGGGGAGGATCACTTCCGGCGGCTGACCAGTACGCACGACCAGTTCCATCGCCAGCGAGAAGATGGGGTAGAAATCATCTTTTAGCGGAATTTGATTCAGGTCGATATCGACTTCAGGGAGCGCCGGCTGCCCGAGTACGTCGGGTGTGTCTTCGACGATGCCGACCACGCTGACGTTTTGAAGAATGCTGTGCGCCGTGGCGTCGGTATCGAGGTCGAGTCTCTTCTGAAGTGGTTGGGCTCCGAGATATTGACGAGCGAATGCCTGGTTGACGATGACGACAGGGGTGGTTCCGATGCGGTCTCCATCGTTAAAGCGACGACCCTGGAGAAGACGGACTTCCAGCGTGCGATACGCGCCCGGGGTAACAGCATGCAGTTCGACCGAAGAATGGGAAGCGTTCGCCTCGGGGTCACCAATGACGCTGAACTCGTCGTTCATGTGCACATTGTTGGTCAGTGGCGCGGAGGTCACGAAGGCGGCGGACTCGACACCCGGAATCTGGCGCACGCGAGCCAAAAGGGGATCGTAGAAAACGGTGCGGAGATCGGTCGACGTCGCGTCGGCAGCCGTGGGCGTAAATCCTCCCCTGGAGAAGAATTGAGCGACCACCAGGTGCTGCGGGTTGAAGCCGACGGGAACCTGGCGCAGTGCGTACAGAGTGCGCAGCAGCAGTCCGGCAGAGACCAGCAACACCAGCGACAATGCGAGCTCTCCAACAATTAAGGCGTTGCGCAGGCGGAGTTGTTCCACGCCGGCACCGGCTCCGCGGGAGCCTTCATGCAGCGCCTCCTGCGGATCGGCAGATGCAGCTTGAAACGCGGGGATGGTTCCAAAGATGACGGCCGAAACGATGGAAAGAACGATCAGCAGCAGGATGACTTGCCAATTCAGCGCAATGTCTCCGGAGCGGTTCAAATGGGCGATGATGGAATGGCGAAGGACTGCGAGGCAAGTGTAGGCAATGCCTAAGCCGCCGGCACCTCCGGCGACGCCGAGCAGCATGCTCTCCGTTAAAAATTGACGCACGATTCGTCCGCGCGCAGCGCCCAACGCGGCGCGCACTGCAATTTCTCGACGACGAGCGGCCATGCGAGTCAGCATCAGGCCGGCGATGTTAGCGCACGCGATCAACCAGACGAGCAGCACCGCACCCTGCAAGGCCAGCAGAGCGGGACGCACCGAGCCCACGAGCCAATCAAGGTAACTCTGGACGCCGACATTCTTTGTCAAGTGCAGATCAGGAAACTGCCGGGCGATGTTGCCCTGGATCCCACTCAGTTCCGTCCGTGCTGCAGTGATAGAGACACCGGAGCGCAGACGCCCGATTCCGTGCAAGAATCCATTGTTGCGCTGCTCCATGTCGGGGGTGTGAGGCAGGACTGTCCATACGACCGCTCCATCGTCATTGATCGGGATATAAAACTGCCAGGGCATGACGCCAATGACGTTGTAGCTATCCTTACCCAGTTGAACCTGCTTCCCAAGGATATTTTTGTCCGCATGAAAATAGTGCTGCCACACGAAATGGCTGAGGACGACGGTTCCCTGATTCCCCGCGACACCAGCCTGCGGAAGAAAGGTTCTGCCCATCAAGGGCTGAGCCTGCAACATCGAAAAGAAGTTGGGACTTGTTTGCTCATTCACAGAAAACTGTGGAGTGCCATCCGGATTTCTTAGATCGAAGAATTTTTCTATATACCACCCGATATCTTGAAACGATTTCGCATGGTCGCGCCAATCACGAAGATCCGGGAGGGAGCTGGCGGTGATCTGACCGGAGGCGTTGGTCTCGCCCAATCTGACAACCCGAGATGGATGCGGCACGGGCAGCGGCCGCAACAGCACGCCATCGAGAACAGTGAACATGGCAGCGCTGATGCCGATGCCGAGCGCCAGGGTCAGCACCGCGGTGATGGCGAATCCTGGAGCTTTCAGCAACTGGCGCCAGGCGTAGCGAAGATCGTTGAGCAAAGTAGTCATGCTTGGGTCCTACTCCTCACGGAGGATGGTTGTGGGATCGATGCGGCTGATGCGCCGCGCCGGGAGAAACGTGGCCGCGACCGCTACGATCGCGAGCACCAAGGCCGTTCCTATTAAGGTTGCGGGATCATACATTCCAATGCCGTAGATGAAGCCTTTCATCGCACGCAATACAAGAAACGATGCGGCGAGCCCGACTGCGAGTCCGAGCGCAGTCGCCAGCACTCCGAGGCGACCAATCTCCAGCATGGCGGCGCGGATGGTAGAGCCGAGTGCAAGGCGAATTCCGATTTCTCGCTTGCGTTGGACAACCGAATTTGCGATCAATCCATAGACACCGATGGCGGAGAGCAGCAACGCGAGACCGGCCAGTACGCCCAGCAACATGACC
>Ga0335075_10010105_pt1 | contig 14333 bp, 10 predicted proteins | sample Lox_Sample_24_FD_206723 | JGI IMG/M metagenome (GOLD analysis project Ga0335075, IMG submission 206723) | Soil microbial communities from Loxahatchee National Wildlife Refuge, Florida, United States - Lox_Sample_2.4 | ecosystem: Environmental > Terrestrial > Soil > Wetlands | place: USA...
CTGCTTGCCCTGCTCGGCGTGGGCAGCAACTTCCGCCGCGGCATTTACCTGGTGATCTTTGCCCTGGTCGTGGGCATCGGTGCGTGCTGGTTCGGGATCACGGCGATGCGGAAGGCCAGGAACTCGGCCAGCATGCGGCCGCGAGGGGCGGTCGCAGGGACGGTGCTCGGCGTGATCGGTGCCCTGCTCGGCGTCGTCCTGCTGATCGTATTCGTGGCGTTCTGGAACCAGCTGACCTCGTTCTCGCAGTGCCTGAATCAGGCCAGCACACCCAGCGCGCAGCAGGCGTGCGTGAACCAGCTGCACCGTTCCGTGGGCCTCAGCGACCTATCCGGGTGACTCGCGCCGCGCGGGGAGCGAGGAGGGCCCCCGCGGCACCGTTCCCGCCGGGTCCGCGCACGGAGATCCCGCCCACGGGTCAACGTAGATCGTGTGGCCGTCGTCCATCGCAGCGGCGGGCCTGGGCGGATGCCGCCCCGCCGCGGTAGCGGCCGCACCGGTCGCGACGCGCAGGCGCAGCCAGTTCGCGACGCCCGCCGTCACCGCCGCCGCCACGCCGACCTCGAGCGAGGCAACGACCCCGACCTGCCACCCCGACGGGCCGACCGCGGCGAGGCGGCCGTCGCCCAGCGGGCCGCCGGCGAAGGCGGCGAGCGCGCCGAGCACGCATCCTGTCAGGATCCCGCAGGCGAACCCCCATAGCGGCGCGGTCTCCAGCGCCAGCACCGGTGCCGAGCGCGCCATCAGCAGGCCGCCGAAGGCTCCGGCCAGGTACGGCACGACAAGCACAAAGACGGAGAGCACGGCCGGGACCGAGGAATGCGCCCCGGTGGGCAGCGCCGCGAGCATCGGGAAGGTCGGCAGCGCGCCCAGTGCCGAGCCTGTCGGCGCGGTCACCGTCCCGGTCCCGAAGGCAAACCCGGGGCCCAGCGTGAACGCCACGGCCCAGGCGATGGCGTTGGGCACGTAGGCAAGCTGGGCGAGCAGCAGCAGCACGGTTCCTACCGCGCCCGGGGCCAGGGCCTGGTCGAGCGTCCGGAATCCCCGGAAGTGCAGCGCCAGCGAGCCGACGGCGAGCAGGGCGCCGACGGCGATCAGGACGGCCAGGGAGCCCGCCGTGCCCACGGTCAGCGACCGAACCCGGTCAGGAAGCAGGCCCACCAGCCGTGACCATGGGGCGATCTCGCGGGCACCGCCGAGGCCGCCGGCCGTGAGCGCGAGCAGGAACGGGCACACGACCGCTTCCGGCAGCGATGGCGTGGCGAGTGCGGAGCTGCTGGCCAGGGCCAGCGCCCCGGCCACCATGGCGTAGGGAACGGCGAGCGCGAACGCCGCATAGCCCGTGTGGCGCAGCCTGCTGATCCCGCCGGTCCGCACCACCCACCGGCCAGCCCGCCAGAGCAGGGCACCGGGCAGCAGGACCAGCCCGAGCGGCAGCATGCCGATGCGGCCGGCGCGCGGCAGCGCGAACTCCACGTGGTGGCCGATGAGCCAGAACAGCGCGGCCGCGCGCAGCACACCGGTCAGGCCGAGCCCGGCGTGCGGCGCCGCGATCCACCCGATAAGCGTCAGCATGGTCAGGACGGCGAGCCCGGTCCCGGCGGCAGCGCAGGCGGCGACCGCCCCGGTGACGACGAGGGGACGGTCGGCACCCGACGGCGCGGGGGGTGCGCCACCGCCCGGCCGCCGCGTGCCAGCAGCGGAACGAGTCAACACAACATCCAAGCCTGGCAACTACCGCCGGGCTAGGCGCGGAGGCGCGCCGGGGCCCGCTCCCGCCGCCGTCCAGCCGTCAGCGGCTCTGCATGACCTCGCGCACCAGGCCCGCGGTCTCGCTCGGGGTCTTGCCCACCCGGACCCCCACCTTCTCCAGCGCTTCCTTCTTGGCCTGCGCGGTGCCCGCCGACCCGGAGATGATCGCGCCGGCGTGCCCCATCGTCTTGCCCTCGGGCGCGGTGAAGCCCGCCACGTAGGCGACGACCGGCTTGGTGACGTTCCGCTCGATAAACGCGGCGGCGCGCTCCTCGGCGTCGCCGCCGATCTCCCCGATCATCACGATCGCGTCGGTCTCCGGGTCGCCGGCGAACGCCCGCAGGCAGTCGATGTGGGTCGTGCCGATGATCGGGTCGCCGCCGATCCCCACCGCGGTGGAGAAGCCGATGTCGCGCAGCTCGTACATCATCTGGTAGGTCAGCGTCCCCGACTTGGACACCAGCCCGATCCGGCCCTCGGTGGTTATGTCGGCCGGGATGATCCCGGCGTTCGACTTGCCAGGCGAGGCGACGCCCGGGCAGTTCGGGCCCACGATGCGGGTCGCGTTGCCCCGGGCGCTGGCGTACGCCCAGAACCCGGCGGTGTCGTGCACCGGGACGCCCTCGGTGATCACGATCACCAGCGGCATGCTCGCGTCCACGGCCTCGATGACCGCGTCCTTGGTGCCGCCCTCCGGCACGAAGACAACGGAGACGTCGGCGCCCGTGGCGGCCATCGCGTCGGCGACGGTCCCGAACACCGGGAGGGCGGTCCCGGCGAGCTCGACCGTCTGGCCGGCCTTGCGCGGGTTGGTCCCGCCCACGACCTTGCTGCCTGCCGCCAGCATCCGGGCTCCGTGCTTGCGGCCCTCGGAGCCGGTGATGCCCTGAACGATGATCCGGCTCTGGCCGGTCAGGAAGATCGCCATCTCATGCTCCCGTCACGGCCGCCGCGGCCAGTTCGGCGGCGCGCCGCGCCGCGTCGTCCATGGTGTCGACCTGCTCGACCACCCCGATCTTGGCCTCATCAAGGATCCGCCGTCCCTCGGCGGCGTTGTTGCCGTCGAGGCGCACCACGATCGGGCGGTCTACCTGCTCGCCCCGCGCGCCGAGCATCCCGATCGCGGACACGATCCCGTTCGCGACCGCGTCACAGGAGGTGATCCCGCCGAAGACGTTGACCAGCACGCTGCGGACCGACGGGTCAGACAGCACGATCTCCAGGCCGTTGGCCATGACCTCAGCCGAGGCGCCGCCGCCAATGTCCAGGAAGTTGGCCGGCCGCACGCCCCCGAAGGCCTCGCCCGCGTAGGCGACGACGTCGAGCGTGGACATGACCAGGCCCGCTCCGTTGCCGATGATCCCCACCTGGCCGTCGAGCTTGACGTAGTTCAGGTGCTTGGCCTTGGCCCGCGCCTCGATCGGGTCGGCGGCCTCCGGGTCGGCGAACCTGCTGAAGTCGTGGCGGAACGCCGCGTTGTCATCGAGGGTGACCTTCGCGTCCAGCGCGATCACCCGCCCGTCTCCGGTCAGCACCAGCGGGTTCACCTCGGCCAGCGTGGCGTCCTCCCCGGTGAAGACCGCCCAGAGACGCTCGGCCAGTTCGGCCGCGCCCGCCCGCGCCTCCTCGGGCAGCCTGCCCGCAGCGATGATCTCGGCGGCCCTGGCCGCGTCGACGCCGGACAGCGGGTTGACCGGGACCTTGGCCAGCGCGTCCGGATTGGTCCTGGCCACCTCCTCGATCTCGACACCGCCCTCGACCGAGCACATCGACAGGAACGTGCGGTCGGCGCGGTCGACCAGGAACGACAGGTAGTACTCCTGCGCGATGTCGATGTCCTCCGCCACGAGCACCGAGTGCACGGTGTGCCCCTTGATGTCCATGCCGAGGATCGCGGCCGCCTTCGCCTGCGCCTCGTCCGGGTCGGCGGCGAGCTTCACCCCGCCCGCCTTGCCGCGGCCGCCAACCTTCACCTGGGCCTTGATGACGACGCCAGGCTTGCCGTTCGCGATGAACTCGGCGGCGATCGCGCGCGCTTCCTCGGGCGTGGTGGCGACCTTGCCCTGCTGGATCGGCACGCCGTAGTCGGCGAAGAGTTCCTTCGCCTGATACTCAAACAGGTCCACTCGGGTCCGTCCTCGATCTGTGGCACTGCGGCCGAATGATGTCGGGGGTGCAGCACGGGGGTTTGCGGCGCACTGCCAGGGCCACACCCGATGTGACCCGTCCCAAGCAGGCAGCCTAGCGATGCCCGGCGTAGATCACTGCCGCGGGCCGGCGGTCAGGAGGACGGCGCAGAGCCGGCCTCTGCACGGCTGCCGAGGGTCTCGCGGACCCATTCCACGATGTCGGTGGTTGGCGCGCCCGGCGTGAAGATCTCCGCCACGCCCATCCGCTTCAGCTCCGCGATGTCCTCGTCCGGGATGATGCCCCCACCGAACACCACGATGTCCGCGGCACCGCGTTCCTTCAGCAGTTCCAGCACCCGGGCGAACTGGGTCATGTGCGCGCCGGATAGCACCGACAGCCCGATCGCGCCGGCGTCCTCCTGAAGCGCGGCGGCCACGATCTGCTCCGGGGTCTGGTGCAGGCCGGTGTAGATGACCTCGACGCCCGCATCACGGAGCGCCCGCGCCACCACCTTCGCCCCCCTGTCGTGGCCGTCCAGGCCTGGCTTCGCGATGACCACGCGGATGCTGCTCATGCAGGCAGGGTAACCCGCAGGGCCGGGCGGCACGCGCCGCGGGCGCCGCGGTTACAGCTTCTCGATCGGGGCGTACCGCAGCACCAGGTGCTTGATCCCGTAGTCGCCACCGAAATCGATCTTGGCCTCAGGGTCGTCGCCGCGGCCCTCCACCGACAGCACGGTGCCCAGGCCGTAGGAGTCGTGGTTCACCCGGTCGCCCGGCGCCAGCGACGGCACCGGCCGGTTGCCGAGCGCCTGCACGCCGGGCCGCCTGGCCAGCCGCTCGGCGGCGGACGGGGCGGCGGCCGCGGCGTCCCTGCGCCATTCGATCAGCTCCTCCGGGATCTCGGAAAGGAACCGGGACTGCTTGTGGTAGGCGGGCCGGCCCCACCAGGTCCGCGCCACCGCGCGGGTCAGGTACAGCCGCTGCTCCGCGCGGGTGATCCCGACGTACGCCAGCCGGCGTTCCTCGGCGAGTTCGCGCTCGTCGCCCGACGACCGCTCGTGCGGGAACACGTTCTCCTCCAGCCCGGTCAGGAACACGACGGGGAACTCGAGGCCCTTGGCGGTGTGCAGGGTCATCAGCGTCACCAGGCCGCCGTGGTCCTCGCCGGCCGGGATCTCGTCGGCGTCGGCGACCAGAGCCACCTGCTCGAGGAAGTCGGCCAGCGACCCGTCCGGGGTGCGGCTGTCGTACTCGCGGGCGACCGAGACGAGTTCCTTGAGGTTCTCGATCCGGCTCTCGTCCTGCAGGTCACTCGACGCCTGCAGCTCGGCCAGGTACCCGGTGCGGTCGAGCACGGCGTCGGCCAGGTCGCCGACCGGGCTGCCGGCCCGCGCGCTCTCCCGCAGGCCGCCCATCAGCTCGTTGAACGCCTCGATCGACCTCGCCGAACGCGCCGCCAGGTCGGGGATGTCACCGGGCCGGGCCAGCGCCCGGGCGAAGCTGATCCGCTTCCGGCCGGCCTGGGCCACCACGCACTCCTCGGCGCGGTCGCCGATCCCCCGCTTTGGCACGTTCAGCACCCGGCGCAGCGAGACCTCGTCCTCGGGGTTGGCGATCAGCCGCAGGTAGGCCAGCAGGTCGCGGACCTCGCGCCGCTCGTAGAACCGGACCCCGCCGACCACCTTGTACGGCAGCCCGGCCCTGATGAAGACCTCCTCAAAGACCCGGGACTGGGCGTTGGTGCGGTAGAAGACCGCCACCTGTCCCGGCGCGGCCAGGCCCTCGTCGGCGAGCCTGTCCACCTCCTCGGCGACGAACGCTGCCTCGTCGTGCTCGCTGTCGGCCACGTAGCCGGTGATCGGCGGCCCGTTGCCCGCCTCGGACCACAGCTTCTTCGGCACCCGGCCCGGGTTGCGGGAGACGACGGCGTTGGCCGCGGCCAGGATGTTCTGGGTGGAGCGGTAGTTCTGCTCGAGCAGGATGACCCTGGCGCCGGGGAAGTCGCGCTCGAACTCCTCGATGTTCCTGACCGTGGCGCCGCGGAAGGCGTAGATCGCCTGGTCGGCGTCGCCCACCACGCACAGCTCGGCCGGCGGGCTCGCGGCATCGGCGCGGTCGGAGCCGGGCAGCAGCTGCCCGGCAAGCTCGGTGACCAGCACGTACTGGGCGTGGTTGGTGTCCTGGTACTCGTCGACGAGCACGTGCCGGAACCTGGCCCGGTACTCGGCCGCCACCTCGGGGAAGGCCTGCAGCAGGTTGACCGTCACCATGATCAGGTCGTCGAAGTCCATCGCGCCCGCGGCGACCAGCCTCCGCTGGTACTCGGCGTAGGCCTCGGCCAGCGTCTTCTCCCGGTACCCGGTGGCGCGGGCGGCCAGCGTCTCGTAGTCGACCAGATCGTTCTTCAGGCTGGAGACCTGGGCGGCCATCGCCTTCGGCGGGTGGTACTTGGTGTCCAGGTCCAGTTCCCGGCAGACCAGCGTCATCAGCCGCTGCGAGTCGGCCTGGTCGTAGATGGAGAACGACGACGGGTAGCCGAACCGGGGCGCCTCCCGGCGCAGGATCCGCACGCAGGCCGAGTGGAACGTCATCAGCCACATGGACCGTGCCCGCGCCCCGGTGAGCGCCGCCGCCCGCGCGGCCATCTCCCCGGCCGCCTTGTTGGTGAACGTGATGGCCAGGATCTCGCGGGGCAAAACGCCCCGCCCCGCCACCAGGTACGCGATCCGGTGCGTCAGCACCCTGGTCTTGCCCGAGCCGGCCCCGGCCACGATGAGCAGCGGGCTGCCCTCGTGCACGACGGCAGCCCGCTGCTGCGGGTTCAGCCCGTCCAGCAGGGAGGATCCGGCGGCCGTTGCGGTCACCTGCCCAGCCTAGGCGGTGCCGCCGACAGGGGACGGCCGATGGGGCCAGGTGCCGCCGGTGTCAGTCGTCGGGGACGAGCGTGGGGGTCGCCCTGGTCAGGGTCTGGCCCTTGAAGAAGGCCGGCTGGCTGACCCGGAGGTAGATCCAGAACAGGAACCCGGCGAGCGCGGACAGGAACACGATGACGAAGACCCCGCCGATCTGCCAGTGCAGGCCCGGCACCGTGAACATCGTGTAGCTGTTCTCGGTCGCGACGTCGTAGTCCTGCCACATGCTGAAGCCGCCCAGCACCCAGAGGATGAGCCCGCCTGCCAGCGGGATGATGCCCCGCATCCACAGGTCGCGCGCATTGCTCAGCAGCGTCCTGCGGTAGTACCAGACGCAGGAGAAGGCGGTCAGCCCGTAGTAGAACGCGATATAGACGCCGCATGCGGTCACCGCGTCGTAGATCACGTTGCCGCCGGACAGGTAGTTCATGCCCGCGTACAGCACGATCGAGATGCCGCCCATGACCAGCGTCGACACCGTCGGGGTCAGGTGGCGCGGGTGCATTTTCGCGAACGAGGGCGGCAGTGCCTTGTAGGTCGCCATCGACAGCGTGGTCCGCGCCGTCGGCAGGATCGTGGTCTGGGTGGACGCGGCCGCCGAGGACAGCACCATGAGGATCAGCAGGTGGCTGAGAACGTTGCCGAACGTGCTGGTGCCGAAGACCGAGGAGCCGAGGATGGAGATCACGTCGCCCACGTGGGCCGGGTTGCCCAGGCCGATGCCCTTGCCGCCGATCCCCGCCCACGCCTGCGCTGCGAAGATCACCACTCCGTAGGTGACGAGCAGGACCAGCGTGGAGAGGATCGCCGCCCGGCCCGGCGTCTTGGACGGGTCTTTGGTCTCCTCGTTGACCGACAGCGCGGTGTCCCAGCCCCAGTAGATGAACACCATCAGGATCAGCCCGGAGGCGAACGAGCTGAACGGCATGCCGAACGGGTTCAGCCAGTTCGCGCTCGGGTGCAGCGAGACCGCCGGGTGGTGCCCGATGCCGACCCTGACCAGCGCCACCACCGAGAACACCAGCAGCATGCCGATCTCGATCGACAGCAGCGCCTTCTGGAAGTTGGCCGAGACCTCGATGCCGCGGTAGCAGATGTAGGTCATGGCGACGATCCACAGCACGCCGGTCAGCAGCACCCAGCTGCTGGCCGGGTTGTCCCCGATCCCGTGGGCGTTGAAGAGCAGGAAGATGTACTGGCCGGCGACCTGGGCCAGGCTGGCCATGACCAGGATGTCGGCGGCGACGATCGCCCAGCCGCCGGTCCACCCCCAGCCGGGGCTGAACGCCCTGGTCGCCCACGTGAACGTGGTGCCGCAGTCCGGGTCGGCCTTGTTCATCTCGTTGTAGCCGATCGAGGCGAAGATCATCGGGATGAACGCCGCGACGGCGATGGCCGGGGACTGGAGCCCGACGGCGACGACGATAAGCCCGAGCGTCGCGGCCAGGCTGTAGGCAGGGGCGACCGACGCGGTCGCGATGACCGTGCTGGAGATCAGGCCTAGCGCGCCTGACTTGAGACCCTTCTCGGCAACCTGCTCCCCAGAACTCCCTGGCTGCGTGGCTTCTTGGATGGAGGCCATGACTCACCCCTCCTGGCGGCGACCCGGGCTTGCGCATTAGCGCCCCAGTGCGACGGTTCTAGCATGAACTGGCGAGTACGGCAACGATTTCCGTTGTAACAGCTATGTATCACAACTGGTACCGTTCGTGCCAAGGTCGCCTACGTCTAGGATCACACCCATGCGCATACTTCTCGTCGGCGCCGGGGGCGTCGGAACCGCTTTCGCGCAGATCGCTGCCCGCCGCAGCTTCGCCGATCTCATCATCGCCGACTACGACCTCGGCCGGGCGCAGCGCGCCGCGCAGGCGGCGCCGGACAGGTTCTCCGCGGTCGCCATCGACGCCCGCGACGAGCAGGCCGTGGCCGCCCTGCTGGCCGCACACGGCTGCGATGTGCTGATGAACGCCACCGATCCCCGGTTCGTGATGCCGCTCTTCCGCGCCGCGCTCACCGCGGGCGCCGACTACCTGGACATGGCGATGTCGCTGTCGCATCCCAACCAGGATGAGCCCTACGCCAAGACCGGCGTCAAGCTCGGCGACGATCAGTTCGCCCTGGCGAGCCAGTGGGAAGAACGCGGCAGGCTGGCGCTGGTGGGGATCGGCGTGGAACCTGGCCTCTCGGATGTCTTCGCCCGGTACGCGGCGGACACGCTGTTCTCCGACATCGACGAGATCGGCGTGCGGGACGGCGCCAACCTGGAGGTGGCCGGGTACGAGTTCGCGCCGACCTTCTCCATCTGGACCACGATCGAGGAATGCCTCAACCCGCCGGTGGTCTGGGAGGCGGGCCGCGGCTGGTTCACCACCGAGCCGTTCAGCGAGCCCGAGACGTTCACCTTCCCGGCCGGCATCGGGCCGGTCGAGTGCGTCAACGTGGAGCACGAGGAAGTGCTGCTGGTCCCGCGCTGGGTCAACGCACGGCGCGTGACGTTCAAGTACGGTCTGGGAGCGGAGTTCATTGGCGTGCTGCAGACGCTGCACAAGCTCGGGCTTGACGCGGTCGACCCGGTCGCGGTCGGTGGCGCTTCGGTGTCCCCGCGCGACGTGGTCGCCGCCTGCCTGCCCGACCCGGCCACGCTCGGCGACAAGATGACCGGCCTCACCTGCGCGGGCACCTGGGTGACGGGCACCGGCACCGGTGGCGGCCCCCGCGAGGTGTACCTGCACCACGTGGTGGACAACGCATGGTCCATGGCCGAGTACGGCTCCCAGGCGGTGGTCTGGCAGACGGCGGTCAACCCGGTGGTGGCCCTCGAGCTGATCGACTCGGGTGCCTGGTCCGGCGCTGGCGTGCTCGGCCCGGAGGCGCTTCCCCCGCAGCCGTTCCTTGACCTGCTCACCGAGTACGGGTCACCGTGGGCATGCGAGGAACGGACCCCTTCGCGCACCTGAGCGGCCGCGTGGCGGCTTTGCCGACGCGCGCTCCAGAAAGCACTGAACGTCTGAGAGAAATTTCGGGAACGACTGGCTCGTGGTTGATCGAAACGGAGGCTCCTCAATGCCGAAGGACGACCTGTACAACTTCGTTAACGGGCAGGACGCGGACTTCGCGTACGACAGGCGGATGGACCTGATCGACCCGAGCACCGGCGAGGTGTTCGCGACCGCGCCCGTTTCCGGTGAGGACGAGGTCAACGCGGCGTTCGCCGCGGCCTCGGACGCGTTCGATGGCTGGCGGGACACCACGCCGGCCGAGCGCAGCCTCGCGCTGCTGCGGATCGCGGACACGCTGGAGGAGCACGCCCAGCAGCTGGTCGACGTGGAGTCGCGGAACACCGGCAAGCCGATCGGGCTGACCCTGTCCGAGGAAATCCCGCCGATGATCGACCAGATCCGGTTCTTCGCCGGCGCGGCACGGATGCTGCACGGGCTCTCGGCCGGGGAGTACATGTCCGGCTTCACGTCGTTCATCCGCCGCGAGCCGGTCGGCGTCTGCGCCGCGGTGACGCCGTGGAACTACCCGATGATGATGGCGGTGTGGAAGTGGGCCCCGGCGCTGGCGGCCGGCAACACGATGGTGCTCAAGCCGTCGGACACCACCCCCGCCTCCACGGTGCTGATGGCCCAGCTCATGAGCGAGCACCTGCCGCCGGGCGTGTTCAACGTGGTCTGCGGCGACCGCGACACCGGCCGGCTCCTGGTCGCGCACCCGGTGCCGCAGATGGTGTCGATCACCGGCAGCGTTCGGGCCGGCCGGGAGGTGGCGGCTGCCGCGGGCCAGAACCTGAAGCGGGTCCACCTGGAGCTCGGCGGCAAGGCCCCGGTCGTGGTGTTCGACGACGCCGACCCGGCCAAGGCGGCCGAGGCGATCGCGATCGCCGGCTACTTCAACGCGGGCCAGGACTGCACGGCGGCCACCCGGGTGCTCACCGGCCCGCGGGTGCACGACGATTTCGTCGGCGCCCTGGTCGAGCAGGCCAAGGGCCAGACCGTCGGCGGCCCCGACGTCACCGACGCCGACTTCGGGCCGCTGAACAACGCCACCCAGCTCAGCAGGGTATCCGGCTTCATCGAGCGGCTGCCGGACCACGCCCGGGTGCTCACCGGCGGGCACCGCACCGGGGAGCGCGGGTACTTCTACGAGGCCAGCGTGGTCGACGGGCTGCACCAGGATGACGAGATCATCCAGAACGAGGTGTTCGGCCCGGTGATCACCGTGCAGCAGTTCAGCGACGAGGACGAGGCTGTCCGGTGGGCGAACGGCACCGAATACGGGCTGGCCTCGTCGGTATGGACGTCCGACCACGGCCGGGCGATGCGGATGTCGCGGCGGCTCGACTTCGGCTGCGTGTGGATCAACACGCACATCCCGCTGGTGGCCGAGATGCCGCACGGCGGCTTCAAGCAGTCCGGCTACGGCAAGGACCTGTCCATGTACGGGTTCGAGGACTACACCCGGGTCAAGCACGTGATGTCGTCGCTCGACTGACCCGCGGGGGGCTCCGCCCCCCGCGAACCCCCCAAAAAACCAAACCCCAGAACCCCAAACCCCCAGAACCCCAAACCCCCAGAACCCCAAACCTCGGGGCACCAGGGCAGCAAACCCGAAAGCTCTTAAGTCCAGACCCGCTGAAACACCTAACGCGGGGGCTGCGCCCGCGCGTTAGGGTCGGGTGCCGTGTCACCTCGCGAGTTCGTAGTGCTCGGCACGGCCAGCCAGGCGCCCACGCGCAGCCGGAACCATAACGGTTACCTGCTGCGCTGGGACGCCGATGGCCTGCTGTTCGACCCGGGCGAGGGAACGCAGCGGCAGATGCTGTTCGCCGGGGTCACGGCGAGCCAGATCACCCGGGTCTGCATCACGCATTTCCACGGGGACCACTGCCTGGGCCTGCCCGGCGTGATCCAGCGGATGTCGCTGGACCAGGTGCGGCACCCGGTCGACGCCTGCTACCCGGCGGAAGGCAGGGAGTACTTCGCCCGGCTGCGCCACGCGGCGGTGTTCCGGGACGTGACGGTGCTGCGGGAGCAGCCGGTCGAGGGTGAGGGCGTGGTCGCCGCCACGCCTGACTTCACGCTGGAGACCAGGCGGCTGTCACATAGCGCGCCGGCCATCGGCTACCGGCTGGTCGAGCCGGACGGGCGCCGGATGCTGCCCGAGCAGCTCGCGGCCCTGGGCATCGCCGGGCCCGAGGTCGGGCGGCTGCAGCGCCAGGGCAGCCTGGCGGCGGGCGGCAGGGTGGTGCACGTGGAGCAGGTCAGCGAGGCGCGGCCCGGTCAGCGGTTCGCGTTCGTCATGGACACCCGGCTGTGCGACGGGGCGTTCGCGCTCGCGGAGGGCGCGGACATGCTGGTCTGCGAGTCGACCTTCGCCGCCGCCGATGAGGCGCTGGCCCGCGAGTACGGGCACCTGACCGCCGCGCAGGCCGGGCGCATCGCGGCCGAATCCGGCGCCCGGCTGCTCGTGCTCACGCATTTCTCGCAGCGTTACGACCCCGGCGACAGCGAGCGGCTGGCCGGGGAGGCCGAGGCGGCCTTCGGCGGTGAGGTGGTGCTGGCCCGCGACCTGGACCGCATTCCCGTGCCGCCCCGACGGCGGCCGGAGCCGCAGGCAGGGACGCCGTAGGATCGTGGCCGTGCTTACGGATGAAGAGGTCAGCCGGGTACTTGTGATCGTGGCGCACCCCGACGACGTGGACTTCGGCGCGGCCGGGACGGTCGCGCAGTGGACCGACGCAGGGATCGAGGTCGTCTACTGCCTGGTCACCGACGGCGATGCCGGCGGCAGCGACCCGGGCATCTCGCGCCCGGAGATGGCGACGCTGCGCCGGGTCGAGCAGACCGAGGCGGCCGGCCGGGTCGGCGTGCACGACCTGCGGTTCCTCGGCTACCCCGACGGGCGGGTCGAGCCCACGCTCGGGCTGCGCAAGGACCTGGCGCGGGTGATCAGGCAGGTCCGCCCCGACCGGGTGGTCTGCCCGTCCCCCGAGCGCGACTACGTCAGGCCCGGGATCAGCCACCCCGATCACCGCGCCGTGGGCTCCGCCGCGCTGGACGCCGTGTACCCGGACGCCCGCAACCTGTTCGCGTTCCCCGACCTGCTCGCCGAGGAGAGCCTCGAACCCTGGACCGTGCGCGAGGTGTGGATCAGCGGCACCAGCGCGCCCACGCACTACGTGGACGTGACCAAGACGTTCTCCCGCAAGATGGCGGCGCTGCGCGCGCACGTGAGCCAGGTCGGCGGCCGGGACGATCTCGAGGAGCTGCTGCGGCAGCGGCTGGCCAGGGCGGCGGCCCAGGGCGGCCTGCCGGCCGGCACCCTGGCCGAGACGTTCCTGGTCATCGAGACGGGCTGACCGCAGGCAGCACCCCGCTATGACTCGGGCTTTCGCGGGGCGCCGGGCTGCGGAGCCCGCAGCGAGAACCGGACGAAGGCCAGCGCAACCGCGCCGGCGAGAACCGCCAGGCCGAGTACCTGCCCGCTGAGCATCAGCGAGCCGAGCGGGGTCACGGCCGCGGTGGTGACGGCATCGACATGCCTGCCCGGGCGGGCGCGATGCCGTGCAGAGCCGGAACCGGGGGACACCGTCGGGAACAACGTGGTCGGGTTGACCGGGGTGACGCCCGGATAGCTCTCGAGCGGCGGGATGTCCCCGCCCACCGAGCCGAGCTCCAGCGCGGTGTCGCTCAGCAGGCCGCTCGGATCCCCGCCGGTCGGCGTGACGACGTCGATCACGGCCGACGCGGAGCCGGTCCGCGCGCCGTGCGCCGTGGCGGTCGCGGTCAGCACCGCATGGCCGCCGCCCGGGGCCTGGCTGCCCACGCCGATGCTCGCGTTCACCTCGTCGGACCGGGACGTCGACAGGCTGCCGACCGCGCAGGTCGCTCCCCTGGCATGGGGGCAGACGGTAAACGTGGGCGAGGTGACGTCGGTCGCTTCGGTCGCCTGAACCCGCACGTCTGCGCCGGTCACTGACGCGCCGACGGCCCAGACCCAGATCGCGTAGCTCGCCGTCTGCCCCGGCTGCACGTCGCCGGAGCCGGAGAATGCCTGAAGGCCGACGCACAGCTGCGGCGTCGGCGCAGGGGTTGTGGTCTTGCTCGGTGTCGGCGTCGGGGTCTTGCTCGGGCTCGGCGACGGGCCGACGGTCTTCAGCGGCGTCGTCGGCGACGGGCTCGGCGTCGCGCTCGGCGACGGGCCGACGGTCTGCAGCGGCGTGGTGGGGGACGGGCTGGGCGTCGCGCTCGGCGACGGGCTCGGCGACGGAGCGACGGTCTTCAGCGGCGTCGTGGGGGACGGGCTGGGCGTCGGGCTGGGCGACGGAGCGGCGGCGGACGCTGAGCGGCCGCTCGCCAGCAGGACCCCTTCCGGGCGGGCGGCACAGCCCGCCGCGGCCAGCGTCGGCTCCGTCGCGGGCCGGGCGGCCAGGCCGTGGACGGCGGCCAGGCCGATTACGGTGCCGCCGGCGAGCGCGGCCAGCACGGCTACCGCCAGCAATCGCCCGGCCCGCGCGGGCCGGGCGGGCCGGGCG
>Ga0335075_10010107_pt1 | contig 14332 bp, 8 predicted proteins | sample Lox_Sample_24_FD_206723 | JGI IMG/M metagenome (GOLD analysis project Ga0335075, IMG submission 206723) | Soil microbial communities from Loxahatchee National Wildlife Refuge, Florida, United States - Lox_Sample_2.4 | ecosystem: Environmental > Terrestrial > Soil > Wetlands | place: USA: Florida...
TCCGCCCGCTCCGCCTCCTCGCGCTCCGCCGCGCGCTGGCGCAGCGCCGCAGACGCCTTGACCATGGCCTTTCCGGCTTCGTCCGCTTCCCAGATGCCGAGCGGCGGGATCGCAATGACTTCACCCTCGCCCAAAGCGGCCCCGTGGGCTGCCAGAACCTCGATCGATTGGGCGATGCGGCGGCCAATCCGTTGTGCCAAAGCGAGACAGATCAGCAATAAAAGCCCGGTACCGGCCACGCTGATCCACAGCGATCGCCGCAGCGGCCCCAGCGCTTCTTCCGTCGGAACGCCGATCGCCACGGCCCATCCCGAGACCGCCGAGCGGCTGAAGCTGCTCAGCACCGAAAGCCCTTCGAGCGTCTCGCTCTCGATCACGCCTTCGGAGACCTCGGTCATGCGTCGAAGGAGGATCGGCGATGCTTTCTGGCCGACATATTTCTCGGCGAGATTCGTGCGGGCGACGATCGTGCCATTGCCGTCGAAGATCCCGGCGATCCAGCGCGAGGGAATGTTCTGCTGACGCAGGATCTCGGCGAGCCGCTCGGGAAAGATCCCCATGGCGAGCCCGTAATCCGTTTTTCCCTTCGTCAGGACCGGCACCTCCACGGCGACAACGGGCCGCTTCGATACCGTGCCGGTGAAAAGATCGGAAATGACCGGTATGCCGGTTTCAAAAGGACGCCGCAGCTGTACCGGCTCTTTCTGCGCCGGCAACGCCGCGCCAAACGGCCTGAGCGTGTTCAGAATCTGATTCCCGCCGGGGTCGATAAGAACGATGTTGTTGCCGGCAAGGTTACGCAATGCGTCCTGCGCCTGGCTGTAGAAGCTCTTGAGATCGCCGGCCGCCAGATAGGGCGAGGTCGCAAGCACGGCCAGTCCCGATTGTGCGCCCTTCAGCTCGCCATCGACCGCCTGCATCAGGGCGCGCGCGGTGGCGACCGTATCGCGCTCGATATTGGCGCGTTCGCCCTTATAGGTGCCGAGGATCAGGAGCATCGCCGCCGCCCATGCCGGCACGATGCAGGCGATGACGAGCCCGATCAGCGCGCATTGGATGCTGCGGGGCGACTGTCGCCGCAGCAAGCACCCGATCCATCGGCTCGCCGAATCTCGGAGCATGTGATGATACCCAAGCACAAAACGTTCACTTTTGCGCTCGAGCGTATGGCACCACATTGATATGAATCATTGGACGGCACTAAGCATTCGGAGGAAGCGGAGTGGTTTTGAGCCGGGTAGTCTTCGCAACCCTGCTGCGAAGCGTCGTCGCTGGACGCGCTCGACACATCGGCGATCGCTGCATTTGTTGTGTAGACTGTGCTAACGATCGCGACACGGAATGACGATCGACCCGGCGAGAGGTCGGAACTACAGTGCAATCGATCGGCCCCGTCGCTCCGGTCGCACGCGGCTGAGGCAAAGGTGAGCGCTTCGTATCGATGGCTGCGTCGGTGTGACACGCATCACACCGAGCCGCCCGGCTCTTCTGCTTTTGTCGCCGGCTCGGTCGTCAGGGGAGATCGGCGCTCATGCCAACGCGCTCTTCCGCGCTCCTTGTCGCTGCGTCATATGTCGCGGCGACGCCGTTGATCGACGTGGTGCCGGTGTGCGGGAGCTAGCGGAGCTCTGCGTGCCGAAGAGCACGCGCTTGCGCCGAGGGCAATCCCGTCCAAGCGCGGAGACATCGATGGAGTGTCTACGCTGCGGTAACGACCTCGCGGAGGGCAACCGGTTTTGCGGCGACTGCGGCGCGCCGGCACCCGTCGCCTGCGCGGCGTGTGGCGTCGGCAACCCGCCCGACAAGAAATTCTGTGGCGCCTGCGGCACGCCGCTGATCGACGCTGCGCACACCGAGGATGGCGTCGGCACCCGCGCCGCCGCGGCCGAGCACCGACAAGTGACGGTCCTCTTCTGTGACCTGGTCGGCTCGACACCTCTGTCGCAGCGTCTCGATCCCGAGGAACTGCGCGATGTCATCGCCGCGTATCAGGCCGGCGTCGCCGACACGGTCGCGCGCTTCGGCGGCTCGGTGGCGCAATACATCGGCGACGGGGTGCTCGCCTATTTCGGCTACCCGCAGGCGCATGAAGACGACGCGGAGCGCGCCGCACGCGCCGGCTTGGCGCTTGTCGAGAGGGTGAGCGAGATCAAGACCGCGCCGCAGACGCAATTGCAGGTGCATGTCGGCATTGCCACGGGATTGGTCATCGTCGGCGAGCTTGCGGGCGGCGCGGGCGCTGATGTCGGCGGCGTCGGCGAAACGCTCAATCTGGCGGCGCGGCTGCAAGTGCTCGCCGCGCCGGGAATGGTTGTCATCTGCGAACGGACCCGGCGGCTCGTCGGCCGGCGCTTCGATTGCGACGATCTCGGCCGTGTCGCCTTGAAGGGCTTTGCCGAGCCCAGGCAAGCCTATCGCGTCGTGCGGACGAGCGCCGTGCGCAGCCGTTTCTCGGCGTCGCATGAGGGCCCGCTGGCGCCGCTGGTGGGCCGCGAGGAAGAGCTGGAGTTGATGTTGCGCCGGTGGCGGCAAGCCGCCGCGGGCGAAGGGCGCCTCGTGCTCTTGAGCGGCGAGCCGGGGATCGGCAAATCGCGCCTCGGCCGCGCCCTTAAGGAGCGTATCGCCCAAGAGCCGCACACCTTCATCCGCTATGACTGCTCGCCGCATGACGCGGCGAGTGCGCTGTTCCCGGTGATCAGCGAAATCGCTCGCGCCGCGGGCTTCGCTGCCGACGACCCGCCGGCGCGCAAGCGGCGCAAGCTGAAAGCGCTGCTGGCGCAGACGCCGACGGACGATGCCGATATCGGGGTCCTTGCGGAGCTGCTTGCGCTGCCGACCGGCGGCGACCCGTCTCGCGACTTGAGCCCGCATCGGCGCAAGGAAAGGGCGCTCGAAGTCTTGCTGAGGCAGCTTCAGCGGCTCGCCGAACGGCGCCCGGTGCTCGTGCTCTTCGAAGATCTGCACTGGCTCGATCCCACCTCGCTGGAGCTGCTCACGCTCCTCGTCGAACGTATGTCGCTCTGGCGCGTGCTGGTGGTGCTCACGGCCAGGCCGGAGTTTTTGCCGCCTTGGCCGCCATATCCTCATGTGACGACGCTGCCGCTCACCCGGTTCGATCAGAGCGATGGCGAGGCGCTGGTCGGATTGGTGACCAAGGGCAGAGCCCTGCCGGCGCCGCTCCTGAACCAGATCCTCGACCGGGCCGACGGGGTGCCGCTCTTCATCGAGGAGCTGACCAAGGCGGTGCTCGAAAGCGCGCTTATGCGTGAGGATGCCGGGCGGTACGTGCTCGCCGGAACGGTGCCGCCGGCCGCCATTCCGGCGACCTTGCATGCCTCGCTTCTGGCGCGGCTCGATCGCCATGCGGCGGCGCGCGAAGTGGCGCAGATCGGCGCCGCGATCGGCCGGGAGTTCACCTATCCGCTCCTCAGCGCCGTTGCGGATCTACCGGAGAAAAGCCTGCGCGAGGCGCTCGACGAGCTTGCGCGCGCCGAGCTTGTGTTCTGCCGCGGCGAGCTGCCCCGCACCTTCTATCGCTTCAAGCACGCGCTGGTGCGCGATGTGGCCTACAGCACGATGCTGCGCAGCCGCCGTCAACCGCTCCATGCCCGCATCGCGCAGGTGTTCAGCGCCGACCCCGCAATGGCCGAGAGCCGGCCGGAGCTCGTCGCCGCGCATTTCGCCGAGGCCGGACGCGGGAGCGAGGCGGTGACATGGTGGTCGAAGGCCGGTCAGATCGCGTTGGCACGTTCCGCCAATTCCGAAGCCGCGGCGCATTTGCGCAACGCGCTCGAGCTGGTCGAAGCGTGGCCGCCCGGCGAGGCCCGCGACCGGCAAGAGCTCGATCTCCTCAGTATGCTCGGCACGGCGCTGATCGCTACCGATGGCTATGGCGCAAAGCAGACGCTGAGCGCCTACGAGCGCGGCTGCGAGCTCATTCGCCGGACGCGCGACCGGCGCCGGTACGACGTCATCCTCTCTGGCATGTTCAATGCCTACTACAACCGTGCCGCCTTCGCGAAGGGGCTGGCCGTCGCGCGCGAGCTCCTGGAATGGGCGGAAGCCGCGGACGACGCGCGGGCCCTCTGCATCGGCCACCGCATGGTCGCCGCGTCCTGCAATGCGCTGGGCGATTTCACCGCGGCCGCGCTGCATGGTGAGGCGGCGGTGCGGCACTACGACCCTGAGCGGCACGGGCCGCTCGCCTGGCGCTACATTCACGATCTCGGCGTCGCGGCCATGTGCCATTGCGCCGCCGCGCTGTGGCATCTGGGCCGTCTCCGCTCCGCCATCGCCATGATCGCCGAGGCGCTCGCGCTCGCCGCGCGGCTCAGTCACCGAAACACCTCGGGCTATGCGCTGTTTTATGCCGCCTTCGCCGCGCTGCGCAGCGGCGATATGCGTGCGCTCGGCGAGCACGCGCTCCAGCTCCGGATGCTGGGACGCGAGCACAACCTGCCGCACTGGCTCGCCTGGGGCTTGTCCTTCGAGGGACCGGTGATCCTCGCCGAGGGCAACGCGCCGGCAGCGGTCGCGACCATCGACGAGGCAATCGGCATCGCCGAGCGGATGCAGGTTCTGGCCTATCGCCCGATGCTTCTCGCTCTGCGTGCCGAAGCGCTGGCGGCGGCGCGCCAAACCGACGAAGCGCTCCATACCCTTGACGAGGCTTTCGCCACGGCGGAGCGCACCGGCGAGCGGTCGTCCGATGCGGAGCTCTGGCGGCTCCGCGGCAGCATCGCGCTGGCCGCGAACGAACACGCGACCATCGCCGCCGAGAGCGCTTTTCGCCACGCCCTGCGCTGCGCCCGCGCCCAGGGCTCGGTGATGTTCGAGCTGCGCGCCGGCATCGCCCTGGCGCGGCTGTGGTCGCGCCGCGCGCCCGAAGATGCCGCGGCGCTGCTCGCTCGCATCTCCGGTCGGATCGCCGAGCCGGCCGAGTGCCGCGATCTCGGCGCGGCGAGAGCGCTCCTCGCCGAGCTCGGCGCCTCGGCAACGCCGGCGCCGCTGCCGTTCAGCGGGCGGTGACGATCGAACGCCGAACCGCCTAGAGATACGTCCGCTCGAGCAGCGCGCCGATGCGCTCGTTCTGGATCTCGGTGGTACCGTCGACATAGGCGGCGATGCGCGCCGAGGCGATGTGCCGGCCGATCGGGTATTCCTCGCGCAGGCCTTCCGCGCCCATCGCCTGCATGCATTGGTCGAGACGGCGCCCCACCATCTCGACGGCGAATTTCTTGGCGAGCGCGGCGGCAAGCACGGCATCGCCCTCGCGCGCGATGATCGCGGCGCCGCGATAGGTCAGGAGCCGCGCCGCCTCGAGCTCGGTCGCCACCTCGACCAGCGACCAGCGCAAGCCCTGATGGTCGAGCAGCCGCTTGCCGAAGGCCTGGCGCCGTGTCGCGTAGTCGAGCGCGATGCGCAGCGCTTCCGCCACCATGCCGCAGCACATGGCGGCGACATAGACGCGCGCGCCGTTGATGCTCCCGAGCGCGCGCTTGAAGGCTTCCCCCGGCGGAAAGAAGACGGCGTCCTCGCCGACGCGGAAATCGCGCAACCGGAAGCCGCCCGCGCCGATGGCATGGCCGCCCATCAGACCATAGGCCGGCAAGCGCTCGAATCCCGGCAGTGTCGCATCGATCAGGAAGGCGGCCATCCCCGCCGTGCCGGGCGCGGCATCGGTCTTGGCATAGACGATGATCGTCTCGGCGCTGGCGCCGTTGGTCAGCCACGCCTTCTCGCCCTCCAGCCTCCAGCCGGTTTCGGTCTTGCGCGCCGTGGTGGTAATGGCGGGGAAATCGCTGCCGGCGCCGGGCTCGGTGAGCGAGGTGCCGCCGCGCCGCTCGCCGGCGATGAGCGGCGCGAGATGGCGCGCGATCTGCGCCGGCGTGCCCTGACGCGCGATCCGCGCCGCGACGTTCTGGGTATTGATCAGGCTGAAGGCGAAACCCATGCAGGAGCGGGCGAGCTCCTCGGCGATGAGCGTCTTCGCCATGAAGCCCGCGCCCTGGCCGCCTTGCGCCTCCGGCACTTCGATGGCGGTAAGGCCAAGCCGCGCCGCTTCGCGGATCGCTTCCTGCGGCAGCGCCCGCTCACGCTCCCACAGCGCCGCGCGCGGCGCCACATAGTCGCGGCGGAAGCGCCGGGCGCGCTCGAGCAGCGCGCGCTCGGCCGCGGTGAGCGATGCAATCGGTGACGAAGCCTCGTCCATGAGCACTCGCGCGGTGAGAGAATCGCGGCTGCGACTTTCGCCCTGTCCCGTGCCGAGGTCAAGCGGCGGAACGTTGGCGCCGAACCGCTCGTTGCTCAGGCATGTCGAACGCCAACATCAATGATCGCGGGACCCTCGAGCGGATCTATCCGCGCGCGGTTTTCCTGCGCGAATCCAGCGCCAATGTGCGCGCCAAGGCGAGCGTGCTGCACGGCGTGCGCATCCTCGCCGGCGCCGATGCGGCGGGACGAATCGAACTGGTGCGCGCCGCGCGCCGCGCCGGCGAAGCGGAAACGGCGAGCGGCGGCGTTTTCCTCTGTCCCTATGCGGCGCCGTCGGCGGCGGCGGGGGAAACCGCCGATCCCTATGACGCTTTCCTCGACCGTGTCATCGCGACGGCACAGCATCCCGACGCCGACCCGCGCGATGATCCGCGGCGCAGAGACTCGCGGCTCTAGGGCGTCGCGCGCCGCCAAGCGCGTTCCGCCCGAGCGCCGATCGCCGCCGTCTATTCGGCCGCGCGCATCTGCCGCGCTTGCCCGGTTGCCACGCCTTGCGCGGCGCGCAGCGGCTTCAGCACGAAGAACGCCGCTGCCGCCGCCAGCAGATTCATGATCGTCGCGACGACGAACACCGCGTGCCAGCTGCCGGTATAGCTCTTCAGCACATTGGCGAGCGGCACAAGCCACGCCGCCATGCCCTTGGCGGTATAGAGCAGCCCGGCATTGGTGGTCGCGTATTTCGCGCCATAGGTATCGGCGCAGGTGGCGGGGAACAGGCTGAAGATCTCGCCCCAGGTGAAGAAGACGATGCCCGCCGTGACGATGAAGGCCACCGGCGCGTTGCCGATCGTGCCGAGGAGCCAATAGGCGACGGCGCCCAAGCTGAAGACGATCGCCATGGTGTTCTCGCGGCCGATCTGGTCGGAGATCCAGCCGAAGAAGGGCCGGGCGAGGCCGTTGAGGATGTTGTCGACGACCAGCGCCACGGTGAGTGTGGTCCAGCCGAGGAAGATGACGGTGTTGGAGAGGCCGTAATCCTTGGCGATCGGCGCCACTTGCGCCGTCGCCATCAGCCCGCTCGCCGCGACCAGCACGAACATGACGTAGAGCACATAGATGGTCGGCGTCTTCAACATCTCGACCGGCGTGTAGTCGCGCGGCGAAGCGTTGATGCGCGGCGGCGCCACGGGCGCCTGCCCCGGCCGCGGCGCGCGCAGCAGCGGCGACAGCAGCAGGACGATCGCGCCTTGCACCAGGCCAAACCAGAGGAAGGCGCTTTCATAGCCATAGGCGCCGATCACTTCGCGGATCGGCACCACGGTCAGCGCCGCGCCGGCGCCGAATCCGGCGGCGGTCAGCCCGGCGGCCAGCCCGCGCCGGTCCCCCCACCATTTCAGCGCATTGCCGACGCAGGTGCCGTAGACTGCGCCGGCGCCGATGCCGGAAATCGCGGCCGCGACATAGAGCAGCGGCAACGAGCTCGCGATGGAATCGATGCTCCAGGCGATCGCCACGAGCACGCCGCCGACCGCGACCACGATGCGCGGACCGAAGCGGTCGACGAACCAGCCTTCGATCGGCACCAGCCAGGTCTCGGTGGCGACGAAGATGCTGAAGGCGACCTGGATCGCCGCGCGACCCCAATGGTATCGCGCGTCGATCGGGTTGACGAACAAGGTCCAGCCATATTGGAGATTGGCGATCATCACCATGCAGATGATGCCAACGATGAGCTGCAGCACGCGGTTGGGTGGTGCCGCGTCGCTGCGCAAAGATCCGGTCATCGACATTTCCGTCCCCAGTGTTGTTGCTTCGCTTCGCCCGATCGGCGAGCCTTCTCGCTTGCCCAAAGACTATCACAATCCTGTCAAATCAAAAACAAAACCTGCGGGCAAGATGGGTGCAGTGCAAAAGATTGTCATGTCCTGGCGGAGCGCCGACGCGCCTCGTCTAGAATTCGATGGTATCGGCCAAGAACGACAAGACCTCCGATTCTGTTCCATAGATTTTCTTGGCGCTCGCCTAGTTGATGAAGACTGATAGATATTGTGTATACCAGAATTGTTCTTCGCTAATGCCGACTCGGCAGGAGACATGACCATGACCCGACTTGCCGCTGCTGCTGCCATCTTCGCGCTTCTCTGCCTGTCGCCGCCCGCAACGGCGGCCGACGCGCCCCTCCCCGAAGGCGTGACGGTGCTGCATTTGAGCGCTGAGGCCGACCGCATGGTGCCGCGCGACCGGCTCCGCGCCGTGCTGCGCGTCGAGGGTGCCGATGCCGATCCGGCGCGGCTCCAGGCGGAGATCAACCGCCGCATGGCGGAGGCGGTGGCGCGCGCCAAGACGGTCGCCGGCGTCAGCCTCGCCACCAGCGGCTATTCCGTCTATGAGGAAATGGTCAAGGATCAGCCGCCGCGCTGGCACGGCACGGCCGGCCTCACCCTCACCACGCAGGACGCGGCGCCGCTCCTCGCGCTCGTCGGCGAGCTGCAGCAGAGTGGCCTCGCCCTCTCCGCGCTCAATTACGAGCTCTCGCCCGAAGCCGCGCGCAAGGCCGAGGACGCGCTCACTGTCGAGGCGCTGTCGCATCTCCGCGCGCGCGCGTCGCGCGTCGCCGAAAGCCTCGGTCTCACCGTCCTCCGCATCCGCGACCTCCGCCTCGGCAACGCCGCCGCCACCCCGCCCCAGCCGCGCGCCTTCATGCTCAACCAAGCCATGTCCTCCGCCGCCCCACCCCCCGTCGCCGAACCCGGCGACGCCACCGTCTCCCTCTCGGTCGACGCCGATGTGGAGCTGGGGAAGAAGTAAAGGCGAACGCGCAACGCGCGTTCGTCCTTGGCGGCGGCAGCGATTGCGCAGCAATCGCGGGAGCCGCACCGTGCGGACTAGCGGCTCACCGACGAAGCCGCGCCGAACCTGTCCTCACCCCCCACCCTTCCCTCCCCTCAAGGGGGGAGGGGCTTTCTATTTGTTTGTGGCTGAGAGCTGTAGACCGAAAGCCGCTCACTCTCAGCCACCGCCCGCAAAAATAAATGCCCCTCCCCCCTTGAGGGGGGGAGGGAAGGGAGGGGGGTGGCCACAAGCTCCACCTATCCAGCCTGTGGCTGACAGCTGTCAGCTGAAAGCTGAGAGCTAATGCACCCAAGTCGGCCAAGACTCTCCCGCACCGCCTCGTCGAGCGGCGTGTGCGGCTCGGCGCCGATCAGCGTCTCGAGCTTGCGATTGTCGAGACGCAGCGGCACGTGCCAGAGATAGCGCAGCTCGATCATCTCGCGTAGCGTCGTGCTGAACGGCGCCGCAAGCGGCAGCAGCGCCGCGGGAAACGGCAGGATCGGTGCGCTGGGAGCGCCGGCGACGCGGCGGATCGCCTCCGCCATAGCGACGCCGCGCTCGAGCCAGTGGCCGGCGAAATGCACCACTTCGAACGGCGCGAGCCGCGTCTCGATCGCGGCGAGCCGCGCGATCGCTTCCGCCAGATCGGGCAGATAGGCGAAGGCGTGGCCGACTGCGCGCCGGCCGGGATAGATCACGAAGCGCACCGGCTGTCCCGGCCGCACCATCGCGCCCGCGAACCACGAGCTCGGCGCGAATGGGCCGAAGAAATCGCCGGCGCGTATCACCAGCGAGCGAACGCCCGAAGCAGCCGCTTGCGCCAGGCGCTGCTCCATCGCGACGCGGATCCGGCCTTTGCGTGTCGTCGGGCGTTGCGGCGTCCGCTCGTCGAGCAGCGGCCCGTCCTGGGGCGCGAAATTGTAGATTGTGCCGGGCAGCACCAGCCGCGCGCCGCTGGCGCGCGCCGCCGCGATCGAGCTCTCCAGCATCGGCAGCACCAGGTCGCGCCAGTTGCGATAGCCCGGCGGATTGGCGCCATGCAGGATGAGTTGCGCGCCCGCCGCAGCGGCGACCACCGCGCCCGCATGCATCGCATCGCCTTCGATCCATTCGACCGCGCCGAGCCGGGCGAAATCGCGCCGCGCCCGCGCCCCATCGCGGGTCAAGGCGCGCACCCGCCAGCCCCGCGCCATGAGCGCACTCGCCACCGCACTGCCGATGCCGCCGGTGGCGCCGATGATCAGCGCGATCTTGGTTTCGTTTGCGGTCATGTCTTCCTCCTGGTTTGGCCGAGGCGGAGGATCGGCCGAACCGAGCTAAACGAAAATTGGCTAATTCTGTTGAGCCGCTATAAGATTTTGCATGGCACGGCATGAGCCCGGCTGGGAGCTCTATCGCTCCTTCCTCGCCGTCATCCGCGAGGGCAGCCTGTCGGCAGCGGCGCGCCGGCTCGGCCTGACGCAGCCGACGGTGGGCCGGCATGTCGACAGCCTGGCCCAAGCGCTCGGCGCCGCGCTGTTTACCCGCTCGCCCGCCGGTCTGCAGCCGACGCCGGCCGCGCTCGATCTCGTGCCGCATGCCGAGACCATGGCGGCCGCCGCTGCCGCGCTGCAACGCGCCGCGTCCGGCGAGGCGCGCGAGGAGCGCGGCACGGTGCGGCTCACCGCCAGCGAGATCATGGGCGCCGAGGTGTTGCCGCCGATGCTGGCGCGGTTCCGCGCGCGCCATCCCGGCATCGTGCTCGAGCTGGTGCTGACCAACCGCACCGAGGATCTGCTCCGGCGCGAAGCGGATCTGGCGCTGCGCATGACGCGGCCGCGCCAGGCGGCGCTGGTGGCGCGGCGCGTCGGCCAGGTCGGCATCGGTCTCTACGCCCATCGCCGCTATGCCGAAATGCATGGCCTGCCGCGCAGCATCGAGGAGCTGATGCAGCATGCCCTCATCGGTTTCGATCGCGACGACACCGCCTGGCGCGGCCTCGGCGAGAGGGCGCTCAGCCTGGCGCGCGCGCAATTCGCCTTCTGCAGCGACAGCGATCTGGCGCAGCTCGCCGCGCTCCGCGCCGGCCTCGGCATCGGCGGAATTCAACATCCCATCGCCCGGCGCGAGCGCGATCTCGTCCCGGTGCTGCCGCGCGCCATCCGCTTCGACCTCGACCTGTGGCTGGCCCTGCACGAAGACCTCCGCGCCAGTCGCCGCGTCCGCCTCCTCTCCGCCCACCTCGCCGAGGAGCTCAGCCGCTATGCAACAGGTGAGCGCACGTAAGAGCTTTCGGTGAACTGCTTTCGGTGAACTAAAGAAAGATTTAGCCCCTCCCCCCTCAAGGGCCCCCTCAAGGGGGGAGGGGGTTTTCGATTTGGTTGTGGCTGACAGCTGACGGCTGAGAGCTGACGCCTGAAAGCTGGAAGAATAAACACAGAGGCACGGAGATCACGGAGAAGCGGAAGCAGGGCGCGCTTCGCGCATCTCCCGCATAACCTCCGTGTCCTCCGTGCCTCCATGGTGAATCAAAATGCGATTGCCGTGCCGCTCAAACCCCCAGACCGCCAACCCCGGTGGACGCCGGCGTCGCGCCGTGATAGGCGAGCGGCGAGGGTGGTGAGGAGGGTGGCGTGATCCGGCGGGCGCGGCTGTGGTCCGGGCTGGTGATGCTGGCCTATGTGGTCACGCATTTCCTCAATCACAGCCTGGGCCTGGTGTCGGTCCGGGCGATGGACGCGGCGCTGCACCTCAACTATGCGATCTGGGGCAGCCCGCCGGGCACGCTGGCGCTCTACGGCGCCTTTGCCACTCATTACAGTCTGGCGCTGTGGGCGCTCTGGCAGCGGCGCTCGCTGCGCATGCCGGTGGGTGAGGCGCTGCAGCTTGTCCTCGGCTTCTCGATTCCGTTCCTGCTCGCCGAGCATGTCATCTCGACGCGGGTCGGCGACAGCTTCTTCAACGAGGAATACGGCTATTATTCCTCGGTCCTGCTGACGCTGTTTGTGAAGAGTCCCTGGCGCGGCGCGTTGCAGCTCACCGTGCTCGTCGTCGCCTGGGTGCATGCGATGATCGGGATGCGCTTCTGGCTGCGGGTGAAGCCGTGGTATCCGCGCTGGCAATGGGCGCTCTTCGCCGTGGCGCTGCTGCTGCCGACCCTGGCGATTCTCGGCTTCGCCGAAGGCGGACGCGAGATCACGCATTTGGCGCAAGATCCCGCCTGGGTCGCGCGCATCATCGCCGAGCATCGCCGCATCAGCCCGGCCAATCTCGCTTTCCTCGCCGCTCTCGTGCTCGGCACGCGCGGCTTCTTCGCCGCGGCGCTGCTCGCGGTGCTGCTGGCGCGGAGCGTGCGCCGCCAGCTGCAGCGCCGGCGCGGGCTGGTGCGCCTCTCTTATGGCTCCGGCCGCATCGTCGAGATCGTGCCCGGCCTTTCCGTGCTCGAGGCGAGCCGCTTCGCCGGCATTCCGCACGCTTCAGTCTGCGGCGGCCGCGGCCGCTGCTCGACCTGCCGCGTGCGCATCGTCGGCGAGCCCGGCCTCATCCCGGCGGCCTCGCCCGAGGAGCGGCGTGTCCTCGACCGCGTCGGCGCCGCGCCGGATGTGCGCCTTGCCTGCCAGCTCCGCCCGCTGGGCGCGCTCAGCATCACGCTGCTGCTCCCGGCGGCGGCGCAGGCGCGCGATGGTTTCGCGCGGCCGGCTTACGTCCATGGCAGCGAGCGCGAGATCGCCATTCTCTTCGCCGATCTCCGCGCGTTCACCCGCCTGGCCGAGCGCAAGCTGCCCTACGACCTCGTCTTCCTGCTCAACCGCTATTTCGCCGAGATGGGCCACGCCATCGAGGAGGCGGGCGGGCATATCGACAAGTTCATCGGCGATGGCGTGATGGCGCTGTTCGGTCTCGACCGCGGCGTCGATGCCGGCTGCCGCGAGGCGCTCGCCGCCTCGCGCGCGATGAGCCTGCGCCTGCAGAAGCTCAACCAGCTGCTGGCCGCCGATCTCGTCGAGCCGCTGCGCATCGGCATCGGCATCCATGTCGGCGGCGCCATTATCGGCGAGATGGGCTATGGCCGTGCCGTGTCGCTGACCGCCGTCGGCGATGCCGTCAACATCGCCAGCCGCCTCGAAGGCCTGGCGCGCGACAACAGCGCCGAGCTCGTCGTCTCCGAGACGGTGCTGACCCATGCCGGCATCGCGCTCCCCGACACCCCGGCGCAAGAGCTCGAAATCCGCGGCCGCGTCGAACGCCTGCAGCTGCGCATCCTCACCTCGGCGCGCGACGTCCCATCATCGCAAACAGAGAGGGACAGAACGAAGCCTCTCCAGAAAGCTTCCCCCCTCCCCCCTTGAGGGGGAGGGAAGGGAGGGGGGTGAGCCACAGATGCGCCGCTTCCGTCAGCCCGCCCGGTCCAGCGTGAACAGCTCCTGCGCCCGGCCGACGCCGCGCAGGGCATAGCGGCCGACCGAGACGAAGCCGGCGCGCGCCGCGGGTCCCGCCGCTTCGACGAAGGCGGAGGAGAGCAGCACCGGCTGCTCGGCCGAGCGGCACATGGCGGCGATGCGGCTCGCCTCGTTCACCGCCGGCCCGACCACGGTGAAGTCGAGGCGCGTGACGCTGCCGATATTGCCGTAGAACATGGCGCCGGCATGAAGGCCGAGATAAAGTTCGGTCACCGGCAGGCCGGCGGCGGCGCGCCGCCCGCTGAGCGCCGTCACCTGGCGCTGGGCCCGCTCCGCCGCCGCCAGCGCCCGGGCGCAGGCGCGCTCCGGCTTGCCGCCGGCGAAAATCGCCAGCACGCCGTCGCCGATCAGCTTCAGCACGTCGCCCCCCTCGCCCTCGATCGCCGAGATGACGGCGTCGGCGTAATCATTGAGGAAGGGAATGATCTCCTGCGGCGGCGCCGCGTCGGAGATGCGGGTATAGCTGCGCAGATCGCTGTACCAGATCACGGCGCTGATCTTCTCGGCGATGCCGCGCGCGATGCTGCCGCGCAAGACCCGCTTGCCGGCGTCGCGGCCGAGATAGGTCTCCACCAGAGTCGCGGCAATACGCACCAGGGATGCCGACTTCACGGCCAGGCTCAGCGCCGCGTTGAGCCGGCGCAGCGCCGCCACCTGATGCCGGCTGAAGCCGTTGACGGCGTCGGTCGCATAGGAGGAATAGACGCAATCCATCTCGCCGATGACGCGATCGGCCGCGAAGCGGTGGATGAGCGCGACGTAATCGACCATGCCTTCGGCGCGCAGCTCGTGGAAATTGCCCAGCGGCGGCAGCTCGGCCAGGTCGAGCCGTTGCTGCATCATCGCTT
>Ga0335075_10010108_pt1 | contig 14332 bp, 14 predicted proteins | sample Lox_Sample_24_FD_206723 | JGI IMG/M metagenome (GOLD analysis project Ga0335075, IMG submission 206723) | Soil microbial communities from Loxahatchee National Wildlife Refuge, Florida, United States - Lox_Sample_2.4 | ecosystem: Environmental > Terrestrial > Soil > Wetlands | place: USA...
CTTGAGAGGCACTCGGTTGCCCGCTTGGCGCGGGGCTTGCATCGCCCTGGCAACTCCGCCATATCCCGCCCGCCGCGCCTCCGCCGGCGGGCTCAACAGGGCGGTCGGCGAAAGCGGCAATTCACACGCGGGGCGCCTTTCCCGGCCATGCCGGGTCCGGTGCGCAAGTCGCCTGGCCCCGCGGAGGCTCAACCGGATGAAAGGAAAGGCCGCGCCCATGGCGATGCCCGAGTTTACCTTGCGCCAGCTTCTCGAGGCCGGCGTGCATTTCGGCCACCACACACGGCGGTGGAATCCGCGCATGGCGCCGTATCTCTACGGCGTGCGCAACCAGGTGCACATCATCGACCTCGAGCAGACGATGCCGCTCCTCGCACGCGCGCTCGGCGCCGTCCGCGATGTCACCGCCAATGGCGGGCGCGTGCTGTTCGTCGGCACCAAGCGGGCAGCCGCGGAATACGTGGCCGACGCGGCGAAGCGCTGCGGCCAGTACTATGTCAATCATCGCTGGCTGGGCGGCACGCTGACCAACTGGAAGACCATCACCGGCAGCATCAAGCGGCTGCGGCAGATCGAGGAAATGCTGGCCGGCGAAGGCCACGGCCTGACCAAGAAAGAGGTGCTCGACATCACGCGCGACCGCGACAAGCTCGAGCGCGCGTTGGGCGGCATCAAGGAGATGGGCGGTCTGCCGGACATTCTCTTCGTGATCGACACCAACAAGGAAAAGCTCGCAATCGAGGAGGCCGGCAAGCTGCACATCCCCGTCGTCGCCGTCCTCGACAGCAATTCCGACCCGACCGGCGTCACCTATCCGATTCCCGGCAACGACGATGCGATCCGCGCCATCAACCTTTATTGCGATCTCGTCGCCGGCGCCGTGCTCGACGGGATCAGCGCTGAACTGGCGGCCTCCGGGGCAGACCCCGGCGCGGTCGAGGAACCGGCGGGCGGGCGGGTGGTTCCGCTTGAGGAATTGCCGGTGTCCGGCTGAGCAGGAGGCGGAAAGATGACTGAAATACGGGCAGTCCAGGTCAAGGAGCTGCGCGACAAAACCGGCGCCGGCATCATGGATTGCAAACGCGCGCTCGCGGAGACCGGCGGCGAGATCGAAGCCGCCGTCGACTGGCTGCGCAAGAAAGGGCTCGCCGCCGCCGCCAAGCGCGCCGGCCGCGTCGCCACTGAGGGCCTCGTCGGCATCGCCACGGCCGCCACCGGCAGTCCCGCGCGCGCCGCGATGGTCGAGGTGAATGCCGAGACGGATTTCGTCGCTCGCAACGAGACCTTTCAGGCTTTCGTGGCGGAAATCGCCGCGGTCGCGCTCGAGACGGGCCAGGATCTCGAGGCCATCCTCGGCGCGCCGTTCCCCTCCGCCGCCGGCCGAACCGTCAGCGACGAACTCGGGCGGCTCGCCGCGACCATCGGTGAGAATATAACGCTTCGTCGCGCCCGCGTGCTCTCCGCCCCGGTCATCGCAAGCTACATGCACGCGGCCCTTCGCCCCGGCCTTGGCCGGATCGGGGTCCTCGTCGGGCTCACCGGAATCGGCGAACCTGAAGCCATCATCGAACTCGGGCGCCAGGTGGGCATGCAGGTCGCCGCCGCCCGTCCCGAAGCGATCGATATCGCCGGCGTCGATCCGGCCGCACTCGAACGCGAGAAGGCCGTGCTGGCCGAACAGGCACGCACTTCCGGCAAGCCGGAAGACATCGTCGCCCGCATGGTCGAGGGCCGGATCCGCAAATACTATGAGGAAGTGGTGCTGCTCGAGCAGGTCTGGGTGCATGATGGAGAGAGCAGGGTCCGGGCCGTGCTGAAGAAGGCCGGAATCGCACTCACCGATTTTGCCCGCTTTGCCGTGGGCGATGGCCAGGCGAACCCGCCCCACGCCGAGAACGCCGAAGCGGTCGCCTGAACCGCTCTGCTTGTTCGCCGGCGGAGCCCGTCCTATGACGGGGCTCCGTGACCGGGAAGCGCCCTTACCGATGATGCTCCACCAGCCGGCCTACAAGCGCGTCCTGCTGAAGCTCTCCGGCGAGGCCCTCCTGGGCCGGCGGGAGTTCGGCCTCGATACCGACACGCTCAACGCCATCGCCGCCGACATCGACGACGTGGTCGCCCTGAACGTACAGGTCTGCATCGTCATCGGTGGGGGCAATATCTTCCGCGGAGTCTCCGCGGCCGCCGAGGGGATGGACCGCGCTCAGGCGGACTATATCGGAATGCTGGCCACGATCATGAATGCCTTGGCGCTGCAGAGCGCGCTGGAAAGCCGCGCCGTGCCGACCCGCGTCCAATCGGCCATTCCGATGGCCAGCGTCTGTGAACCCTACATCCGCCGCCGCGCCCAGCGGCACATGGAAAAAGGCCGCGTGGTCATTTTCGCCGCCGGCACCGGCAATCCCTTTTTCACCACCGATACCGCCGCCGCACTTCGGGCAACCGAAATGCACTGCGACGTGCTGCTGAAGGGCACCCAGGTGGACGGGGTCTATTCCGCCGACCCGCGGAAGGTCCCGGGTGCCGCCCGCTACGAATCGCTCTCCTACCTCGACGTGCTCGCCAACGATCTCGGGGTCATGGACGCTGCGGCGATCAGCCTGGCGCGGGAAAACGGCTTGCCGATCCTGGTCTTCAACATCCACGCCCCGGGCGCCTTCGGCCAGGTGATGCGCGGGGAAGGCCGGTTCACTCGCATTACCGAGGCTGTATAATCAAAAATCAGTCTGAAAGTTATTGATTCTTTTGTTATATGACTTCGAGCGTCGACGACTCGGACGGCTTGACGCGAGAGGAGACAGGTGGTGGCTACGAATCTGGGAGGGCTCAAGGACGATCTCCAGCGACGGATGGAGGGTGCCCTCGAAACGCTGCGTCGGGAGTTCGCGGGGCTCCGCACGGGCCGGGCCAATCCCGCGCTTCTCGATCCGGTCAAGGTTCCGGCCTACGGCGGAGAATTGCCGCTCACCCAGGTCGGGACGGTCAGCGTCCCCGAGCCCAGGATGATCAGCGTCCAGGTATGGGACCGCGCCCTCGTCGGCGCGGTGGAAAAGGCGATCCGTGATGCCGGGCTCGGCCTCAATCCGGCCGCCGACGGGCAGATGGTGCGCGTCCCGATCCCGAACCTCACCGCCGAACGGCGTGCCGAGCTTGCCAAGGCCGCCGGGCGCTACGCCGAGGGCGCGCGGGTCGCCGTGCGAGCCGTCCGGCGTGACGGCATGGAGCATCTCAAGCAGTTCGAGAAAAAGGGCGAGATCAGCCAGGACGAAATGACCCGCTGGCACGACGAGGTGCAGAAGCTGACCGACGCCCACATCAAGCGTGTCGATGACGCACTGACTGACAAGGACCGGGAGATCCGTCAGGTATGAGCGATGCAGCCGGCGACCGAGAACCACACGCTCCCTGACAGCGGCCCGCCTCTGCCCGTGTTGCCGCAGCGTGCCGTCCCGGCGCACGTCGCCATCATCATGGACGGCAACGGCCGCTGGGCGAAGGCACGCGGCTTGCCGCGCCTGGCCGGTCATAGCGCCGGTGGGGAGGCAGTCCGCCGCTCGATCGCAGCCGCCATCCGCCACGGCATCCGCTTCCTCACGCTCTACGCCTTCAGCGCCGAGAACTGGGCGCGTCCGGCGAGCGAAGTGCTCGATTTGACGGGCCTGCTCCGTCACTACCTGAAGAGTGAAATCGCCAACCTCGCCAAGGAGGGCGTCCGGATTTCCGTGATCGGCGAGCCGAATCGCTTCACCTCCGATATCCAGGCGGACCTCGCCGCCGCCGAGCGCCTCACGGCTCAGAATGAGCGGCTCTTCCTCACCGTCGCCCTGTCATACGGAGCCCGCGGCGAAATCCTCGCCGCCGCCCGCGCCGCCGCGTCCGCCATCGCGGCTGGCAGGCTCCGGGCTGAAGACCTTGACGAACAGCGCTTTGCCGGCTTCCTCGCCACTGCCGGCACGCCCGACCCGGACCTGATCATCCGCACCAGCGGGGAGCGGCGTCTGTCGAACTTCCTGCTCTGGCAGGCGGCCTATGCCGAGCTTGTCTTTCTCGACGTGCTGTGGCCCGACTTCGAAGAGTCGGATTTTGCAGCCGCCTTGGCTGAATATACCCAACGGGAACGGCGTTTCGGTGCACGGCCGGGCTGACGCAATGGGGGCACGCTTCGACGACCTGCCCGAACGGCTGGCCTCGGCGTTCGTGCTGGCCCCGATCGCGCTCGCCTGTCTCTGGCTGGGCGGCGCAAGCTGGGCGGTGCTGGTCGCCCTTGCCGGCGCAGGCGTCGCCACCGAATGGGTCCGCATCGCGAACTTTCGCTCCGCTTCCCTGCCCGGTGTCGTCCTTCCCGTGCTGGTCGCCGCCGCCTCTCTGGCCACCGCCGCCGGCTTCGCCCTGCCCCTCTTCGTTCTGCTCGCTCTCGCGGCCGCCGGGCTCGCGGCCGCCGGCCGTTCGGCTCTTCCCGGCCGCCTTTGGCTTGCCGGCGGCATGATCTATATCGGCCTCGCCGGAATGGCGGCGACCTGGCTCCGGCTTGGAACCGCGGCCGGGCGCGGCAATCTGCTTTTCGTACTGGCGATCGTCTGGGCCAGCGACACCGGCGCCTATCTCCTGGGACGCTTCGTCGGCGGACCGAAGCTCGTGCCACGCATCTCCCCCTCCAAGACCTGGGCCGGAATGGTCGGGGGCGTCGCCTTGGCGATCGCGGCCGGATTGGTGGTGGCAAGGGTGTTTGCCACCGGCGCGACGGTCGGCGGCGTCGCCGTCTCGATCGTGCTCGCCCTCGCCTCGCAGGGCGGCGATCTGCTCGAAAGCGTCTTCAAGCGGCGCTTCGGGGTCAAGCATTCAAGCCGGTTGATCCCCGGGCACGGCGGCCTGCTCGATCGACTCGACGGCGTGCTGGCAGCCATCTCGATCGCCGCCCTCCTGGTGCTGGCGCTCGGCCCGGGCGCGGAACTCTGGCGATGAAATCCGTCACCGTCCTCGGCAGCACCGGCAGCGTCGGGCGGCAGACCGTCAGTCTGCTGGCCGCCCACCGTGACCGCTTCTGCCTCCGCGCCCTGGTCGGCGGCCGGAACGCCGCCCTGCTCGCCGAGCAGGCGCTCGCACTCGAGGCGGAGGTAGCCGTGATCAATGATCCAGCCTCACTCGGCGCGCTCGAGGCAGCGCTGGCCGGGAGCCGCGTTCGGGCAGCCGCCGGTCGCGATGCGGTGCTGGCCGCCGCTTCCCTCGAGGCCGATTGGACGATGGCCGCCATCACGGGCGCCGCCGGCCTGCCCGCCACTCTGGCCGCGATCAGGCGCGGCGGCACGATCGCGCTCGCCAACAAGGAAGCCCTGGTCTGCGCCGGCGATGTGATGGTCGCGGCGGTCGCCGCCGCCGGCGGCACGCTGCTGCCGGTCGATTCAGAGCACAACGCCGTGTTCCAGGCGCTCGCCGGCGGCAATCACGGAGCGCTCGAGAAGATCGTGCTCACCGCTTCCGGCGGGCCGTTCCGCACCGCGAGCCTGGCCGAGATGGCGCTCGCCACCCCCGAAGCGGCGCTGCACCACCCCGTCTGGTCGATGGGCGCCAAGATCAGCATCGATTCGGCCACCCTGATGAACAAGGGGCTTGAGCTGATCGAGGCCGTCCGGCTCTTCTCCCTGCCCGGCGAGAAGATCGAGGTGCTGGTGCATCCGCAGGCCGTCGTGCACGGGCTCGCCTATTACGCCGACGGCAGCGTGCTCGCCGCGCTCGGCGCGCCGGATATGCGGATCCCGATCGCCCACGCGCTCGCCTGGCCGGAGCGTCTGACAACCCGGGCACCGCGCCTGGACTTGGCCGCGCTCGCCCGACTCGACTTCGCGGAGCCGGACGGCACGCGCTTTCCCGCCCTCCCACTTGCCCGGCAGGCGATCGCCGCCGGCGGCGGTGCGCCGGCCATCCTGAGCGCCGCCAACGAAGTCGCGGTGGCCGCCTTCCTGGAGCGGAGGATCGGTTTCCTCGACATCGTGAGAATCGTGGAATCGGTGCTGCAGGCGATGGGCGCGCCCCCCGCACCGACCCTCGAGAGCGTGTTCGCGCTCGACGCCGAAGCCCGCCGCCGCGCCCAGCTGTTCGCCGACGGGCGTGGCCGGCACCTTGAAGGCGCGACACTCGACGGGGCATCCTGGGCCTGATGATTGATCTCCTGCGCACCGTCGTCTCCTTCGCCATCGTGCTCGGCGTCCTGGTTTCCGTGCACGAGTTCGGCCATTACCTCGCGGCCCGACTCTGTGGGGTGCATGTGGAGGCGTTCTCGATCGGCTTCGGGCGCGCATTGGCAACCTGGCGCGACCGGCGCGGCACCGAATGGCGTCTCTCCATTCTGCCGCTCGGCGGCTTCGTGAAGCTGCACGGCCAGGAGCCGCTCGAAACCGTCACCCCGGAGGAGCGGGCGCGCTGGATTCCCGGTCGTGCGTTCCAGGAAAAGCCGCTCGGTGCGCGGGCGATCGTCGTCGCCGCCGGGCCGATCGCCAACTTCGTCCTGGCCCTCGTGCTGTTTTTCCTGCTGTTCGCAACCGCGGGCCGGCCTGTCGTGCAGCCGGTCGTGAATGGAGTCGTAGCGGGCAGTGCGGCAGCCGCTGCCGGCCTTCAGCCGGGCGACCGCATCGTCGCCGTCGGCCAACATCCGGTCGCGAGCTTCACCGATATCCAGCGCCTGGTCGAGGCGCGTCCCGACCAGCCGCTCGCGCTCACCGTGCTGCGCCACGGCGGCACGCTGCACCTGTCCGCCCGGACCGAGGCGACGACGCTCGCGGGACGGCGCGTCGGCATGCTCGGGATCAGCGGTCAGACGACAGTCTTCGTTCGGTTGGGCCCGCTCGCCGCGGTCTCCGCCGCCGGCACGGAGAGCTGGAATGTCACGCTCGCCACGGTTGTCGGCGTGTGGCAGATCGTCACCACGCGCAAGGGCAGCGCCGACCTCGGCGGCCCGCTCCGAATCGCTCAGCTCTCCGGCCGTGTCGCCGCGCTCGGGATTGCCAGCCTGGTGTCCTTCATCGCGGTGCTGTCGATCAATCTCGGGTTGATCAACCTGTTGCCGATCCCCGTGCTCGATGGCGGCCATCTCCTCTTCTATCTCGCTGAAGCCCTGCATGGCCGCCCGCTTTCCGCCCGTGCGCAGGAGATCGGAGTGCGCGCCGGCATCGCGCTCCTGGTTTTCATCTTCGTGTTCGCCACCTGGAACGACCTGATGCATCTCGGCGTCGTGCAATGGGTGAGGAACCTTTGAGCCGTGCCTGCCGAGGGTGGCGCTTGGCGCCTGGCGCCCGCCGTGCCTATGTTGGCCGGCCATCCTCGTTCTCCGGCGCGAATCCTCTCTGAACCCGTGCCGGATCGTCATCGGGAAATCCGCCTGTTGCCGCGCATCCAATTCGCTGCCTTGATCCTTGCGCTCGCCGCGATTTCGCCCTGGCTCGGCCTCCCTGCGCGGGCCCAGTCACCGACACCCGCGTCCGCTGCCCAGCCTGCCGCCGGGCGAATTGCCGACATCCGGGTGGTCGGCAATCAGCGGATCGAGTCGAGCACCATCCTTTCCTACATGCTGCTTCGGCCGGGCGATCCCTTTGACCCGAGCCTGATGGATCGCAGCCTCAAGACCCTGTTCGCAACGGGCCTGTTCAGCGACGTGAAGCTGTCCCGTCAGGGCGACGTGCTGGTCGTCACCGTCAAGGAGAATCCGGTCGTCAACGAGGTGGCTTTCGAAGGCAACCACGAACTCACCGACCAGCAGCTCTCCAGCGGACTCACGCTTCGCTCGCGTTCCGTCTTCACCCCGGCCGCCGCGGAATCCGACCGCCGCGCCATCCTCGGCGCCTACGCGGCAAAGGGCTATTACGCAGCGACCGTCGTTCCGAAGATCATCAAGCTGCCGGAGAACCGGGTCAACGTGGTCTTCGAGATCGATGAGGGCAAGGCCACGTACATCAGCCGCATCGTCTTCGTGGGCAACCATGCCTTCGGTCCCGGCACGCTATCCGGCGTCATCAGTTCTCGCGAAGAGGCATGGTGGCGCTTCTTCAGCAGTTCGGACAGCTACAACCCGAGCAGGGTGGATCTCGACGAGTCGCTGCTGCGCCGTTTCTACCTGCGAAACGGCTATGTCGACTTCCAGGTCGAGCATGTCGAGGCCGAGTTGTCCCCGGATCATCGTTCCTTCGTTCTAACCTACGTGCTGCACGAAGGCGCGCGCTACCGCGTCAGCTCTGTCAAGGTGATCTCGCATCTGCCAAAGGTCTCCGGCAAATCCTTGATGCCGCTCGTCGAGCTTTCGGCCGGGGATTGGTTCGACGGTGACGCGGTCGAGCGTTCGGTGCAGGCAATCTCGAGCAAGCTCCAGAATGGCGGCTATGCCTTCGCGGAGGTCCATCCGGACGTCAGCAAGGACGCGAAAAAGCACACCATCGCGCTCGTCTTCAACGTCGTGGAGGGCCCCCGGGTCTATATTCAGCGCATCGTCATCTCCGGCAATACGCGAACCCAGGACCAGGTCATCCGCCGCCAGTTCACCCTCGCTGAGGGCGACGCATTCAATGCCGCCTCGATCCACCAAACCGAGCAGCACCTCAAGGATCTCAACTACTTCGGCACGGTCAACATCACGACCTCGCCGGGCTCCGCGCCCGATCGCGTGATCGTCAATGCCAATGTGACGGAGAAAGCCACCGGCGAGCTCACATTGGGCGGCGGCTACTCGACGGACATCGGGGCCCTGCTCAACGTCGGGCTTCAGGAGAACAACATCGTCGGCAGCGGAATCGATGCCGGCATCAACGGACTCCTCGCCCAGCGGGCGAGCCAGTTGGATCTGAACGTGACGGACCCCTATTTCCTCGGGCGGAATCTGCTGGCCGGGTTCGACGCCTTCATCCTGACGAACAACAATCAGACCGTCTCTTCGTACAATGAGAACCGGGTCGGTTTCACGACCAGGCTCGGCTACGACTTCAACGACCACGTTCAGCAGGTCTGGACCTACTCACTGGTCAATCGCGACATCGTCGATGTACCCAGCACCGCCAGCCCCTATATCATCGCCTCCGAAGGCAACTCGTTGCTTTCGCAGATTGGCCAGACCCTCACGTTCGACTGGCGCGACAGCCGCATCGACCCGACCCATGGCTTTGTCATCCGGGCCGGGACCGATTTTGCCGGCCTCGGCGGGGATGCCAATTTCGTCCGCTTGCGCCTCGACGGCGCCTATTACATTCCTCTGATCGGATTGATCGGCCAGGGATGGGGGATCAGCGTGGCGGCCGGCGGCGGCTATCTGGTGCCCATCGACCATCCCCCCTCCATCATCGACAATTTCTTTCTCGGTGGGGCGAACCTGCGCGGGTTCCTCGATGGCGGCGCGGGACCTCACGATCCGACCACCGGGGACAGCCTCGGCGGGCGGGTCGTCTGGACGCAATCAACCGAGTTGCGCTTCCCCTTGCCCGTCAACCCCGATCTCGGCCTTTCCGGCCGCCTATTCGTGGATATCGGGTCGGACTACGGAATCAAGGCGGATCACGGGCCGGTCGTCGATTACGCGCAACCGCGCGTCGGCACCGGCTTTGGCTTCTCGTGGGCGTCACCTTTCGGATTGCTCAGCTTCGATTTCGGCTGGGCCGTGGTGAAGAGGCCGTACGACCAGACCCAGGTGTTCCGTTTCGGATTCGGCACGACGTTCTGATGTCCCGATCCCTCGGTTCGCGGCATTGGAATACGCACGGAATCAGGACACTTGCCCTTTGTTTTGAGTGGCCTGCCGATCCGCTCCGCCCGCCGCGAAGGGTGGCCGAACGGGGGCGGCAGGACACCGCCGTGAAATCGACAGAGACCGCTGCCGGCCATCCGGGGTACTGAAGAATGCATCGCAACCACTGCTTGCGCCGTCGATCGGCACACCATCAGCCCATCTCGTGCGGCGATCGCGGCGGCCGGCAACTGACTGCCGCCACCTCCCCGCTGGCGCGCGTGCTCGCCATCATCCTCGCCGCCGCGCTGGCGGGCCTCATTGTTCATTCGGACCCGCTCTTCGCCCAGTCCGCCCCCAACCAGGGCCAGGGCCCGGGGTGGTTCATACCGGGTGCACAGCACCCCGCGCCGGCACCGGCGCCGCACCCGGCACCCGTGCCACCGCCGCCGCGCCCCACTCCGGCAGCGATGCCCACCCTGCCTCCCATCCCGCAACTGCCGACCCTGCCGAAGGGGGCGGTACCGCCGCCGGCGGTGATGGGCGTGCTCAGCGTTCCTGACGTCTATCGCCAATCGACGGCCGTGCAGGGGATGGAGAAGATCATCAACGCGCGACGCAACGAACTCAGCCAGGATGCGGTGAAGGAACAGAACGTCTGGCGGCAGATGCAGGCCTCGCTGACCGAACAGCGCGCGAAGCTCACCCCGGCCGAAATTCGCGCCCGGGAAACCGCGCTGCAGAACCGGATCACCAATGCCCAGAAGGAATTCTCCGGCCGCAACCAGCAGATCCAGGAAGCCGCGCAATTCGCCATCGGCGAGGTGAACCGGATGCTGGTGGCGGTGATCCGCCAGGTGGCCGAGAGCCGGGGTATGAACCTTGTCCTGCACCGCGAGCAGGTCGCCCTCAACATGAATACCTACGACATCACCGACGAGGTCGCCCGGCAGCTCAATAAAGTGCTGCCGGCGGTGACCGTTCCCCCGGACAGCGAAATGCCGATCGGTCCGCCGATGGCCGCCACCGCGCCGGGCGACGTCACTTCGACAGAGGCCCCGCAGGCGCCGCTGGGACCTCTGCCCCTGCCTCCTGCCGCGCCCCCTGCCGCGCCTCCTGTCAGCACTGCGAAGCCCTGATCCATGCCGGGCCAGGCAGCCATCGCGGGTGACCCTCGTTTCTATGCCGCGAGCGGCCCGCTCCGCTTGAGCGCCGTCGCCGCCGTGGCCGGCACCGCGCCGCCCGCGGAGGAGCGATTGCTGCACGGCGTCGCACCTCTGCAGACGGCAGGGCCCGGTGAGGTGAGCTTTCTCGACAATCCGCGCTACCTCTCCGCGCTGGAGGCGACGCGTGCCGGCGCCGTGGTCATCCGCCCCGAGCTCTCCGCCCGGGTCCCTGCCGGAACCGTCGCGATCTCGGTCGCGGAGCCCTATCAGGCCTGGGCACGGGTCGCCGCGCTCTTTCATCCAGCCCCGCCACTGCGGCCCGGCATTCATCGCACCGCCGTGATCGGCGAGGATGCGCAAATCGATCCGTCGGCCGAGATCGGGCCCCTCGTCGTCGTCGGCGCCAGAGCCGAGATCGGGCCCCGCTGCCGCATCGGACCGGGGGCGGTCATCGGTCCGGGCGTCGTCCTGGAAGAAGAATGCCGGATCGGAGCGCATGCAAGCCTGAGCCACGCCCTGCTTGGCCAGCGCGTCACGATCCACCCGGGGGCCAGAATCGGCCAGGACGGGTTCGGATTCGCCGTCACCGAGGAGGGCTTCCTGAGCGTGCCCCAGCTCGGCCGGGTCGTAATCGAGCACGACGTCGAAATCGGCGCCAATTGCGCGATCGACCGCGGCTCGGTGCAGGACACGCTCATCGGCGCGGGCACGCGGCTCGACAATCTGGTTCAGATCGGGCACAACGTACGGGTCGGCCGGCTCTGCGTCATTGTCTCCCAGGTTGGTGTCTCCGGTTCGACCGTCATCGAAGACTTTGTGATGATCGGAGGGCAGGCAGGCCTGCTGGGGCACCTGCACATCGGGCGGAAGGCGCGTATCGGGGCCCAGGCCGGGGTCAGGGGCGATGTCCCCTCAGGCGCCGAGGTTGTCGGCAGCCCTGCCGAGCCGAAGCATCTTTTCTTTCGCCAAGTCGCGCTCCTCAGGCGCCTGGCATCGGGTAAGCAGGCAGGTGCCGGGTTGACCGGCAAAAAAGCATGGTGAGGGCGATTATGGACGCGACGGTGATGAACCACCAGAACGACCAGCCGGGGCACAGTGCCGCGAAGGGTTATGCCATCGGCATCGAGCGCATTCAGCAGATGCTTCCGCATCGCTACCCGATGCTGATGATCGACCGGATCATCGAACTCGTGCCCGATAATTACGCCGTCGCAATCAAGAACGTGACGATGAACGAGTCCTACTTCCAGGGACATTTCCCGAACCATCCCATCGTGCCCGGCGTGATGATCATCGAAAGCATGGCCCAGACGGCTTCGATGGTCGTCCTCGAGACCCTGGGCGAGGCTTCGAACGGCAAGGTCGTCTATTTCATGTTCATCGACAATGCGAAATTCCGCCGTCCGGTGACACCGGGAGACCAGATGGAGATCCGTGTCGTCAAGCAGCGCCGCCGCGGCAATGTCTGGAAGTTCAACGCGGTCGCGACGGTCGACGGCGTTGTCGCGGCAGAGGCGACCTATGCCGCCATGATCGTCAATCCCGCCGAGCTGCCGTCCCATTCCGAATAGCTTCGCGGGGAGCCGCGAACCGCCATCTCCGGGTCGAACCCCGGGCAACATCCGGCAATAATCATTGACTTGGTAGCTTCCGCGCCAGTCGGCATCGTCCGCCGAAGTTTCGCCTCGCTCCGCTCGTACCTGCCTGATGAACCGCGAAGGTGGCCTGGTTGATGGACCGTTTGCCCGAAACGTCCCAGCTATTCGAGCACGTGTTGGACCCCGCGGGGGTGACGCATCCGGCCGCGGTCGCGATCCATCCCTCCGCGCTCGTCGCTCCCGGAGCCAGGATCGCGCCCGGCGCCTCGATCGGTCCCTGGTCGCAGATTGGTCCGCATGTCGTCGTCGAGCCCGACGTCGAGATCCATGCCCACGTGGTCGTCGATGGCCACACCAGGATCGGGGCCGGCGCGAGGCTTTTTCCGTTCTGCACAATCGGGCTGGCACCGCAGGACTTGAAATATCGCGGCGAGCCGACCGGGTGTGAGATTGGTCCCCGTACCCACGTCCGCGAACATTGCACGATCCACCGTGGCACGGTGACGGGCATCGGCATCACCCGGGTCGGGGCCGATTGCCTGGTGATGGCCGTGGCTCACGTCGCGCACGACTGCCAGATCGGCAACGGGGTGATCGTCGCCAACAATGTCGTGATGGGCGGCCACGTTCAGATCGGCGACCAGGCGGTGATCGGCGGCTCCGCCGCGCTGCACCAGTTCATCCGGATCGGCCGCGGCGCGATCATCGGCGGCGTTTCAGGCGTGGAAGCTGACGTCATTCCTTTCGGCGCCGTGCTCGGCAATCGCGGCCGTCTCACCGGCCTCAATGTCGTCGGGTTGCGCCGGCGCGGCTTCGACAAGACAACGATCCAGAAGCTCCGGGCCGTGTTCCGCTCGCTGTTCCGCCACGAAGGCCTGTTCGCCGCGCGGTTGGACGAAACGCGCCAGCGCTATGGCGATGACCCGCTGGTTGCCGAGATCCTTGCCTTCATCGACGCCCCGAGCCGCCGCGGCCTCATCCGTGCGACATTGCGCTCGGAAGGGGAGGAGTCGTTCGGCTGATGAGGGCCGGCTGCGGCACAGCCGACGCAGGGATCGCTCAGTTCAAGGAAGCAATGCCCGTCCGGACCGGCTCGCTTGGCGGCAGCACCGGCCGGCTGGAGGATTCGTGTTCGCAGATCCGGATCGCCGACCACAGCGCCCGCACAGTGGAGCTGAGATGCAGCGAGCCTGCCTCCTCGGCGAGCATCTTGAGGCACTGGGAAATGCCGCGGGCGGTTGCGTGGCACGCGACAGGCTGGGACGACTTGCGTTCACGCATCGATGGCAGATCCCGTGAAGTGGAAGACTCTCGCCGCTGCGGCAGCGCATCACACAAGGTGAAACTCTATGCCGCAGGCGCCGGCAATGCGGCAATACAAAATCGGTTGAAGACCGCCAAGTCGCGTTGCGCATCGCAAGAAAGGCAGCAAGTCAATTATCCATGCATTAACAGCGTTATTTCTTCGTAAATGATCCTGCAATACGCGCGTCAACAAGGATCTCCGGACTCCGTGAGTGACAACAGAAATTCCACTTTGGGTATTCTAGCAGGTGGCGGGCCATTGCCTGGCCAGGTCGCTCAGGCGGCACTCGCTCGAGGGCGGAGCGTCCTCCTGCTGGGCTTCGAAGGTTTCGCAGACCCCGCCGTTCTTGCTCCCTATCCGCACGTGTTCGTCCGTCTCGGTGCGGCCGGCCGCATCCGCGAACTCCTCCATCTACATGCGTGCCGGGATCTGGTGATAGCAGGAGCCGTCCGCCGGCCCTCGATGCTCGATATCAGGCCGGATGCGTTCGGTGTGCAGGTGTTGGGAAGAATCGGTCGCGCAGCCTTCGCCGGCGATGACACCATCCTGAGCGCGATCGTCCGCG
>Ga0335075_10010109_pt1 | contig 14331 bp, 7 predicted proteins | sample Lox_Sample_24_FD_206723 | JGI IMG/M metagenome (GOLD analysis project Ga0335075, IMG submission 206723) | Soil microbial communities from Loxahatchee National Wildlife Refuge, Florida, United States - Lox_Sample_2.4 | ecosystem: Environmental > Terrestrial > Soil > Wetlands | place: USA: Florida...
CGGGTCACTCAGCACGGTTGGTGTGAAGAGCGTCCCCTGGATGCGGTCTTTGAATACGGTCCTGAAGTAAGTGACGTCCAGGGTCAGGCCGGGTAGCACGGGTGGCGCCAGGTCGATGCCCGTAGTCCAGCTCTCGGCGCGCTCGGGTTGCACAGTGGCGTTGTTACCCGACCAAACCAACGCGTTGGTGACTCCTCCGGGCGCCTGCGGGTCGATGACCGGCAGCAGCGCTGCCACGTTGTGACTCTCGTCCAGATCAACGAGTGTGGGAGGCCGGATACCGCGTGACCATGAGCCGCGAAAGGAGACGCCGCGGACCGGCGACCAGACGAGCCCGTACTTGGGCGTCGTAGCGTTCCCATAGCTGGTGTAGTTCTCGTACCGCACCGCCGCCGACAAATCGAGCCGCTGGAAGCCGGCTATCGAGCTCTGGTCACTGAAAACGGGCGCCACCAACTGTGCAAAGCCGGACAGCACCTTGCGGCTGAGATCGGCATTGCTCGGGGCGGTGGGCAACGGGCTGATCGTTATGGTTCTGAAAAGCTCCTCGCGCCAGTTGGCGCCCACGGCGAGCTTCAGCGGCACGCCCGCCAGGTTTGCGATGGGGCCGTCGGCGGTGAGGTCGAGCGTTTTGAGCTGGGAGTCCAGCCAGAACAGGTAATCCGCCCGGATGGCCTGCAGCGTGGCTGGGTTGGTGTTCGAGCCATCGCCAAAAGGATTGAACGCCGTCAGCGGGTCGGGGTCTGCCAGGGCCGCTGAGAGGGCTCCGTAGTTGATCTCTCCGGTGGTGACCTGGTTTTGCTTCTCGCGGGCATAGCTGCCGTACCCTTTCACGGTCCACGAGCCCAGCTCGAAATCCAGTCCCAGAGTGGCGTTCAGCGTGTCGATCCCGACATCCGCACCGGTCGGGCCGAGATCCTTGCCGAAGTTATAGCCCATGACCACGGGTGCGGTGCCGCCCAGGGGATTGACGTAGAACGGATTTGTACTGGGGACGGAGAGCTCGTAGCCGAAGCCGCCGTGCATTTCCGTGGCCTCGCGGTGGCCCACCAGCACATCGGTGAAGGCGCTCATCCAGTCCGTCAGCTCCTGGCGTCCCGTGCCGTAGAGCGTCCAGCGCTTCTGATCCGGGATGATCTCGGCGCCGGTATACTGGTTCTGCAGATTCACGGTGCCGGGAATGAGCTCGGCCGCGGTCAGGTGGGTGCCGTTCTGACCCGTGGGAATGGCCCAGGTCTGCCCGGTTGCGGGGTTGAAGATGTTGCCGGGGTTGGTGAACTCGGTGTTGAAGTTGCCACCGCCGAAGGGCTGCAGGTCGCTGACGGCATAGGAGCGGTCCGCCGCCGACAGGGGCCCGCGGTCATAAAACTCCATGGCGAGGAGGACGTGCCCGCCATTCCACGACTTCCCGAATGCCTGGGAAATGAGATACTCCTGCAGATCGCCACGCGTACCGGAGCCGCCGCGCAGAATCGTCTCGGCGCCATCCAGCTTGTCCCGGAGCACGAAGTTCACGACACCGCCGATCGCATCGGCGCCATACATGGCCGAGGCGCTGTCCGGCAGAATGTCGATACGGTCGATGGCGCTCAGAGGGATGTTCTCGATGTCGACGTACTCTCCGGCCGTGCCGCTGGGAGCTATCCGCCGCCCATCAACCAGCACGAGGGTTGCCCGGGCACCCAAACCGCGCAGGTTTACTCCGACGCCGAGGCCGGAGTTGGTTAGCGCTTCGGCGCCTATGTGGGTGTCCTGGTTCGGTCCGCCACCGAAGACCTGGGGCAGAGTGCGTAGGAAGTCCGACGGAGTGGCCGCCCCTGTTGCCTCGATGTCATCGCGGGACGCGCTGATGATTTCCTCGCCGATCGGGGGCTCGTCGCTGACGTAAGTGCCGGTAATGCGGACGACATCTACGGGGATTCCCGTGGCGTTCGCCGGGGCCGGATTCTTCACGTGTGTCCAATGTCTCGGCTCACGCTTCGGCTCGTCAGCGACTTTCTCGACTCCGGGGGGCTTCTTCTGGGTGACGGCCAGAGTGCGCTCATTGACGAAATCGAATTCCAGGTCGGTGTTGGCCAGCAGCTGCTGCAAGGCCTCGGAGGGTTGGAAGGCGCCCTCGAGCGGCTTGGTGGTGTGGCCCTTGACGACGTTGTAGTCGAACAGCAGCTGCAGGTGGGCCTGGCGGCTGAATTCGGTCAGGGTGCTGGTCGCATCCCCGCCCTCGATGTGGAATTCGACCGGTGGGGAGGTGAAGGCGGAATCGGCCCAGGCCGTGGGTACCAGCGCGGTGGCAAGGAGCGACACAATGAAGGTCCGCACCCGCCGGTATGTACGAAAATCCATTCGCACTCTATTGACGACCTGTATGCCACGCCCCTGTGAGCGCCCGCTGTCGCGAGCTTTTTCAGGTACGCGGTGCCATCCGGTGGTCGCTGCTTACCAGTCGTATCACGTCATCGTCCCCCTGGACCGCGGGCATGCGCTGCACGCCGAAATGTTTTTCGAGTGTTGCCGCAAAGCTCTCCGGATCCGTGGCATCGAACAGTCCGCCGACGCGAATCCGGGCTATCGCGGGATCGGCGATGGCGAGATGCCTGCGGTTATAGCGGTTGAGCTCGTGTACCGCCTCCGACAGGGTCTCACCGTCGAAAGAAATACGGCCGCTCGTCCATGCGAGCTTGCGCGCCACGTAGTCGGAGGTCTGATGTTTGATTGTCCAGGTGCCCTGGTCGAACACGATGTGGTCGCCGGCGGCGCCATAGGGCGCCGAGCTGCCCAGGACCTGGTTGTGCAGGCTGCGATCCGCGGCTCCGATGGTAACGCGACCCTCCGCGACCAGCACTTCGACACTGCTGTCGTCCCGGATGCGAACGGTGAACGACGTTCCCACGGCGCAGACCAGCGTGCTGGCTGCTTTGACATAAAACGGGCGCAGCTTGTCCTGCGCCACGGTGAACAGCGCTTCGCCCCGCAGAAGCTCGCTGTCGCGGCGGGAGGAGGCGAGCCGCACGCGCAGCCGGCTATCCGTGTTCAGGAGCACCGCGCTGCGGTCGGCCAGGACGGCCTTGCGGCTGTCGCCGATGCCGGTCTCATAGTAGGTCCAGCGATAGCGCTTCGTCGTCAGCCAGGCGAGCAGCCCGGGCCCGGCGCCGAGGGCGGCCACCGCGCCGGCGGCAATGAGCCACTGCCGGCGGTCGAGCCTCGCGGGCTCATCCATCGCGGTGGCGCGGCTGTTGGCTTCGAAAGTGGCCGCCTTGGCGACCGCCTCGGGCTCCGGGAGTCCGAGGTCCACCAACAGATTCCGGTCGACCCGGCCATCCGCGGGCCGCAGCAGCTTGAACCGGTCGCAATGGGTCCAGGCGGTGCGCAAGCGGATGAAGGCAGCCTCGTGGCGCTTGTCAGCCTCGATCCAGGCCTGAAACTCGTCCCACATGTGTGGGGAGGTCTGTCCCTCGAGCCGGATCAGCCAGGCGGCCGCGGCTCCCGGGATGTCATTTCCTGCCGTCATGGGCCTGTCCACGGCGCCGGAACCGCTCGAACATCGTCGCCTGACGCTCGGCGATCGGCTGGTCGAACAAGGCCTGGGCGCAGTGCCGGGCTGCCTTGATCAACTGCTGCTCGACGGTGTTTTCCGTGATATTCATCCGTGCCGCAATCTCCTTCTGCGAGTAACCATACACCTTGCGCAGAGTAAAGACCTGTCGGCAGCGCTCCGGCAGCTGCTGTACGGCCTTGACCAGCATCATCAGCTCCTGGTGGCTGTTGACGATGGCGTCGATCTGGTCGCGCTCATCCAGGATATCCATGGCTTCCATGTCAGCCACGAGCTCGATCGGGACCACCTGCTTGTGGCGCAGCCAGTCGAAGGCCACGTTCCGCGCCACCGTGAGCGAAAACGCGCGCACGGACCGTACTTCCGGCTCGTTGGATGCGCCCGCCGTCAGCAGACGTGCGTACGTTTCCTGCAACAGCTCCTCGACGTCGGCAGCGTTGCGGGCGTAGCGATAGAGGCAGGCTCGCAGGACGCTCTCAAACTCCAGCGCCTGCACCAGGTAGCGTTCTTCGTCTTTTGCCACTTGCCGAAAAGTCCTGTCGTCCATGTGGTGCAACGGGTATTACGCACCTAACGCGCCGCGGCTGCAACGAAAAATACACGCTGCAGCGCGGGCTGTAAAACCCAAGGTAACGGAATATTGCTCCGCAACCGTCTTAAGTATGGCACGAACACACGATAGCCATGGTCGGCTCCTTGTCAGGATCGGTAAGGTGACCGTGGTGAGACGCCCGCCGCAGCCGATGGTCTGCGGCGGGCGTTTGACTTTGCGCAGTCCTAAATACGCACCTTTTTGCCTAGGCCGACATTAAGTTGCCCCGCTCTTTATGTCGCATCGCGCCGTGCGCACAAACCAACTTCCAACTCGATGTTGGAACTGACACCGGTGCCATGAATGCCGCGCACGCGACCCGCCGGGCGCCGGTGCTTTAGCGGTTTGAGCGATCCGCGGAAGGTACCTCGGGCGCTGGCGTGGCCTCGTTCGGGACTATCCCTGGAATACGCCATAATCGCCCCCATCTGTGACCGGAGCACAGCGGAGGAAATCCCGAGAAGCGCCCGGGGGGCGCGACGCGGGGTACCGCGAGCATATCTGGAGACGGTAGTGACGGGGAAAGGGCGTCCGCGGATCGTCATCGTGGGCTGTGGGTTCGGGGGTCTGTTCGCGGCCCGGGCGTTGCGCCGGGCGCCCGCGGATGTGCTCGTCATCGACCACAATAACTATCACCTCTTCCAGCCGCTGCTCTACCAGGTAGCCTCCGCCGCGCTAGCGCCGGCGGATATCGCGCAGCCCATCCGCACCATTCTGCGTCGCCAGGCGAATGCCTCCGTAATGCTGGGCATGGTCGATCACGTCGACCTGAGCGCGCAATACGTGCACGCCGGCGACAGCCGCGTGCCCTACGACTACCTCATCCTGGCTCCGGGCGCGGTCGACAACTATTTTGGACATGGGCAGTGGCATGACTTCGCGCCGGGGATGAAAGATGTGGAGGACGCCACGCTCATCCGCTCGCGTATGTTGAGATCGTTCGAAGCCGCCGAAATCGAGTCGGATACGGACGAGCGGGAGGCGCACCTGGTGTTCGTCATCGTCGGCGGAGGTCCGACCGGTGTGGAACTGGCGGGCGCTATCAAAGAGCTGGCGGTCGATGTCATCGCCCGGGATTACAGGGTTGCGGATACGCGCCGGGCGCGCGTCGTTCTGATCGAGGCCGGCCCGCGCCTGTTGCCTGCGTTGCATCCCGACTCCTCCGAGCGGGCCTTGAAGCAGTTGCACGGGCTCGGAGTCGAAGTCCTCCTCGGTAAGCCCGTCACCGAGATTTTCCCGGACGGAGTTGCGGTCGATGGGAAGCGTATCCGCAGCTATAACGTGATTTGGGCCGCCGGCGTCCGGGCCTCGCCCTTGGTTGGAACGTTGGGTGCGGAGCTCGGCCCGGGCGGCCGTGTGAAGGTCTTGCCCGACTGCTCCGTTCCCGGGCATCCCAACGCATTCGTGATAGGCGACGCGGCTTATCTGGTCGATACGGCAACCGGCAAACAGGTCCCGGGCGTGTCGCAGGGAGCGCTGCAGATGGGGCGCTATGTGGCGAAGGTGATCGGGGCGGAGCTACAGGCTGGGTCCGTGGTGCGAAAGGAAAGTGAAAGGTTGGCCTCGCCGCTACGCCAGGCGGGCTTTCACTACAGGGATCTGGGGTCGATGGCGACCGTGGGGAAATCGCGCGCCGTCGTCGAGATCGGCCGGTTGCATTTCGGGGGGCTGCTGGCCTGGATCGCCTGGATGGCCCTGCACATCACCGTGCTCATCGGCTTCCGCAACCGCTTGGCCGTTCTGTCTTCCTGGGTATACAGCTATATCTTCTTCCGACGCGGCTCACGGCTCATCACCGGGCTTACGCCGGCGAGTGTCAAGCAGCCGATTTCACCGGCTACGTCGACTTCGCAACCGCCGACTCCATGACGCCCAAGGTTCTACCCTCCACGCGGCGCTCGCGCGCAGCGCCCGCCGAGGGAGATGCGATTACCCTGCAAGGCTTCTTCGGCGTCTTCAAATACAGCCGGCGCGCGCTCGAGCTCGTCTGGAGCACCAACCGCGGGCTCACCGTCGCGTTGGCGCTGTTGACGCTCATTGCCGGCGTGCTGCCCGCATCTGTCGCCTACATAGGCTCGCTCATCGTCGACGCAGTGGCCAGGGCGATGCAGGCGGTCCAGGCGACCAACCCAACACATGTCGTCGAGCTCGTCGTACTCGAGGGAGCCCTCATTGCGGCAATCGCCGCGGCCCAACGCGGCTTGTCGCTATGCCAGTCCCTGCTGCGCGCGCAGCTCGGCCAGCGCGTCAATGTGATGATTCTCGAAAAGGCGCTGACCCTCGAGCTGCGCCATTTCGAGGACTCGGAGTTTTACGACAAGCTCACGCGCGCGCGACGCGAGGCATCCACGCGCCCTTTGAGCCTGGTTACCCGGACCTTCGGGCTCGTGCAGAACGCCATTTCCCTCGTGAGCTACGGTGCGCTGTTGAGTCATTTCTCGCCGTGGGCCGTGGCCGTGCTGTTGCTCGCAGGGCTGCCGGCTTTCATGGCCGAAACGAAATTCTCCGGCGATGCCTTTCGCCTGTTCCGGTGGCGCTCGCCGGAGACGCGCATGCAGATCTATCTCGAAACGGTGTTGGCTCGCGAGGATCATGCGAAAGAGGTGAAGCTATACGGGCTCGGCCCCCGGTTGCTCGAGCGTTATCGCGATATTTTCCGCCGGCTCTACCAGGAGGATCGTGCCCTCACCATCCGCCGCGACGTGTGGGGTTTCGGGCTCGGTCTCATCGGCACAGTCTCGCTGTACGCCGCCTATGCCTGGATCGCGGTGAGTACCGTGCGGCACGCCATCACCCTTGGAAAAATGACGATGTATATTGCCCTGTTCCGCCAGGGGCAGTCGGCCGTGTCCGCCATTCTGTCCGCGATCGGGGGCATGTACGAGGACAATCTGTACCTGTCGACGTTGTATGAGTATCTCGAGACGCACGTACCGCAACCTACCGGAGCGGCGGCCAAGGGCCCACACCCGGAAGACGGCATCCGCTTCGAGGATGTCAGCTTCACGTATCCCGAAGCCGAGCAGCCGGCGCTCGAGCACGTCACGCTGCATCTCACTCCAGGGGCCAGCCTGGCGCTGGTCGGCGAGAACGGGTCGGGCAAGACCACGCTCATCAAGCTTCTGACGCGGCTGTATCAACCCACCGCGGGCCGCATTCTCCTCGATGGCCGCGACCTCAGGGAGTGGGACGAGCAGGCGTTACGGGAGCGTATCGGTGTCATTTTTCAGGATTTCACCCGCTACCAGATGCTCGTGGGCGAGAACGTCGGGGCGGGCGATGAGCGCTACTTCGAGGACGAGAGCCGCTGGCGCGAGGCGGCCGGGAAGGGCATGGCGAGCGAGTTCATCGACACGCTGCCCTCGGGATATCGGACGCAGCTCGGCAAATGGTTCAAGGATGGCCGCGAGCTCTCCGGCGGGCAGTGGCAGAAAATCGCGCTCTCGCGGGCCTTCATGCGCACGCGCGCGGACATTCTCGTGTTGGATGAGCCGACCGCGGCCATGGATGCGCAGGCGGAAGCGGATATCTTCGAGCACTTCCGGCAGCTCGCCAAAGACCGTATCACCATCCTCATCTCGCACCGGTTCTCCACGGTGCGGATGGCGGACCAGATTGCGGTCCTCGAGCGTGGCCGCATCCTCGAGCGCGGCAGCCACGAAGAGCTGATGCAGCTCAACGGCCGCTACGCTCATTTGTTTACGCTGCAGGCGCGGGGCTACCGCTAGGCTTCCAGGACGGCGCTACGATTTCCCGGCGGCGTTGGCTTCCTTGCGCATGTCCTGTTGCATGCGCCGGTAGTCGATCGGGCGGATCTCCTGGATCGGGCAACGCCAGCCGTGGTCGACTTTCACGGAGTCGAAGCGTGCATACACGGTATTCGCGGTGGAAGTGAGTCCGATCCGGTTCACGAACTGCAGGTTGTCGCACGGCGGCGCTACCTTGATCAGGTAGGCCTGGAACGGCGTGGTCCATACAACGAGCTCGTTGGTACCTATGGGCGTCCAACTATCGTAGTGGCCGATCCAAGTGAACTGCTGGATGGGCGCTCCAGCGTAGGCTTCGTAACGCGAGCGCTGTGCATCCTGACGTTCCTTCAAGGGGATTCCGGAGCACGCCGTCAGTAGCGCGACCGTGGGCAGAAGCCAGATTCCCGCGAGTCTCATTCGTTCGCCTCCTATACCGGAGTTAAACGCAGGCGCCTGCATAGAGTTGACCGATTCTGCCCCATGATCAAGAGCCGTATGTTCAAGAGGGACTGAACAGGACCGCTACCGGGAAGTGGGCCAGAGCGTCCGCTGCTCGGAACGCCAACCGCTCGCCCGCCTCGCTCACAGGCACCGCGGTTCCATCGAGGAGGCTTCGCAGTTGGGAAGCGCTTCCCCTGTCATAGTCCCCGGGTAGCTCGATCAGCGTATCTTTCCAAACCTCTGCCCCGAGTGGGGGCGCCTCGCGTTCCCCCAACAGGCGCAGATATAGCCGGGGCGCGATCGTAACGAGCAGGCCGTGGGCATGGCGTCGACCGAAGGCACATAGGTTCGAGGCGTGCTCTCCCGTCGTACGCAGCGGGATATAGTCGCCGCGCCGAAACAGCTCTTCGTTCTTCCGTCGGAATTCGAGGATCTTCCAGCTCAGATACAGTTTGCACCGTCCATCGCCGATATGATCGACCAGCTCGCGAACGCGCGTTGCGTCGGGGTCCGGCGTACGGCGCAGCTCCGCGAGCATGGCACGCCGCTTGTCATAGTCGACCGGCCGGCGATTGTCGGGGTCGACGAGTGAGAAATCCCAGATCTCGTTACCCTGGTAGATGTCCGGGACACCGGGCGCGGTGAGCTTGCAGACCAACTGCGACAACCCGTTGTAGAGCCCGAAGCGTGTCAGGCGCCGCTGTACGGTCATGAGGTCGCTCAGAAACAGGTTTCCCTCGCGCGGCTCCAGGGTCGTGCGGACGAACTGCGTGAGCGCCTCCTCGTAGTCCGAGTTGACGTTCCCCCAGCTGGTGCTCAACTTGGCTTCGCGAGCGGCCTTGACCATGTAGGCCTCGATGCGCTCGCGATACGCCGTGTTGCCTGCCGCGTCGAGCTCCTCGAGAGGCCAGGTGCCGATCAACGTCTGGTAGAAAAGCGATTCGTCATTCGCAGAAGGCGCCGGACGGCCGTCGACCTCGCGCTTGCGTGTCCGATTCATGCGGCGCCAACGCTCTATTCTCTTGCGCCAGGCCATCGTCATTTCCGACAGGACGTTGATGCGTGCACGCACGTCTTCCGAGCGCTTGGTGTCATGTGTGGAGGTGCCAAGCATTTCGTGGGGCCAGTTCTTTGCCCGGTATTGCGCATCGGCATGGAATGCCTGCGCGCTCGTGCCGTACGCGTCCGGCTCGCCGCCTACCTCGTTGAGGGATGTGAGCCTGTTGAACCGATAGAGCGCCGTGTCCTCGACACCCTTCGCAGTAATGGGTGCGGTAATCTGCTGAAACTTCATGACAAAGGCACGCATCCGGTTGCGTATGCGCTCGGTCGGCGCTGGTAGCTCGAGCAGCAGCGCCGCGCGCACGAAGTCCAACACGGGCGCCTCCGTCGAGAAGCGGCGTCGCTTGGCGGCGGCCACCGCCCACTCGATATAACGACGATCGCTCTCCGATATCGTCTCGGTGATGTAGGTCCGGTAGACGGGAAAACTGGCGATGACCTCCGCAAGCGCCTGGCGCAGACTGTTGAAAGTGAAATCGCGCGAGCGGCGCTCGACCTGCGCGATACGCGCCAGCAGGTTGGTTACCGTGTTGAGCTCCGAGGCGAGCGAGCGGCGCAGCACCAGATGCTGGCACTCGTAGGCGACATTCGCCCACTCCAGGTGCTCGTCGATGAAGCCGCTGTAGACACGGTCCATCCGACCCCGGGTAGCCGAATCGACCAGCATGCGGTTGACCACATTGCCGAAGTGATAGCCGGTCTCGCCATGCACCGGCCAGTCAGCCGGCAGATGCTCGAAGGAAGCCGTGATTTTTTCCACGACCAGGTAGATCGGCAGCGCGGCCGTGTTGCCGGTGACCTCGGCGACCCGCTTCTGCAGCCGCCGGAAATAGTCCGCCGGGTTATAGAGGCCGTCCGGGTGATCGACCCTCAGGCCGTCGATTTTTCCCTGGCCCACGAGCTCGAGGACCAACTTATGGGTCGCCTCGAAGACCGTCTCGTTCTCCACGCGCAGCGCGCCGAGGGAGTTTACGTCGAAGAAACGCCTGTAGTTGATGTCATCGGAGGCGGTACGCCAGTAGGCGAGGCGCCAGGCCTGCAACTCCAACAACTCGTGCAAGGCATCGAAGCTGGCGGCCTCGCTGGGGTCGCCGCCGAAGCTGCGCACGCCGGCTGTCACCGCCGCTGCCAACGTGCTGTCGGAGGCGTAGAGCTCCGCTAAGGCACGCTTCCGGGCTTGCTTTTCCTGGTGGCGCTCCTTGATCTGTTCCGGTGTGGGATCGTTCCGGTCGGGGAACTCCCGGAAGGCACGCCGCAACACTTCCAGTCGCGCGTTGGAAGTGTGGGCGAGCACCCGATCCAGCACTCGCGGATAGGTGCGCGGATCCAGTGGAAACCGGTGCTCGTGGTAGAAGACGGCGAACGAGCCCCACTCGGGCTCGAATCGCAACTCGATCTCGCCGCTTTCCAGGACGACCCCGTAAGCGTCACCCAGCACCGGCACGAGGACCTTGCCCGCGAGCGCCGGATTGGCCGGCGTCCAGTCGATGTCGAAGTACTCCGCGTAGAGCGATGCCTGGCCGTTTTCCAGAACATCCATCCACCACGCATTGTCGGAGCCCATGATGCCGACATGGTTCGGGACGATGTCGAGCACATGTCCCATGCCATGAGCACGCAGCTCGGCGACGAAGCGCTCGAAGTCATCGCGAGTGCCGATCTCCGGGTTGAAGGAGTTATGGTCGACCACGTCGTAGCCATGGGTGCTGCCCGCGCGCGCCCGAAAGTAAGGCGAGCAGTAGACATGGCTGATGCCGAGCTCCGCGAGGTACGCGACGATGGCGGTCGCGTCCTTGAACGTGAAGTTGGAATTGAGCTGGATGCGATAAGTGGCGCGCGGGATGGTGGCGTCCCGCGCCGCTGCCGCCCGCTGCTCATTTTCCACCAACGCCGCGCTCCAGCAACCAGGTGACGCTCCAAGGCGCGAGCTGGTTGCGTTTCGTCGCCCCGCGGATGTTCGGATGAGTCGCGAAAATCAGGCGGCCGGCGACGCGGCCGACGATCGGTACCGCGCGCTCGGTCAGGTTCGCCAGCAGATGCAGGATCGAGCCGTCATCGAGGCCCCAGTCGACCGCGAAAGCGCCGCTCGGCTCGAGCTTGATGCAGGTGCCGCCCTTGATCCTCGCAATGAGCGGTGCGATTTCCTTGTGCCGGATCGCCAGCAGCCGTTGGGTCTGGTCGAGAATGTCCGCATGCTTGCGCTGTTGGAGCACGCTCCAGTCGAGGCACGCCGAGCGGAAAGTCTCGAGCGACGTCGGATCGGGCAGCGTGGCGGCGCCCGCGTCACCGGCGAACTTCTCGAAGCGGGCAAATTCGCGCTTGCGGCCTTCGCGCACCTTTTCCGCCAGCTCGGGCTCGAAGTCGCAGAAGTAGGGGAAAGGTTGCGGCGCCTGCCACTCCTCGCCCATGAAGAGCATCGGAGGCGATGGCGCGAGCAACAATACGGCGTTCGCGGCTCGCAAGGCCTCCGGCGAGCGGGCGATGGCGCTGATTCTCTCGCCGAACGCACGGTTGCCGATCTGATCGTGGTTCTGGAGGAAGTTTACAAACGCGGTCGGTGGCAGATGCGCGCTGGGCTCGCCCCGTGCACTGCCCTGGTGCACGGACATCTGTCCTTGATACCCGAATCCTTCGGCGAGGCAGCGACATAACATGGCGTGCGGGTTCTCGACGTAGTCCTCGTAATAACCATCTTTCTCGCCGGTCAGGATCACGTGCAGGCAGTGGTGCACGTCATCGTTCCACTGAGCGTCGAACGTGTCGGGTGCTTCGGGTGGTCCGAGAAAGCGTGCGTGGTTGGCGCCGTTTTCCAACACCAGGGAAATGTGCCGGTCACGTCCCGGGCCGGCGCGCACCGCGCTCGCAATCTCGGTGAGGATGTTCGGTTTGCTGTCATCGAGGATGGCGTGGACCGCATCGAACCGCAACCCATCGAAGTGGTACTCCTCGAGCCAGTACAAGGTGTTATGGATATAGAAGTCGCGCACCGTGCGTGCGCCCGGCGAATCGAAGTTGATCGCGGCACCCCACGGAGTATGGTGCCGCTCGGTGAAAAATTGCGGCGCATACAGGTTCAGGTAGTTGCCTTCCGGCCCGAAGTGGTTGTAGACGACATCCAGCATCACTGCGAGGCCGCGCCGATGCGCGGCCGCGATGAACGACTTGAGCTCCTCCGGCCTGCCGTACGCCGATTCCGGCGCGAACTGCAATACCCCGTCATAACCCCAGCCGCGTTGGCCCGGAAAGTCGGCGATCGGCATGATCTCAATGAACGTGACGCCCAACTCCGCGAGATGCCTGAGCTTGTGTTCGGCCGCCGCAAAGGTCCCTTCCGGTGTGAAGGTGCCCACGTGAAGCTCGTAGACGGCGGCTTCGTGCCAGGGTCGGCCACGCCAGGCACCGTCATCCCACTCGAATTCCAGCGGATCGATCACCCGGCTCGGTCCCTGGATGTCGTCGGGGTTCGCCCTCGAGGCGGGGTCGGGCACCTCCTGCTTGCCGTCGATACGATAACGATAGCGGCTGCCGGCGCGGGCCTCGCCGGTCACGAGCTCGAACCAACCTTCGGGCTGCTCGCTCATGTTGAGCGTGCGCGGCTCGTCGGGCTGGTCCAGGAGCACGAGCTCAACCCTGCGGGCGGCCGGGGCCCACAGACGAAAGCGCACCTGTCCGGAGGGTGTCAGCTCCGCTCCGAAGGGCATGCTATGGCGGCTGCGCAGGCTCATCGGTAGGCCGACTCCCGTAACAGGGCGAGCGAGCGCCCCTGCAGCGGATATTCGCTCCCCGGCTCAACGCGGTGCTGGCCGAACGGTTGCTCAACCGCGGCCGTATCGAGGACGGACCACCAGCCCTTCTCCCTCAGGATTTGCGGCAGCTTGAACGGAATCATTTCGTGGTGAGCATTGAACAGCAGCAGGAAGTTGTTGTCCTTGACGGGACGGCCGTGCCGGTCGCGGCGCTCAATGGCACCCGCAAGATACACGCCCAGGCAGCGCGCAAAGTGCTGGTGCCACTCGGTCTCGGTCATTTCGAGGCCCTGCGGTGTGAGCCAGATGATCTCTTTGAGTCCATCGGCGGTCACGGCGTCAGCCTGCAGGAAGCGCCGACGGCTGAACACCGCATGGCGGCGCCGGAATGCAATCATCTGCGCGGTGAATTCCAAGAACCGCTCCTGTTCCTCATCGAGCGCCCAGTTGAGCCAGAACGTTTCGTTGTCCTGGCAGTAGGGATTGTTGTTGCCGCGCTGGGTATGGCTGAGCTCGTCGCCTCCCAGCACCATGGGCACCCCTTGGGATAACAGCAGAGTGGCCATCAGGTTCCGCCGCTGTCGTGCGCGTAACGCCTTGATAGCGGGATCGTCGGTGGGGCCCTCGACGCCGCAGTTCCACGATCGATTGTCATTGTGGCCGTCGCGGTTGTCCTCGCCGTTGGCCTCGTTGTGCTTTTCGTTGTAGCTGACCAGGTCCTGAAGCGTGAAGCCGTCGTGGGCCGTTATGAAGTTGATACTGGCATGAGGCTTGCGGCCGCTGGCTTCGTAGAGGTCCGAAGAGCCGGTGAAGCGCTGTGCGAAGTCGCCTATCAGCCCACCGTCGCCTTTCCAATAGGCGCGCATGGTGTCGCGATACTTGTCATTCCACTCGTTCCAGCCGGGGGGGAAGTTGCCGACCTGGTAGCCGCCGCTGCCGATGTCCCACGGCTCGGCAATCAACTTCACCTGGGAGAGTGTCGGGTCCTGGCCGATGGTGTCGAAGAAAGAGCCCAGCCGGTCGACGTCGAACAGCTCGCGCGCGAGAGCGGAAGCCAGGTCGAAACGAAAGCCGTCGACGTGCATCTCCAGCACCCAGTAGCGCAGGCTGTCCATGATCAGTTGCAATACCCGCGGGTGCTGGAGGTTCAGGGTGTTGCCCGTACCCGTAAAATCCATGTAGTAACGG
>Ga0335075_10010110_pt1 | contig 14329 bp, 13 predicted proteins | sample Lox_Sample_24_FD_206723 | JGI IMG/M metagenome (GOLD analysis project Ga0335075, IMG submission 206723) | Soil microbial communities from Loxahatchee National Wildlife Refuge, Florida, United States - Lox_Sample_2.4 | ecosystem: Environmental > Terrestrial > Soil > Wetlands | place: USA...
CGTTCCGCCGAGATCGCGGCGATCCTGGGGTGGCGCGGGCGGGACGAGATGGTGCATCGCGACGACCTTGCCCTGCTCGCGGCACCCGCCCCGGGAGAGACCGGGCCGCAATAGCGGCGAGGGGCGGAGCGAGGTGCGCAGGCCAGCGCTCCGGTGTCATGTTTCGTGCTATTGATGCTCCTGATGCTTCATGGGGCCGGCACGGCTCCTTGCCTGGTTCGGCAGCGTTTCGAGCGCCTGATGGATAAACCGTTGGTAGGGAATCCCGGCCTTGGCGGCGGTGGCTGTACCGCGTCGAGCAGCGGGCGCGGTAGATGCAGGTTTACGCGTTTGCTTTTGGCGGGAATTCGAAGCGCACAGTTTGCATCTTCGAAAGGTCGTAGTTCGTCGGGCCAGACCTGGAGACGAATTCCTCAGCCTCTTTGTCGCTCCCCGGCTTCGGCAGTTTCTTTTTCATAATGCTCGATCTCGTTGCGATGCATGAAGCGCGCGCTGATCGTGGCCGAGGCCCGCTCGATGCGCCGTTGAGGATGTCGATTCGGTTTCTGGCGGCCATGTTGCAATCCGCCGGCGGGCCGAGGCTCGCTCGATGCCCGGTGAGCGACGCCGAAGAGCCGACCGCGATGGAGTTGCAATCCGCGGGCGGGCCGAGGCTCGCTCGATGCACGCTTGTCACGGCAGCCGGAAGTCAGACCTTAACGTTGCAATCCGCGGGCGGGCCGAGGCTCGCTCGATGCATGCACGGTCGCAGCAGCCTCACCATACCGGAGACGTTGCAATCCGCGGGCGGGCCGAGGCTCGCTCGATGCCCGCCATGATTGGCGAGCGACTGCTTGTTGAACGAGTTGCAATCCGCGGGCGGGCCGAGGCTCGCTCGATGCTTGCCGTTGCTGTCCACGATCACGGAGCCGACCTGGTTGCAATCCGCGGGCGGGCCGAGGCTCGCTCGATGCCAGAGGAGAGAGGCGTATCGTGGCAGATGGTATCAGTTGCAATCCGCGGGCGGGCCGAGGCTCGCTCGATGCCCCCTCCGCCCAAAACGCCGGTGCGCCAATCGTTTCCCGGTGCCTTGGCGCGGAAGGGAAGGACCGTTGAGGATAATATTTTCGATGAGGTTTTCAAAGAGCTGGAAGCCATTGGTAATGTAGGCAGAACTGGCAGCGCGAACCACACGGGAAACGCCAACAGCTTGGGGTTCGCGCTCAGAGGATAATGGGTTCATCCGGATCCCGCCAGGTTTTGCGGCCGACGACTCGAATCGAACGGTCGCGATCGGGCGGCAGGCGGTAGAGGCGCAGACTGTCGCGCTGACCGTCGATCTCCTGCACGATCCGGGAGAGGAATGTCTCGAACAGTGTGTCGTTGAGGCGGCACTCAAACACTGAAAACTGCACGCGCTGGCCGTAGTCCTCGCAAACACGAGCCACGCGCCGGAGGCGTCGGCGCCCTTCGCGAGTGGTCGTTTCCACGTCGTAGCTTACAAGGTAGTCGGCCACTCGCTCAACGTGGGACGAAGGGAGTGTACGCAGGAAGGTCGCCTCGGACGGCCCGGGCGAAGATTCGGGCCTGGATGAGCGGGACGAGCCCGAGGGGCAGCGGCTCGTCGAGGAGCGGATGCATCACTTCGTCCTGCTTGCGCTTCTGGTAGGCGCTGAGCACGGTCCTGCGGCCGGCTTCGGTCATCGAGACCGCGCCGCCCGGGCGGCGCTCAAAGTCCGGTTCGGAGAGTTGCTTACGATTGACGAGGGCGAATCCAACGCGGTCGGCGAGGAGCGGGCGGAATTCTTCCATGAGATCGAGTGCGAGCGCGGGGCGCCCAGGTCGGAGTGCGTGGAGAAATCCGATCTGTGGATCGATGCCGGCTGCTTCAACGGCGGAGACGCAGTCGTTGGTGAGCAAGGCGTAGAGGAATGAGAGGATTGCGTTGAGTGGGTCGAGCGGCGGGCGGCGGCTGCGGCCCGTCCAGGCGAAGCCGGGCTCGGTGGTCCGCAGGAGGTGGGGAACGGCTGCGAAATATTCTGCTGCCGCCGCCCCTTCTGCGCCGCGCAAGCGATCAAGGTCCAGCGCCTCGCCGGCGTCCCGCAGATGGCGCTCCAGACGGGCGGCGGAGAGGCGGAGTGCCTCCGCGTCACTTTCCGGGGCGTCGCGCGCGGCCCGAAGCAGGTAGAGGCGGGCGTTTTGAATTTTCCCCGCGACGGATCCGCGAGCGAGCGCCAAGGTGAGCGGCGGCTGCTCGACGGCGCTGTGCTGGGCGCGACGCAACAGCACATTACCCGAGCGTGGCCCTTCGAGGCGTGCCTGGAACCGTCCGGTAGCGGTCATCCACGTGAAGGCACGACCGTCCTCGGCGCAGCGGCCGAGGAGGAATGGGCTTACCATGACATTTCCGAAGACCACCACCCCGCCGAGGTGATGCAAGGGGACGGTCAGCCGCTCGACGCGTTCCACCTCAGCGACGACAGTCTCGCCTTCGAGTCTCAGATACGTTCCCTGGGTCTGTACGTAGAGCGTGTTCAGAAGCTCTCGCATCCGCTCTCCTCGGCCGGCAGAAAAGCATTCTTGAAATGGATACCCACTTCCGGGAGACAGAGGCTGCGGAGCGAGCAGTCCGGGCAACGGCCATCGTGCACCGGAGGAGGCAGCGTGGCGGTCGCGAGCATCGCGGAAAGCTCGGTGATCGCCCGCAGCACAGAGTCGCGGAGCGAGGTGGTGAATGCGACGCGTCGGCGCCGACGCTCGGGCGTGTGGAACACCGCTCCGTCTGGCACCTCGCGGCCCAACATTTCCTCGAGGCAGAGGGCTTGTGCGCAGAGCTGGAGGTCGTCGGCCGTCCGGACACGGCGACGGCCCGACTTGTACTCGACCGGCACGACGCGGCCATCAGGATGGAATTCCACTGCGTCGGCGCGTCCGCTGAGATTAAGGCGGCGGGAGAAGAGGGGGAGTGCGCGTTCCACGCGCACCGCCCCGCGCAGGTCCGACCCCGCGGTGTCGACCCGTTCGTGCAGGAGACTGCCGCGACGCGTGAGTGGGTTGTCCGACCATGCGCCGTCGAGATGGATCAACGCCGCTTGGCGGTGGCAGTAGGCCCAGTGTTGCAAGGCGCTGATCGGGACTGGATCGGCCCCCGCCTGCAACAGGCGCGTCATGTGCTGGTCGATAAGGGCACCGGCGTGAAGAGTTCCTTGACCGGTTGGCCGTCGAGCGTGAGCGTGTAGTCGGAGAAGGCGCGGGGCGGGGTCGTCTGATCGCGCCGGGATGCAGACACTCGCGCGAAAAGATCCTGCGCGTGGGCGCGGCCGAGCTTGCAGCCATGGTCGAAGACGACCACTGCACGCGTGCTCATAAGGCCACGGGCAGCCGAGCGGTCCTGTTCGAACATGGAGCACAGGGCGTCCCAAAGCAATTGAAGGTCGTCCTGCGAAAAGCCGGTCTTTTCGGCGAGCGGGGCGGAGATAAAGCCATGCGCGCGGTAAAGCCCGTACGCGACCGTATGCTTACGCCCGAACGTGCGCTCCTTTTCGAGATCTTTCTCGTTCGTAACTGCCATACGTGTGATCGCTACGTCGCGCGCGAAGATGCGATCGACGCTTCGGGCGAAGGTGAGCTGCACCGGTCCGCGTACCTGTCCGACGTCTGTCTCGGTTGACATGACGGCCCCGAACGTTCGGACGTCGTAGAAACGCCTGCACATGTGGCTGCGGACCTTATTCCGCCCATCCTCATCCCTCGGCTTGAACTGGTTTGCGACCTTCTTTTTCTCAACCTTCTGGTCGGTGAAGGCTTGCTCGTGGGCCTGGTTGAGGATGGCGCCCTCACGCACGTAGATCTGGTAGCCACTCTCACCCGCCTTCGCGGTCTCGACGTAGTTGCGGACCTTGCGCTTGATGCACACGTCGGTAACGAGGCCCTGGCCGGTTTCCGGATCGAAACGCGGCATATTGCCGGCGTCCGGATCGCCGTTTGGGTTCCCGTCCTGCACGTCGAAATAGAGAACGAAGTCGTAGCGGCGATCAATGGAGCTCATGGTGTCTCTCCGATTTCCGCGAGGGACGCCGTCTCCTCGGCGGTGACCTTTTCGGGTTTGGGCGCGTGGCGCTGGTGCCAATAGCCGATGGCAAACTGGCCTTGCTGCTCGAACGTCAGGAGCTGCGGCAGGCTGGGCGGCAGCTCGCTTGCGATGTCGCCAATGCAGTCTTCAAACCAATACGCAAGACCGGGCCTGTCCTGCTTGACCTTGCCCAGATGATTCATGGCAAGGTCCAGTAGTCGGGGGAAAACGACTGAAGGGCTCGTCGAGGCGCCGGCCCAATAGCTGTCGCGAATCGTCTTCTTGGGTCTGACGGCCACGCGCTGGAGGTTTTCCAGAATGGCGAAGAGGCGGCCGAGCCGGTAGGGCGGGTCGGGCGCGTCGGAGTCAAGCGACACGGGAATCTCCTTTTCGAGGTTGCGGATAAGAAACGCCTTGATCAGCGCGGCCTGCTCGCGTGTTGGTCCATGCCCTGCGGCGCAACGAACAAGCGCCTCGGCGAGGGTGCGCTCGGGCAACGGCGCGTTGGTGTAGGCCGAATGCAGGAGCTCGGAGGCGAGCAGCGGTGGCGCGTTGTCGAGGTCGCCTCGCACGGCGAGGCCCCGCAGGAGACGGGCGATGGGGAGGGGCGGGCCGTCGTCTGGGATGATTGCGATCTGGTCAAACCAGGTTTTGATAGATCGAGCCGCTGCGGCCACGGTGCCTTGATCGAAGAAGCGTACGGTGAGGCGTGACTTGCTTTCGGCGGAGAGGCCGAGGACATAAAACGGCGTTTCGTCCTCTAATAGGGGCGGAACGCCGGTCGCTGGTGCGGCAAAGAGCGTCTGAAGCGAGGCGCTGCTCCGCCAGGGATCGTCATGGGCCACCGCTGCCATGAGCACGCAGGCCTTGGCTTCGTTGGCGGTGGCCTCGCCCGCCCAGAAGACGATGGTTGTGGTGCCCGCTCGCGCCTTGTTGGGTGAATCGCGTTCGAGCAGTTTGTTCAGTGCCGTGGTGTAGGCGAATACCGAGAGCGTGCCTACGGGTGCGTTTTCTCCCTGAGACAGCCCGTGGGATTCGAACGCGGGTGCGTTGAAGGAGATAATGTTCGCTCCCGAGGCCTGGGCGCCTATCACGCCTTTGATCGGCTGGTGGATACGTTTGATTGGTGCGAGGCGGCCGGTGACGAGGCACTGATTGCGCAGCCCCCCGTCGGGCTCGGCGAGTGCCAACTCCGAGATCGCGGCACGGATGGCTGGCCGGCGGCACATGAGATCCTGGTCCCCATCCAGGGCGAACGCGACGTTGCCGCCGGCTGTCTGAATCTCATCGAGCTGCGCCGGATCGAGTGCGGCCAGCGATGCCCGCGCGCCGTTGCGGAGGAACCGTAGGAGGGCGATGATCGCCGGGTCCTCGCCGATCTCGGCGGCGAATTGGTCAGCGAATTGCTCGTGGCGCAGACGGAAAAGGCCGTGACAGACTTCCGCTTGACGGCGCGCTTTCGCCAATTCTTCGGGGCCTTCGTTGGGTTTCGGCTTGGGGGGGAGACCGAGTGCGTACTTGGGTTTGTCCCAGAAGAGGGATGCCTTGTAGCTCTCCGCCTCCGTCGCTTCGTCCGGAATCTTGCCGCTGCGCTTGACCTCCTGCGGTACCAGCATGAGCGGCGCCCGGGGGCGGCCCTTGGGCTGGGGTTGTCGCAGTGGAATGACAGTTACCGGCATTCCGTCGGTGTCGAGGTTAATGCGAAAGGCGATCTCGTTTTCCTGCCAGCCTGGTTCGGCGAGCCGCTTTTCCGGATCAGGGCTTGCGGCAAGCCGCTCGTAGAGGGCGGCCAGGCTCTGGATGATCATGAGTGGAGACCAAGGCTGTCTGGTGAAGGGACCATCATGCGTCCGCGGTCGAGGACCGCTTCGAAAAAGCGAGGGATCGGCGGCCTTTGGGACCAATCGAAGTCATAGAAAATCCAGCCGAGCGCCTCCGATTCCGGTGCGTCTGCGGCTGATGGGTCAGGCTCACCGGGATCGAGCAGCCTGAAGTCGGCGGCGAATTCGCGGGTGCCGAGACACGGGCGCTGGTAGCACTGGCCGGCTCGCGCGCGGCGTTCAAACATTGCGATGTATTTACCGAGCGCATCCTCCGGCCCGGCCTTGGGAGAGAGCGTGAGGCTCGCGTGGATGAGGTAGGCGACGTCTCGCAGCACGAGCGCAGCGCGTTGCTGGCGCGCCGCGTCGACGATGATGGAGTGGGCTTGGGGAGAGGCCTTTTGGTCGACCTCGTTGCGACGGACCTGCATGAAGCGGACCGGCCGCAGGCGGTCGATGCGTTCAATGCGCCACGCAACTTGCGGCTTCCAGAGAATGCTTTCCAGGGCGCCGCGAGCGGCGGAGGGGGTCATTATCGGGTAGGAGACGCGTTCGACCTTCATCTCCGGCCGGGAGAAGAGCGCGTAGTGACCTGAGACCAGGAGGCGAAAGTGATGGGTGGGATGGTTTGGCATCGGTTGGGCCCTGCTGTGGATCATGTTGCAATCCGTGCGGCTCGGTTCCCGCCGCGAAGCCTGCGATGCGCGGCCGGCGCGTGCGCCATCACAGCATGAGGTCTTCGGGCGCATACACGGCCGACCGCCGGAGGTCGAGGCCGACGTCCGTATAGAGGCGGCGGTTGTCGAGCAGGAACAGCCCCGGCGCGATCTCGCGGATCGCCCCGTCGGCAAGAAGCGCTGGGGCGCTGTGCCGGAAGACACCGACTATGAAGCGTTGGAGACCGCGCAGCCGCTCGCGGCTCAATCCGTACCGCTCAACCTCGCGGGCGCGAGGCATTCCATCGCCGTACGGAACGACGACAGGCATCTGATCCGCCTCGATGATGCGAAATTTTTCGGCAGCCGTGCGGAAGCGAAAGTCCAGACCGTGACCTAACAGCGGGGCGCTACCGGAGACGATGTGCTCGCGGTCGAGGTTGCTGCCCTGGCTCCAATAGAGGTCGGCAAAAAACCGCGAAAACGCATCAAGGGTCAGGGGATCCTCGTCGGCGGTCCGGAGGGCTGGTAGGGAAATCTGTGCGGCTTGGCGCAGGATCCCCGGGGGCGGCTCGTGCGGCGCACGAAAGACCACGACCCGGCCCGGTTCGGACAGCCTGCCCTCGCGGTTGCATCGGCCGGCGGCCTGGGCGATTGAGTCGAGTCCAGCGACGGCGCGGAACACGACCGGAAAGTCGAGGTCGACGCCGGCTTCCACCAATTGCGTTGCCACCACGCGCACGAGGACGCCGTCGGATTGTAGAGCCGCGCGTATGTCGGCCAGGACGGAGCTGCGGTGTGCGGGGCACATCAGTGCCGACAGGTGGAAAGTACCCGGAGGCATAAGCGCATGGAGGTCGCGTGCCGCGGCGCGGCGATCGACGACGCAGAGGGCGCGGGGCTCCGCGACAAGCAGGCCGGCGAGCTCGGGCCAGGTAACGGCTTCATTGAGACCATGAAGCCTTTCGATCCGGATGCGACGGAGAGCTCGCCGGTGTCGTTCGGGATCAGGCGCCAGTTCGCGGGGCGGGGCGCGGAGGCCGGGAAATCCTGGGCGCTGCATCAGGGCCGGTTGAGTCGCGGTGGAAAGCACAACGGAGACGCCGTAGCGCCCCATCAGCTCATCGAGGGCAAAGAGAATTGGGCGGAGAAAATGTGATGGTAGAAGCTGGGCCTCATCGAGAATCAGAACGGAGTTGGCTAGGTTGTGGAGCTTTCGGCAGCGGCTGGTCTTGGACGCGAAAAGCGATTCGAAGAGTTGCACCGTCGTGGTAACGATAAGCGGTGCGTCCCAGTTTTCGCTAGCGAGCCGGGAGCGGTTCGTTTCCCGATTGGGCGCAAGGCTAGAGTGGTGCTCAACGAGGACTTCACCGAGCGGGGCGAATACCTCGCGGAATATATCTGCCGTCTGCTCGATGATGCTGGTGTAAGGAATTGCGTAAACAACGCGCCGAAGGTTGTGCGCGCGGGCATGGCGCAGTGCGAAAGCGAGGGAAGACAGTGTTTTTCCGCCGCCGGTCGGGACCGTGAGCGTAAAGAGGCCGGGCGCCAGCATCGCGCGCTCTCGGCATGCGGCCAGCACCTCGGCTCGTGCCTCGTTGACCGGTCCCGGGCGCTCGCGCCGGCAATGTGCCGACATGGCATCGACATACGCGTCCAGTACCGGCAGGAGTGCACGCAGCGGCGGCCATCCGCTACGCGCATCGGTGCGCGCCCGGTCGAAATAGACCTCGGTGTCCAAGAAATCGGCGTCCACAAGTGCCGAAAAGATCATGCGCGTGAAGAACGCGCAGGCGGCGGAGTCGAGGTCACGTGGCCCGTCTGTGGGTGTGGGGGCGCGCAGCAGCGACGCAGGTGGGTCGCCTGATTTGGCGCAGCCGAGCAGATCGAGAGTCCGCGCGCGGGCCAGCCGCTGATCGAGAGAGCCAAGCCCGGCGTCGCTGCTCGCCCAATCAGTCAGGCCGGCGTGGTGCCCGGCGATGCAGTACGCAAGGATTCGGCCGTTGCCGTCGCCCAACCGCTCGATGGCATGGACTGCACCTGCGATGGAATGTTCCGGCCCATGCGACTGGCTGCCGCTTGTCGACGGAGCCACTTCGAGATGCGCGTCCTCGCTGCCTGACCGCGCGAGGTAGGACTGGAACGCTGGGTCGTACTTCCCGAGGTCATGCCAAAGACCGGCGAGACGCGCCCAGGAAGCGCCGGAAAACGGTGCCGCGAACTCCGACGCGAGGGCTGCGGTGGTCCGAAGATGTTGTTCAAGGGCGTGCCCGCCGCGGCCCCGGTCGGAGTGCGCAAGAGCTGTCACCGGCGCGCCGTCATAGCGCCTGCGTGGGTGGCGAGCGGGAGCGGGGGCGGCCGCTCCCGGCTGGGCGAGAGCGCGGAACCTTCGACGGCCAATTCGAGCTGTTCCACTCCCCTGATGGCTGGTGCACCATGTTCGCGTATTTGGTTCGTATCTCAGAGTTTCTGAGGGGGGAGTTCAAGGCCAGATGTCGGGAAAACTCTAGAAGACACGATAAATTGTCGTGGCCGAGGCGGTCGTGGAGGCCGATCGCGGCTTCAGCACATGGAAGGCCGGACGAGACCGCTTCATCGGCTCGCACCTACTCTCGCGGTGACCGCCGCAATGGCCCGGGTGGGGCAGGTTCCGGAGGGCTGGTACCTGAAGACCGAGCAGACTGTGCCGGAGCGCAAGCGGTGCGCGTCGGTGCGGCTGGAGGCGAGCGTGATCGCAAGGCTCAAGAGCAAAGGGGGCTGGTTACCAGATGCGCGTGGATGCGGAGGCTGTGCTCGGGCACACCTCCGCCCTTGCCGGACCCACGTGGGGAGGGGACAATCCGATCTGCCAGGCTGGGGGTGAGGGCCCCGCGCCAGCCCCGCCCGCGCCGGTGCCGCCCCGGCGATTCCACGGTTCGGTTCAGCTCGATCCCGAGCGCGTTGCGCGCGACGCCGGGCGGATCGCCGAAGAGGTGATCGCGCACCTGGCGTGACGACCTCCGGCCGAAGAGGGCGCGCTTCGCCTTGAAGCGCTCGCCAAGCCTCCCAGGTAGGCATAGGCTTAGGCGTATGCCTACAACGAGGCAGCAACGGCAGCCGAACGCTACGTCAAACTTTTCAGAAACGGCCGAAACCAAGCCGTGCGGATTCCTCGCGAGCTCGAGCTTCCCGGCGAGGAAGCGGTTATCCGCAAAGATCATCGAGCCCGCTCCGCCAAAATCGCGGCTGGCCGTGCTGGCAACCCTTGCACCGCTCGACGAGGACTTTCCTCCGATCGCCGATCCGCGCCCCGGTCCCGTCGAGCTCTGATGCGCTACCTGCTCGGGTCTGCACCAGCATCATCGTTGCGGCCGAACTGCGCTACGGGGCTGCGAAGAGGGGTTCCTCAAGACTCGCAGCACAGCTCGAAACGGTCCTCGGCGCCCTGAACGTTCTGCCATTGGGGGCGCCTGCGGATGCAGCCTACGGCCTGATCCGCACCAGGCTTGAGCAGTCCGGCAAGCCGATCGGCGGCAACGACCTGCTGATTGCCGCCCAGGCTGTGGCTCTCGGCTGCACCATCGTCACCGACAACGTCCTATGTCGGGAAGCAAGCGGGAAGTTTGGGCAGCGGGTCTCCGATCGCCCGCCAGAGCCGGCGTCATTTCGCCGTATGTGCATCTTGTCTGCGGCGGCAAAACGACGGTCGCGCGGCCGCGCCTCCGGCGACGCGCTCCGAGGAAGCCGCTCGGGCCGAGGAGAAGCGGCCCGCGACCCCGTACGACGCAGATCGGCCATGTGCGCGGCAATTCTCGGCTGGCGCGGGCGCAACCAGATGGTGCATCGTGACGACCTGGCGCTGCCTGGGCTGCTCCCTGCGGCGCCACGGTCGGGGGAAGCGGAGCCGAGATGACGGCAGGAAGTGACAGGTCAGCGCAGCACGTGCGGGCCATGGCGGAAGCGGCGCGCGGCGCCGCGCGCAGCCTCGCCGCAATGGAGGCGGGCAGGCGCGATCGGGCATTGCGCGAGGTGGCGCGTGCGATCCGCGCGGCCCGCGCCCCGATCCTGCACGCCAACGAGCGCGACCTCGCCCGCGCGTCGGCCTCGCCGACCGCCTTCCGCGACCGGCTCGCACTCGATCCGGCACGGATCGAAGCGATGGCGCACGGCCTCGAGGCGATCGCCGCGCTGCCCGACCCGCTGGCCCGCGACATGGGCGAATGGACGCGGCCCAACGGGCTTCGCATCCGCCGCATCCCGCAGCCGATCGGCGTGATCGGCATGATCTATGAAAGCCGGCCGAACGTCGGCGCGGATGCCGCCGGCCTCTGCCTCAAGTCGGGCAACGCGGTGATCCTGCGCGGCGGCTCGGAAAGCTTCGAGAGCGGGCGGGCAATCCAGCACGCCGTCGCGGCGGGCCTGGCCGCCGCCGGGCTGCCGGAAGCGGCGGTGCAATCGGCGCCGACGGCGGAGCGGGCGTTCGTTGCGGCGATGCTGGGCGCGGCCGGAGCGATCGACCTCATCGTGCCGCGCGGCGGCCGCGCGCTGGTCGAACGGGTCGCGCGCGAGGCCAGGATGCCGGTGCTCGCGCACGCCGAGGGACTTTGCCACACCTACGTGCACCGCGCCGCGAATGCAGAGATGGCGCGGCGCGTCGTGGCGAACGCCAAGATGCGCCGGCCCGGCGTGTGCGGTGCCACGGAAACCCTGCTGATCGATGCCGCGATCGCACCCGGGCTGCTCGGCGCGATCGTCTCCGACCTCGCCCTGCTCGGCTGCCGCTTCCGCGCCGACGAGCGGGCGCGCGCGCTGGTCCCCGACCTCGCTCCTGCCGCGGCGGAGGATTTCGACACCGAATGGCTGGACGCGGTGCTCTCGATCGCGGTCGTGGACGATCTCGAGGCGGCGCTCGCACATATCGCGCGGCACGGCAGCAGCCATACGGATGCGATCATCACCGAGGATCGCGAGGCTGCGGAATCGTTTCTAAAGAGTGTCGATTCGGCGGTCGCACTCTGGAACGCCTCGACCCAGTTCTGTGACGGCGGCGAGTTCGGCTTCGGCGCGGAAATCGGCATCGCGACCGGGCGCGTGCATGCGCGCGGGCCGGTCGGGCTCGAACAGCTCACGACCTACCGGTATCTCGTCCTCGGCACGGGCCAGGTGCGAGCCTGAGGACCGTGCCCTGAGAAACGTCTCGCGCTTCGGCGACCGGCGGCGGCGGCTGATCGGGCTGCTCGGCGGCTCGTTCAATCCCGCGCATGCCGGGCACCGCCAGGTCGCGGAGCGGGCGCGCCGCGCGCTCGGCCTCGACGAAGTGTGGCTGCTCGTCTCGCCCGGCAATCCGCTGAAGCCGGTTGCGGGCATGGCGCCGTTTCCGGTACGCTTGCGCTCGGCGGAGAGGATTGCGGATGGGAGGAGGATTCTTGCCGTCGGATCGGAAGCGGCGTGGCATACGCGCTTCACGCGCGACACGCTCAGGATGCTCAGGCGGCGATTTCCGCGGACGCACTTCGTATGGCTGATGGGTGCGGACATCCTGGTCCAGTTGCCCCGCTGGCGGCGCTGGGAAGACGTGATGCGGGGCGTCAGGATCGCGGTGCTGCCGCGCCCGGGCTTCACGCGCCGGGCCCTCGCGGGATGCGCGGCGCGCCGCTTCGCGCACGCCAGGGTGCCGCGCTCCGCAGGCCGGCGGCTTGGAGAAATGCCGCCGCCGGCCTGGATTTTTCTGTGCGGGCCGGAAAACCCCGCGTCCGCGAGCGGGTTGCGCGCGCGACCAGGAGGAGCTCGAGCGAGAGGAGAGCAGGCCATCGCCAATCTGCCGCCTGACGACATGAAATGGCGCACCCGGCGCAAGCCGAAAGAGCGGCGGAAGTCGATCGCGACAATGCCGGCAGGTGCTGCGGGAACGCCGCCGGCACCGGCCACCGGCGTGCGCCAGAAAGCGGTGGCGGCGGGGCCGCGCCCCGTGGCGGCGCGTCCGGGCGCGACGGGGACAGGGCCAGGGTCCGCGGCCAAGACGCGGCGAAGCGCGGCGGCGAGCGCGCTCGAGGCGCTGCAGCGCACGATCCTCGGCAGCCTCGAAGACGACAAGGCGATGGACGTGGTGACGCTCGATCTCGTCGGCCGCGCCAGCTTTGCCGACCGGATGGTGATCGCAACCGGGCTTTCAGACCGGCAGATCGCGGCCATGGCGCGGCATCTCGAGGAGCGGCTGAAGGAGGCGGGCCGCAAGCGGCTGGCGATCGAGGGCCGCACAGGATCCGACTGGGTGCTGGTCGATGCCGGCGATATCGTCGTGCATCTGTTCAAGCCGGAGGCTCGCGCGCTCTACGCGCTGGAGCGAATGTGGGGCGAGGAGCTTGGCCCCGAGGAGCAGGCGAGCGCCGGCTGACGCCGCGAGGCGACAAGGGCGGCACGACACCGAGGGCCACCGCCGGCGCTTCGCCGGGGGCGGGGTTCTGGTGGTCGGAGGCCGGCGCTAAACTCGGGGCTCTGGTTTCGAGAAGGAGAGCCCGGATGTCGATTTCGATGCATCAGGCGCTGGTGCCGCCGTTCGTGCAGATGCTGGATTCGCTCTCTGCGGTGCTGGCGAAAGGTGCGGCGTTCGCGGAGGCGCGCAAGATCGAGCCGGCGGCGCTGCTGCAGGCGAGGCTTGCGCCAGACATGTTTCCGCTGGTGCGCCAGGTGCAGGCGGCGACCGACGCCGCCAAGAGCGCGGCGGCGCGTCTCGCCGGTGTGGACGTGCCGTCCTGGCCGGACACCGAAACGACTTTCCCCGAGGTGGAGGCGCGGGCGAAGCGGGCGATCGATTATCTCAAGAGCTTCGCACCGAACCGGATCGACGGGTCGGAGGAGCGGCCGATCAGCGTCAAGGCGGGCAGCCGGGAGCTGCACTTCAAGGGGCAGGGCTATCTGTTCGGCTGGGCGTATCCGAACTTCCTTTTTCACGTGACGACGGCCTACGCCATACTGCGGCACAACGGCCTCGAGGTGGGAAAGAGGGATTTCCTCGGCGCAGTCCCCCTGGTTTGAGCGAACGAGGCGCGCCGCGCGCCGGGCACAACTCTTCGCGCCGGCATAGCCCCTGGCCCGACCGGTTGCTTCGGCTATAGTCGCCGAGGGTTATAGTTGCCGAAGGGGGGCGATTGCACGGCGGCTCCGCGCCGGCGGTACCGCTCCGGAGGATGGCGCGTGGGAGAGGTTGCCCGCCCGGCAAGCCGGGGTCAGCCGCGTTTGTTGCCGGCGATGCGGTTCGATGCGTCGCGCACGCCGATCGGCGTGCTCGCGGTTCTGCTCGCGCTCGGCATCTGGCAGGCGGTTGTCTCGGCGGGACTCGTGCCGGCCAGCCTGGTGCCGCCGCCAGCCGCCGTGTGGCGCGCCTTCGTCGAGATCCTGAGGCACGGCTATCGCGACACCACGCTCCCCGAGGACATCGGCGCAACGCTCGGCCGCTGCCTTGCCGGGTTCGGGTTGGGCGCCCTGCTCGGCGTGCCGTTCGGCGTTTGGCTCGGCGTCAATCGCCGGGCCGCCGCTTCCTTCGGCTGGATCGTGCAGTTCATGCGGCCGCTGCCGCCGCTTTCGTTCCTGGTGCTGCTGATTCTCTGGCTCGGGCTCGGCGAGGCTTCGAAGATCGCGCTGCTGACGATGACCGCGTTCCCGATCGTCGTGACCGCGAGCCAGGGCGCGGTGAGCGGCGTGCCGGTGCTGCAAATCGCGGCCGCCCGCTCGCTCGGAGCGCGGCCGCGGCAGGTGTTCCGGCACGTCATGCTGCCGGCCTCGCTACCGATGATCTTCACCGGCCTCAGCATCGCGCTCGCCGC
>Ga0335075_10010111_pt1 | contig 14329 bp, 8 predicted proteins | sample Lox_Sample_24_FD_206723 | JGI IMG/M metagenome (GOLD analysis project Ga0335075, IMG submission 206723) | Soil microbial communities from Loxahatchee National Wildlife Refuge, Florida, United States - Lox_Sample_2.4 | ecosystem: Environmental > Terrestrial > Soil > Wetlands | place: USA: Florida...
CAAATCACTTGGATATCTACTGTATTCAGCTGGTTGCCTACTTATATAGGGTCAATCAATTTAATGCATTCTATTCTATTGTGCATTCACATTTTCAGCATATTTCACTATTATAGCCGACCGTAGTGAAACTCTGTCTAATAATTCTTTTAAAGTTTAATACACCTGCTTTTTTAAGTGCTATTAACACTAAAGCTAATGTAGGCTTAATCTCAACTACTAGTAGTCGTACTACACTTATCCTAAGACTATCCTCCTTAATCCACAAACATTGTTATACAACAACAAAAGTGTTACGGCTCTGAACCGAAATCATCACGGACAATATTGCAGCCTTGATGAGCAGGTTGATGGGCAGGTTGATGGACAGGTTTACGGGCGGTTATTACAGCCACTGTTATGGACCGCTTCACGGACCATCCGTATCTTGGCAAGTGGCTTACGGGCCGACGTTGATCTGTAACGACCTGTATATTAGACCTCGAGTGCAACGCTCACTCTTTTCTTCTTCTTCTCTTCTTCCTTAGCTTAAGATTCTTGTATTTAGTACTGCTAATTGTACAGGTTGTCGCGCCCATCTTATGCGTGACGCATACCTCGATTGATTGAGCTCGTGACATCATCCATTTTTTGCTTTCCCTAGATATTTAGACTGTACTGGACAGTATGTAGACGGTTGAGCAGTCATTTGTGGGAAACGGTTACTAATGCGCATAGCACTTTGGGTAAACAGTAAACGGTGTAAGCAATCGACCAATAATATGGTCCGCTTCGCCTTGTTTCCTATCATTCTCATCTTGAATTCTGAGCTCTAATTGAAAAGGCCTCATACAAAGAGTTGGGCACCAATCCGCCTCCAAGCCGTTTTAGTACGCTTGGCAGTTCTAAAGCGTCTAGCAGTTCAGGAACGCCACATAACGATGTATGGCTCGGGATGTGGAACATCTGGTAAAACAGGCAGCGTGGCAGCCTAGTTACCTATTTTACAGTGTATACTATATCTGCCCTCGGTCTGGCACGTGCTAAAATTATTAATCCTTAGGCAGAAATTCAATTTCAAAACTTGCTGATGAAATCTGTGCGCCAATTTTAGCCGATGTCAGATAAATCCTAAGGCAGGACAAAGTTAGGTAATGCAAGGTCTAAAATTTAGCTTAGCTATAATAGTACTAGTGTCTCGGCAAAATGTAGGTCAACATTAAATCATTGATTGATTAGGCCTGAAACTGATTTCGCAGTTTACTGTAGTAATAAGATTTAAAGAGAGTGAAATGCTGTAAATACTGCCAAGAGATTTTTGGGGCTGTCGGACATTGTCGGTTCGACAGCCTGTCGGGCCTGTCGGCTGCAAGTCTGTAGGCCAAACTGATTTTGCAAGCGACTGTAAGGACAAAACGAATTTTGCAAGTGACTATAGTAAACTGGTAGAATACTTGGAATGACAAACGCGCACGTGTCAGCGCCAAAACTGGTTGACATGGTCTGTGCTCAATATTATTTTTTAGTGTAGCAGGAGGAAACCGATTTTGCAAGCGAGTGTAACTACAGGTATACACAGACGTAGGTCGGAGAGATTGAACCCTCCGTATTATTGTAAGATCAAATTCCATGGTGTTGACGATCCTCTCCGGTCCTAATATCAATAGCCTCAATGATGTAGGCAGCTCTATGAGCCGGGGTAATATTGGGCCGAAGTCGTACATAACCTACACAACTTTAAACTTCATGCTGGGCCGACCCATCTATTATCCCGAGCGAGGTCTCTACAAAATGCGTTACCCAAGGCCTCTGCAACCGCAACCCCGTTTTTACCTCTCTGGCTATACACTCATCCTCAATACCTGGCTGTCTGGGAATGCTATGGCAAGCGACCATACAGGCCAGTATTATACCAAGATTCGGATGTGATCGATCAGTTCTCTTCGGGTGGCGCTGTTATGAGTTTCCAGTAAGTACAGAATATTTTATGAGACAAGAGAAAATGAGTCTGATAGGGATAGGTGTGCGGTTCCGTGCTGAAACCAAGCCAATATACCAAGCGATTCGTGTGCGAATAAACAAGAATATGGAAAAGTTGAACATGAAGGAGGATGATAAACGAGAAACTTATACTATTATATCGGCCTAGAGATATATTTCATGTTAGATGATGTTCTTTAAGTTTATACGTTTATTAAAGCTGACTGTTCAAAAAAAAGTTTAGGTCAACTACTGAGCTGTATGTTACTGTTCCTTCCTGAATCTAATCAGGCAATTTTCTTGAGGCAATCCCTTGTCATAATACAGCAAAATCAACCTCATTTACGATATCTACGAGGTTATCAACTATCTGTCCCAATTTTGCGTCTTTGTGGGAAATAGTTGTATCCGATGCCGCCAATCCATTCGCCCGCAAAACTGGCCGTAAATAAGTGATAAGCTCTATTTTATACGAAAGGACTTATTGAAGCATATGCTAGTTGCTAATTTGCATATTTGTTGTTATTTATCATTGCGACCTATTAACTAGGCACCACCAGTCGCTACCTCTTTTTTGGAAGATGATATCCATTGAGTTCTACTCACTTTCTGTGTGAAATTTAGCCTTGCTACCGCCTATTTAGCATCAGCAGAACATTAAATGTTATTAGAAGCTTCAAGGAAACCAACTAAGCGATCAAATGCTTCGATCCTTATGTTAATGCCAATAGAGGCTGAGAGCGGATTTGCTCTGACCAGGTCTTTCTGAACATGATAGGTTGTCCTTCCTACAAATCAAAACCGGTAGACCTCAGCCATGCCGCTATCACCCATATAAATTTGCCGCTCGTAATCAATCTTATAGGGCGGCGAGGAGACGACAGATATTTGGTTATCCGCAGCTCATTCCACATGACCTTCATCGATTTGATGGACGTTTTCCACTCATGGAAGGCTCGTGTTGATCGCCAGTTAGCCGGGATTCCTATCCCAGCACTATCTTGTATTAGTATGGCTAATTTATAATTATTTCGAGGGATTCAACCGGGTAGAAACGCGTCTACCAGAGCGATGGTGGACGGCGACGGTGCCTTGGTAACGAATTAAGCATACAAGCAATCCCCATTACTTGATGCGGAATAGCCAACTTTGTCAATGACTCAAATAGTCATTAACTACACGACGAGTAAGGAAAGCTAGAGTTAACTGTTGCAGTATCTGTTATCGTCACCTACCATGCTCTAAGTGCAGTCAACATTTATTGCAACTAAATTCAAAACTGCTTTTCCGCCTCATGCCTAAATACATCAAGCATGGGGTCATGACTCGCAACAACAACCCAACCAGCTAGGCAAAGACAGATGGACTTAGATAACATGGATCGTTCGCTCAAACAACGGATTCGGGATCTGGAATTGATTATTTGATTGACGCCACTCCGCCGATGCCTTGAGCCATTTCCCTGTACCTTATGTATAGATGAAAATGCGGGCACTGCAAGTTGTAGTGGAAGTAGGCTGTAACAGGACAGGTATACGATTGATCGTCCATTTTTCTTACCAATATGGCAAAGTATCTTCGGGAGGTCATTGGTTTTGTATGAGGATAAGTTTCAGTTCGTTCAGGGTAGCCATTAACCGTCGGTGCGCTGGCCAACCGTGACCGAGGACCGCGGTGGTGCGTTGACCTGGCAAGCTCAGCAGTCGAAAATCTTGCTTTGGCCCCTTGAAGGGGATCGAGTCGCACCGGAATCTGGAGCCGGCATACCCTACCATGGAGACTATGGAGGTGGCTTATCTCGCTGGAGGTGAGCGATCCTTTGTTTTTTATTCAGAAGAATCTACCGGCCAAATTTATTTTTATCATTCGCTCTTACACTGATCTAGCTAAACGCCATGCGTACTTCTATCTGTGGTAATCAAGGAAACCCTACTCGAGGGCGGGATGAAAAACTAGCCTGCCGTTCTATTAAGACTACACTGACTCGCAGCCTGTGATACTAAGATAAGAAGCCTCACCACCTGCCTATTTAGCCATAGAGAAGGCGCTTAGCTAGTGAAAACTGGCCCAGTCTCCTTGAGCAGATTTGCCCCACTGTTCATCCCTATTAGCTGCTGATAGTTGACTCGTCCGTTTGTCCGGAGGTGGCGGCCGTTTGTCCGGGGGTGGTGGCGGCCATTCGTCCGGGGTGGGGGCGGCGCTCGCTTTCGTACTGTTTAGCCCCCAAGATCCGTCCCCAGCCGATTGGCCAAAATTTGTCTGCACAGACATTTATATACCTTATATAGTATACACGTCAGTGCGCGCCCCACTAGGAGATTTACCTATTGCATACCTGCAAGGAAATAACATAGACTTTTCGTAGCGAAGGACAAGAATCAGGAGCCTTAGGGTTGGCTTTTCGCAAATGCTGGGCCTTAGACATTCTCAGCCTATCTCCTTGTAGGGGCGTATTCGACCAGTAGCGCTATTTGCATCTATTTTGGTATAGCAGGATAGGCTGGAAGATAAGAGCGAATTAGGGACCTTTAGCGATACATAGTTACTAAGCGGTACTGGGTCGAATACGCGAAATTCCCCAGCAAAGGGATAACATATTTGGGAAATGACAGCTATCGCCTACTCTCGGAAACTTGTGTGATGAATACTAAAATAGCTGCGAACTAGTGTCCTGACAGGCGCAAACTAGGAAATATGTGAACTAAGAACATGTCCGAGCGTTTCACGTCAAACGGTCATCAGGTTACGTAGGAGTTTACTATTTCAGAGCTGCCCGACTAATTGCTGGTTACATAAATTGGAAAGAAAGTCCTCAAGCAAAGTGGGTAATAGAGGAGTGACATATAAGTACTGTTCATATTCGTAAATATTCATCGAAGTATAAATCACTCACCCTAGCGATGAACCGAATTTCGAGCCAGCACATCTTCCAACGGAGTTGCCTGTCGACGAGGATTAGGCTATATACACAGTCGTGGACACATATTTCTCCCATCAAGGCCATTGCTGACTCTACCCATACTCGGGCACTCGCAACAGCTGCTGGTCAGACGTTGCTCTCGAACAGCGAGCCGATTAATAACTATGCATTCAATACCATGCCACCAGGCCATCAAGCCACCGTCGGGCACCTAAGGACATTTACTCTTCCTGAGACAGTTACTGGTACTCCCTCTGATTTGGAGCTTGGGAAAGAGATGATTGATACCTGGCACAGAGATGGAATCTTCCAAATTTCCATGACACCCATTCAGGAGGACGTCTGTGAAGAAGCCCTCGCCGAAAGCAAAAACTTCTTCAGGCAGCCATATGAATGGAAGTCCAAGCATATCGATTCACAGAGCTTTGCTGGGTACATCGCTTCTGGGGAAGAGCTTACCGATGGCATTGCGGATTATTCAGAGATATTCACAGTCACGAAGGATCTGCCGGAGTCAGACCCGAGGGTACTAGCAAGATGGCCCTGCCATGGGCCCTGTCCGTGGCCCGGTCAGAGCTACAAGTTGGCCATGGAGAATTTGATGAATCAGCTAGGAGAGAATGGAGAGAAACTCTTGAAGCTTGCTGCATTGGGATTAGGGTTGAGCCATGATACGTTGACGCAATTGACGGATGATGGCTGGCATCATATGAGAATCCTTCGGTGGGTCATATTACTCCCCCTAGAAATAATTTAGTGGGTTGCTGATGGCCAATGTAGATTCCCAAAAGCTGATCAAGTCAACGGAAAAGGGAAAGCTGGTAGGGGGATCGGATCTCACACTGACTACGGTCTTCTTGTCATTGCTTGTCAAGATGATGTTGGTGGTCTATTCATCCGTGCTCCAATTCGGGGGGAGACTATCAAGAACTGGGAGAAAAGTGCGGCAGGTTTCAATGAAGACGACAATAAATGGGTATACGTACCACCGGTACCGCGGGTCTTCACTGTCTTCCCCGGTAAGTCGCGTTTCCTCTTCCACTAAAAAGCAGCTAGAGCCGACAATTATTCTCTATAGGAGACATGATGCAATACTTAACAAACTCCTACCTACCCTCGACCCCTCACAAAGTCGGCCTCAACACAGCAGAGCGCTTCGCATTCGCTTACTTCCATGAGCCCAACTTCTCTGCAGTTGTGAAACCCGTGCCTGAATATAACACTGCAAGCGACGTGACAGACGGCATCCATTATGGAACACATTTTACAAACATGTTTATGCGTAACTATCCGGAGAGGATTACAGCGAAACGCATTGAAAAGGAAGGCAGGATAAGGATTCTGGAAGAGTTAGCACACGGGAACGAAGGCGGCGGCAAAGAGTTATTTAGCAGATTTTAGCGAGCCGAAAATTTGGATTTAGCATGGCGGAATCACTAAAGCGTCGTATTTAGGCATTGCAGCTGCTAAATTTCAGGGCTGTAATCATTAAACTACAGCGCTCGAATATGACATATGGGCTAATCGTTTTCCAACAGGCTTCAAATATTACGATTTTGCAACACCACAGCGCAATTTCATACAGTGTTAATTTACTAAAACGATTATCAATATAGTTCTTATATTTGAAAATTAGTATAAGCATATTTAGTACTATTCTGTGTAAATTCATTTTGATGTTCCAAATTTGTTGAATTACTTTTTGCCGCCGTCTTCGTATAGATAGTCGTATTAGCAATACATGTGCCTTGTAACGGCCTTGATCGGGAGAAACTGAATGTTAGAAAGCTCTTGAGGATGACTTGGTGCCCTCTCTGCGCCCGCATTGTAGTAGACGTCGACTGGTAATCGGTAGCGGCATTTCAGACCCTAGACAGGGGCAATTTTAAAAATGCTGGCATTTAGGGCCTACCGAGGAGCGCAGGTCGGCAGGCTGTTGGGATCACACTTCTTTGTGAGACTGCCGAACATTGAGGAACTGTAAGATTAGTTTTCGTTTGTTCATGATTAATAAATTATGGTAAGAATATTTGGGCCTTATATTGCTGCAGGAGATTGCGGCAGGTGGCTATTCGGATATGAAACAGGGCTTAATCCCAGGCAATGCTTAGACGCTTGCAAAGGGGTGCAGGATCAAGAGTTCGCACTCATACCGATCTATCTTCTGCACATAATTATCAGAAATGACAATTTTTGTCATCAAATATTATTGCACATGCACAGCTCACTGTTAGAATCACGGGAATAGATTAGTGATTCAGTGCGCGGCATGATGATAAAATTCTTAAAGATTCTCAACTAAATGGAGCGGGAGTCCCTATATATACACTAACCAACTATAATACGCTCAGCCGATATTACCGCTACTATTATAGTGTTTCACATGTAATTCTGGAACCACCGATGTCCATTAATTAGTACCGCTAACGCTGTAAATCCAACATACCCTATCTGCTGTAATTTTGAGGTATCTAATAAGAGATCTTTGCTTAAGATTAGGGAGCTGGCAACGACTAGCTATTAGGCTTACTCTCTATTGTTTTGAAGAGTCGACATTATCTTTGGAATTTCTTGCTTTGCCGCCGGCCTCAGCTTCCACAAAGAAAAGACGCTACAGAAATAAAGGCAGAAAGGTTGTGCAGCAATTGAGAGCTCGCAAGCCCTAAATGAAGCCTCTTGATCAATAGCAGCTCTCCCAGATGTATATTTGAAAACAAAACTTTGCAGGTATATCCGGACCCTTAAGAGGCCGTGGATTGACAAACATCTTCAACGAAGTTAGGTAGTGCGGATTTTATACAAAAACTAGAGAGAAATCGTCCCCTTGGCCTAATCTTAGAGGGTGAGACATATTGGAAACGGAATATTGGCTTCCCCTCCATATCTTAAGAGTTGGTTTTACTACTATATAATGACGCATGAAGTATGTAAAAGGCAACTTAACTCCAACTTTCCCATTCAAGTGCTTGATGTTGGTAGAATCGGGAACAAGGAAGTTTCATTGTGCATTTCTCATGAAGAGACAGCGCCTTTCACTGCATTGAGTAACTGTTGGGGCGAAGGAGGCATTCTTAGAACGACAAAGGCTTTGGCCATTGCGCATACAACTAGTATAAAATGGCCTGCGCTATCAAAGACATTCCAAGAAGCCATTCTTATTACATAGATGCTTAGTGTTCGTTACTTCTAGATAGACTCTTGTTAGTTATAAGGCAATTTGGGTTATACAGCAGTGGATGCATTGATTGTACTCGAATTCCTTGGGCTGGCAAAGGTGCTCAACTACAGATATATATTCCCGATTTCTGGCCCCTGGAATAGGGGCTTCAGCCCCCTATTCGGAGTCTCCGGTGCCATTGCAACACAGGCCCTCCAGAAGAACAGGAGCTGAATGTGCCCGAACAGTAAGAGCTAAAACTAATATCGATGCTTGAACTGGCCCTGGAGCTTACGATGCTTAGCATCTAATAACTCTCTTTGCGTTATTGTTAGCAGGTTAGGCAGATTACGTAAGATGTAACGACCATTAGTAGCTCCCTAAAATACTGTTAAATTGGATCACTATACTGGGCTTAAGGCCCAGTATTTATACACTAAATGCCCCCTAACCGACCGTTGCCTATTTGCAGCAGGCAACACACTAAGTGAGTCAGCGCTTAGTGACTCTTCTGTAGGCACAGTATGCCCCAGAGTAGTTGCCTGTAGTTGGCTCAAGGTGCCCGCTTAGTAATACCGACTAACAATTATATAAGATAATCCTAAGGGCTAGGAGATCTAAGTAGTATAAATGGCATTAATATATAACGGTGCATATTGTACTTGCTGCTATCGACATTGCAAATGGGAGTAAAGGTCTCTTTTTAAGAACCTCCATACCAGTTGAGCGAGGACAAGAGACCCAGATAAATCTTCAACTTCTAAGGCGTATGTTTGTCTATGCCACGGATGCGCAAAGCGGATCAAATACGGTACAATTAGTAAGACATCTAAGCTAAAGAGAGAGTGGAAAGAGAAAACAGAAAAAGCTATGTCAAGATTTGCAGGCGGAGCACATGAACAGGAGGATTATTGATTGTATTGATTATAGTTATTTTATGGGAGGACAGCCCATAGACTTATAATAGCGCTCCGCCCTCTCGGTGCGGATCAGGGGTAAGCCAGCTATCAAACAACCTCTTAACAGGGTTATATCGTGACAAGCTATCCCTTTACATGGGAATTTTCGCGCATTCGACCCAGGACCGAGGTTCTGTTGGGCATTTGGTGACTACCCTAATCCGCTTCCTTATCTTTCAGCTTATCCAGCTAGTCCGCATACCTAAATTGGCTTAAATAACACCATCAGGTCGAATATGCGAAATTCCCGTGCCAAGGGATAGTTTAGAGGAGGACCAGGCTGACTCCATTAGACTTGGTCCGTCACACCAAACCCAAATCTAAATTACCCAAAAAAGTAAAGTTTTAATACAATGCGCCTAGTAAGAAAGCACATACAAATCTATTATCTAAAATGTTATTAGGTTTTCTGGTCATTTACGGGTACTTTTCAAATATAGTAGCCGCTAAAATCTCAGTGAGAGATCGCTAATTTCCAGGCAATTATTCACTATTTTGAACGCTGTGTTTCTCTACTACCATGATACTATGTTATATATAAGAGCATAACTCTTAGAGATTTTATACGTCAAAATTAGTTATAAAAAACGTCTTTCGGGCAAGGAGTTGGAATTTCGGAGGCTTTTCGGGTCACAAAGATGTTTTCGGGTCGCAGTAGTTTAGCGAGTGGGTGCACGGACGCTATTTCGACTGGAGTCAGCGTATACCTCCTGCTTGTTAGATTAGTAGTATTTTATTCATCATTTTTGCAAACTGCTTATCGTACAGTGGACACATCCAGCGCAGCGGACGAGATTCAACCAATAAAACCCGAATTAGTGACGGATCTTCAGGCCGTCAGGCTGTAACCAGTCCGATGTCACGTACATATGTGTGCCATGAAGGTGGTTGGACATCGCTGCCCTGCTCGCCTAATTTCTTCCACAATTCCTCATACCAATAGTACGCTCCACATAATGACTTTAAGAAAACTCTCATCAAAACGATTGCTTGCTGGCCTACCCACTCTCTCCGCGACTTTTCTTCTCTGGTGCGTCCGGCAGGACAAGTCCCAGCTCCGTTCTAACTGCCGCCGCATACCCTCTGGGTTGCCTGTTATTCCACCCGAATCTCGACTTCTTAAGACGATCTGCACACCCTGCACGAACTCCTTATCAAGAAGTATTTAATTTTGGTCAGAGTGCATGGGCGCATCTCCTAGAAGTCCAATGGCGGGCCATGTCGTCATGCTGTGCTACAGGCTGTCGAATGACAAGTTAGGAAGCAGTCCGATGGTGTTCAGGTCCGTGCCCGCAATTGGAACATTCAGGTAGTCCCCCCAGTATATTGAAATGAGCTGAAATGCTGTGGCGCAATGGCACACCTATCATGGCAAGCAGGACGCGTGGAGCTTACTAATTCGATTTCAGGACCCTGGGGATGAGGCTCTACATAGGCAATTGGCAGATGGGATCACAGCCTCTTCCTAGCCCTGACTACTGAGGGATTTATGGATTTCGATTTCTTCGTCCAAAGCACCTCGTTCTTGCTGTAACTATCTTACGTACTAGTATGGTGTTTTCCTTTATTTATTTTTCTTGGCCTGTTTCGCTTGAATATCCACTATGTCTAATGGATTTGGTCCTGACCCCCAGCCTTGCGCCCGCGATCAAGCTAAACATGAATATGGCCTAGACCTAGATGAGTTCTGGGATCAACGTCAACGCGAAAAGGCCGGGTCTGATGAATCTGGATCTATCGCCCGATCGGATCTAACTGCCGGGTCTGATGGACTTGGTCCCGACCCCCAATTTGATCTACCTTACTTCTGGGATCAATATGATGAAACCGCGTCTTCAAGTTCCTCAAAGCGAGCACAGAGCACAAGTCCGAGCGAACACGGCGATTGGGAACCCGGAACTGTCACAACGAAGAAGAGGCTTTTTATATGCTGCGACGGAACCTGGCAGAACGCTGTAGGCACCAATCGACCGCTGACCAATGTCGCGAGATTCGCACGCTCTGTGAAGCGGAAAGGCTGGGACGACGTAGTGCAGATTGTGTATTACGCCAGCGGGGTTGGCTCCAAACCCGACAACACCACTAAAACTCCTAAGTCAGTCTTGCAGTGGATGAGCGACATCCCCGCCGTAGGCGAATGGCTCGGTAATAAGTTCACCAAGTATCATGGTGGGACGACAGGAGCAGGTCAGAATCCACTATGCCATTATCAAAACCGACAGGAACTTCACTAATGGCTCATTTGCCTGATGACAGGCGTCACAGCAAATATCTTGAATGCTTACTACTTTCTGTGCCATAACTACAACTTTAAGGAGTCCAAAGATGAGATTATCCTCGTTGGGTTCTCTCGTGGTGCCTTCACCGTGAGATGTCTCGCTTCATTTATCAGTGACGTTGGTCTCCTAAGGCGCAAGGCCCTGCCTTTTCTACAGACCATGTTCGAGCTATGGAAAGAGAAGGACGCTTCAATTAAGGATAAAATCACGCTTTTCAAACAGATGGACATGCTCCGAGATGTCAGAATCAAGGTCTGCGCTGAATGGGACGCCGTCAGCGCATTATGGTCGCAAGAGTTATCTTTTGTCCAAGATACAGTCCCCGAAAAAGTAGACCATGCTTTCCACGCTATTGCTCTACACGAGGAGAGGAGCGATTTTCAGCCCGTACTCTGGAGATCTTGTCCTGGTTCCACAAATGTCAAGCAATGCTTGTTCGTCGGATGTCATTCAGACGTTGGAGGCGGGAATGTTGACCCGGCGTTGGCAACCGTGTCTTTGCTGTGGATGATTTCGCAAGTGATGAGCGTCTGCAAGGCGAAGTTTGATAGGAGGATCTTGCTGAATTTATTCGGTCCGAAAGTCACGCAGGAGCGAAAGTGGGGAATTCTTGGTCCGTACATGGCCCAAAGGTTCCAGAACGGTAAAATGGAGTGTCATAGTTTGAGTAAAGGTAACCATTGTATCTCTTAGAAAGTCCTATCAAAATCCTTCAACTAGAGTGCTAATAATCGTTTTAAGGCAATGTTGAAGATTCTTACGAGTCCTTGTGGCTGTGGAAACTCAGAGGCAAGAGCCTGCGAAAGAAATTATTTTTTCCCGATCCCTCGCCTTTGTCCAGCGATGAAGAACCGGGTTTAAACCTCCTAACTCATTTCACAGTCCGTCTCTTAATAGAAAACAGAGGCCAAACTTGCGAAATCCTCGAGGACTACGAACCCGATCGCCTCAACTACATCAAGGGCTGGAGGAAACGAGGAAAGCTTTCTGTTGGGGCGGCTGACTTTATTCGCGAGGATCTCATCTCTCCAAACGAGTTGGAATGGTTAGGGCAGTGGTTCATGAGGGCAGAGTGTCTGGCAAACGGGAATCCTATCGAGGGTGATAAGGATTATTTTGAGATTCTCAAGCAACTAATGACGAAAACTTCAACGCCGGTCAAGAACGGCAGTTCGCTGATAGAGTTTCTTCAGCGTCATTTTCCGCAGATCCCTCCTAGAGTACTAACGCAGGCCAATTTGCAGAGATCCGAAACAGACCGAGCCCGGGGACGGTCGCAAACAAGGAACACGACCAACATGGAGAGTCACGGAGCCACACACAGAAATCAGAGCCTTCCAATCTCCTATAAAAATCCCTTACCGAGGAGGACACAATCCTCGTAAGAAGAGGAAGTGGTTCATTTTTTAACAATCTTCAAATTATATATATGTAGCCGTCTATTAAGTAAGAGCACGGCGATATGAAAATAGAGGGGGTATGACCAGACCAGGTCGATATAATATGCGTTAATTAGACGCCTGGAGATTCTCCCCGTCCTTGGAAAGGAGATGGTGACATGGAATAGGATATACCTACTTCACGGCTCGAGACTGGCGTTATCAGACTAAAGTGTCCCTTCAACAATATATGTGCCTGCTGTTTCCAACCTTTACCAAGATAGGATGGCGTTGAGAGGATTTAAGGCTGGGAAGCGGTTCCTTTCTGTAATTCGTAGATGGCCCATCGGGCTGCCGGTTTTGAAGAGGGCTGTTGGTCCTGGATGGGGTTGCCGTTTTTGAAGGGAGCTGTCAGTCCTAGAAGGGGCTGTTGGTTCAGGAGGTTTTACCAGTCCTGAATGTTTTGCCAGTTCTGAAAGGGACTGCCCGTCCTAGAAGTGGCTGTCGGTTCTGAAGGGGGATGTCGATTCTGAATGGAGTTGTCGACTCTGAATGCTTTCTGTTCTAAGAGGCACATAGTTGGGGGACAGTTTATGTATTAGCTAGTATAATTGTCACTTATTGGTGGAACTATCATGATGGCCGCAACTTGGGACCAATTTTAGGATCCTGGCAGGTGCATAGGTCTCCTACTACGCATCGTTAGGACTCATTCTACCTTACAATGTTGCTGTCCCTACAATGTTGCACCTACTTCTTTAAGTGGGTATTGGGAAATTTGGCCTTACAAAGGTTATAGCTACTTGTAGAAATCTTAGGAGTGGAAGAGTAACTTACGCGCTAACCTTGAGTATTTAAGTGGCTAGTTAAGGCTCGGGGGGTCTCGGGACCGTAACATCTACGCCGTAACATCTTACGGTCCGTAACTATCGCCGATGAAAATGATGTACGGGTAGCTGTAAATACCCCGCCTCCGTCTCCACTGCCAGCACAGCCCGTTGCTACCCAATTGTGTGGGATATATACTGCTATACCCTACTGTGCCAGTAACCGGACACTGCAGACAGCATCGTCTTCGACAGCATTGTAGAGGTCGTAGAGGCTCACAGTCGAATGAGCGCGTCTCAGCACTATCACCAGCAAGGCTCCTAATACATCCCAAAGCCGCTTTCATGACCGTGGCAAAGAGATGGTCAAAGGAGCTGCTATAGAGACAGTTCTCCTACTTCGACAATGCACTCCTAGCACTGCAGAGAACTCCGCTGTTGCAGTCTGCGACATAAACGCAGTCCTACCCGAGAAGCAGCAACAGCTCCTTGCTTGAGCAGAAGAGACACGTCTCAAGCTCCCGCTAGCTCTCCCACAGCCTAACGCCTGTGAATTCCCTACCAACTGGAAGAGAAAAATGACGGGGTTTGAGGCTGCTATCCAAGAGAAGCTTGTGAGGTGCTGGCGAGATGCTGGGCGGGCATAGGAGGATGAAAACTATCGCCTTCAAGACCACGAAGAGGCTGTAGCGCGAATCATTGAGTGCTACAGCCAATGACGGCAGTAACCTCCATCACCCACTAACATATCCTCATCCTCCTCCTCGAGCGACAGCAACAGTGAGACAGAAGAGCCGCGGTGGCCTAGGCGGGGAGTTCGGAGGACGCAGAAACTGGTCAATCATAGCC
>Ga0335075_10010112_pt1 | contig 14326 bp, 14 predicted proteins | sample Lox_Sample_24_FD_206723 | JGI IMG/M metagenome (GOLD analysis project Ga0335075, IMG submission 206723) | Soil microbial communities from Loxahatchee National Wildlife Refuge, Florida, United States - Lox_Sample_2.4 | ecosystem: Environmental > Terrestrial > Soil > Wetlands | place: USA...
CAGCGGCATGGTGTAGCGCAATTCCACCCGTTCGGGTGACAGATAATCCATCCCGCCAAGCTCGCCGCGCCGCGATTGGCAGAGCTCCATGATCGTGCCGATGAACTCGCTGGGCGCGATGATCGTGGTTTTCACGATGGGCTCGTAGACGGTGCGCACCTTGCCTTCGGGCCAGTCCGACGGGTTGGTCACCAAAATGGTGTTGTCCGCCCCCCCTTCTAAGACCACCCGGTAAACCACGTTCGGTGCGGTCGAAATCAGGTCGAGGTCGAATTCGCGTTCCAAGCGCTCACGGGTGATCTCCATGTGCAGCAATCCCAAGAAGCCACAACGAAACCCGAAGCCCAGCGCCACCGACGTTTCGGGCTCGTAGGTCAAGGCCGCGTCATTGAGCTGCAGCCGCTCCAGAGCGTCGCGCAGGTTCGGATACTCGGAGCCGTCGACGGGATACAAACCCGAGTACACCATCGGCTTGGGTTCCCGGTAGCCGGTCAGGGCTTGGGTGGCGCCGTGCCGCGCGGTCGTGACGGTGTCGCCGACCTTCGACTGGCGAACGTCCTTGACACCGGTAATCAGGTAGCCCACCTCGCCCACACCCAGGCCGGCGCTGGCCTTCGGATCGGGCGAGACGATGCCGACCTCGAGAAGTTCGTGGGTGGCGCCGGTGGACATCATCGCGATACGTTCGCGCGGAACGATCTTGCCGTCGACCACGCGGACGTAGGTGACGACGCCGCGGTAGATGTCGTAGACCGAGTCGAAAATCATTGCCCGAGTGGGCGCCTCCGGATCCCCAAGGGGCGGTGGCACTTGCTTGACGACCTCGTTGAGCAGTTCGGGCACGCCTTCGCCGGTCTTGCCGGATACCCGTAGCACGTCGTCGGGCTCGCAGCCGATGATGTGGGCGATCTCGGCGGCGTACCGCTCGGGGTCGGCGGCGGGCAGGTCGATCTTGTTCAGCACCGGGATGATCGTCAGGTCGCGGTCCAGCGCCAGGTACAGGTTGGCCAAGGTCTGCGCCTCGATGCCCTGCGCGGCGTCCACCAGCAGCACCGCACCTTCGCAGGCGGCCAGGGCACGGGAGACCTCGTAGGTGAAGTCGACATGACCCGGGGTGTCGATCAGGTGCAGCACGTAGTCGGTGTCGCCCACCCGCCACGGCAGCCGGACATTCTGGGCCTTGATCGTGATGCCACGTTCGCGCTCGATGTCCATCCGGTCCAGGTACTGAGCGCGCATCGAGCGTTCGTCGACGACGCCGGTGAGCTGCAGCATCCGGTCGGCCAGCGTCGACTTGCCGTGGTCGATGTGGGCGATGATGCAGAAGTTCCGAATCTGCGCCGGCGCCGTGAAGGTTTGGTCGGCGAAACTGCTGATGGGAATCTCCTGGTGAAGCCGGGCTGAGGCGCTTCCAGGGTATCGAGGGACGGGCGCTGCAGCACAATCGCGGGACGGGGCGGCCCAAAACGAACCCCCGGAGTGATCCTCCGGGGGTTCGTTTCTGAGAGCGGAGCTGCTACTAGATGCCGAAGAACCCGGCCAGGTCGGCCAAGCCGGCGCTGAAGAAGTCGCCGGCGGCTCCCATGTCGGTGCCGGTGCCCAATGCAGTGCCGATCTCGGTTGCCGATCCGAACAGGTCCGTAGCGGGGATCAAGTCATTGTTGTAATCCGCCGCGTACACCAACGCGTTGTAGGCGTCGTCGAACTCGGTGAGCGCGCCGTTGTAGACATCGTAGGAACCCGGGTCAGTGGAGAGGCCAGCTGCGGTCGGGTCCACCCCGTAAACCAGGTAGTCGAACGGAGTGGTAACCGGAGTGGCGCCGGTGCCGTCCTGGACGGCCGACACGTCCCCCAGGTTGATGGTGTCGAACACGCCGGTGCCGCCCAGCGTGTAGTCGGTGCTGGGGACGTCCGCAATGCTGAGATCACCCTGGAAAATGGAGTTCAGCGACGCGATCTCGCTGTCGATGGTGGACGTCAGGTCGTCGGCGGACGCCAGCGGCGCGAACGCCAGTGCCGCCCCGGCTGCGAAGGTGCCGGCCACGGCGATTTTACGCATGTTCATACATTTCCCCTTTGATGATCTCCATCCGGCGGCCGGTTTCGTACCGCCGGAGGTCCCCCAGCACCCCGGTACTGAAAACCTGAGACAAACTTAACAATCTTCTGTGTCGAGCGAAGACCTGTGCTGAGGAAAATTTAAGTCGCACTTGTACTTTGCCGAACTTTCGGACCGGCGAGCCGCTGACCGGGCACTAGTCATTGAGCTGCGCTCTGCCCGCAGCCTCATGTGACCAACCGTCTTGCCTGAACGTCCTATGCTGCCAAGATGGCGTCGCAGTGGAAGACGTTGCAGCGGTTTCAGCGAAACCTCGAGAACTTGGTGTCCGTGGCCTCCAGCGAGGTACCGGAGTTGATCCGGCAGCTGCAGCAATCGCCGACCGTGCAGCGGGGCATCAAGATCGCGTTGGATGTGATCGTCGGCAACGCCGCCGAACCGCCCACCGAGATCACCGCGGGCCGCCCGGTCACCCGCCACAGCGCTCCCACCGCGCATCGGGCCCGCAAGCTGGTGTACTCCCCCAACCTGGACGGTCGGGCCGACCCCGGCGAAATCGTGTGGACCTGGGTGACCTACGAGGACGACGCCACCCGCGGCAAGGACCGCCCGGTGCTGGTCGTGGGCCGCGACCACAGCACCCTGCTCGGGCTGACGGTGTCCAGTCAGGAAAGACACATCACCGACCGGGACTGGGTCGGAATCGGCAGCGGAAGCTGGGACGGCGACGGCAGGCCCAGCTGGGTGCGGCTGGACCGGGTGCTCGACGTCCCCGAAGAGGGCATTCGTCGCGAGGGCGCGATCCTGGAACGCGCCGTATTCGACGTGGTGGCCGCCCGGCTAAGGCGCGACTATTCCTGGAGCTGAGCGATCAGCCCTGGGTGATGTAGGACTGGAGCTGCTCGTGCTCGGCCTCCAGCTCTTCCATCCGTGTCTTGACGACGTCGCCGATGCTGACGATGCCGATCAACTTTCCGTCCTCGACGACCGGCACATGCCGCACCCGGTTTTCGGTCATCAGCATGGTGAGGCTGTCGACCGTGTCCGACTTACTGCAGGTCGAAACGACCGCGGTCATGATCGTCGAGACCGGCTTGGAGAGCATCGATGCCCCGTGGGCATGTAGCTGTCGCACAATGTCTCGCTCGGAGACGATGCCGGCGACACCGTCCGGCCCAGTCACCACCATCGCGCCGATATTGTGTTCGGCGAGCCCGGCCAGCAGTTCGGTCACCGTTGCGTCAGGGTTGATCGTCACCACCGCGCCACCCTTGCTCCGCAACACATCTGCAATCCGCATCGAGGCCTCCCACCGATTGTGATCCGGTTCACACCAGGCTACGGCGAGATCTGTCATCGTGAAAGCAGCTCGCCAAAATCTAGCTAAAGTCCAGGTCGCAATCGGGATTTATGGCATACCTGAGACCATGATCGAGATCACGCTGCTTGGTACCGGCAGTCCTATCCCCGACCCGAATCGCGCCGGACCGGCCACCGTGGTGCGAGCCGGCGGCCAGACCTTCCTGGTGGATTGCGGACGCGGCGTGCTGCAACGCGCCGCGGCCATCGGTCTTGGCGCCAATAATTTATCGGCTCTGCTGCTCACCCACCTGCACAGCGACCACATCGCCGATCTCGGCGACGTGTTGATCACCCGCTGGGTCACCACGTTCGCACCCGATCCCGCGCCGCTGCCGATCATCGGGCCGCCCGGGACCGCGGCGGTGGTCGAGGCAACGCTGAAAGCGTTCGGCCCCGACATCGGCTATCGGATCGCTCACCACGACGACCTGACTGCCCCACCGCCGGTCGAGGTGCGCGAATGCACCGAGGGCCCGGTATGGGACGGCGACGGCGTGTCGATCCGGGTGGCACCTACCGACCACCGACCGGTGGCTCCGACGATCGGGTTTCGGATCGAAGCCGGTGGCGCCTCAGTGGTGCTGGCCGGTGACACCGTGCCGTGTGACGGCCTCGATGAACTGGCGGCCGGCGCAGACGCTCTCGTGCACACCGTCATCCGCAAAGAGCTCATCGCCATGGTGCCGGCGCAGCGGGTCAAAGACATTTGTGACTATCACTCGTCGGTACAAGAGGCGGCAGCCACCGCCAGGCGCGCCGGGGTCGGCACGTTGGTGCTGACGCATTACGTGCCCGCTCTTGCGCCCGGCCAAGAGGAGCAGTGGCGGGAGCTGGCCGCCACTGAGTTCGACGGACGGATAGAGCTCGGCGACGACCTGCATCGGGTCGAGGTGACACCTCGGGGGTGACTCAGAGTACCCGAATATCGTTGCGCCGCAGCGGTAGCCGTACACCCGCTGTCAGCAGCCACGCCAATGCCGAAACCCGGGCGACAGGCAGGATGGGACCCAGCACCGGCCAGACAAGCACCAGCGTCGCCAATTCGGAAAGCCCGGCGATCGCCAGCCCGGCCCAGGCCAGCGGTCGCGGCAATAGCCCCAGAACGAGACCGGGCACCGCCATGCCCGCGACAAGAACGCCCAGTGCCACGATGTGCCCGGGACCGCCGACCAGAAAAACCAGGAAATACAGCGCCCGAACCAACGCGCCGTCGGCGCTGATCTCCGGTCGGGATAGCGTCCAGCCCAACAAGCCCGTCAGGCCCAGCGCGCCGGCCGCCAAGGTTCCGCCCACAACGGCGATCGTCGCTCCCGGGGCGGCAACCCCGAGCTGGCGCAACCGTGCACCGACCGTCGCCGCGTATACGGCCAGCGGTACCGACGACGCGAACACCGCCACGGCGATGACCTGAATTGCCACCGGCTCAGCGCGGACGTACTGCTGGACTGCGGCGGCCGGCCCGTACGGCAACGGCATCACGCCGCCGAGCGCGACCCCGATCGCCAGACCACCGAAAAGCAGCCCGATGCAGATCGCGGCGACGAGCGCCAGGTGGCCGTTCGATGCGCTTCTCGGTGAAGCATCCACTATGCGAGTCGGGTGATTTCGACGACGACGTCGAGGTCGGTGGCGCCCTGGCCGGAGTAGATGCCCTTCAGCGGTGACACGTCAGCGTAGTCCCGCCCCACGCCGACACTGATGTACTGCTCGGTGATCTCACTGTCGTTGGTTGGGTCCAGATCCCACCAACTCCCGGTCCAGGCCTGCAGCCAGGCATGGCTCTGCCCGTCGACCGTATCCCCGACCACCGCATCAGAATTGGGGTGATGATAACCGGACACATAACGGCCCGGGATGCCCATGCTGCGCAACACGATTAGCGACAGGTGCACGAAATCCTGGCAGACACCTTTGCCCTCGCGCAACGCATCCAAGCCCGACGAGTGGACGCCGGTGGAACCCCGAACGTAGTCCAATTCGCTGCGCACCCACTCCGCCGCGGCGACGACGGCTTCGGCGGGTTCGTGATATTTAGCGATCCGCTTGCCTACGGCGGCAATGCGTTTGCTGGCCGGCGCGTAATCGGTGGGACCGAGTACCTCGTCGAACCGATCGACCACCGATTCGCTGTGCAAGTCGGCCCAGGTGACCTTTTCGGTCGGCGGTTCCGCGCGATCGGTCTCCACCACCGATGACGACGTGACGGTCAACTCGGTGTGCGGCGCGTGCAAGTCGAATGCGGTGACCGCGGTTCCCCAATAGTCGATATAGCGGTATGACCTAGTGGCCGGGACGGTTTCGATACGGTTCAGGACGACGTTTTGTCGCGAGTCCGATCGCGGCGTGAGCCGGGCTTCGTTGTAGGACGCCGTCGCCGGCGCCGGATAGGCGTATCCGGTCGCGTGCAGAATCCGCAGCCGCCACATCAGCTTTTCACCTGCCTGGTCGGCAATGGGTCACGGTGGGCGGCGTCAGACCAGGCGACCCAGGGTACCGCGTGAAAGTACTGCACGGCCAACGCTTCACCGACGTCGTAGCACGACTTCTGCAATCGCGCCAGCCGCATCTCCAGCGATTCGAGCAGCACCCCGGGTTCGACGAACTCGAGTTCGCTGCGGGCTTGGCCAAGCAGCCGCTGGGCTTCGGCGTTGGTACCGATCCGACTGTGCGGATGGTGCAGCAGTTCGTCGAGGTTGTGCTCGGCCATTTTCAGCGAGTAGAACACCGATCGCGGAAACAGTCGGTCGAGCAAAATGAACTCGACGACCCGGTTGGCGTCCAGCACACCGCGATAGGTCCGCAGATAGGTGTCATGCGCACCCGCAGAGCGCAACACCGTCACCCACGCCGGCGAGGATGCGCTGTCCCCCACCCGTGACAACAGCATCCGGACCGTCATGTCCACCCGCTCGATCGCCCGGCCCAGCATCATGAAGCGGTATCCGTCGTCACGCGACAGCGTCGAGTCGGCCAAGCCGGCGAACATCGCGGCACGGCCCTCGATGAATGATAAAAACTCATGCGGCCCAAGACGTTTGGCGGCACGTTCGCGTTCGCCCAGAGCGTTGAACGTGGTGTTGAGGCACTCCCAGGTTTCGGTGGACGTCACCTCCCGGGCAGACCTCGCGTTTTCCCGCGCGGCTGATATGGCGTCGACGATGGAGCAGCCGCCTGCGGTGTTGCGGCGAAACGCCACCAGATCGGTCAACGACCAGACGTCCAGTTGGGTGCTGGGTGGCTCAATATCCAACACGTGCAACAGCACTCGGGAGGTGTGGTCGGGGTCGACGCTGGAATCCTCCAGTAGTTGGTGGATCGTGACGTCGAGGATGCGCGCGGTGTCGTCGGCGCGCTCGACGTAACGACCGATCCAGTACAACGCCTCGGCATTGCGGGCCAGCATCAGCGGATCACCGCCTGCTGCTGTTGCTGTTGGGTGGGCTGCTGCTCCTGCGTCGGGCGGGTCTGCGACTGTTGTTGCTGCTGAGTGGACTTTTCGCCATCCGAGTCGGTGTTGGCCGTGGTGATCGGCTTGGGCAGCGAGCGCACGATCTCGGCGGCGCCCAACTCGCGGTTGGCCACCGAGGCGCGCGACGCCAGCACCCAGGTGTCCTTGGAGCCGCCGCCCTGACTGGAATTGACCACCCGCGACCCCTCGACCAGGGCAACCCGGGTCAGACCGCCAGGCAACACCCACACGTCGTCGCCGTCGTTGACCGCGAACGGTCGCAAGTCGACGTAGCGGGGTGTCAGCTTGTCGTCGACCTGTGTCGGGACCGTCGAGAGCTGCATCATCGGTTGCGCAATCCAGCCTCGCGGGTCGTCACGAATCTTTTTGCTGATCGCGGTCCGCTCCTTCGTGGAGGCTTCCGGGCCGAAGACGATGCCGTACCCGCCGGACCCTTCGACCGGCTTGACCACCAGTTCGCCGACCCGGTCGAGCACTTCCTCACGTTCGTCGTCCAACCAGCACCGGAAGGTGTCCACATTGGCCAGCAATGGTTTCTCGCCGAGGTAGTACTCGATGATCGTCGGCACGTAGGTATACACGAGTTTGTCGTCGCCCACCCCGTTGCCGACGGCGCTGGAGATCACCACGTTGCCGGCCCGGGCGGCGTTGACCAGACCGGCAACCCCGAGCACCGAATCGGGACGGAATTGCATCGGATCCAGGAAAGCGTCGTCGATGCGCCGATAAATCACGTCGACCTGACGTTCTCCTTCGGTGGTGCGCATGTACACCTGGTTGTCCCTGCAGAACAGGTCGCGACCTTCGACCAGCTCGACACCCATCTGCCGGGCCAGCAGCGAATGCTCGAAGTACGCGGAGTTGGCCACACCCGGGGTCAGCACGACGACCGTCGGGTCGGCCTCGTTGGTGGCCGCCGACTTGCGCAGGGCGCGAAGCAGATGCGCCGCATAGTCGTCGACGGCACGCACCCGGTGGGTGGCGAACAGGTTGGGAAAGACCCGTGCCATCGTGCGGCGGTTCTCCATCACGTAGGACACCCCCGACGGCGAGCGAAGGTTGTCCTCCAGGACGCGGAAGTTTCCCTTTTCGTCGCGGATCAGGTCAATGCCGGCGACGTGAATGCGGACGCCGTTGGGTGGCACGATGCCGGCGGCCTGGCGGTAGAAGTGCTCACACGAGGTGACCAGCCGGCGCGGGATCACTCCGTCGTTGAGGATCTCCTGGTCGCCGTAGATGTCGTCGAGGTAGCACTCGAGGGCCTTGACCCGCTGGGTGATGCCGCGCTCCAACCGCGTCCACTCAGCGGCCGAGATCACCCGCGGGACCAGGTCCAGCGGAAACGGCCGCTCCTGGCCGGACAGCGAAAACGTGATTCCCTGATCGCTGAATGCCCGGCTGAGCGCTTCAGCACGAGCCTCGAGGTCGGAGGAATCCGACGGCGCAAGCTCGGCATAAATGCCCTTGTACGGGCCGCGGACGTTGCCCTGACCGTCGAACATCTCATCGAAAGCCTCGCGGTAACTGCTGGCCGTGTTGTAGCCGTCGAAGATGCGCTCATAGCGCTTCGGCGGTCGCGACTCGCCGCGCGGCTGCCGCCTGGTCTCGGCGGGCACTGTTCGAAGGGCCACGTTGCCATGCTGCATCACGAACGCCGTTTCTGCAGGCCAAGAGCCTCCGCTTTGGGGGATTGCACCGCGGACTGATACCCTGATCAATCGCCGCCTAAGCGTTGAAACGCTGCGGCAAACCGTGACATGACAATCCGCCCAAGATGTACGTCGAAGGAATTACCGCGTGGCCAACATCAAGTCGCAGCAAAAGCGCAACCGCACTAACGAGCGCGCCCGACTGCGCAACAAGTCGGTAAAGTCGTCGCTTCGCACGGCTGTCCGCGCGTTCCGCGAGGCCGCCGCCGCCGGTGAGAAGGAGAAGGCTGCCGAACTGCTGGTCTCCACCAGCCGGAAGTTGGACCAGGCGGCCAGCAAGGGCGTGATCCACAAGAACCAGGCGGCCAACAAGAAGTCAGCGCTGGCGCACGCGCTCAACCAGCTCTGAGGTCAACGACCCGACTCACCGGCTCTCCCCAACTATCCGGCTCCACCTCGGGCCTTGCGACCCGTACCGTCGCCGGATGCCAACTCGGCGACTTTCCGCACCGCCGCTTCCAGCGCGTAGTCGGCATCGGCCGCCGCGCCCTTGACGTCGGCGTTCAGCGCAGCCACCAATCTCATCGCGGTCGCCACCATGTCGCGAGACCAGCGCCGGGCCTGCTTCTGAGCCTTCTGCACCCGCCAGGGCGGCATGCCAACTTCGGCGGCCAGCCGGTAGTGGTCACCAGAGAGCGGCCCCACCCGACCAATGGCGTGCACGGCCTCGGCCAAGGCGTCGGCCAACACCACATGAGGCTCGCCGCGCATCATCGCCCACCGCAGCGCCTCGACAGCCCCTTCGACGTCACCGACCACCGCCTTGTCGGCGATGTCGAATCCCTTCACCTCGGCCCTGCCCCCGTGATAGCGCCGCACCGCGGCGACATCGACGCGGCCACCGGTGTCGGCGACCAATTGTGAACAGGCTGAAGCGAGTTCGCGGATATCGGAGCCCACCGCGTCGAGCAGCGCACTGACCGTGTCTTCATCGGTCTTAACCTTCAGTGAGCGAAATTCCTTGCGCACGAAGTCAGTGCGTTCGCTGGCCTTGGTAATCCGAGCGCACGGATAAACTTTCGCGCCGAGCGCGCTCAGCTGAGTCGCCAGCGCCTTGGCACGCCCGCCACCTGAATGCACGACCACCAGCTCGGTGCCCGACGGGATGTCCGCAGCGGCATTGACAATCAACTCTGCGGCGTCCTTGCCCGCCTCACCGGCGGCTTCCAGGACAACCACCCGCTCGTCGGCGAACAGCGACGGACTCAGCAATTCGGCCAGCTCGTAGACGCCGACTTCGCCGGCCCGCAACCGGCTCACCGGGACATCGTCGGTGCCGGCCCGCTGCCGCGTCGTCCGCAGCACCTCCGCCACTGCGCGCTCGACCAGCAGCTCCTCATCTCCCAGCACCAGATGCAATGCCGAAACCTGCTGGCTCACGCCTTTGATCGTGTCATGTGCGGCCGACAGCACCGTCGGCCCCTACCGCCAGACCCGACAGCGACCAGGCGAGCAGCCCGGCCGCTGCGACCGCCAACGCTGTACGAAACCATCGCCGCCGCCACAACACCACGGTCAGGACCGCGGCTGCGCCGACCAGGAGGACACCGGTAAGGCCGGACGGCACCGGGACGCTGGCGGCCGGCACCGCGGCTGCCCAATGGGCGATCCGCAGCACCCACCACAGCTCGGGCCCGGTGAACCGGATCAGCAGCTGCGCCACGGTGGGCCAGAACACGCATAGTGCGCCTGCGGCACTGCCCAGCACGGTGATCGGCGCGATCAGCGCCGCCACCGCCAGATTGGCTGCAGCGCCGACCACGCTCAGCCGCCCCGAGATGCCGGCAATCAGTGGGGCCGTCACCAGCTGAGCAGCACATGCGACGCAGACGGCGTCGGACAACGGCTTGGGCCAGCCGGCCGCCACCAGACGCCGCGACCAGATCGGCGCGATAACGACCAGCGCCGCCGTCGCCACCACCGACAGCGCGAGGCCGACGTCGACGGCCAGTTGAGGGGTCACGACCATCAAGACCAGCACGGTGGCCGCCAGTGCCGGAATGGCCTGCTTTCGCCGCGAGGACAACACACCCATCAGCGCGATCGCGCCCATCACCGCCGCGCGCAACACGCTGGCCGTGGGCTGCACAACGATGACGAACAGCACCAGGGCAGCACCGGCCAGCGCCACCGCCGTCCGCGGCCCGATCAGCAGCGACGTGAACAGCACCGCTCCGCACACGATCGTGACATTGGCGCCAGATACCGCCATGAGGTGCGTCAATCCAGCCGCGCGGAATTCTTGGCTGGTCATCGTGCTGACCGTCGAGGTATCGCCGAGCACCAGCGCGGGCAGCATCGCTGCTTGGTCTGCCGGGAGCACGTGACGGGCGGTGACCGCGAACGCGGCGCGGACTGCGTGTGCACCCCGGTGCACCGGCCCGGCGCGACCCATCGTCGGCGCACCGATCGCGTTCACAACGGCCACCGTCAGGTCATGTCGGCTGGGGCGAGCGATTCTGGCGCGAAAGCGCATCGGCTGACCGACCATCACCGCACTGAAGTCGCGGGCCGGTGCGAAAACCACCACGCGGCCCGAGATCTGGTCGCCGTCGAGTTGCTGCAGCGTGGCGCGAAACATCAGCCGGCCGCGTCCCACCGACAGTGCGCTCTCGCTGGGGGTGGCTACGACCTGCGCCGCCGTTCCGAACGCCGCGGTGACGGGGTGGCGAGCGACTGCGTCGGCGCGCAACGCGATCGCAAAGCCGAATCCCGCCCCGACGACACCGACGACGACCAGGCCGATGCCAACGGCCCGCGTCCGTGGGCTTCGGTGTCCAGCGCGCCATAGCACAGCGCCCAACACGCTCCCCACCGCGCACACTGACCCGACCACATTGCCGATCGGCCACAAGATTCCCGCCCCGGTGACCGCCCAACTAGCCAATGCGGGCGGCACCAGACGCGCATCTAGCCGCGCCGGCGACGATGCAGAGCGCAGCGATGAGGAGGAGCGGCGCCATGACCGCGCCGGCGACGATGCAGAGCGCAGCGATGAGGAGGAGCGGCGCCATGACCGCGCCGGCGACGATGCAGAGCGCAGCGATGAGGAGGAGCGGCGCCATGACCGCGCCGGCGCAGCGTCGCCGCCGGATACCTGCTGCACCGGTCTTAGACACGAACCAGCGGGCGCAGCTTTTCCAGACGCGCGGGGCCGATGCCCTCGACCTGGGCGAGCTGGTCAATGCTGGTGAATTTGCCGTTGGCATCGCGCCAGCCCACGATCGCAGCCGCCGTCACCGGCCCGACCCCGGGCAGGGCGTCCAACTGCTGCACCGTCGCGGTGTTCAGGTTCACCACCTCGGAGCGTGCGGGTTTGTCCGGACGATTCGGATGATCCGAATGGGAGCCACTGCCCGGTGGGCCCGGAGCGGCCGTGCCCGAACTCACCGAACTGCCCAAGACAGACGGCTGCCCCTTGATGGGTGCGATCCCGACAACAATCTGCTCGCCATCATCAACCTGGCGGGCCATGTTGAGCCCGATGGTGTCGGCGCCCTCCGCCGTGCCGCCTGCCGCTTTCAACGCATCGGCGATCCGCGCGCCCGGGGCCAGCGTCACCAGCCCGGGTGTGTGGACCAGGCCTACCACACTGACCACCACCGGTTGGTCCGGCTTGGCCGTCGGAGCCGGGCCCGTGCCGTGGCTCGCCGACGACACCGCCTCGACCGGCGGCAGTTTCGCCGACCGAACCGGTGCCGGCTGGTCACGCATCAGAGTGAAGATGGCGACCAGCACGGCGATGGCGGCGATCGCGGCCAATGCGATCGCGCCGGCGCGGCCCGGGTCGGCGCGCACCTTGGCGATCCAGCCCGCGGCGCCCGCTGCGGGGTCGTCCGGAAGCCACCGCGGCAGCAGAGAGTTCGGGTCAGTGTCAGCGTCGGTGTCGTCGGCATCGGTGTCCGGTTGGGCGCCGAGCCGTCGATGCAGCCGCTCGGTGGGCAGTTCGGTGCGCATGCGCCGACCGTAGCTGCGCCGACCGCCTGAGCAGGGCCGTCGCGGAGCACACCGACGCCGACTGTGGGCCAACTGCCGGCTGTGCACAACGGCCTGAGCGCTGAGCCGCCTGACTGGTTGGTTGGGGAGCCGGATAACGTGCAGGGCAGGGACAGTTAGACCCAGCAGAGGAGACTGCCATGCAACTGGCGCTCACACAGGATGAAGCCGCCTTCCGCGACGAGCTGCGCAGTTTTTACACGACGAAAATTCCTGCGGAGATCCGCGAGCGCACCCGTTCGGGCGAAGGACTCAACCGCGACGACATCGCCACCAGCCACAAGATTCTCAATGATCACGGGCTGGCCGTGCCCAATTGGCCCGTCGAATGGGGCGGCAAGGACTGGACTCCGGCTCAGCATCAGATCTGGCTGGATGAGATGCAGCTGGCCTGCGTACCGGAGCCGTTGAACTTCAACGCGAAGATGGTCGGACCGGTGATCGCCGAGTTCGGCTCGCAGGAGACCAAGCAACGTTTTCTCCCGCCGACGGCCAGCCTCGACATCTGGTGGTGCCAGGGGTTCTCCGAGCCGGAGGCCGGCTCGGATTTGGCATCGCTGCGCACCACCGCCCTGCGTGACGGCGACAGCTATGTCGTCAACGGGCAGAAGACGTGGACGACGTTGGGCCAGTACGCCGACTGGATTTTTTGTCTGGTACGCACCGACCCGCAGGCGCCCAAGAAGCAGGCCGGGATCTCGTTTCTGCTCATCGACCTGGACACCCCGGGGATCACGATGCGGCCGATCAAGCTGATCGACGGTAGCGTCGAGGTCAACGAGGTGTTCTTCGAGGACGTCCGGGTGCCCGCCGATCAGCTTGTCGGAGAAGAGAATCAGGGCTGGACCTACGCGAAGTTCCTGTTGGGCAACGAGCGGACCGGCATCGCCGGAGTGGGACGGACCAAAGTCCGTCTGGCCGAGGTCAAACAGCGTGCCACCGACACCGGCCTGCTTGACGATCCGCTGTTCGCCGCCCGACTCGCCGAAGCCGAAAATGACTTGCTGGCATTAGAACTCACTCAGATGCGGGTCGCGTCCGGGTCAACAGCCGGCAAGCCCAACCCTGCGTCGTCGGTGCTCAAACTGCGCGGTAGCCAGTTGCAGCAGATTGCCACCGAGTTGCTTGTCGAAGTCGCCGGCCCGGATGCGCTGCCGTTCGATGCCGGCCACGACATCGCGTCGCCGAGATGGGCGCAGGGCAGCGCGCCGCACTACCTGAACTACCGCAAGACCTCGATTTACGGCGGCAGCAACGAAGTACAGCGCACCATCATCGCGTCGACCATTCTCGGCTTGTGACAACAGGAGCGTGAGGTAGAGCCATGGACTTTCAGTTGAGCGACGAACAGGTGCTGCTGCGCGACACCACCCGCGACTTGCTGTCCCGCAGCTATGACCCCGAGAGCCGTAATAAGGTCATCGGCTCCGATCTGGGCTGGAGCCGGGAGGTGTGGACTCAGCTGGCCGAAACCGGGATTCTCGGGCTGGGATTCGACCCCGATGAGGCGGGACAGATCGAGGTGATGGTCGTGCTCACCGAAGTCGGGCGCCGGCTGGCGCCCGAGCCGGTCGTGCATGCGGCGCTGGGACCCGGGGCGATCATCGCCGAGGCGGGCAGCGATGTCCAGAAGCAGCTGCTCGATGAGGTCGCCGAAGGGCAGCGGTTGCTGGCTTTTGCGCACCTGGAACCCGGCACACGCGCGGGTTTCGCTGAAAGTGTCGCGACAAC
>Ga0335075_10010113_pt1 | contig 14326 bp, 16 predicted proteins | sample Lox_Sample_24_FD_206723 | JGI IMG/M metagenome (GOLD analysis project Ga0335075, IMG submission 206723) | Soil microbial communities from Loxahatchee National Wildlife Refuge, Florida, United States - Lox_Sample_2.4 | ecosystem: Environmental > Terrestrial > Soil > Wetlands | place: USA...
GTCGTGATACGGACTGTAATAGGGGTCTAGGATAGGGGGTGGTGGCTACAGAGTGGAGACTGGAGTGATTACTGTTATTTTGGTGTTGTCGGTTCATGTGCCTGGTCATGTGACAGGGAGTCTACTCTTACGCCAAGTGTTGAACTTTGGGTGGCTCAATAAAACAAACTCATCAATTTAATTGTATGTAGCCCTTAATTATCTATGACAATAGGGGCTTTAAACGATATTTCCTCCCGTAGCGTAGATTGCATAAGGAAATAAGTGACCGTTCGCCTTAACCATGAGAGCATTTCGAAATATGATACTGATACTACAAATGAGAGATCGGGGGACGTTATATTCAGCATGAAGCATATCTAAGAATTAGCAGTTCAGAATGTAAATGACTAGACGGTGGATAATATTAAAACGGATTTGGTGCGAAGCCAATTTAAATCGCTCGTAGCTGGCTTCTGCACTAACGTTTTGGTCATTATGCTGACCATTTCTAGCGATACTATCTACACCAGGAGGGTCAATAAGCCATATTATTTCTCATGAGAATACCGTGTCTAGCCTCATACCAGTCTGGTTGACGAAATCGCCCATAAGCTCGCCTCTGAATCCCGCGTCGCCCCCACCTCTCCTCATACCTAGATCCCTTCTAGAGCCCCCGCGTCCCGGCAACATAATCCAAAGCTCGCGTCAAGGCCAAGTCGGACTGATGCATGGTATCGTCACCGATCTCGTGACAAAGAAGGGTTCACCCCTTTAGATGGAGGTTGTGTAATCTCAAAATCCCTTGTCATCTAATCATCTCGACCAAAATGTAATCATATCGTCGAAGTCATCATCATCAAGATCCACTATCGCCCGATCATCTCCATGCTTTAATTCTTTATATAATGCCAATGCTTTTTTAAAATAAACATCAGCAGCGGATCCCTCTCCCATTTTCATTAACAACTTGGCTTTCTTGAATTTGGCACGTGCTCGTTCAGGAGCATAGAATTCACGATCGCCATAGATCTTGAGTGCTTGATCGAGGAGTGTTCTACAGATATAGTATGTTAATAAACTGATCTTTCGGCTGTTAAACATGCTAACAGGGACAAAAGGTAGAACGACACTACAAACCTTGCACCTTGATATCGATTGAGACGGACATAATGATCCGCGACTTTGATACAGACGTCGGCTGTTCTGTGATTATTTTTCCCAACTGTAAACTTCTTGTACTGCAACAGCGCTCTGTTATGAAAATCTAGGCTCTCGTCCATCCTGCCTTGAGCTGCGCGGACGTTACCAAAAGCGTGAAGCAGCTTTCCAGTGCTATCAGCACTTGTTAGTCAAGGCTTCAAAGGTTGTAGTAATACAAGAAACTCCGAAGTAACTTACATGAATGATTCCCCATCATCAATCCCGTACGCTGCCTGGCGGTCCAACAGGGCCTCCTGACAAACCTTTTCTGCTTGTTCAAGCTGCCCAAGAATCCAGTATGCGAAGCCTAAGTTGACGAGAGGAAAAGAAAGGGATATCTTTGTAAAGTCAAGTTGTCTCTTCTGTATCTCTATAGATTTTTTGAAACAAATGATGGCGTCGTCCCATTGCTTGTTTATCATTCGCCCGTTTCCCAGTTCATTCCACGAGATAGCTAGGCGAATATCTGTGCTGTCTGGACCCAACTCCTCGCACATCATGCGATTTAATACTTCGAAGTGTAATAGTGCATCCCTCGGCTTATTTGTCTCAGTTGCAATACATCCACTATTGTAATGGATTTCGCCAAGTAGCAGACTCAGCTGATGCTTGAGTTCCTCGTAATTGTCTTCGCCTGGCGTTCGGGATAAGCGCAACTTTAAGGATTCACAGTCCCGCAGTGCAAGTGTAAAGAATGGCTCTGATTCCTGAGAGTTTCCTCGCTCGTGACTGAACCTAGACGCCGTTTCCTAGTGAGTAACGGACTTTCTAGGACTTCAACGCTGTTAGGAACTTGGTATAGAGAACAAACTTACCAGCCAGCGTCCTTCAATAATCGTGGGAATTCTAGGTCTGCAGCGCATATTGACATTGAAGGTCTACGTCTCTCTGCAAGTTTCCTAAGTTGAAGCACGTGAGGGAAGAGATCTTCGCATTCAATGCGGCTTGAAACACCATGCCGCCAATCAAACTATGCAACATGTTAGCCAGTGCCATTTTTCTTTAATAATAAAGGTGATTTACCTCCTCAAAAGGCCATACCGACGAGAGTAAGGTAACTGCTCCACGAAAGACAGTATCAAATCTCTCAGCTGACATTTTCGCTCTTGCTGCATCTTGGATGAGGCGGTGCATAGTTATCTTTTTCGTTCCTCGATCCCGAGTTATGAGGGAACGTGTCTGGAGCTCTGTCCGAGCGACTTGATATGCTGCGTTGGTCATAGGGTATCCTGCAAGCGAGAGCAAAGTGTCTCCACGTGGGTCCTCAAGTATCCTCTCTTGTATTCCATCGGAATCAAGCAAAGATAAGATATCCAGCAGCGTTGTACTTTCATTTAGCGTTTCCAAAGCCCAAACTGAAGCAAGGGTATGTTGATACCCTGAGCCGTCACTGGCATACGGGAAGTGCAAGTTGAAGAGGTCTTTGTGGGAACTTTCCTCGTCATATACCTGGAGAAACTCTGAGAATGAAAGGTCTCGTCGTGCAATTACGCCAGCCATCTGTGTAAGAGCGAGGGGTAAGCCACCAAGCCTAACAGCCACGATATTACCAGAGGATCGCTCCTCAACCTCTTCTTCGCGGTGAGTAAGTTTGAGTAAGAACTCAGTGGCTTCCTCAGGATTAAATACATCCACTTTAGTACCTCTACCTGCCAAGCATGTTTTTGATAAAGGATCTCGGCTGGTAATTATTACTGATCCAGGCGAGTCAAAAGGCCAGAAATCGTAGAGAATGTTGAGATCATCAAGATTATCAAAAACCAGTACCCAGGTGGCGAGCTCTGACTCGTGAGCTTTTCCCAACGTGTAGGATTTCACCGGATCCTTCAGCCACGACTTTACTGCCTCTCTGGTGATGACATGGTCTCTAGCATCTGCAGAGTGTTCTTTAACAAGTCCTAACTTTATTGCGATGTGGTAGAACCCTTGTGCCAGCTTTGCATACTCGTCAGCTTGCACCCATAAAATGGCATCGTAATAGTCTTTGCGAGAATGGATGTATTCGACTGCAATTTGTGTCTTGCCAATGCCTAAAGGAGAATAAGCAAAATTCAATGATATTGATGAAGCGGTGCAGGTTTCATACCACCTGGTCCACAAATTGCAAAGGCAGCCTGCCTAATCTCACAATAGCCATCGCCCTTGCCTGGCAATAGAGCGTTCTCAAGGTCTTCTAAAATCTCCTTTCGGCCAAAAAAGCCTTTGTTTCGAGAAAGCGGCATGAGGTGGCAAGGTAGGTGGGGATCTTCTCGATCACCTGGCGAATCCGCGAAGAATGGCATGTATCCAGAGCTTCCGCCATTCAATTCGCCTCCAAGATTCCGCGACGTATTACTACGTGTAGTCAAGATGCGCGGGAGACTTGGTGTATATGATGATGGAGAGCCTTTAGAAGTTAGAGAAATATCAACCCTTAGGGACAATATTGAATGCTCCACCTTCTGATTTTCTGCATATATGAGTCTGCGCGGCTTCCAATACACTCTCAATGAAAGAAGCGACTGCAGAAATTCCTGGATAGTCACTAGTCATATTACAAATGTGAAGGTGATCGACATTAAATCCAATAAGCTCCTCATGTTTCACGTTTGTTCTCGAACTCTCCCTTCCAACAACCTATACCTTCTTAGCTTTGAGGCGCTATTGAAGGATGGAATATTAAAAATGATACCTACAAGAAGTCTGTTAGAAGTTACTCGACCAGCAACTCGAGTTTCTTGGGTCTCATATACTGATAGGACAGGTATTTGGTCAAATGCCACCTCGAAACATCGACATGCATCCGCCAACACGCTTGCGATATCTGAAGTAATCATATCCTTAGTTCTTATCCTCGAATTGTATCTCAAGATCGTTGCACTATTTTGCCAAACTTGCGGAAGGCCTGTTCGCGAGTGAGGTGTTCCAAAGAACATGACACCAGCAATGCTTGCCACCAAATCCCGGAAGCGGGAAGTCTGTTGGTGTGCTAAATTTACTGCCTAGAGCTTGTTAACAAAGGTTAAGGCACACTACGGACCTGATAATACCCGTTTAACAATGATGCCACCCAAGCCATGCGCGGATAAAATGAGTGGTATATTGTTCAGCTTATCACCGTCAGCTAAGTTTATTTGATGAGTAATATTTCAGATTCACCTCTTCATTCTCCCTCAGCTTAACCAACGCATCAAGTAGCTCCCCGCCTTCATCAAATAGTTTCTTCCAACTGAAGCTATCATCAGCAACAAGCCCGTGCTCAAAGCAGAACAACGCAGTGTGAGGCATAGCTGTAGTCTTTAAAGACTGCAGCCAGGTAGCTCTGTTCCCAATTCCTCGTCCATCATACCTCGGGATGCCGACGCCGGGAATCGTGACAAAGCTGGGAGTCATTAGATGATAGAAACAGAGCCGAAGTTCAACGATAATACCTACACTGCGTTCACCTCGGCTCCGCGATAAACTTTGCAAAGCTTATCACGTGGGCCAATGTGCCAACGCTCCGAACGCATTCGTGTCTCCTGTTGCCTCGCCAGTTGTTGATATGACTGGAAGATCCGAGAAACAGAATCCCCGTGGAAACTGGGGAGTAGGTCGCCATTATATGCTGAGATAATTTCAAGATTCTGCTGGTGTCATAGCTTTGATTGCAATGTGAGGCGGTCGTGAAGGGAGTAAGAAGATGAGGCTGTTGGGCCGGAATGAAATGCAGTCACGAAATGAATTTTGTACCGCAGCCCTGCTGCTTCTCAAAATCATTATACGCTATATGTCACACTATAGCACTCGTCTTGAGATTGGATCACTTTTGTATCTAATATTGGGGCGCGATGAATCCATGTGAGTTCAACATCGCCGCACATTGGTTGGAAAGTCATGTGACAGCGAATGTCGGCCTGGCTGTCAACGAGGCCCAACCCCATGCACTTGTCACAAGCTTCTAGATTAACAAGAACCATAGCACACCGACCGTGTGACCTCGCCTCATCTTCTGCCTGGATTGAAAAAGTCACGCGTACATAATCGAGAGTGTGCCTAAGCCGGCTCTGGGGGGCTATTAACGGACATCGCCCGCCGTGCCGTATATAACCTTCTGGGTCGGGGCAAGCAGGAGGGCATGAAGTATAGGGCTGTCGCGCTATATACCCTACCGTATGACAAGATATCCGCATGGGTAGGACAATCGCATCTTTGTATTGGAAATCAACGTCATTGACATCGCAGCCAATTGGAGTTGATTTTATGCATTTTTCTTTGATGTCAGCGCGAGGCTTTGGGCGCACTGATACCTAAATGAACTCTTTACTTAATGTAGACGACCGACGATTCTCTACTTCACCAACCTTCCCAGTTGTCTTCTACGGCATTTCGAAAAAAGTATAAAGTACCTGATAGTGAAATCATATGATTGGCAGATAAGTAGGACCCACGCTAAAGAATGTCAACCCCAACTCCAACAGGCGAGGCCGAGCAAGTGCCGATAGGGGACTGTTCATCAGACCAGCCGCGTACGAAGCTGCTCTTTCATCTGGGTGTATACGAACGTTTGCTCATAACTCATTTAGTATCACCTCGAGAATATGCGCAGATCATCTCTCGCCACGCGAAAAGAAGCACTCATCAATCAGTCTTCCCAGGCCCGAACTTCGAAGATCTTGCTCATCGCTTGCGGAAACCTCTCCAATGGCCTCATAGAGTGGACAACACTCGATACCTCCTAAGGAGTCTTTCTCCAGCAACCTTGTGTACACTGAACGCATCTGGGAGATACATTGATCAACTAAACGATGTTAACCAGTGTAGAAAACGATTAGAAGTGGGTTCCGGACTAAAAGACTCTCATATTCTCTTTCTGAGGGGCTATCCTTCCTCGGAGTGGCTGACAACAGTCGGTTCAATATGCCGGGTTGACCCCGAGTTTTTCCGGAGACACCTCAGCTTTGAATCTAGGTATGACTACTTCTCACTGCCATCTTTACCTTCGTGTTCCGACAACACCATTAAACTCCCATATGTTACCTTGTGTTCTAGAGAAGATAAGATAGGACCGCCTAATCAAGGCGCCATCGATGATTTAAGAGCAGAAAGTGCCAAAGCGATGGAGATATACAACCATCAACTCAAGGTAGACACCGCTGTTGGCGATTCTATTGTAAGGAAATATTTTATCCACGACGAGATGCACTTCTCCTTGGAACAAGAGATGACAATCAGTTTGAATCAAGTAGGGGAAAGTTGGGTTGGTGAGTTTCACCAGATTTGTTAAGGAGTCGAGAAAAATGCTTATTCAATTAAAGCTTTGGTTGCAATAGACACCGGCAAAGACCTTGGGGAAAGTCTAAAAGGCCCTTGGCAGATGGGTGTTGACCCTAAGTCACCATGGAAAATCAGAGTCTATCCTACAATCCAACCTTGGCCGGGAGTTGTACTGCAATCAGACGACTTAGCCTTCACCTACAAAAACAACAAGGCAGGCATGTTCCCTCAAAGTGCCTCATTGTTACACCAAGGCTATGGAGGGATGCTTAATGTCGAGACCATGCGACACGATCCATTCTATGCCCTCTACGAGCTCTTCGCCTTTTGTGCTTCCTCCGAGTTGCAGTTCCTCAACATGATAGATAGCAAAATATCGTCCGAGACAGGATACGCAAAGCTTAATAGCACTCCGACGCTGTCCAACCTGTTGTACAATCAAGGGATCCTCCAGTCTCACGTAGTACGAATTCGAAATATCATCGAGGTCATCCGACGCCGCGGAAGCCCAGAATGGCCTCGGTCTTTGGAAACGGAGGAATGCCAGATATCGGACACTGCTGCCGACAAATTAGAGCGAGATTACTCACACTTGTTGTACTGTGCTGAGTCACTACTACACCGTTGCGAGAAGGGTATGCACGTGGTGATGAGCCAAGCTTCGATTCGAGAGTCAGAGATGGCATTAGCTCAAAGTGGCCGAATGGCCAAGTTGACACTGCTTGCATTCTTCTATATCCCATTCTCATTCATGGCCAGCTTTTTCGGGATGAATTTCGTCGAATTTGGGACAGGGCAACTCCGGCTTTGGTGCTGGTTTGCCGCAACTATACCAGTCTTTTTGATATCCGTCTTCTTTCTGGTCGTTGATATTCCAGTCGTGCTTTGTTGGCTACGACCCCGCTCACCGCTTTTCCGGTGGCTTCGCTGATTTTAATCTATCAGCGTCAAGAGAGACAGTTAACATGAGCTAAGAAGGATTGATCGGCCTTGGAGTGGTATCACGAGACATCTGTGACGAGTACACCGCCTCTCTTAGAGTCCGTGCAATCTCCTATATCGGAGAGTTAATTGTCATGCTGGATCAATTTTCAGAGGCATCCCTTTGAAAATCATCAAGTGCAGTGCCCTGGCTCCTTCCGTTACCTATTGTTGTCTATGTCACTCCGCATATGTCCTAACAAAAGCAGCGCTATAGATCCGGGGTCATTTCGCTTGTTATCACAACATTTTTCAATAAATACTTAACTCAAAATACATTTCCTACAGATGCATTCATGTAAGAACAAACTGGCCGTCGCTACTGTTTGAGAAGGTTTGACAGCCGAACGAGCGGATGGATGTCTAGCTAACCTGTCAAAGCCTTCGATCCGGATCTCCGACCCTATTACGCACCCGATTCTCAAAATGAGTCTCCCGCACGCCCCCAATGACTGCAGCCCTCGTAGGGGCCGATCAGCAAAAAAGAGGGAGGAAAAGATGGTTGAAAAGGTGCAGCCATGGAAGAAGGTCTGGCCTAACCATAAGCAAGCCGGTACACAAATGCAAGTTTATGGCTTCAAGAAGGGAGAAGTTATGGAGATTTTGGGCAACGCCGGAAACTTTTTCGCACATGGAGATTGGGAGGTGGAGCATGATACTTTGAGTCGCATTGACTCTGAGGCTGCCAAGTCTAAAGCCGATAAGACCATAACATGAAGTCGTCGATTTAATAAGGCGGTGTACTTTGCGCTGATTTGAGTTGGAGTTCAGCAATCTATGATTTCGGCGCTTAGCGTGATGAATTTAGTGTCCTGCCGTGCGTGCCTAGCTTCTAGAATTTCATGCATCAACCCTTCATTGTGTTCAAAATGTTCTGAAAGGCTAGGATAGTTGTGCAAAGGCAGCGGCATCACTAGTTCATCATGGCACACACTATGTTAACGCATTATCATAATCCAAGAGAGCCATTAAAATCACATGCACATGATGTTTTCTATGCATAGCCTAAATATTGCTTTTTGATCTCGATGTCGGAAAATTGTCTATAGCGTGCTTTAGCAGGTTAAAGTGTTCGGTGTCCAACACCAAAATTCGCAAAAACCCACATTAGATAACTACGAATATACAACTATAATTGCTAGAATCGCAGGCCCAACGGGATAATTCTTGTAATACATTTAAAGCATCGAGTTTCCTATAGATTGAATGTGCATATTTGAGGTATATAATTGGGCAATGCACCTCGGAATTGAAAATTCTCATTTGTAGTATTCATCAATGTGCTCTTACATTTTCTACGACACCATGGCCGAGAAACGGAGTACTGGAAAGAAGCTAATGGTTCGTAAGAGGAAGGAAGTGAAGTCCGTGCATTGGCCTATCTTATCTTCGAAAGTGGGGTAACCAATGATCATCTGCCCAAAATGTGAGGCTACGAATCAAAATGTGAAGTTCCCGAATGCAGGCATTTTCACTCGTAGAACCTGCATCATGCCGTAGTCATGTTACTTTTACAAGCCGCAGCCAAAAACAAGCCAAAACTAGCGGTTAACTAACAATATCACGAGCCTTTTCGATAACCCTAATGTGCACACCAGGAACACTTTTTCGTTGAGAACTCCATTCAATATTACCTAGTCTTCCCTAACGTCAACTGCGTGCATGCTGGAAACATGTTGCGAACGTCCATGAACTTCCTACGGCGAGATGACCTCTACGAGACAGAAAAGCCATACCTTTGTCTGTTTGAGACCCCCACAGGCTTCCCCAAAACCAATATCCGATTAAGCAAACGCAAAGATCTTATAATCGAAGATATCCGCGGCCGGGAAAGCGGGCTTTTATTAGGCAGTCAGGGTTTTGCCATTATGCGTATGACAAGCAAGCTGTCTTGCAACGATTTTAGTGACAATGCGAAAATAAAGAGTCAGTACTTGAGCGAAGTTGCTGAGCACCTCCGCTGCTTCTGTAAAGCATCTAGAGTCCAGATCTTTGAGCATGTTGTGAGTATAAATAATTTTTCTTATACGAGTCCATTATTAGAAGCAGATATCCATTGCTACCATTTCTAAAAGCTGCTTTCAGCAACTGACTACAGTCCCGAGACTCTCAGATTCGAAAACGTCACGAGATTTTTCCCATATCTACTGGTGAATCCTATCAATACAATCAGCCAACATCAATTGCGCACATAGGTCGAGCGTAACTTATGTTCCTTTGAAATGATAGATAACTAATTATCTTTAGATACAACACATGAGTGGACAATAGAGATGGTGAAGAAACTAAACCCTGACACAGCAGAACAAATTCTCCAACGTAGGGTTCAATGCGTTAAGTAAGACTACCTCCACCTCCGATTTAATTTTCTTTAACAATCATTCAGCGTCTGGAAGCCTTTGAAAGGACCGGTGAGAGACTGGCCTCTTGCACTCTGTGACGCCTCAACAGTCGACCCAGAAAATGTTCAGCCTGGAGATCTGGTTTATGGGGACTACGTGGTAGAGAATTGTCAGGTCCACGAATCACCAAGCCAAAAATGGTACTATCTTCGTGACCAAGGGCCAGAGGAGGCATGGGTCTTCGTGCAATCGGACTCTGCAAGTCTGAGGCCTGGTAAGTTTGAGTCATCGTGCTCAGAATTTCCCATAGGCTTTAGGGTAAGAGTTTTACACATGCTGACATGCCAGGTTACAGGTGTGCCTCACTCGTCGTTCCCAAACCCTTTGGCTTCTAAAGACGACAATCCGAGGGAGAGTATTGAAGTTAGAGCCCTCGTGTACTATTGAGCATTATGTCTTCTACGTTATTTTGCAACCCTTGTCAAGTATCTTTATCTTAATAATATCGGCAAAGGATTAACTTATCCCCAATTTTCGTGAAAATGATTAACTTGCTCCCAACTACTGCACAATTTCCCGACCTAATATCTTAACGAATTCTCATCTGAAAAGCTTGACCTTGGGCTTATTTTGATGTTCTTAATTAGTCCTTTCTTTTCAGTTAATCATAAGGCTTTGTCATCTGCCCTTCAATCTTAAGTCCATATACGCCAACAATATACCACAGGAATAGAATCACATATAGATCTCTTCACCTCCAGACTAGGCGAAGCTGTAGAAACCTTTACGGACATATACAAACCCATACAGACCCGTAAAGCTTTAATAATAATGTTGTCGTACGCCTCCATATAAATGTAAGGAACCTATATGTGACCCTCGTCGCCCCAAACTTGTAAGTGATCCATCTAGATCGCGATACATCATGTATTTAGACTTATATCACAGATGCACAGAGCGGATCAAATGTGTACTATTAATAAGCAGAATTAAGCTAAGGAGAGAAGACGTCTCAGCGGTTTTACAGTTGTATAATTCCAAAAGGTGACCACTCCACTCATTCGACCACTCTCTCTTACAGAAATGCATGTAGAACATCTGATTCTACTTGAAAATTGCTTCACAAATAGAATGTAAATAATTCTAAAATCAAAGATTATAGTACAATAGATCTAGATAAAAAACGATTTGAAGTTTCCATATAGTTTTATTATATCGTTGTAGGATACGAACTACCTTAATGCAGGTAGTGTGTACCAACACTAGTTTAAGTCGTCGACTGCTACCCTTCTTTCTAACGTCAGTTTTGTCAACCCTAAGGGGTACCTTCGTGTTTTTAGAAGGGTTAGGCTTTAAAACAGACATAGGTGCTAGCTTTACAGCTTTTAGCTGCCTTCTCTGCTTGCTTTGCTGCTTGCTTTTACGCCTTTTCTTCTGCCTTCTAAGCCTTTCTTCGGGAGCATGTTCTCAGCTAGGGCAACTTGTATTATACACTTAGCTTATAAGGCTTCTTTTTGTGCTTGAACTATGCGAGCAGGTCGTACTTGAGTTGGACTCTAAAATTAAGGCCCCTTATCGTCCTTACCGAATAGATTTAACTTACAACCCTTCTTACGTCTCTTCTGCTCAAGTCTGAGAGTATCAGTCAACCTAGAGATAATGTAGATGTTAATTGATTGTTGAGCAGCAAGATGAACGTTAGCATAAAGGATTAAATCTAAAGTGGGCTCAAAACGGTCATGCTGGTAAGCTTTATGAACATAACAAACAAAGCGACGTGCTTTTAGTGTTCGTAACGTTTTATCCGCAGAAATGTGCTTAGGAACTAGTTCTAGTTTATGTAATTTTGATAACACCTTCTTAGGATCATATGGCTAAATCCTAGTCGTTTCAAAAGCTCTATAAATGTTTTTTTCGCGTAAATGTCTTGCTAAAAGCTGCTTTGAACAGTTGATAAAAGAAGCGTTTAGTTATTAAGACTATTCCTAGTCTGTTAAACGTAAAGTTTATTTTTAAATACTTGCGTATGCTATCAGCAACGGAGAAAACAAGTTAGCGTCTAATACCTACTACTCAAGATTATTACAATCTCTTTAGGAAAGCAGACGACAGGGGAAGCTCAATAGTCAATAAGAGATCTAAGTTATTACTAGGTATCTTAAGGATTAGGGCTTCTATGTCTAAGTCTAGTATGAACACCGCCTCAATAAGGATGGCAAGTGGACTAGTTGTAGGGCTGTCTAAGACATCTTCATCTGCAATGCTTAGATAAGCCTTAGAAGGTGCTTTATTATCAAGTTCTTTTCTGAGACAGACACTACATTTAATACGAATAAGCTCCGTATCCCTCTGTCTGTAATAGTAGGCATTCCAAACATTATCAAGCCGTGCCCCTTAGATTATTGTTATATTACTAGCAAGTCAGCAAATTTACCTGATTTTGTAGCAAGGGAACTTATTAAGTATATCTTTTATAACCGCTTAGAAGCAGCAGTTATATATGCAAACTTCGCGAAGGAACTTAGAGCTGCAATAGCAACTCGTTCCCTCTATGCTACCGTTAAGGACAAGGCTAAGCGGTAGCGTCGCCTTAAACCTAGCAAGCTGTTAGATATATCGACATAGCAGATAGGCAGGGCCAAGGGGACTAACCTAAAGCTCTACGAATAGCGCGTAGCTAAAGCTAGACTGAGAAGGTTACTACATGCTAGCATGTTTTCGAAGGAAAAGAGGGAGGAACCTACTAACTTAGTTAATGCCTAAATTAAGGCATTAACAAAGGTAGACGTAGACGAGGCTTAAGACGATTTGCTTAAAGCTCTTAAGCCTTAAGAGCGTGAGTATTTAATCAACAATTATCAGCTAAAATACAAGCAGTCCTTGCGCTGCTAAACAAGGACTTACTAGAATCTCCTAGCGCCCACTCGGCTTAACGCAACAAGGGCTTTCATGTTAATGTGAAGGTGCCATTGAACAAGCATCTCCGGCTTCATAAAGCTGTCGAATACTTAGCCTAAGACCTTGAAACCTTGCTGTCTGTTCACTACAGCTTGGTGAACAGAAGCGGAACTTTAAGCGAAGACTTCTCGACTTAGACGAGGTCGGAGACCTGCTGACGTTGAGCGGGGCGCCGGAGGCAGGTCATCCAGGCACAATAGGATGACGACTTTCGCCAGGCTTATACCCAAGGGGCCGTGAAGAGGATTATCAAGCCCCACAGCCAACTTAACCAACCTTCTCAACCTTCTCCATATTCTCTATCTCCAGCCTCGCCCCCACCTCCCTCCCACAACCACCTCCTCCTCCGGCAGCGAATCCCCCCGAACGTCGGCCCAAGCGAGGTGTCTGGCAGACACAAATACTGATCGACAACAGCCAGCCAGCGAAGGACGTGGCGGCGTCGAAGAGAGGGAAAGGAAAGGGCAATGGAAGAAGGCATTGGGAGTGGCAGCGGGGATGTCGCAGCTGCTGGATGACTATGCGCCACCACCCAGCAGTGCTGCACTATTCAGATGATTAATTAGTTTCATATAATAAATAGAGGGGTAATACTTACCTGCTCCACCAATGCATGAATTGGAGTTAGTTGCGGACCGTAACAAATTACGGGCAGATGTTACGGTCCGAGACATGTCGACAGATTTCGACTGTACGAATCAGATTGGGTCGTAAGGAAATATTAGACACTTCACTCATGCAGTCCCATCACACAATCGGGTATCAAAGCTCCAATGTTGGGTATCTACGCAGTTTATGTGGCGTTTGTGGCTGGTTTAACAATTACTAGCGTGTGCGACGACTTTGATGCGCGGCTCTGTAGAGCCTGCTGATCCTATGTGAAGATCCCACACCTGTCAGCCAATCACTACTTCTACCTCACCGCTGGAATCGAGGAAGCAGCGCGATTGGATATGAAAAGCGGTAAGAATGGCTAGTTCTTTATCATTGACATAAATCACAATGCTTTCATTTCCCTTGCCTGGAAGAACAAGGGGTTGAAAAGGTTTATCTGGTATGCCATGACAGCACATCAATAATGTCTTCACGAGGCGTATATCATGCCTCGCCCCCCCTCTATCATTCGCTTTGCTTCATTCTAATTTACTAGTCACATTATTTGGTGTCGATTGATACTTGGATCACAAATCTACAATAGCGCATATTCAATAAGCAATATGGATGCTCTCGACCCTGATACAATAAGCAATACGGATGCTCCCGACCTTGGCGCGCCATCGCGCCAAAATAGCCAGTATGTGGATTTGTTGTTAGCCCATGACAAAGTCCCGCGGCTGGTTCATATCTTAGTTGGATTCTTTACCTGGATTATCCTCGCTGGCTTCGTCATATTCCCCGGCACATTCAATGAATTGCAATGCAGTTCACAGGATACTTCGTGCACGGATGATTCGCTTGATGATGATCAGAGCACAACTATCGCGCTGTTAACAATTGCAGGCACATGTACTGCCATTGGCGCGGCAGGGATGTTATTGCTGTGGCGGTTGTATAGGAAGAATTACGTCTGGATAGTTAACAGGATCTTCCTGTGCGAAACCTTCCCAATCCTCTATCCTCCCTTTTAT
>Ga0335075_10010114_pt1 | contig 14326 bp, 17 predicted proteins | sample Lox_Sample_24_FD_206723 | JGI IMG/M metagenome (GOLD analysis project Ga0335075, IMG submission 206723) | Soil microbial communities from Loxahatchee National Wildlife Refuge, Florida, United States - Lox_Sample_2.4 | ecosystem: Environmental > Terrestrial > Soil > Wetlands | place: USA...
CTTAGGAAAAAAAATCCTAACAGCGCCCAGCCAGGTCCTCAAGCAACCACCGTACCAACCGGGCCCTTCTTCCTCGGCTCCGCATGTTCCACATCCTCCCAATGCCTAGGCGGCGCACAATGTTACGCGGTGAATTCCATGCTCATCCCCACATGTAGCAGCGCCGAAGCACCCTGCACCTCCGATGCACAATGCGCAATCAATACCTGCGTGAACGGCTTGTGTAACGGCCCAGTGGCGCCTACGCTCCCGCTGGGCACGATGTGCTACGAGTCAGCACAGTGCGCGGGCGGTGCATCGTGCTATGCCGCGAATTCTATGGAGATCCCGCGCTGTGGTAATTTAGAGGCGGCTTGTTCTTCAGATTCGCAGTGTGCTTATAATACCTGTGTGAATGGTTTCTGTAATGGGCCGCTTTCGTCGAGCTCTGCTTCTTCTGGTTCGGCGTCTACATCGACATCAATCTCTACTCCTGCATCCGCCACTAGCTCCAGCTTTCCGAGTATTTACACCATCGCTACACTTAGTACAGCGTGTACAGGAATGACAACCGTGGCTGCTCCGCCATCTGGAACGGGCACCGGTACTATTTCCATGACAGGAAATTCTACAATGCCGTCGGCTACGCAGACACCTACGATGATATTTCAGGGTGATGGAGGCGAGAAGCTACGCGCGGGCTTTGGAGGCGTCGTGGTCGCTTCTGCTATTGCTTTCGCATTAATGATTGCTGTTTAAGTGTCAAAGCATATCTCAGACGGACTTGGCGTTTATGTAGAGGATCGGATAAGTAATAATGGATATCTAGATTTGTGGGTTGGAGTAAAGGGATGGAAAATAAGCTCATTCGAGCTATCGTTTTGCTTTTGCTCATGTGTATGATAACAATTAATCCATCTTTTAGAGATAGAGCAAAAATCTATGTTTTAAACATTATCTCTTATATATCTAATATTATTCCTAGGCCGATTTGAGTCGGTTCCATGTAGTATTTAAGTAAAAATCTAGGCATTCAAAATAGAGTTAAATGTAAGCTTACTCGCCGACTCCAACATCACCTCCATTCTCGCCTCCAGCCGTACCGACCCCAAAATCGCTGCTTGAAATCTACCCTAATCTTGTAAAATTCAATTCCCAACATCCTGCGCAAAAGTTTCCGATGCTCTAGCGTATCAGCATAAAACTGATAACGCCATCCCTCATAAACCTTTAAGCTCCCCATCTTCAAGGTCCTGTTTGTCCTACCATCTCCTGCTAGCCTCTCAGTCCAAGCTAATATCACCCGTCCCATATGCAAGCCACAGGCTCTCCACATGCTTACTCAACTTTGTCTTACCGGTCCTGAGTTCATCGGCAGCATCTAAATAATCCATCGTATTTCTTAGCATTCCTGTCGCATGTAGAAGCTCATCCTCGTTAGCAGACGTAGTCATCTCTAGATAGTGCGTTTTTTAGTCATGCCTAGGGTCGATTTGAACTGCCTGTTTGGGAAAAGCCAAGCAATGACGCGGAAGAAGGCTGGTCTTTGACGGGAATGTGAAATATGGGCTTGCTAGTAGTAAACCTCTAATTTCAGAGATCAAATCTTCGTATTCAAGCGTTGAAGCTAGAGTTAGGATCTCAGTACTGCCGAATGAGTGCCTCGTTAGGAATTATGGGGACGGCGGATGGCAGCTGAATTTTGATAAAAATTGCAAGGTCGGAAAGTATAAGTGATATAGACCCTGAGAGACATTTCTCGGCGGGGCTGTGTACGCTTCGGTCCTCAACCGCGCTGACCGAAGCCATAGACTGCGATGCCACGTGATGCTAGGGTTAGGAAGGCCTCCTAGCAGCGGCCTATGTGGTCTTTAAGGTTGTGGAAGAATACAAGATTGGCTTTGGGAGGGCTGTCAGTCTGATATGGCAGACTATTAGTTGTAAGAGTTAGCACAACAAAGTGGCTTACTCTCTAGGTCTTAATGTACCGTATAAATTGGTTTATAAAACGTTTTATAAATAGTTTTGATGCACTCAGCTCGCTCAAATTTTGGTGGTATACCATAGTAAAGCCCCATCTTATAAGTGGCTGCTTCTTATATGCCAATTAATACGGTAGAGGATTTGGTCTGCAACTGTAAAAGTACCTTCCACCTCATGAGCCATCCTTGACGTGGCTAACTTCGACAGAGAACCCTTTTTATTTTATTTGTTTTTTGTCGCCACGTGAAGGATTCTAATATGAGATGTAGATCGTCTTTTCCATAAACTGCATTGTATGGTTACTTACATGAGCATTAATGTGTACTATGGCAGCAATTCTGAAAGGCTTTGCAGGCAGAACCCGACTTGTCTATAGGTGGTCTCACTCCTGAAACTTCTACCACCCCAGCTATCGCTAGGTCGCTTCAAATACTAGAAAGAAGACGAATCGTTAGAGAACTGTTTTCGGCCGTAAATCCCCCAATAAAAATCTCAAGTTGGCAGTAAAGCGAGCACAAAGATGCACATGAGGAATGAACTATTAGAAGAAGGCGACATCAATAGTAGGTGGGCTGAGCGTGTGATTACCATTATCTGAGAGCATTTCATTTGCTCTACAGCATCACATCGTAAAATAGCAGCTGTGATCAAGCATTTAAGTACCACAAAGGAAGACTTAGCTGAAATTCAGCTTTTACGATGGTCATTCCTAGGATTTCACTCGTTAACCATGAGATTCAGATGCTTTTTGGTGAATTTGGGTCTACCCTCCTCGCTGAACAGATGTAACCACTAGGGCTTCTAGGCTGGTGCTCTTGCGATACACTTGCAGTGCACTGCTTCACACCTCGAAACTTGAGGTCACAAAGTTAAAGAGCCCCTAGGCCTCACGGGCTATTCGGTGTGAATTGGAGTGTACGTTTGAGACATTCGATGATGACTGGTTCTGACTCCACCATTGTGCTTAACGAATTTTCATATTTCCTAGCAATTTTTTTTACGAAGAGATATGTAAAGTTACTCTATAAGACCTCGTATACACACGCATATAGTATTTTTAAAGCGATATTTTAAAAAGATCGATACTCCAAACTTCCTATTTTACCCTCAAAAAGCATCTCATATATTCAATGAAATTGGGGTATCTTCCATGGGACTCTATGCCCCTCTATTTCCTATAATCCTATAATTTACCAAGTCGTTGATTTCGAAAACTAACACAGCCATGCTAAGCTGCAACTTGAGTACTCCCGCCATCTAGGCCTAGTTGAGCCACCTGCTTGAAGATCTCGGTGAATTCTTGCTTGATTTCTGGCTCGATTTCTGGCTTGATAGTATCTGGCTCTGCCGAGAACAAAATTGCGGGCTCTACTATTCCCCGGTTCAACTCATTATCTTGCTTTATCCTCACTGCCCGATTCCTCGTTATCTCGTCCTCAGAGAAAGATTTGATTGAGGCTATCGGACGGAGGATTCCACTGCCTTCGGGACTTTCCTCTGCGTTTGAACTTTCTGACTTGTTTGACTCCGAAGACTCTGAAGACTCTGAGGATTTTGTGGAGCTACGAGGAGATCCTGCACGAATGTCTATTAGCAGAAGTCACATAAGGACGAATATAGTGGAGAATTTACCTCTTGCGTCTCCCGCGTAGATCGAAACCATTTGTGTTACCATATCAAGAAATGTAATTTCGTCCGATTGAAAACGATTGATTGAAGGCCTGGGAAGGACTATCTGTGATGGTATAGGACCTTTAGCCTGTTCGCAGGTGCAGTCTGTTCCACGCAGAATGTGGTCCATCAAGACTTTTGAATTGGATGGTATCTGGTCCCCAGTGGTCTTTGAACCGTCTGTCCCCATTCTATCAGGGCTAAGCACGCTCTCGGCGTCCATCGATGTGATACTGGAGACATCACTGTGTATAGACTTGCTGAAGGGATCACTCGGAACGGGGGTGCTAAGACTTGCGGCTGCTTCTCCGGGTGGGAGCAGGTGTGTGTTATCGGGCACATTGGCACCGGGTATGGGTATAGGGCCGCTATGGTTGGCAGCGTCAGAAGAAGCGTCTGCGGATGGGGTGTTCACATGAATTCGAGGTTCTGGGCGAGGGCGGTTCGGTGTGTGATGTGATCTGTAGTGTTGCACAACCGCTATCTAATGAAATTATTAGCTCGGCCCGGACAAAAGATTGTATGAAAACTTACTCCAACAGGGAAACCTATCCCAAAGATGACAACTCCAACAAGCACGAACGGCGCCGAGACAGTAAGACCCGCGACGAGGCCCACCGCAAGCCCCGGATCAGCAGCTACCCCATAAAATGGAAATATGATGTAAGAAACGATATAAAATGCTACGGCCCTCATATCGGGAGCTATAGAAGACTAAGGCAAAAGAACAGTGATGAATAAGGACGATGATCGACTGTCTTCCAGGGGCTGAACTCAGCTTGGCAATAAGCGATGGTGGCAAAATCGCGGCTGATCGGCCTTACTGTTCTTGCAGAGGCTGGGCATGACTGCGCCTTCTATATCTCGAGTCCAAGTCAACACAGGAGAGTATCAGATGAAGCATAGACCTATGGTGTCTGCTGATAAAGTTTGTTGGAGTGACGTTGATGAAAATACGATGTCGTACCGTCGCGAAATTAGGCTGCGGCAGGTACGGGTAGCAAGATCAGCAATTTCACCAAGCCTGAGGCAAAAAGAGTACGGGTGATGATACGGTAGACATGATTCCTTCTCCATTGGCCCACTAATGTACCTAGAGAAAAGACGATTAAGAGTGCCGAATCAAATTTTTAAAAGATATACGCTTGAGACTAGTTTCTGGACAAATATTTTCGGAATCTTCTATATATACCTTACACGCCACAATCCTCCTAAAGTGTGACGTTTTGAGTCCCAATATTCATTGTCCCTCCGGAGACCATATTCACAACTTTACCGTAATTATTCACGATGTACTGATCGCCAAACTATATGCCAGTATTAGGAACATGGAAGCCATGCACTTATAGAAGGGATAACTTACAGTATGTTCCTGGACGGTTGTTTTGCCCTGCATAAGTTCAAAAATCTTGGCTCTGACAACCTTGTAGTTCTCGTCATCGTCAGAAGTGTACTTGCAGATGTCGAGGTGGTTAGTGCGCATGGGTATTATTTCACCCACTCCGCGATAAGATGCGTCGCCTTCTTCTACGATCTTTGATTCTGATTAGCCCACCATGGAGAGGCGTATTTTGCAAGAGGAAGCAAACCTGATTTCCATAGGTGGGAAGGCGCTCATAGAAGAACACGATACCAATCCTCTCGGGCAATGCGTTCCGCTTTTGTATGATGTCAGGAAATGCGTCACGAAGGGTTTTAAGGTCATATGAGTCTGCCTTGAGAGTCTGGAGCGTGTTCTTGTCCGTCGCCTTAACAACGGTCCAGACTCGGCGGATGAGTTCTCCCCATTTCACCTTAGGGGAGCCGCCGAATGGCGTCCCTAGAAAGATCATCCCTTTGATGTGGCGGGCAATATCGCCGATATCGTGCTCGACTGCGGCTCTGTCGCCCGACACAATGACCTGAGCACAGACAAGACCTCCAAGGCTGTGTGCAATCGTAATTATCGGTCGTTCTGTCTGCATAAAGTATTAGATAACCGCTCCTTCTATTCATCCTATTATGCCTTACAGTTCCATCTTTAGTACGCTCGGCATTGAGTAGCGAGCACAAGCTGCGCGCATCGCTCTCTAAGCTACCTTGTGTGACCTCTGCCGTATCGGAATGCACAACGCCTGAGTCATATCCAAAGCTGATAATGCGGCTTTTCTCCACGTCTTTCGACAAAAAGTCTCTGGGCCAGGTTACCTGGCCTTTCGTCCAAGTTGAAACTCGATCGCCGCGCAGGCCATGTACCAAGACAATACTAATTGTCGTCGTTAGTATGTGCTTCATCGTGATGCAAGTTAACCCAGCAGCCATACTCCACCTCTGCATCCGGGTTGTCATGCCATACAGTGAGCCCATATTTTGGCATCTTGACTTATGCGACAATCGATATATTTACTTGAAGGTGGCTTTCCGGCGATGGAGGGGGGTTCACTTTGAGATCTCAATATATATTTTAGTATGGTCTTGCAGAATAAGGCTCGCAGCTTCACCGAGATCAGGTAGGCATACCTTGGGTTACTGCATGTTGTGTCAGGTGAAAGCCTCACGGGGCTGATTGGCCTCGGCTTAAGCCTCCCTGCACAATGGCTTAAATCAGGCTTGGTGTCAGATACAACTCAGTGGCTGTGCTGGCTCAGCTGGGTTCCTGACGTCTAATTCCAAAAGTGCGACATTTCATCGCCTACTCGCTTTTATGATAGAAGAATGCTCACACGCTGGGAAGTAGTCCCAAGAAGGGAACCTAGAACAAAGGAAATATAACTACGACAAAGTACATGGATAGCGGTCCCAGCGATAGGGAGCCAGACGCAGCATCGGCGCCGTCTGCTGCCCACAGCCTCGTCGAACAGAACCGTAATTTATGGACCGCTTCACTCTATGATCAGACTAAGGTTGTCAATTTAAGCAAAGATGTAAACATAGAGAACCAGAATACTGATATGTCGGTTTAAATCTCCCCTATTTATGAACGGTTGGACTGATACGCGCACAGGTCTACACATTTGCATATTTATCAAACCCTGCCACAGTCACCATTATTGAATGGTTAGTAAAACGTGCTATAATATGAATGCTAGGACAACATAGCTGATGAAGCGAAAGCAGATACACGGGCTGTAATAAAGAGAATCTCTACACTACCACCCCCTAACCCTGACTTCGTTTACATTGGTGATGGCCACAAGGCTCTTATAGAAGATCTCAAAGCGAAGTTGATCCAGTATCGCCGTCTAGCTATTCACGGGCTTATTGGGACAGGGTTGGTATACGGAACCCTTAATGCTTGTATAAACTGACGAACTACAGGAAATGGGAAATGGCCGTGCAGGTCGCGTATGCCATCCGTCGCGACAAAGACATCACCTCGGCTTTTTGGATCTGTGCAAGTAGTGCTTCAACATTCGAGAGGGACTACGAGGGTATCGCCCACTTAGTCGGCTTACCGGGGAATCTAACAAGGTCTAGTCAGTCTCTTCTTCAGGGAGTACAGGCGTGGCTTGAGAATTCTGAAAATGGTACTTGGCTAGTAGTTCTGGATGATGTGGATGACAGTGTTATTAAAAAGGACAGAAACGAGATACAGACAAATGACAAATATCCCAATTACAACGCTCCTGCGAGGTTCTTACCGCGACCTGTTTCTCACGGCTACATGCTCATAACCACCGGCGACTCCGATCTGGCATTGCAACTCGTCAAACGGACTGACCTGCTCTTCAGAGTTCCACGGTTGAGCACAACTGAAGCGTGCGAGCTTCTACGGAGCAAAACGCCTGATGTTGTGTGGCTTGATCCTTCTAGCGAGGTAGATGCTAGACGGCTAGTTACCAAGCTTGACAACCACCCTTCTGCTATAGTTATTGCGGCAGCATATATCGATAGCCACCACAAGCTCGGCGAGACAATTTCGGAGTATCTCAAGGGACTGACATCCCATGGGCACTCGGAGCTGCTGTCAAGAGGACCTTACGCATCGCTCATTAGCAATGGATTCCCTCCCTCGCCAATTAGTGCCTGGCAAAAATCATTCGCCAAGATCCAGAGTGAATATGAGCAAGCTATAGACATCTTAGCGTTGATGTCATGCCTTGACCAAACTAAGATCCCTAAATCTCTTCTTGCATGCTACAACTTGCCTGCTAACGACCTCCGGCATCATTTACGAACATTAGAACGTTATTCATTTATCGACACGTACGACAATGGAGAAACGTTCCAAATGCCCCAACTGCTGCATCTGACTGCGCAAGAGTGGCTTCGCGGTCAGGGCACACGAGGTATGTGGCAAAGCAAGGCAATAGCGGCACTTTTCGAACAGTACAACAAAATCCAGGCGGAGTCACAGGGTAGTCGCATTCCCGCTTATGTTAGGCAACGTCAACTCCTATCACATGTAGATGTCTTCGAACAGTATTGCCGTAAAGAGGGCCCACCAGTCAATCTTATACCCGGAATGGCCCCTGCCCTCATCTGTTTCGCTAGTCTCTATGCAGGTGAAGGAAGGTGTGGACCAGCCCAGAGACTTCTATGCTATGTGCGTGATAACTATCCAATGCAGGATACGTGGAGAATTATGGCCCTAAGAGATCTCGCCGAAACTATCAGAAGCCGTCCATTAGTGGGACGCGAGAATCTTGGGGAAAGGAGCAAGGAACTCAAAGTAGCAAGAGACATACTACGAGAAGCAAGAGATATTGCACGGAAGACTAATGATCGGCATGACGAGATTGACGTGCTGACTTCTCTCGCCCTAAACTACAGTGATATTAGACATCTCAAACCAGCCGAGGCCTTCCAGAAAGACATCAAGAGACAATTCGAACTCGCCGAAAATTTCCAAAAAGACGTCATAGCCTACAAACTCAAGCAGTACGGCGATGCACATCTCGAAACAATCAACGCAATCCTGGGACTTAGTAAGATCTACTTTAGGCGCGGCCGCAACCGGCTCGAAGTATCCAACCCCACGAGAAAATCAACAGCAGAAGCACAGCAAGACCTCACAAATGCAGAAACTGCACAACTCGACCTTCTGAGCAAGATGCAATCACAAACCCAACAGCTCCCTCAGGATGCAGAACGCGTCTCCATGCTTTACGATATTCGTGCCGCGCTCGCCCGGAGCTATTTCTCCCAGGCCAAATTCGAAGCCGCTGAGAGGCAAGCGCGCGAAGCGTACGACGGGCGCTTGAAGCTGTTTGGACAATATGATCTCAAGACGCTAGGCATCGAGGAGGATTTGTGCGCGTGTCTTCTGGAGCTTGGGAAGTTTGCGGAAGCAGAAGAGCGGCTACAGAGCGTGTTGGGGAGATTTACGGAGAAGTTTGGGGCCGGCGGCTTTCTGGTTGGGAGATGTGAGGGGAAGTTGAGGGGGTTGAGGGCGAGGAAGGGCAATGTTGCGTTATGAGGTGGAGGGCGGTTAGGTGGTCAGGTTATCGGCTATTGCGGAAACGGTGGACAGAAATTATTCACAACTCTTTCTATGTTATACCTCTTCTAGATTAACGAGAAGGAGACTCTTTGTAGCTAGAAGAGATATTGTAACACAACCAACCCCAGAAACACCACAATATGTCATGGGCTCTCCATATTCTCTGCAGTCCTCGCCAAAAATGCTTAACCAAAACCTTTGATACTCCAAATACGTCAGAACCACCATCGCCGGCCCTAACCACACATTCGAATATAGTATCCCAACCCCCTCCCCCTTTCCTTCCGCGCTCTCTCTGATGATATCTATCTCCGAAGCCTTCGCATTAAATGTCTCAAAAGCAGTCGCAATCAACGCTCCTAACAACACCAAGAAGCTCATGACTCCTCAAAACACCAAACCCCCCGGGGGGCAACCGATCGGTCAACACATAATCACACAGCATAGTGAAAATAAAGCCTTCTGAACATAGCAGGAAATATATTAAACACATTTTGTAAAAAAACTCGCCTATTTGCACTTTCAAACCCTGAGGAAAAGCTGATAAGAGGTAGTGTCTTACTTTCAAGTTACCTAATTTGGTTTAGCTGATCGGTTGCCCCTCAATTCTTCTATTTACGTTCTCGAACCTGACCAAGTCCCATCCACCGCGTCCAGCCCAACGCCGTCCTCCACATCGCACAAGCCGCGCAATTGAGATGCTTCTTTTCTATTCTTGATTTCTGCGGTTCGGACTTGGGCCTTGTATAGTGATGGTAAGTGTATTCACGTATCATTTCTCAATCAGAAGTTATTGTTTCAAATATTAATCAAATTACGGCTTTCTATAATATTCATTCTAGTGTTCGGCCTTAATGGTATCAAAGGACCATAATGATTATATCTCTCTCTATTCTTCCGTCCATAGCATCCTAATCATACATTCATAATACAATATAAACGTCGTCCTTCTCATAACTTCATTACTTGGATAGCATTCTAGATGTTAGTTGGCTGTGAAACCAATTCCAAACTCCACTCTTGAACGATCGTCGGCGATGCTACTGCCCCAGCGCTCATCGCAAGGGACATGCAAAGCATGATCTGGGCATACAAAGTCTCGTCTTGGGTAGCTTTCTTACAAGCTTCTGTTCCAACTTTGAGAATGCCTGAACCTCTTTTGTTCCGGGCATGGACATTCGCTCCTTTCCTGAGGAGAAACTTCGTGGCCGCTAAGCGTCCATATTTGACGGCGAGATGGAGTGCAGTTTCGCCTCGGCGGTTGCGTCTATGAATGTCGGCTTTTGCCGAATCAATATTTCCGGCGCAAAGCCTGGTTAGGATTCGAGTGGTGGCGTCGTCGTCTTCGCCTGCTCTAGTATGGATGATGAATGCCATGAGAGGTGTATTTCCCTTCTTGTCGTGGTTGTTAGGATTCACACCTGCCGCCAAGAGTCCTTCCAGATAGCTTTCTCTTCGTGCATCACTGTTTGTGGCTTTATCGTCTTGTTGAGATCGAGGTAACGTGGCGGCCTTATCCGAGAGAGATAAATCAAAGGCGACTTCAGCTAAGCAATGCAGGCCATTGCGCCCTTTGGAGTCTTCAGACCATGGCTTGTCTCCAGCCTTGATTATAGTCCTCAATAGATCAGCATGGTGCTCGTATCGGCGTAGGTCTTCGAGGTTATGAACAAACTTTTGCTTCTCGTAATATTGAAGACATTCATCGCCATTCAGTGTAGAGTTTACCAAAGGCGCGGGACTGTGAGGACGGACGATGTAACCTTGAGTTTCGCAAGTGAGGCCAAGTGATAGACGGAATGCTATTTCTTGACTCGGATCGAACCCCAATGCTTGTGTGCCAAGATGATTCATCTGTCTCAATAAGGTAAATCCCAGGTTATCCCGTGAAGTGGGCAACACGAAGCCAAGGGATTGAATCTTCCTAATTACTTTGACCAGATACTGCTGAGGAAGCCATGGTCGCGTCAACAAATGTAGACTTGTCTGCCCATGTTGGTCATGCTGACCAAAATTGAAACGTTCGATGCTGAGGAATTCTAGTAATGAACAAACATCGTCTTCCTCGTTTGGTGCATAAAGTAGGTGCAGAAATGTCTCTCCGGCTGCATTCGTAGCATTGATGTTGGCTTCTTGCTTAATTAACTTGATAATATATGGGATAGGCGCACAGAAAGACGCTGCAACGTGAAGGATCGAGTTGCCAAAAGGGTCAATTTCGTTGATACCCTGAGATCTAACGCGATTATAAATGACAACTTTCGAAGCAATATGACTAGTGAAGAATTGACGAGTACCTGGACTTGTGTGTTCACATGGCAGTCCATCATGGCGACATAGCCGAAGCTTGTTCTGATTCAGCTGGGCCGCGCAATAGACGTGGAAGGCACCGGGAAGTACGTTTGGAGGCTTCACCTTGACTGGCAGAAGAGGCGGTTCTTTCACGAGAGACAAGCTTTTCTCGATATCAGATTGTCGTAGGAAGGCCATTGAAGACTTCTTGCTTGATATATGTGAGGTCCTTGCGCTGGAGCTCGCCGCTGACGATCCACATATCGTATGTCGTTCCATGATCGACACGATGTCTTCCAGACAAGACTGTGAGTATTCAGAGGAAAGGCGTCTATTCAAACTTGTAATGCTAGGAATACTGGCCCGAGGGGGTCGACCTCCGACGGGTAATCGGCCTTCAGCATCTGGCCGTTCTCCTGGGAACGTTGCGCCACCCATAGGTTGACTACCCAACGTAAGAGTGGACTCCAGGGCCGAAGTAGCAGATTTTAAATTAGTTTGATTAAAGTCATAATCCTCAACGACAAGTCCTGGGGTGTCACGACTAGATGGGATTGACTCGACAATGGTGGAAATAGTTGGTAGGTCTAGCAGAGGAAATTCCGACTGTTTAGACTGTATTCCAAAGTCTGGCAAGATCCACTCGTCAATCATAATACGATGGACTAAATCTGCAGATCTTTCTTCCACTATTTGTACTCCATCATCCTGCTTCCGTGGAACAGAGATAGATGTAGCATCAAATGGATGTGAACTTCCCGAAATTTTCACAGGCTGTTTCTGTTGGATACCGAAATCGAAATTATGGAGATTGTGAGAGCTGAACGTGTGGATATCTTCGAACGGGGATAGCCCCTCTATCTCACTGAATAAATTGGTCGATCTTACATCGACAGCCAGTAGCTTCATAGAATCTTTCCGTGTCGTGGAGGGTTTCTGAAGTGGAGATTGAGCTTGCGACTTAGCGGGATCCCAATGGCTCGCGCCCAGGCCTAAGTCAAGCCATGACCAGTCAATCCCAAAGTCATCCGAGGGGACCAGCATAGACTCTGGTGTATCTTTCAGCATACAGTCATCTTCATTATGTGTTTCCTTTTGCGACGTCGGCTGTTGCAGCCCAGCTAGTCTGTGAGCCTTGCGCAGCTCCTTGCAGTCTCTGAGAACACGCAGTCGTGCCTTTGTGACGTGTGCTCCAAGTCGAATTTTGTTCGGTCGGGGTTGGAGCAGGGACTCGAGTTTCTTTTGAATATCTCGCTTGCTAATATTCTGTTATTAAGTCTTGATGGAGTATGAAAGGATGGGATAGGCTTACCTTGGGTGAAAGTCCGTTGTTTGTAAGACTTTGGCTATTTGTATGACTTCTAAATTGGTCATCAGGTACAATCTGACCAGCTTCCGTAATCGTGATGGCGTCCATGCATTCTTCGGACGACCCATAACCCTCCGGCGTTTAGGACCAGATTTGGCTTCCTGTATCTCCCGCCCATGTTTGCGTTTGACAGTTGCACAAGGTAGTGACGACGTAGGACTAGTGGATAGAACCGAGTCTGCAGAACTGAATACAGATGATATTGCGGTAGATGGACTCGTACTAAATTGGCTTGAAGGTGACCGGATCGTGCGTGATGGAATTTCGGTGGATGGATATGGAGCTGAAGAGCTCATGGCTGCGTATAGCTGGGGCTGCGATGCGGCTTCGGGCAGGAGCCGATGGGGGCTGTGAGGCACGGGATGAATCTGCAATGTTGACGCTCAATTGATTAATATGATGATGATCAGATGGAAGACGGTTTCGAGTATAGTAGACATGCACGATTTGCATAGGACGCGTCAATGACTCCATTGTGATTTTGTTGAGGTCGACCTCACAAGGCTGACTGGGAAATGAGGCGGGCAAAGTGCAAAAAGTAACTCAAAGGAGAGAGCCTTGAGGCTGAAGCGGCTTGCCCCTTATCCGTGTTATGGTTCGGTCGGATTCCAGGTGTCCTAGGTGCTCTGATTGGTTCCAATATCTCTCGTTTAAACATTCAGGGGTTCCGGCTTCTGCACAAGATTTCCGCTGACCAGGGATCCTTGATACTTCAGCCTCACATCATTAATCAACAGTGTTCTGGAAGACGAGCATGCAGAAATACGTAATAGTGGCGCAGGCGAAGTGCAGAAAACCCCCTCGCATCCAGCGATGTCTATAACAAGTTAGGAAGGTAAGAAGGTATCGACGAGAAGATTGAGAAACCACTTTCTGCACTTTGAACCAAACGCTCACCGCAACTAAAAACAAAATTTCAGACCACTTGCGTACCCCTACTTATTATGTCATGAATCGAGCCCTAGCAGCATCTTCCCTTTTATTAGCGGAGCATTAGTGTTTGACTTACACTTTTTGCATTTTATGTGTGATGGGAGAAATACCCACGCTGTTTTGATTTTTTGGCATCTCATATATTCATGATCCTGGCGAAAATTTCATTAATGGTGGCCAAAGTGCAAGAAGTCGTACCGGACAGAGCAATGCCTCTCCGGCTCTTAAGGAAGAGAGGTATAAGTACTGTACTCTCGACACTCTGCTTTTCCAGAGAGAATTTATTCGAATTTCGAGCTTGACCTCATCGCCTTTTCTGCTTGTATAATATATCCTAATTCGTTGAACATAACACTTAAAGAAGCATCAATAGAAAATCTTGTTCTGTGCATACCTTATTCATTTACTTGGGACATATCCTGCAACGAAAAAAAACAAGCTCCTTCGACCTATGTTCCTTTTACCATGCCTAAAGCCAAGCCCAAGTAAATATGTCTTCAAACAAATTGACCAGTACGGGGATCTTTGCTCACAGTATGACCAGAACCACCAACCATTCGGGGACAGCGACACGAGAACTGACTCCTGAAAACCGCTCCAAAATCCGGTCCGGTTACTCAAACCTCTCCGCTTTCCTGCAACGCGACGAAGCTTTTGAAAGAAGGTCGATAGGTCTG
>Ga0335075_10010115_pt1 | contig 14326 bp, 10 predicted proteins | sample Lox_Sample_24_FD_206723 | JGI IMG/M metagenome (GOLD analysis project Ga0335075, IMG submission 206723) | Soil microbial communities from Loxahatchee National Wildlife Refuge, Florida, United States - Lox_Sample_2.4 | ecosystem: Environmental > Terrestrial > Soil > Wetlands | place: USA...
GCGGTCGGCGCCAATATCGTGGGGTTCGCGCTGCAGATCGTGGCGCTCAGCTTCGGGAGCCTCGCGGTCGTGCAACCGCTCCTGGTGTTCGACCTGGTTTTCGCTGTCGTGATCGCCTGGTACCTGCGGAAGCGGACGGGCACTCCATACCCAGGCGGCAGGCGCGGGGATGCGTTCTTGTTCACGGGTGTCGGTGCCACGTCCGCTGGCGTAGCGGGTTTCCTCGCCATCGGGCAGCCGTCGGCCGGACAGACACATGCCGGCCTCGGCACATTGCCGCCGCTGGCGATCGGGCTCGTGGTGGTGGTCGGCGGCTGCCTGGCCCTGGCCGCCAGGAACGAGGACATGCGGCCGCTGGCTCTCGCGCTGGCCTGCGGCATCTGTTATGGAGTAGCGGCCTTTTCCATCAAGCTCGTGACGGCGGAAGTTGGCCACGGGCCTGCCAGGCTATTCGGCGACTGGCCGATCTACATCCTTCTGGTGACCGGCCCGGTCGGGTACATCCTCAACCAGAACGCCTTCCAGCAGGGCACGTTCCTCGCACCGGTCCAGGCGATCATCACCGCGGCCGACCCGGTCATCTCTATCGCGCTCGGCATCCTGTGGCTGGACGTCCACGTGCGAAACTCCCCCGCGGCGATCGCCGGGGAGGTCGTGTCGCTGCTGGTGATGGTCGTCGGGATCGTCCTTACCGCGGAGCACGCTCCTCAAGTCGCGGGGGCTCGCGCCGGGCCCATGACTAAGCCGGCCCAGCACGAGGAACGGACACGGGAGAAACACGAATGACCCGGCACCAGCGAGACGCTCCCAGTCATCAAGGCCCGATGCAACCGTCGCGCGCAGGAAACACCGCGCTGGCTATTTCCACTGACTCGCGGTCATGAAGTGCCGCTCGGCTTTACCAGTTCCCGGCTGAGGCCAGATACTTAAGCGGGACCAATTTGGGATGGTGGCGCGCCTTGCTGGCGCGTGCTGGGGGCGGGGGCTATGCCGACGGACCGGTTGCTCATTGACTTGGACTCGCTTGGCCCTTTCTTCGCATCCCCGCTCGATGACGAGGCTCTCGAAGACCTGCGCTGGTACCTCGAGGATTACCTGCGGGCGCCATTCGGCGTGTACGAAGAGCGCGGCCCACGCGTGCAGGCCAGCCTGCCTCGCTGGGGAGAATCGCTGTTCTCGGCGCTGTTCGGCGAAGGGCCGGCCAGCGACGCCTACGTCCGGGCGCGTGCCAGCGGGCAGCCCGTGGAACTGCTCCTGCAGTCGGCATCCGCGCGACTGCTCGGCCTGCCGTGGGAACTGGCCACCGATCCCAGGCAACCGGTTCCGCTGGCGCTCGACCTTGCCGGAATGAGTCGGCACCTGCCCGGTGCCGACCCGGCGGAGCCGGTCGCGGTCGCGGGCCGCAGGCTCCGTGTGCTGCTGGTCGTCGCCCGGCCGAGCGGTGCCGCCGACGTTGGCTACCGCATGGTCGCCCGTGCCCTGGTGGAGCGTCTCGCGGCGGTGCGCGAGCAGGTCGACCTGGTGCTGCTCCGCCCCCCGACGCTGAGCGCTCTGACAGAAACGCTGGCCGCGGCGCGGCGGGCCGGCGACCCGTTCCACGTGGTGCACTTCGACGGCCACGGCATGAGCCCGCGGGTGACAGACAGTCCGGCGGCGCGCGGCCTTTCCGAGGCGGTCCTGGTCTTCGAAACGACCGGGGGCGGAGCCAATCCCGTCCCCGCTTCCCGGATCGCGAGGATCCTCACCGAGAACGAAGTGCCCCTGGTGGTGCTGAACGCGTGCCAGTCCGGGGCAATCGACCGTGACCTTGAGGCCGCGGTGGCGACCAGGCTGCTCAGCACGGGCACCGCGTCCGTGGTGGCCATGGCCTACACCGTGTACGCGGTCGCGGCGGCGGAGTTCATGGCGGCGTTCTACGAGCGGATCTTTGCCGGGGAAACCGTCAGCGCCGCGGTGCGAGCCGGCCGGAGCAGCATGTACCACGCGGACCGCCGTCCCAGCCCCAAGGGCCCGATGCCGCTGGCCGACTGGCTGGTCCCGGTCCACTACATGCGCCGTGACGTCTACTTCCCGCAACTCGGGACCGCCCCCGGAAGGGCAGCCGGCACCTCCGCTGACACACCGGCGGCGGACCCCGCTGTGCGCGCCGAGCTGGCGCCCGCCGGTCCGTTCATCGGCCGCGACGACTTGTTCCGGCGGCTGGAGATCGCGGCCCGCAAGAACCCGGTCATCGTCCTGCACGGTCTGGCGGGAACCGGGAAGACCGAGCTCGCGAAGGCATTCAGCCGGTGGTGGCAGGACACCGGCGGGGTGGAGCGGCCCGAATGGGCGCTGTGGCGCTCGTTCGGGCAAGACGCGGCGACAGACGGGCTCGACGAGGTGCTGACGAGCGTCGGCAGCGCCCTGCTCGGCCCCGGCTTTGCCAGCGAGGCGTCGCCCGACGTCCGCCGGGCCGCGGTGGCCGCGTCGATGGCCGCCAACCGAGCGCTCGTGACGTGGGACAACTTCGAGACGGTGCGTTCCTTGCCCGGTCCGCTGGCCGTCAGTCCGGCTGGCGAGGCCGCCGCCGAAGAGTTCAACAGCTTCCTCGGCAGCCTGGAAGCGGGTGGCAGCGTCGTGCTGATTACCAGCCGCTCGCCCGAGGAATGGCTCGGCGACGTGTGCCGCATACAGGTAGACGGCCTGGCGCCCGATGAGGCCGCCGAGTACGCGGACATTGTCCTGCGTGCATATCCCGCCGCGCGATCACGGCGGGCGGAGCGCGACTTCGGCGAGCTCATGCAGTGGCTCGACGGCAATCCGCTGACCATCCGGCTGACGCTTCCGCAGCTGGAGACCAGCAGCGCCGTGGACCTGCTGGACCTGCTGCACGGGATCGCCGCAGTGCCGGCCGACACGCGGGCGGCTTCCAGCCGGCCCGAGCTGTTCACCGCGCTGGTCGCCAGCCTGCACTCCTCCTACGTCCACCTCGGCCACCGGACACGGCAGCTGCTCCCGGCCCTGTGCCTGTTCGAGGGCATCGCCAGCGTGAGCCTGCTCGGCGCGTTCTCGCACACCGACGGCGTTCCCGAGCCGTTCGCGGGGGTGGATCCGGGGGAGTGGTACCACATCCTCGCACAGACCGCCGGGACCGGCCTGGTCACCGAGGCGAGAATGAACGCCTTCCGGATCCACCCTGCGCTGCCGTCGCTGCTTGCCGGGCTGTGGCGCGTTGAGCGACCGGGTACGTACGAGGCCCACCGGGAGGCCGCGACCAGCGCGATGGCCTTCGCCTATGGCGCGACCGGCCTCTGGCTGACCAGCATGATCGAGTCCGGCCAGGCAGCGGAGGCGTACACGTTCATGAGCCAGGAGTACCGGACGATGAGCGCGATGCTCGGCTACTGCCTGGACCATGGGCACTGGGACGAGGCGGGGAGCATCCGCCGCGCGCTGGATATCTACCTGATGACCCGGGGGATGTACGGCGAGGCCGACCGCTGGACCGATCGGGTGCGTCGCGCCACCGAGGGGCCCGCGGGCTCGGTTCCGCAGGCCGACAGCGTGCGGGGCGGCCTCTGGGTGGCCGCCGTGTCCGACCAGGCCGACCGGCGCGTGCGACTCGGCGACTTCGATGCGGCGGAGGCCACCTACCGGTCGATCCTGGAAAACCTCAGCGCACAGCCGAAGACCCCGGCGACGGATAAGCAGATAGCCGGCTTTTATCACAATCTCGGCGTGCTGACGCAATCACGCGGGAAAATCGATGAGGCCGCTGGCCTCTTCCGCCAGTCACTGGCCATCAAGGAGGCGGTTGGTGACCGTGCCAATATGGCGAAGACGTATTTCGAGCTCAGCAGGGGGGCACAGCTATGGGGGCGATTCGATGAGGCCACCGAATGGATGCGCAAGTACGCCGAAGCCATGGATATCAAGGCAGCGCCGAACCCATGAGTAGCCCCGACGGGCCGGACGCGGCCATCTATTATCACGAACTCGGCGTGGGCGCTCACCGGGCCGGCCGGCTCGACGAGGCGGAACGCTTCTATAACCAGTCCCTGGCCGTCAGCACGCGCTTCGGAAACCAGCACCAGATGCTGGCCGCCTACCACCAGCTCGGCATGGTCGCGCAGTTCCGCGACCACCTCGACCAGGCGGAGGACTACTACCTCAAGGCGCTAGGCATCGCCGAGCGGCTCGGCGATCAGAACGTTATCGGCATGTCCTACCAGCAGCTCGGCATCGTGGCCCAGCATCGCGGGAAGGTGGACGAGGCGGCCGGCTGGTTCACCAAGTCGCTTGCCATCAGGAGGCAGCTAGGCGACCAGCAGGGCATGGCCTCCTGCTATCACCACCTGGGCGCGGTCGCTCACCTCAACCGCCGGTATGACCAGGCCGAGAAGTACTACATGGCGGCGCTCGAGATCAAGATGAAGACCGGGAACCCGCTCAGCCTGGCCCCCACGCTCGGCCAACTCGGAGTGCTCGCCGAGGACCGCGGCCAGTACCGCGCCGCGCTGGAGTGGACGATCCGCTGCGTCGCGCTGTTCCCCCAGTTCCCCCATCCCGGAACCGCGCACGCTCCCGCCGCGCTCGCCCGGCTGACGCCACTCGCCGGCGGCATCGGCGCGCTCGAGAAATGCTGGCGTGAGGTAACCAACAATCCGCTCCCGCAGACGGTGCGGGATTTCGTGACCAGCTATCGCGGAGAAGGGTGAGCACATGAGCGACGATGTGGTGAGCACCGCAGCGCGTGCCGCAGCCGAGCGACTGAGCCCGGATCTCGGCCCCGGCCTGGCAGCCGAGGTCGAAACGGCCCTGAACGCACAGCAGGCACCGGGCAACGACCAGTACTTCGACCCGGTTTCGCTGGGCAGCCTGATCGTCAGTGTTGTCGGCCTGGCGTGGACGATCTATACCGACCTGCGGAAGCGGAAGTCACCGGATCCGGAAGCCGGGGTCGCCGAAGCGGTACGCGCTGAACTGAGCGAACGCGGGCAGGACGACCCGGCGACCCAGGACAAGATCACCAAGGTGATCGTCATTGAGGTCGTCAAGGCCGCCGCCTAGCCTGGCGGCCGGCGACGGACTCGACCCGTAACGGGCTCGCCGCGGAAGCCAGCGAGCGGCACGATGGATGCGTGGATGAGCAACTGCGTGCCGAACTCCTGTCCCGCCGCGACGAAGACCAGCGGATCCGGCACGCCGCCATGGAGGCGAGCGACCCGGAGACGGGCCGGCTGCCCGACGACCTCGGCGCGGAATGGCACCGAATCGACACCGCCAACACCGAGTGGCTGGACGACCTCGTGGACACCCGCGGCTGGCCCGGCCGCTCCCTGGTCGGCGACGACGGCGCGAAGGCGGCGTGGCTGCTGGCGCAGCACGCGGACCAGCGCCGGGACCTGCAGCGGAAGTTCCTCGACCTGCTCCGCGCGGCCGTCGCCGACGGGGAGGCCGAGGCGCACCACCTGGCCTACCTGGAGGACCGGGTCCGCGTCGCCGACGGCTGCCGGCAGCTGTACGGGACCCAGTTCACCCGGACGGGAAACGATCTCGCGCCGAGCCCCATCGAAGACCCCGACCGCCTGGACGAACGCCGCGCCGCCGTCGGCCTGCCGCCGTTCGCCGAGTACGAAGCCACGGTGCGCGCCAGATATCGCAACGACTAGCTACGGCGTCCACCTTTCTTGTATGCGCGCCGCAGGTGCAAATTACGACAAAACGGCCGTGATAATGGTCGGCGCACATACAACGTGAACAGCGGGGGCTGGTGTGACTAGTGGTGGAATCAGCCAGAGATACGGATGAGGCGGAAGATGAGAGGTAAGAACTCGGAGGGCCTTTTCCGTAGCTGCCGTTCGTCTTCTAGAGTCCGAGAAGAACTCGCATACCCGACGCGTAAGAGCGATCAGGAGGAACGAACCGATGCCTACCCCCACCGGCCCGCGGTTCCGGGCGGCCGAGGAGGGCGACGCCGAGGCAGTCGCCGGGCTGCACACGGACAGCTGGCAGCGGCACTACCGGGTCGCCTTCTCCGACGCCTACCTCGACGGCGAGGTACCCGGGTACCAGCGGCGGAAATGGGCCCAGCGGCTCGCCAGCCCCGACCCGCGGGCGCGCACCATTCTCGCCGAACTAGACGGCGCGGTCGTCGGCTTCGCGCACACGGTCCTCGGCGACGACCCCGCCTGGGGTGCGCTGCTCGACAACCTGCATGTCCAGTACGGGCTGAAGGGCCACGGCATCGGCACCCGGCTGATGGCCCTGACCGCGCAAAGGGTCCTGGCGGAAACCCCCGGCTCCGGCCTGTACCTGTGGGTCCTGGAGCCGAACACCGGCGCCCGCGCCTTCTACACCGCCCGTGGCGGCCAGTGCGTGGAGCGCGTCGCTGTCGACCCGCCACATGGCGACCCCGCCAACCTCAACGGCAAGCCATTCGGCCTGCGGTTCTCCTGGCCCGACCCGTCGGTCCTGACCGCGGAGCCGTCGGCCTGACGGCGCCCCACGACGACCTAACCGCCCCCACCGCATGATCAGCAGGTCGCGCGCCTCCGCCAGCTCGATCAGCCCGCGCCGGGTCCGCGGCGGCACCGGCCCGAGCGGCGCCCGCGTCCGGTCGCAGCCGATGATGCCGCCCTCGGCGAGCAGGATCTTCTGCGCGCGCAGCCCGCATTGCCGGTTCTCGAAATGGATGAGCGGCAACAGCCCTTCCCACAAGGTGACCGCCCCGGCGCGGTCACCCGTCAGGTAGCGCCGGACGATCTGGCCCAGCTCGAACGGAGCCGTGGCGCTCGGCATCGTGCCGGTGGCCCCCGCGTCCAGGTCCGGGATCAGCGTGACCGACTCCTCGCCGTCAAACGGCCCGGGCAGGCTGGGGCCAAGCAAACCGACCAGCGAGTGCAGTTTCTCCGCCGCCTGCGCCACCTCGACCTTGACGTACTGGACCCGCGGCACCCGCCGGACCAGGTCGGCGATCAGGCTCACCGGCAGCGGGGTCGGCGACAGCGGCGCGTCCTGCACCATGACCGGGATGTCGATCGCGTCCGCCACCCGCTGGTAGAAATCGAGCACCGACGGCCCGGCGACGGTGAGCGTCGCCCCGAAGAACGGTGGCATCAGCATCACCATCGCCGCGCCCATGTCGCGCGCGGCCCGGCTCCGGTCGGCGGCCACCCGGGCACTGTAATGGCTGGTCGTGACGATCACGGGAACCCGTCCGGCGACCCGCTCAAGGAGCGTCCGGGCGATCGTGTCGCGTTCGGCGTCGGTGAGCGAGAACTGTTCCGAATAGTTGGCGAGCAGGCACAGCCCGGTCACCCCCGCGTCGATCAGGTAGTCCACGACCCGCGCGGTCCCCGCCAGGTCCACTGTCTCGTCGTCGTGGAAGATCGTCGGCACCACCGGCACGACACCGGTCAGCGGAGCGTCCATGCCTGGGTTCTACCACGACGGCGTCAGAACGGAAGCGGCCCGGATACCGGCGATGTGATGACGTCCAGGCCATCCACGTCAGCCTCAGCGTCGCAGACTCCGCGGCGGTCAGCGCGGATCTTGTTAGCGCCGCCGCCGGGCGAGAGCAGCACGGCGACGCACACCGCCGCGAGCACCGCCGCCCCCGCCGCGTACAGCAGCCCGGTGTGGATCCCGTCGACGAACGCCGTCTTCGCCTGCTCCCCGAGCGGCCCGCCCGCGTGAATCGCCACCGCGAACGACTGCCGCGCCTGGTCCGCCAGCGGCCCCGGAATGTCGCGCAGCGACAGCGACGACCGGTACACGCCGGTGACGACCGACCCGATCACCGCCGTTCCGAGTGCCCCGCCGACCTCCCGGGAGAGGTCGTTCAGCGCCGATCCCACGCCCTGCTGCGAGGACGGCAGCGCCTCGGTGATGGCCGACGTGGCGGGCGTCATCGCGGCCCCCATCCCGACCCCGAGCGGAACGAGCCCGCCGAGCAGCAACGGGTACGGCGTCTCGGTGCCGACCCGCGAGACAATCGCGAGCCCGACAGCGCACAGCAGCAGCCCGCAGACGCACACCGCCCGGGTGCCGAACCGTCCCACGAAGCGAGAGGTCAGCCGCGCCGTCGGCATCATCGTGCAGGACAGCGGGAGGATCGCGAGCGCCGCGATCAGCGGGCTGTAGCCGCGCACGCCCTCGAGGTACTGAAGCGACACGAACGTGAACCCGAAGAACGCGAAGAACTGGATGAGAACCGACAGGGCGCCCGCCGACAGCTTCCGGTTGACGAACACCCGCGGATCGAGCAGCGGGTGCCGCTGCCGCAACTCCCACACCACGAACAGCGCCAGCCCGGCCACGCCGAGCCCCAGGCCGCCGAGCGTCCGGCCGCTCAGCCACCCGTCGTCCGGCGCCTCGATGATGCTGAACACCAGCGGGACCAGCCCGGCGCACGCGAACAGCGCGCCCCCGACGTCCACCCGCGGCGTGTCCGGCTGCGAGGACTCGGGGACGTACCGGATGGCGCCGGCGATCGCCACGACCGCGAGCACCACGTTCACGGCGAATGCGGCCCGCCACGAGAACCACTCGAGCAGCACCCCGGTGCACAGCAGCCCGAGCACCGCGCTGCCCCCGGCGACCGCCGCCCAGATCCCGACGGCCCGCGTCCGCTGCGCGGGCGGGAACGTCCCGGTGATCGTCGACAGCGTCGCGGGCATCACCAGCGCCGCCCCGAGCCCGATCAGCCCCCGCAGCACGATCAGCGCGTCGGCGGACGAGACCGCCATCGCGGCCGCCGACGCGGCGCCGAAGACGAACATCCCGGCGATGAGCATCCGCCGCCGCCCGTAGCGGTCGCCGAGCGCGCCCGCGGGCAGCAGCAGCACGGCGAAGACAAGCAGGTAGGCGTCGATGATCCACTCGAGCTGCGTCTGGCTGGCATGCGTGCTGCGCACTAGGCCGGGGATCGCGACGTTCAGCGACGCCATGGCGGCCGAGACCGCACCGAGGGCGACGCAGACGACGGCGGTGACGAGGCCCAGGTTGCCGGTGGCGCCGGTTTTCCCGTCGGTGACGGTGCTGCTCATGACGACTCTCCTAAAAAGAAGGAACATTCTTTTTTTAATACTGAACGGTCCCATGGCTCCGCGTCAAGATAGAACGTTCCTTCTTTTTGGTGCTAAAGTCGAACCATGCCCCGCATCTCTGACTCCCACCGCGAAGCCCGTCGCGCTCAGATCCTGGAGGCGGCCCGCGCCTGCCTCGAGGAGCACGGCCTCGAAGCCGTGTCGATGGAGATGATCATCGCCCGCTCCGGCCTGTCGACCGGCGCCGTCTACGGCTATTTCAAGGGCAAGGACGAGATCATCAACGCCGCCGTGACCGAAGGCACCGCGGAGCTAGCGAGCTACCTCGTCCCGCTGCTGTCCGCCCCCGAGCCGCCGCCGCTGCCCGAGCTGATCGGCCGGGTCCTGGCCGTCATCGCGGAGTTCGGTCAGCGCCAGCCCGGCCTCGATCTGCTGGTCGTCGCCGTGCACGGCTGGAGCCACTCGCAAAGCGACCCCGACCTGCGGGCCGTCGCCAGCGCCAGCTACCGGGCGCTGCGCGACCTGTTCGCGCAGACGGTCCGCCGCTGGCAAGCGGCCGGGACGTTCGACCCCGGCGCGGACGCCCACGGCATGGCGGAACTGCTCACCTCGGTCTGCCTCGGCTTCGTCGCCCAGCGGGTGCTGGCGGGAGACGCCGCCGTCCAGTCTCACGTCGCCGCCCTCGAAGCCCTCGCCGGCGGCTAGCATTCTGCTAACGGCGGCCGGGGTGCATAGGGGTTGCGATGGCAGGCTTGTCGGATTTCATGGACGAGAACACCTCGACCGGTTTCGGGTATTCGCCAGGTTTCGCCGGTGCCTTCCGCGGGGCCCGGCCGGTTCGCCTCGCTGACAGCGGGCCCGCGAGCCGGCGTATCGCGGACGCGGCGCGTCGTCCGGAACTAGCCGAGCAGGTCCTGGCGTCGCTGTTCTGGTGGTGTTACGTCCGGACGGAGCAATTCCGGTCGGATTCCCGGGGAGCGGGCGGCTCGCGGGGTAACCGGCAGATCGTCGTCAGCCACGCCAGGGGGACCCGGCACGACCTGCTGCTTCTCGCACCCGATGTGGGCGAGACCTTCGAGGCGACGGTCTCCGACGACATTCCCCTCGGCATCCGGTCGCCAGCCGCGTACGGCCGCGACCTCACGGCTGTCGCGCTGGAGGAAGGCGGGCGGATGCGGGACATGCTGCTGCGGGCCGGAATTGATGTCGATCCGCGCACGGCCATCCTCGCGGTACCCGAACTCGCGCGAAGTGCCGACTTCCGGCTAGTCGTCGCCGAGCAACCCGGCGAGACGCCGACGGAGGGACAGCTGGCCGAACAGACGGCCGTCCGGTCGTTCGCCGCTCCGGCGCCGGCCCTCCCGGTCACCGTCACCAGCGATCGCCGGCCGCTCGCGACCGCGGGCGTGATCGTCACTGACGAGGCCGGCCGGATGCTCGCCATCACCGCGCTGCACGCGGTCGCGGGCACGAACGGGCAGGTGCTGGTCGGCGGCGCGCCGGCCAGCATCCTCAGGGATCACCCGCTGACCGACAGCTGCCTGCTGTCGGTAACCTGCCGGGCCGGGACCAGCAGCGGCCACGCCGGGGTGCTCGACTTTGCCCCGCAGTCGTACCGGTCCGCGACATTCGACGGCGCCGCTTCGTTGCACAAGGAGACGATTATCCGCGGTTCTGACCTGAGCATTCTCGCCCCGAGCCCGTTCCTGAGCAGCAAGGTGTACACCGACCCGCATACGCTTCCCGGCGATTCCGGCTCGGCGCTGATCGACCATGAAGACCACATCGTTGGCTTCGCCGTCAGCCGCACTGCCCTTGGCGCTGCGGTCGAGTTCTCCATTTGGTCGTGGGCGGAGCAAGTGCTGGCCGCCCACGGGCTGGCCTGAGGTGGGCTGGGTCCGCGAGTTCCTCCGCAAGGAGCCGGAGGACATGTTCTTCGGCCCGGTTCAGTCCGCCGACGGCAGCTGGCCCGGCCCGCCGGTCGAGCCCGAGTCGGCGTACCTCGGGCTGTCGCTGGAGTCGATGCACGTCTCGGCGGTCCGGGTTCGCGGCCAGCGATTCTACGGGGCGGTGACCAGCACGTGCGCCGTCGTATCGCGCTCGGGAGGAAAGGCGGAACTCGTTGCCGTCAGCACACCCGAGTCCCTGCGCGAAGCCGACCCCGCGCACCTGGACCGGGTGGTCGTCGGAACGATCCCGCTGGTCGACGCCGTGCCGTACCGCGGCGGCGGGCTGGACCTGGAGATCGGCCTGTTCGCGATCCCCGGCGCGTACCTGACCGGTCCCTACCTCGATCTGCTCGGCAACGTCGCCGCCGTGGCCAGCGCCTTCCTGACGCCGGCCGGCGGGCTGGCGACCGCCGCGCTCATCACACCGGTCCGCAAGGGACTCGACGCGCTGTTCGGCGCGGCCACTGAGGCACGCCTGGAGATCGGCCTCGCGCACACCTGGCAGCCGCCCGCCGTCGGCAGTTACGCGGTGGTGCGCGCACCCGAGCCGGCCGGCGGATTCCGCGTCGGCGCGGGTAGCCGCCTGATGAATCCGGACGGCAGCGCGGTGCGCGCCCCCTACCTGCTGCTCCGGCTCGACGCACCGCGTGAACGGCACAACTGGGCTGACATTCCGGACGTCGCGGCCGCTTACCAGGTCGTCGCGGGCGCGGCGAGGCGCAGCGACTTCGTGGCCGCGAAGGACGCGCTGGCCGCCTTCCGGCCCATCGCGGTGTTCAGTCCCGACCTGCTCGCGGCCGATGGTGAACGCCTTTACGACAAGGTCGCGGGACAGGTCAGGCTGGCATTTCCAGCGACCGGGACCCGTGGTGCGCAGACGCAGCCCCCTTTCCCGGACCTCGCGGACATCGGGCTCTACGACGTTTGACCGCGGGAAAGGGCTAGCTGATTCGCACCGGCAGGAACTCGAAGCCGCGGAAGGCCGGACCGGGTACCCGGCGCGCCTCGCCCGCCGCGGCGATGGCGGGGAACCGGTCGAGCAGCAGCGAGAAAGCCACCGTGGCCTCCAGGCGAGCCAGGGCCGCGCCCAGGCAGTAGTGCGGGCCGCCGCCGAAGCTGAGCGACCCGGCGTCGGGACGGCGCGGGTCGAACCGGTCCGGGCTGGCGAACCGGCGCGGGTCCCGGTTGCCCGCACCGATCAGCAGCATGACCGCGCTGCCGGCGCTCACCGGAATGCCGCCGACTTCGGTGTCCGCCGCGGCGCGCCGGATCCCTAGCTGGACGGGCGCCTCGTAACGGAGCACCTCTTCAACGAACGCCGCCGGAGAAACGTCGCCGTGCCGCACCGCTGTGCGGGTGGCCGGGTCGGCGAGCAGGAGCGCCAGGCCGTTGCCGAGCAGGTTAACAGTGGTCACGAATCCGGCCACGATCAGCACGTTCAGGTTGTCAAGGAACTCGGCGTCGCTCAGCCGTCCGTCGCCCGCGTCGCGGATTTGCACCAGCACGCTGATCAGGTCGTCGCGCGGCTGCCTGCGGCGGTCGTCGGCGAGGGCGGTGAAGTACTCGTTGAGCCGCACGGTCGCGGCATCGGCCAGCGCCAGCGCGTCCTCCTTCGGCCGGCGTTGGCCGATGAGACCCACGACGAGGTCGGTCGCCAGCGGCCGGAACGTCTCCCGGTCCGCCACCGGTATACCGATCAGGTCGCAGATCACGGTGACCGGCAGCTGGTAGGCGAAGCGCCGCATGAAATCGACCGGCTCGCCTGCCGCGCCGCGAACGGCCATGTCCTCGAGCAGGCTGGCTGTCGTAGCCGCGATCGCCGGCTCCAGTCCCGCCACCCGGCGGTGGCTGAACGCCCGGGACATCAGGCCCCGGACCCGGGTGTGATCGCTGCCGTTGAGGTCGTTCACCGCGTTCTTGCTCATCGACGGGTGCTCGCGCCACGCGGGGAAGCTCTGGTCAAGCCCGGTGGCGCCCAGCACCTCGAAGAGCGGATCACGCAGCACCGACTCGATGGCGGCATAGCCGACCGCGAAGGCGGACGACCACGCAGGCAGGGGGTAGCACTCGCCGCTCGCGAGCAGTTTCGCGTAATGCGGGTACGGGTCGCTGGCCGCGCCGGAGGTGAAAAGAGCTCTCAGGGTCTCGGCCGCGTCCACCTGACACCCCCCGCACTCGCGAGTACTAAAACCCAGACTAGCGGGCGGTCGGGCCTACCGGACGGCGGCGATCTGACAGCGCCTCGCGGAAGCGGAGCCCGTTGACGAGGTCTCTCTGGCGGCGGCCCGCCTGGCCACCGTCATCCGCCACGCGACGTGAGGGTTCTCTTCGTCCGCCTGGCCATCGGCTAAACATCACGGTACCCGCCGTGATGTGGCTTCCGCGGGGCTGCCTTAGCGTCCTCGGCGGGAGGATGAGGTCATGTCAGCTGAGGAACGCAAGCTCGCGACGGTGCTGTTCGCGGATCTGGTCGGGTCGACCGCGCTGAGCGGGGGTCAGGATCCTGAGCGGGTCCGGGCCGTGCTCGACCGGTTTTACGACGCGATGACGGCCGAAGTGGACCGGGCCGGAGGGACGGTCGAGAAGTTCGTCGGCGACGCGGTGATGGCGGCCTTCGGGGCGCCGGTGGCCCACGAGGATGACGCGGAGCGGGCGCTGCACGTCGCGCTGGGGATGCAGCGCCGGCTGGGAGAGTTGTTCGGCGACGCGATGTCACTCCGGATCGGCGTGAATACCGGCGACGTGGTGGTGGGGCAGCCCCGCGAGGGCAGCTCGTTCGTCACCGGCGATGCGGTCAATGTGTGCGCGAGGCTGGAGCAGGCGGCCGCTCCGGGGGAGATCCTGGTGGGCGAGCGGACGGTCGCGGCCGCCCGCGGCGCGTTCGAGTTCGGTGACCCGGCGACCGTGCAGGCGAAGGGCAAGCCCGCCGGGGTCGCGTGTCGCAGGCTGGTGCGCGCGCTGTCGCTGACGCGGCCGCGCGGGCTCGCCGGGCCGCCGCCAGTGTTCGTCGGCCGCGACGGCGAGCTGGCGCAGCTGCAGCAGGCCTACCGAGGGGTGCTCGAGAGCGGCAGGCCGCTCCTGGTCCGCGTGGTCGGCGATGCCGGGGTCGGCAAGACTCGGCTGGTCCGCGAGTTCTGGCGGTGGCTCGGCGAGCAGCCGCACCGGCCCCTGCTGCGTAGCGGGCGGTGCCTTTCGTATGGCCATGGGATCACCTACTGGCCGCTTGGTGAGGTGCTGAAGGAGCACTTCGGGATCCTGGAGAGCGACCCGCCGGAGGTGGCCGCCGAGCGGGTGGCCGGCCGCGAGGGGCTCGCCTTCACGTTGGGCCTGGCGCCGCCGCCTGGCATG
>Ga0335075_10010116_pt1 | contig 14326 bp, 26 predicted proteins | sample Lox_Sample_24_FD_206723 | JGI IMG/M metagenome (GOLD analysis project Ga0335075, IMG submission 206723) | Soil microbial communities from Loxahatchee National Wildlife Refuge, Florida, United States - Lox_Sample_2.4 | ecosystem: Environmental > Terrestrial > Soil > Wetlands | place: USA...
CGAGGGCGGCGTGTTCACCCCGGACCTGATCGAGACCTGGCTGGACTACAAGCGGTCCAACGAGCTCGACGCGATCCGGCTGCGCCCGCACCCGCACGAGTTCGAGCTGTACTACGACGTGTGACCGGTACCGGGCCGCTGACCAGGTCATCCGGGACAGCGGCCCGGTCCGGGCCCACAGGAAGCCCACATGATCTTGCTCCGAGGGTCACGTTAGGCCTCCTCTCCCCTGAGCCACGCCTCGGCCTCAGTCAGCCGGTCAGTGCCGCCCGGTCGGCTGTCCCAGCCGAACTCGGCGACGATCTGGCCAGTCTTCGGGTCGGTGATGCGCCAGCCGCCGAAACCGGTACCGCGCGGGTCACGCCGGGGATTCTTCTCGAGGTGGTAGCCCTGGCGCCCTGCCGCGCGGCGGGCGCGGTTCTCACGCGCCTTGCCGTCATCGCCCATGCTCGCAACCGTACTGGAAGCGATTCTCGGAGTCAATCGCCGGCCGATGCCTGATCTTGGCCCAGGCCGAACCTCACCGACACGACAGCATCGACAGCCGCGCGGGTGGACTCGTCCTTGTCCGGCCACAGGTGGCCGTAGGTGTTCAGGGTGGTCGTGGCCGACTTGTGCCGCATGCGGGCCTGGACCGTCTTGATGTCGGCCCCTGAGGCGATCAGGAGCGACGCAAAAAAGTGCCGCAAATCGTGGTAGCGGAAGCCTTCAGGCAGTCCGCCGACCTTTGCCCGGGCCGCGCGAAAGGCGCGCTCTAGCTGCCACGGCCCGAACTGGGCACCATCGTCGTTCGTCAGCAGCCAGTCACCAGGGAACTGCTTAAGGTGCGCGGCGAGCGAGCGCGGGACCGGGATGGGCTTGCGCGACTCCTCGGTCTTCAGCGGCTCGTCCGGGTACTGCAGCTCGGGCTTCACGATGCCGCGCATGTAGTCGACGTCCGCAGCGGCCCGCAGGCCGCAGGCTTCCGCAGTCCGGAGGCCGGCAAAAGCACCCAGCAGGATCGCGGCGCGCTGCCGTTCGGGCATCGCGTCGTACAACGCCCAGACCTGGTCTGTGGTAGCCACGTAGGGACGTTGTTCCCCCATGCCAGGCGATGTTCGGCGCGAGCATGGCGACTTGGCGAGTATCCCGTCGTGCACGGCGTCGGCCATGATCCGGGCCAGACGCGAGTGCAACGCGTAAACGTAGCTCGCCGCGCTCCCGCCGGCTTTGAGTCGCGCGGTCCATGACTTCACGTGCGACGGCCGGACGGCGGCCAGTCTCATGCTGCCGAACTCGGCCTTGATCTGAGCAACATGCACCCTGGCCTGGCGGATCGTCCTGGGGCGCCCGGTGTAGCCGGCAAGCCACATGTCGCACCACTGGCTCACGTGAGCTTGGCGGACTTCGGGTCGGTATAGGTGCCGACCACCACCGACGCCGTGACTTCGTCCAGCCACCGCTGTGCGTCGGTCTTGCGGGCGAAGTGCCGCTCATGTTGCTTGCCTCCCGCGTCCCGGTAGCGCGCCCGCCAGAACACTGTTGTAACCTCGCGATCCTGGCCGGTCCGCCTATCCTTGCGCTGAGTCGTGCGCTTGCGCCTGGTAATGCTGGTCATGAGCCCGGGTCCCCTTGCTGCCTCTCCAGGTCGCCGAATACTCCCTCGACAATCCGGCGCGCTGCCGCCACCGGATCGGCGCTGGCTTCGGCTTCTGTCAGCAGCGTCTCCCTCGGAACCGCCCAGGCGATCCACTCGGCGATCTCGTCAATGCTCGATCCGGCCTGGCGCATCCTGAATGCCTCGTCGGCGATGTTCCCGAGAACCTGATCCCCGAGAAGGTCGTCCATCCTGGGCTTCTCGGGCCAATGAGACCGCGCGAGGATCGTGCTGCCTGCCGCAGCAGATTTGACGGGGTCGAGATCCACTGCGTCCAATTCACCGCGCTCGGCCTTGAGCGACGCCTGATCCATCGCGCGCACGAGCCGCATTCGCTCGATGAGCTCATCGGCATACTGGGCGCCGAGCATCTTGATGGCGCTCTCGACGCCGATCAGGCGCCGGTCGGCCTCCTCGATATCGCGCCGCATGGCATCGATCGCGACCGGCTCTCCCTCGATCGCCACCTACCACATGGCCAGTGGCGGCAGGCCGAAGGCCGTGGCTAGCGCAACGGTCTCGGCAACACGGATTGGCCGGCGGCCCAGCTCCAAATTGCTGATCGTGGTCTGATCGAGGGGCCACCCGTGTTCGGCAAGCCGCTGCCGGAGATCCTCCTGGGTCCACCCGCGCTCAGTGCGGAGCTGCCGGACCTTCCGGCCCATAGCCTGCTCCGCGCCCTCAAAGAGCTCCCGCCAGGTCTTCCTCTCATCTAGCGCCATCCGCAGGCTCTGCTGCCAGAGCTCCGCTGCCTGCTTCAGCAACTCCTGGCGGGCGGCGGAGGTCGCTGACAGGCTGCGCACTAGCCCGTCGACTATCCGCTATTGGAGATTGACCGGCTACCTGCCGATCGGCACGACGTTCGGCCGCCGGACTCTCTACGACGAGGACCGGCTCGAGGCGTGGGAGACCGCGCAGCGAGAACTCGGCACTGTCGATCCCAGGCCGACCCTAAGTCGCCACACTTCCCGCCCCCACGGCGCCAGCCGAGAGCCCGCCGACGCCGCCTGACCAGCATCCCCCGCGCAACTCAGGCCCCACCCCTACTCAAACTCCGGGAGATGACATGACTGCAACTGTCACCGACTCAGCCGCCGCCGAGGTCCCGTCTGGCGCCCCCAGGCTCTGGATCAGCTCGGCGCTGAGCCCGTACGGAAACCCGTATGGCTCGATCACGGTCATCGCCGCTACGCGGGACGAGGCCATCGCCAGGGCCCGCCAGGAACTGGAGAGCCACAAGAGTCTGACCTACGTGCCCGATGCCCGCTACGCCGCGAACCTGTTGGAAAACCTCGAGCAGGAGATGACCGAGATTCCTGGGGGCGTCTTCATCGACTGGACTGCCACCAGCAAGCGCCACTGATCCAACTCAGCCCAGTCCCCCGATCGCTGCACCGCACACGAGAGGCAGCAATGTCCCGCCGCCGCAAACTCCCCGCACTGCCGCCCGGCTACATCCGCCACTTCGCGGTGTCGGTGATCTGCACTGACGGCGACCAGCACTCGCCGGCACGCATCGCCGACGTGACCGGCGCCGCGCTGCCCGGCGAGGACCCCTCGGTGATGTGGCGGCAGTCCGAGCAGGGCAAGACCGTGACGGCCCGGATGGCTGACGACGGCTGGCGCACGTTCACTTTCAACTGCCGCCGCTGCGGCCGGCACCTGAGGCTGCGCGAGCCCCGGCTCATCCTCGCCGCGACGGCCCTCGCAAAATCGGGCGTCGGTGACGGGCATCCTACTTTGGACATCTCGTGGCGCGGGCTAAGCTAGTGGCTAATAGCGCAGTACGCGCCGGACGGTCACGGGCGACCGATTCTTCCCCGTGGGCAGGCCAGTTCAGGGACTGGCTGGGATACCCATGCCCAGGGGAGACACCCGTGGACCGTCATACGACACTCCGGGCCAAGATCGCGCGCGCTATCCAGCGCGGCGAGCCCGACGAAATCGTCATCGAGCTGAGGCGCCGCTACTACGCGGCCCGAGCCCGCGACTACCTGCGCGACTGGATCACGTCTGACCCGGCCCCTACCGCGGCTCAGCGCCGCGAACTGGCCGAGCTGCTGGTCGGGGGTGGCGACCGTGAAGCCGCGTAACGAGCACGGCCCGGCAGGGTCATCCCCGCCGGGCCGTCACGCCGAGATCGCCATCCCAGACACCGCCGCCACGCTCCCGCCACAGGAGCCAGCCGCTGCCTGCATAGTAACCGATGGCGGTAACGGCGGCGGTGACCTGTGCGGGCTCTGCGGCGCGGTCGCCGACCCTCGGGAGCGGCTGCGCCAGTTGCTGGCCGAGCGGCACGAGGCATGGAAGGCCGGTTGCAGGCTCAGCCGGGACGCTCGCCGGGATGCCGAACTAGCGGCCTTTTACGCCGGCTGGGAGCAGGGCGTTGCTGCCGGGCTCGAGCGGGGGCGCGCCGCATGACGACCCCCGTATACCTGGCAAGCCGGGTCGCCGCGCATGTCCGTGATCCGCGCTGGGCCGGCGCACTGCATCGTGATCATCTCCAGGAACTACTGGGGTGCGACCGCAGGACCTTGAACGCGGCGGTCGCGATCGCGTGCAACCGTCACGCCGTTGACGTCTGCTGGGGCTGGGTCGTGCTCCCGCTGCCCGTTCCTGTGCAGCGTGCGGCATGACTGCGGTGGCGGAGTGGACGCCGCGCCCTGCGTTCAGCCGCATCCGCGAAGCCCTGGAGCGCACAGGCTGCCGCATCGAGGGCCAGGGGCGGCAGCTGCGGGCTCAATGCCCGCACCACGAGGACAGCAATCCCTCCCTCGGCGTGACCGATGGCATGGACAAGGTGTTGCTGGTGTGCAGGGCCGGGTGCGATAGCGCCGACGTGCTAGCCGATCTCGGGTTGTCGTGGGCCGACCTGTTCGACCGCGACGCGGAGGAGCCGCGGCGGGACGCCTGGACGCCATGGCGCGACCGCTGCCCGTGCGCCCCGGTCGCGTTCTACCCCTACGTGAGCGAGACAGGCGAGTTGCTCTACCAGCACATCAGGGGCAGTCACAAAGAGTTCGCGTTCCGTCGCCCTGACCCGTCCAGCAAGTCGGGGTGGCGCTGGTCTCTCGGCGGTGTCCGCCGGGTGTTGTACCAACTCCCCGAGGTGCTGGCCGCCCCGCTATCCGCCGCGATCTTTCTGTGCGAGGGGGAGAAAGACGTAGATGCGCTGCGCGCCGCCGGGGAGATCGCGACGTCGACCGACAGCGGCGCGCTGACTGGTAAGGGCGCTAAGACCTGGCGGCCGGAGTGGGCCGAGTCACTGGCTGGCCGGGACGTGCTGGTCGTCGCCGACCGGGACGACGCGGGCCAGGTCCACGCTGAGCACGTCGCCAAGAGTCTTGACGGTCACGTGCGCTTCTGGTGGATCGTCCAGGCCGCGAAAGGCAAGGACGCCTACGACCACCTGCAGGCCGGACTTCCGGTCACCGAGTTTGTGTGGTGGTCAGAATGACGCGCACGCTGAAGTCACCGGATAGCAAAAAGCAGCCCGAGCCGTCAGCGGCGTCGGGCGGCGCTGACGGCAGCAGCCAGCTGTGGGAGGACCCGGTGCCGCTCGGCACTCGAGTCGAACTCGCTGCCTTCCCCGTGGAGACACTGCCGGGCTACATCGGCAGCATGGTGGCCGCAGTTGCCACGGAGATCCAGGTGCCCGCCGACCTGCCAGGCGCGCTCGCGATGGGCGTCCTGTCTACAGCGGCTGGCGGCCGGGCGGAGCTCGTGGTCCGAGGCCAGTGGCGGGAACCTCTCAACCTGTACCTGGCGACCGCCATGCCACCCGGCTCGGGAAAGTCACCGGCCTTCCGTCTAATGTGCGCTCCGATTTTCGCTGCCGAGAGCGAACTGAAGTCCACCGCCGCGGATCGGATCATGCTGGCCGCCCTCGAGCGCGAGTCGGCGATCGAAGAGGCTGACGAACTGCGCCGTAACGCCAAGACTCCCGAACAGCGCAAAGAGGCCGCGAAGGCCGCGAGCAGGGCCGAGGCCATGACGGTACCGGTGATGCCGCGCCTGACCGCAGACGACGTAGTGCCCGAGCAGGCTGCCACGATCATGGCTGACCAGGAAGGTCGGCTGGCAATCCTCTCCGCCGAAGGCACGTTCTTTTCCGTGATCATGGGCCGTTACACGAACGGCACACCGAACGTCGAGCTTGCCCTGAAGGGTCACGCCGGGGATCGCGTGCAGGTGGACCGCCGCGGCCGAGCCGAGCTGATCGAGCGCCCAGCGCTCACCATAGCGACCACCGTGCAGCCCGCCGTGCTCCGCGAAATCGCCGCCAAGCCGGCCATGCGGGAGCGCGGCGTCCTCGCGCGATTCCTACTCAGCCTGCCCGCTGACCTCGTGGGAAACCGGATCATCACCCCCGAGCTGGTGCCCGACGACGTCCTGCGCGACTACACGGAGACCGTCAAGGACCTGATCACCTGCCTCGCGGCCCGGACCGAGACGGCCACAATCACGCTTACCCCGGCAGCGCTGAAGCTGCATACCGAGTGGCGTGCCGAGATCGAGCCCCGGCTCAGGCGCGGGACGGGGGATCTGGACGCACTTCGCGACTGGGCATCCAAACTGCCCGGTGCCACCGCTCGCTTCGCGGGCTTGCTCCACCTCGCCGAGAACCCGGCTACATGGGTGGACACGCCGGTCGGAGAGGACACCATGGAACGCGCCATCGCGCAGGCCCGCTACTGGGCTGAGCATGCGCGGGCTGCCTTCGGAGCCATGCGGGCGCACCCTGCCATCGAAGACGCGCGCGCCGTCCTCGAGTGGATTGGTGAACGTAAGGCATTCACACAGCGCGATGTGCACCGCGGGATGCACCGGCGCTTCGAGACCGCCCCGGAGGCGGCGACCGCGCTGTCGGTCCTCGAAGACCACGGCTATATCCGGCGCGCTGACTCCCCGCGCGGGCCCGGCCGAAAGACCATCACCTATGACGTGCACCCCAAGGCGGTGACACGGTGACAGAACCCCGTCAAATCTGTCCTGACCTGCGCCGGGACCTGTCGCCGGGGGCGGTGACATTGCGGTGACAGAACCCCGCTCCGGTGACAGAACCCCGCCGAAGATGATGCCTTGGAGCGCAGCCGGGGCCGCGGGGCACCCATCCGCGGACTCACCGGTATGTCACCAGCCCGGTGACACGCAAAGCCGCAGGTCAGCGAGTTCTGTCACCAATCGTCGCCCCGGCCGGGGACAGCATTTCCGCAGGTCAGAGGGCCGAATGCAGGTTCTGTCACCAAATCCACGCCCGGAAGGGCCAGACACATGACTCGCTTGACCCGGCGCTCATCGATGCCGGCTTCACAGGCCACGGAGAGGACTCAGCGGCATGACTAATGACAATCCCGAGGCGAGCAGCCAGCACGACGCTCGCGTCCAGGTGCTCACCGCCGAGGTGCGTACCCTGATGGTCGGGTCGCGGCAGGTGACGCTGAGCGTCGCTAGGCAACTCGACGAGGTGCGCCCTTATGAGATCGAGCCGTTCGGCCGCGTCCGCGTGCGCGCACGATGGCCGTTCGCCGCTACCGAACTGATCGAGGTCATCGGATCGCACGACGGCCAACTCGCACAGTCGGAGGTCGTGCTAACGCGCTGGGTGTGCGCGCCATACACCTCCATTCCCACTGGCGCTCACGTTAGCCGCTTGGATGCGATCGCCAAGCAATGCCGTGACCATCCTCCTGGCAGATCTTGCGACCAGCGCATCTGGTTCGACCCCGACGAGGAAGAACTTTGCAACCGGTGGGAGAACCTTCCGCTGATCGTCCTGGCAGGCCTGCGATGACCACCGCCACGAGAACCGGCCAGCGCGACCGGGAGGCCGAACTGCGAGAGATCCGGCAGCTGATGCGACGCGCCGATGGCCGGCCGCTGTCTCGTTGTAGCCGAGGGCGTGACGGCATGACAGCAACCTCCTGGCTCGTGCCCGCGGGGCTCGCCGTGGCCCTCGTGGTTATCGCACTCGCCGGCGCGAGCCTGCCAGCCGGGCATCACGTGCTCGCGCCGGGCCGCATTGCCACCACCAGCACTCTGCCCGGCCACTCCCGGAAGGACTAGCGCATGACCCGCAGCCAGCCCACACCCGCATGGCAGGCCGCCCGCGACTCGCGCCGAACCCGCCGCAGCAGATCAGGCCCTCGTGCCGGCTGGCGTCCCGGCCGCGCCGTGCTCGGCGAGTCCGGCCGGCTCGAGGCGGTGGCCCAGTTGATGCGCCGGCCCAGCGAAGGACGCCGCTCCCGGCGCCGCCCGCGCTGCACATGATCGCCAAGGCCAGGAAGGACCTGGCCGGCACAGCCCCGAGGAGATGCACATGACGACCACCACCGACACGACCAGCGCCGAGCCGGACCGGGAGCTCCCGGAGGGCTGGCACCTGCACAACGACGAAACCTACTGGTGGGCCGGCGACGTCGACGAGAAGATGCAGGAGCGCTTCCTGATCCAGCTGGAGCTAGTCGGGTTCCGCAGCGACCCGGACGGCGAGCCCGTGGTCTGCCTGCAGACCGCCAGGCAGGACGAGCGGCCCCTCGGCGACCCGGCTGACCCGGAAGTCCGCGAGGATCTCACCTGGGACATCACTTACATGCCGATCCCTGCCGCGATGGCCATGGCGGTCGTGCTGGCCGACATCACCGGGCTGTCGGACGCGATGCGGGAGCGTCCGGATGCGAGGGCTGTTGCGGTGGTGGACGCTCATGAGTAGCCGCAACAGCCACGCTGCCAAGGCGGCCCGCCGCGCTGAGCGTGAGGCCCGCATGCCCGCACCCCGGCGGCCGGTCCCGGTCGACAAGGATGCGGTAGCCGAGGCCGTCCACCAGGCGGTGTGCCTGGTAAGCCGCGACCAGGGCGCCGGGCACTGCGACGCCTACGCGTTCGGCGGCGCTGCGGTGCTGTCCCGGCTGACAGGGTGCCAGTGGTGGCCGCAGGCCGGCGAGGCCCGCTACGGCACCGGCCGGGACCGCGACGCCGCCGAGGGCGAGATCTGCTTCGCCTACCAGCCATCAGGCCAGGGACTGGCGATCACGGCCGGGGGCACCATGCAGGAGGGCGGCCTGGCCAACGGCGAGGTTCACGTGTGGGCAGCCAGGGCCGAGGACGGCATGGTGGCCGAGGTCGCCGACTTCGGCGCCCGCCACGTGCCGGCGCTGTCATCGGCGTGCGGGATCGGCTGGGCCCGCGAGCCCCTTGACTGCGTCTGGGGCACCCGGGCAGAGCTGGCGGCACAGCGGATATGGCACATCGCCGAGGACGCGGCAACAAAGGCGATCTGGCAGGTCTACGGAGCGAGCCTGGACGCCTACAAGGACATCACGTACCTGGCCCTGGCGCGGCTCGGCGTCATGACTGACCGGGACGCCAGGCAGAAGCTGAACAACCCGGTCCTCCTGGACGTGATGCGGGACGGCCTCAGGGTTACTGAGACGTTCCCCGGCGGCGCGTTCATCGCGGTGCGGTCATGATGACCGGTCCGGCCGCTACGACCACGGCGCTGCCGGTGCGGGTCGCCCGGGCCAACGGCACGTGCCCGCTGTGCCCGTGGCCGATCCAGGCCGGCCAGAACATCGTGAAGCACCCGGGCCGGGCGTGGTCGCATGAGAAATGCCCGACCTCAGCCAGCGGCGCCTACCGCCGGCGAGGCCGTGACGCGTAGCCCGAGGGAGCAGGCCATGACACTTGAACCCTTGTCGCCCGTCGACATCGAGACCAAGCTGAGGCAGCTGGTCACCCAGCTCGCCCAGGCTCAGGCCGCGCTCCGGCAGGCACGCGACCTTGAGGTGGACGCCCGGCACGCCTACGACCGGGCCCGGCGCCGGGCGCTGCTCAGCGAGAAGAGCCCGAAGGTAACCCGCGGCGGCTACACCGTCGCGGAACAGAGCGCCTGGGTCGACGGGCAGTGCGAGGACCTGAAGTTCGACCTGGACAAGGCCACCGTCGTCCGTGAAGCAGCGCAAGATCACCTGCGCGTGCTGCTAGCCCAGAGCGAGATCGTCCGCAGCCTCGGCGCCTCGGTCAGGCTGGCGTACGCCGTAGCCGGGACCACCGAGCCGTAAAAGACCTCCGGGCGGGAGCGGCGCGCAACGCGCTCGCCCGGAGCCACACCCGCAAGAACGGAGCAGGAACTATGGCAGCAGGCGATACGAACATCACGATCATCGGCAACCTCGTCAATGAGCCAGAGCTCAGATATACGCCGAGCGGGCAGGCGGTCGCTACGTTCCGGGTCGCGAGCACGCCGCGGCGGATGAACCAGCAAACCCAGCAGTGGGAGGACGGCGACTCGCTGTTCCTGTCCTGCAACGTCTGGCGACAGGCCGCAGAGAACGTCGCCGAGTCCTTGCAGCGCGGCATGCGCGTTATCGTCTCCGGCCGGCTGAAGCAGCGATCCTACGAGACCAAGGACGGCGAGAAGCGCACCGTTTACGAGATCGAGGTCGACGAGGTCGGTCCGTCCCTGCGGAACGCCTCGGCCAAGGTCAGCCGGACTAGCCGCTCCAGCGCCCCAGCAGCGCCGCGGGACGACCCGTGGGCAGCCGGACCGCCGGGTGATGGGTTCTCCGATGAACCACCGTTCTGACGGCCGTGTCACCCGGATGACCGGTTTGCGCGTCCTATGTGCGTAATACGCCGGATCCTGGGAATCTCTATATCGCGCGGTGCGCACAGGTCGTAGTAGCTGTCCTGCACAATGCAGGTGGGCAAGTAATAGGGAGGCGCGGCTTGGCGTATGCACCTAGCATGGCCGCTGCTCTTTCCGGCGCAACCATCGGTCAGCTACGCCACTGGCGCAATGCTCGCGCGGGCTCGCTGCTAACCCCGGAAGTCTCGGACGGCCCGCGGATCTTCTATTCATTCCGTGATCTGCTGGCACTCAGGACATTCGTGCGCCTCCGCAGCGACGCATCTCTTCAGAAGATCCGCGTCGCCATCGGGAATCTGCGGGACCTAGGCGAGATCGACCACCTGGCCTCGTACCGGCTGGTCTCCGACAAGCGAGGGAATATCCAGCTGGTCAAAGGCGAGGATGAGGCCGTCGACCTGGTACGCCGGCCGGGCCAACTCCAGGTTCTCGTCGTGATCGGCGATGTGATCGAGCCGTTCCCTATAAGGCCCGGGGTGGTCGTCCCGCATCTGCTGCGGCCGCGGGCCAACCTGTCTGTCGACCCGGAGACTCAGGGCGGCATCCCGGTCATCAGGGGTACCCGAGTGCCGTACGACGTTGTCGCCAGCCTTATGCGTGAGGACGTGCCGCCCGAGAAGGTTGCCGACTACTACCCGTCTGTAACGGCCGATGCTGCCCGCGACGCGCTCGACTTCGCGATGTATGTCGACAGCTACGACCGAGCGGCGTGATGCGCATCCTCATCGACGAGGACTCCCCGGTCCAGCTGCTAGGCGCTTTGCGGCATCTCCTTCCCAGGCATCAAGTAGACCACGTCACGGAGATCAACTGGCGGGGCAAGAAGGACCGCTCAGTACTCAGGGACGCCGCGAACGCCGGCTATGAGGTCTTCATCACCAACGACCGCAACCAGTTCAACGACCCAGATGAATGCGCCGCGATCAAGAGGTCCAGGCTCCACCACGTGAGCTACTCGCAGCGGCGGCAGGGACTCACCGGGCTTGGCCTCGCATTAGGAGCGGTCCTCGCTGCCATGCCGATGGTGATGGCGGAACTGGAGCAAGCAGACGGCCAGCGTCTGGTACATATTGCCGGACTCAGCCCAGGCCACAGGTTCGAGGCAACTGACCCGGCGAGAAACCCGCCCAAGTATTGGCCGCGCTAAGGTCGCGGTGCAGGGTCATCTCCCTACCGCTATATTCCACTCATGGCTGCGAGCAAGCCCCCTGGGCCGGTCCACCACGGCCACACCTCCCGCTTCAGCCCGAAGACCGATTGCGGCCGGGATAACTCCGGAGCCCGGTTCAGTTCCGATTGGCGGAAGGTCACATGCCAGGCCTGCCAGCGTCTCAACCCCCAGGTGCCGCCGGACCTGATGGAGCGGCCTGCTTCGGGTCACCCGCTTACGGACGTGGCCACGTGAGCCGCTGCCACCACTTCGGCGCAGGCCCCCGCGCGTCGTAGAAGTCACCGCCGTGCGCATCCTGAGTGTCTGACTTCTCCCACTCATCGCGCCAGTGCCGGCCGCCCAGATAGTGCTCCAGGAACCGCTCGTACTTGTAGTCGTAGCCGTGAGAGTCCTGAGCCGCTAACCGCTCGGCAATCCTGCGGATGGCGATACGGCGCCTGGATCTCGGCTGCAGCCAGCCAAGCCACCTAGTAGCGCCCGCGGCAAGGATGACCGCGACAGTGGGACCGAGCCACAGCCCGAGCGTGTCCATGGTCGAACGCTAGCGGGACGTGACGACGACCTGAGTCAACTTGTTGTCACCACGTTGGTTCGGCACAGTGGTCCAGTTGACCAGGTAAACCCGACCACGCGCAGTTCGATCAGCACAGCTGATCGAATATCTTGCTTTCGGCGCAGCGAGATGTGACCGCTGCGCGTGTCTCTTAGCCGAAGGCGGCCTGGGCGCAAGCCGAGAATTGGAGTTGACGTGAAGTTCTTCATCCCGGACCTCCGCGACGACCCAGAGGCCGCAGAATTGCGCTGGGCGCGCTACGTCGCCGACTCGCCCGGACTGCCAGACAGCCGCCGCATCTACTCACTGACCTACGAGCACGACGGCGACAAGTACCTGGCCACAGTCGGCGACTGCCGCAAGGTTTACAAGCGCCGGACCGGGCCGCGCGGCGGATACATCAAGAACGCCGACCACGTCGGCTGGGCAACCGAGACCGGAACTATGATCTCCGCCATCATCGACGGCGGAGACGTGCTGCACATCTGGTCTTACGGGCCGCCGTTCCGGGGCTGGGCCAACCCGTCAATGGTCGGCCGCAGTGAAGTCCGCAGCATCGAGTACTTCGATCCGCCAAGCTCGTGAGCGCTCGTCAACAGCGCGGCAACCGGCCATGCCGGCCGTACTCGCGGTCGCCCGGCTGCCAGATCGCCTGGATGTCTGTCGGCCTGACCGTGGGGGGAAGAACCGCGGGCCGCCGCGTCACCTGGCTCCACGTGCTTGAGAGTACCGGCCCGGAGCAGCGCCGATCGGCAATCGCCGACGCTGGTATATCCCACGCATCCCTGGGGGTAGCCGGCCTAACCTCACGTCATGTCATCTGACTCATTCGCCGACCTTGGCCGCAGCCTCAGCCAGTTCGCGGAATGCCTGCGCCGCCTCGTCGACGCGAACAAGCGCCCGGCCAAGGGATCCCGCGCCGACAAAGAGGCCGACGGTGAGCCTCATGCAGGAGACTGGGGTGCCCATCCGTCGCGCGACGTGTTCGCAACGGTGCTGCTGACCACCTGGTCGTGCACGGACCATCTCGCTGTCGCGGGCACGGTGCTTGAGCATCACCAGGGCATCAGCTCGCTCTACACGCTGACTCGGGGTGCCGCCGAGTCGGGCGCAGTTGCCTGCTACCTGACCGAGCCAGGGATCGGATCGCTCGAGCGCGTGCGCCGGAACCTGAACTACAACCTTCAGGCCATGCACGAAGACCTGAACATGCTCCGCGCCATCGACGGGCAAGAGGCGATCGACAAGGCTGCCAGGCACCGCACCCGTATCGACGCGATAGGCCGGAGCGGCTACCAGCACCAGCTGCAACTCACCAGGCCCAGGAAGGGCTACAGCGCGTGCTATCTCGGCGAAGAGCCTCCCAGCACGATGGCGCTCATCGACAAGTCCGCATCACGCACATCGGGAGTCGGCGCCAGGTACCAGCAACTCCTGAGCAGTGTCGCGCACGGCCAACTGCACGGGCTGTCCCGCTTCATGATGTACGCGCCGTCTCCAGCCGAGCCCGGCAAGGTAATCGCGCAGATGAACGTCACCGCGCACGACCTGGCGCTGCACCTGCTCGCGGGTCCGCTGTGCGCCACCACGCTCGTCGAACACCTGCGCTGGTTCTTCGGATGGGACACCAGCGAACTCGACAAAACCACCCTCGTCATGATGCACACCTGGGGCCGCATAGCCGGAGTGCCGTACACAGGCCCGGAACTGATGGCCTGACATCAGCCAGCTAGCACCAGGCGCGATTCGACGTCGTTCAGCCATTGCGCGGCGCCCACGCTCAGGGGAACGTCATAGCTAACCCGCAACCCCCCGCGAGAGGACGCCCATGTCACGGGAACACGCGATCTCCTACATCAACAGAGCCGTCCAGATCCTCAACCAGGAGGACTTCCCGCCCCGCGACAAAGCACTCATCCTCGCGTCTCTCGCCCAGGCAGAAGCAACCCTTGAGGTCGCCGACCTGTTCAGCGCAGGCCTGAAGCTAGACGCGGGAAGCCAGGACGCACTCGAAGACTTCGCCCTCACAGCGGGCGTGCTCAGCAGGCGGCTCGGAGAGCAGTAGGCGCGACGATCAGGCAGCGAGCACGACGACGACGATGAGCACGGCGAGCCCGATCAGGACGATGAGACAGCCACTGCAGCCCACCGCCGGGCCACGGCATCCGACACGGGCGTAGGGGTGCGGGCCGTGGTAGCGACGACGACGGCGCGGCATCAGGCGCTTACCTGAGCCGCATCTGCGCGCCTGACGTAGCCGTAGACGGCTTCACGGCTGATTCCGAAGACCTCGCCGACCTCGGCCATGGTCTTGTCCCT